>Ga0307509_10000738_pt1 | contig 55991 bp, 44 predicted proteins | sample 10_EM_MG_FD_202245 | JGI IMG/M metagenome (GOLD analysis project Ga0307509, IMG submission 202245) | Populus trichocarpa ectomycorrhiza microbial communities from riparian zone in the Pacific Northwest, United States - 10_EM | ecosystem: Host-associated > Plants > Roots > Unclassified | place...
AGTGAGCGTATCTGGTCCCCTCCCCTCCCCCGGTCGCCGGGGGGAGGGTGAGAGTGTCTGGTTCCCTCCCCCGGTCGCCGGGGGAGGGTTAGGGAGGGGGCGCGGCCACCACACTCCAACGCCAGACTACTGCGCCGGCCCCTCTTCCGCCTCGGCAGGCGCCACCGACTTCGGCTCGATGCGCAGCTTGTCGATCAAGTGACTCACGTACTGCGGCGACTGCGACTTGCGCGCCAGCAGCGAGTAGATCGTCGGCACGATGTAGAGGGTCAGGAACAGCGAGAAGCCCACGCCGTACACGACCACCGCACCGATGGCCGCACGGCTTTCCGCGCCGGCACCGGAGGCGACCAGCAGGGGAATCGCGCCGAAGAGCGTACACAGGCTTGTCATGAGCACCGGACGCAGGCGGATCGCCGACGCTTCGATCACGGCTTCGACGAACTCCATGCCGCGGTCGCGCAGCTGGTTGGCGAATTCGACGATCAGGATGCCGTTCTTGGCTGCGAGGCCGATGAGCATGATGGCGCCGATCTGGCTGAAGACATTGATCGACCCGCCTTCTATCCACAGCCCGAGCAGCGCCCCGGTCACGGCCAGCGGCACCGTCATCATGATGATGAGCGGATGGCGGAAGCTCTCGAACTGCGCCGCCAGCACCAGGAACACGATGGTCAGTGCCAGCAGGAACGTCACGTACAGCGCGCCGCGCGAATTGTTGTACTCGCGCGATTCGCCGTCCCAGTTGATGTGGGCTTCGGGCGGCAGGTTTTCGCGGACGACCTGTTCCATGTACTTCATGCCTTCGCCGAGCGAATAGCCCTTGGCAATAGCCGCAGAGATGGTCACGGCGCGCAAGCGGTCGAAGCGCTTGAAGTCCTGCGGGCCGGCGGTTTCCTTGATCGTGGCGAGATTGGCCAGGGGTATCAGCGTATTGGTCGTCTGCGAGCGCACGTAGATGTTGTCGAGATCGCTGGGGCTGGCGCGATCCGCGTCGCGCGCCTGCAGGATCACGCGATATTCCTCGCCGCGCTCCAGGTAAGTGGTCACGACGCGCGAGCCCATCATGGTTTCCAGCGTGCGGCCGACGGACTCCAGCGACACGCCGAGGTCGGCGGCACGGTTGCGGTCGATGGAAACGTCGAGCTGCGGCTTGCGCTCGTAGTAATCCGAATCGAGATTCACCAGCCCGGGATTCTCCGCGGCCTTGGCCATCACGATGTCGCGCCACTTCGCCAGCTCTTCATAGCTGGGACCGCCCAGCACCAGCCGCAGGGGCGAATTGCCGCCGCGCACGCCGAGGCCACCCGGCTGGATCACGACCACACGCACGCCCGGCAAGTCGACCACTTTCTTGCGCAGGCGCTCGACGATCACCGGCGCCGCATCCTTGCGGTCGCCCCACGGATTCAGCGGCAACACCACGCGGCCCACGTTGACGTCGCCGCCGCCACCGCCCCACGTGCCGGAGCGCGTCAGCACGCGGCGCGCGTTCCCCCGTTCCACTTCGTTCGCAGCGATGGCTTCCAGCTGGCGCAGATAGCGATCGATGTATTGCAAACTCGCGCCTTCGGGCGCGGTCGCGGCAATCTGCACCATCGCGCGATCTTCCATCGGCGTATATTCGTTGGGCAAGGCGAAATACAGTATTGCGCCGAGCGCAATCGCACCCGCGCCGAGGCCGAGGCCGACCGCGGGCTTGGCAATGGCCTTGCGCAACGTGCGCTCGTAGAGCGCCGACAACCACTTGAAGAATCGCTCGACGGCAAGGGTCATGCGACTGCGCACGACCCCCTTGCTGAACATCTTCGACGTCATCATCGGCACGAGCGTGAGCGAGATGAGCGCGGAGAACGCCACTGCGGTCGCGATGGTGATGCCGAACTCGCCGAACAGCCGGCCGAGGTTGCCGGGCAGGTAGGAGATGGGCAGGAACACCGCAATCAGCACCAACGTCGTCGCGATGACCGCGAAACCGATTTCCTTGCTGCCGTCCACCGCGGCGATCAGCGCCGGCTCACCGCCCTCGATGCGCCGCATGATGTTTTCCAGCACGACGATTGCGTCATCGACCACGAGGCCGATCGCCAGCACCGCGCCGAGCAGCGTCAGCACGTTGATGGAGTAGCCCATGAACACCATCATCAGCGACGCGGAGATGATGGAGACGGGAATGGTCACCGCCGGAATCAGCGTGGCGCGCAGCGTGCCCAGGAATAGATAGATCACGACGAGCACCAGCACCAGCGCCACCACCAGCGCATAGATCACTTCCTTGATGGACTCACGCACGAACAACGAATTGTCCATGTTGATTTCCATGACGATGTCCTTGGGCAGCGTCACGCGGATGCGCTCCATCTGCTCGCGCACGCCGCGCGCAACGTCAAGTACGTTGGCAGTGGACGTGGGAATGGTCGCGATGCTCAAGCCCACGCGACCGTTGGAGCGCGATATGGTGCGCAAATCCTCGGCCCCGCGCTTGACCTCGGCGACTTCGCCGAGCCGCACCAGCGAGCCTTCGGCGCCGCGACCGACCACCAGGTTCCTGAAATCGTCCTCGGTGTTGTAGCCCGTCTGCGTGCGCAGCGAGAATTCGCGCTCCTGCGATTCGATGCGGCCGGCCGGCAACTGCAGATTTTCCTGGCGCAGCGCGCCTTCGACGTCCTGCACGGTCAGCTGCCGAGCGGCGAGCGCCTGGCGATTCAGCCAGATGCGCATGGCGTAGCGACGTTCGCCGCTGATGCGCGTCATCGCCACGCCTGGCACGACGGAGAAGCCGTCAACCAGATAGCGGTCGGCATAGTCGTTCAATTCGAGAATGGAGCGCGTGTCGCTGGAGATGTCGATCACGACCACGGGTTCGGAGTCGGCATCCACCTTGCTGATCTGCGGTGGATCGGCTTCCTCGGGCAACGCCGCCTGCACGCGCGACACGCGATCGCGCACGTCGCTCGCGGCGGACTCGACGTCGCGACCCAGGCCGAACTCGATGGTGATGCGCGAGCGTTCCTCGGCGCTGGACGAGGTGACCTTCTCCACACCCTCCAGGCCCGCAACCTGGTTCTCGATGATCTGCGTGATCTTGGTTTCGACGACAGCGGCGGTGGCGCCGCGATAGCGCGTCTCGACGCTGACGATCGGCGCGCTGATGTCGGGATATTCGCGCACCGGCAGGCGGTTGGCCGCCATCAACCCGATGATGGTGAGCAGCAGGCTCACCACCATGGCGAACACCGGCCGGCGCACCGAGATCTCCGAGAGAATCATGCCGTTTCAGCCTTGGCTGCGAGCTGCTTCACCGGCGCACCCTCGCGCACTTTCTGTGTGCCCTCGCTGATGACGACGTCGCCGGAACTCAGACCCTTGACCACTTCCACCTCGCCCGGGCGGCGCCGGCCGGTGGTGACCTCGACCTTCGTCGCCTTGCCTTCGCGCACCAGGAACACGAACTTGCGGTCGCCTTCGGGCACCAGCGCTTCCTCGGGAATGAGCAACGTCGGAGCGTCGGTGCGCTTCAGGCGCACCGTCATGAACATGCCGGGCTTCAGGCGCCCGTCGCGATTGTCGATGCGCGCGCGCACGGTGACCGCGCGGCTGACCGGATCGAGGCGGCTGTCGATGCCCGACACGCGCCCCTTGAAGGTGTCGTTGGGATACGCGGCGGTGCCGGCATCTATCTGCATGCCTTCGACGAGCGTGGACAGAAACACTTCGGGCACGGAGAAATCGAGCTTGATGACGCTGGTGTCGTCGAGCGTCGTGATGACGGTGCCCGGACTGACGAAGCTGCCGACGCTGACCTGCCGCAGGCCGACGCGGCCAGCGAACGGCGCGCGAATGATGGTGTCGTTCAACTGCGAACGCGCGCCCGCGACCCGCGCTTCGTTCGCACTCAGCGTCGCCTGTATCTGATCGAGCTGCGACTCGGACAGCGCCTTGGTCGTGAAAAGCTCGCGGCTGCGCTTGAACTGGCTGCGGCTTTCATCCAGCGCCGCCTGTGCTTCGGCGAGGTTGGCGCTCGTCTGCTCGCTGTCGAACTCGACCAGCACGGCGCCGGCCTTCACCTGCTGACCTTCCTTGAACCGGATCGCTGTGATGCGGTTCGACACCTTCGACGTGACATCGAGCGCTTCGTTGGCGCGAGCGCTGCCGATCGCTTCCATGTCCTGCGAGTACGGCTGTGGTTCGACCTTCGCCATCAGCACGCTGACCGCGCCGCCCTGGCTGCCGCCGAAGCCGGGTTTCCCACCGGCGCCGGGGGAACGCGCATCGCCGTCGGAATCGGCGCAGCCGCCAAATCCCAGCACGCCAATGACCAGCACGCCAATGACAAGAGAGATGCGCAGAGCGCCGATGGCAATGCTGCGAAAATTGATTGTGCGGAGGATGGGAACCATTGAGTCCAAGCCATGACACGGACCGCTGGTCCCGCGACGGGCAACGGTCGTGTCCTTAGAAAATAAATTACGTGGGGAGAAGAGTTGTGAAACTCCCCGGCAGTTCTCGCTCAGCCGCAGCCGGTCCGTCGTTCGCGTCGAGCCAATTCAGTCACGGTAGCCGTGCGTCCTGCACGAGGCTGTAAAGAATCGTAAATCCAGGCATTTCCGCACGTTTCGCACATGCGCCATGCGCTGCGGCGGGCGCCTAAGGCTCGGCGTCGGACGCGTCGGCAATACCCTCGAACAGCGCGGTTGTCAGATACCGCTCACCTGTATCGGGCAGCATCGCCAGGATCACCGCGCCGGCCGGAGCCTTGCTTGCCACCTTGAGCGCCGCAGCAAACGTGCCGCCCGAAGAGATGCCGCAGAAAATACCTTCCTTCGCGGCCAGCGCGCGGGACGACTGGATCGCCTCGTCGTCGGTGACCGGCACGATCTCGTCCACGATCGAGCGATTTAGAACTGCAGGTATGAAGTCCGGCGTCCAGCCCTGAATCTTGTGCGGCTTGAACTCAGCGCCCGACAGCAATGCGGCCGCAGCCGGCTCGGTTGCGATGACTTTCACGTCGGGACGCGCCTTCTTGAGCATTTCGCCCGCGCCGGTGAGCGTGCCGCCCGTACCCCAGCCGGTAACCCAGAAATCCAGCCGCTTGCCGGCGAAGTCGCTGAGAATCTCGGGGCCGGTGGTGTTGCGGTGATACTCGGGGTTGGCCTGGTTTTCGAACTGCCGGGCCAGAAACCAGCCGTGCTTCTTCGCCAGATCCTCGGCCTTGCGCACCATGCCGCTGCCGCGCTCGGCAGCCGGCGTCAGGATCACTTTCGCGCCGAGCATGCGCATGATCTTGCGGCGCTCGATCGAGAATGTTTCCACCATCACGGCCACGAACGGGTAGCCCTTGGCCGCGCATACCATCGCCAGCGCGATACCGGTGTTGCCGGAGGTGGCCTCGATCACCGTCTGGCCGGGCTTTAGCGTGCCACGGCGCTCCGCGTCTTCGATGATGGCGATGGCGAGTCGGTCCTTCACCGAGGACAGCGGATTGAAGAACTCGCACTTCACGTACATCGTCACGTTGGCTGGCGCGAGCCGGTTGATCCGGACGACGGGAGTGCGGCCGATGGTGCCGAGGATGCTGTCGTAAATCATGATTTTCCTTCTGCGTTTTGCCGCGGCTTAGGGCGGTAGACAGGACGGATAGAGTAAGACCCCGGCGCGCGAACGTCGAGGTGTAAACAGGTAACGAAAAAGCGCAGGGGAAGACGCTATTTCGGGTGGTCGGTTGCTACCGGCTATCAGCGCCCCTCCCTGACCCTCCCTCCCCCTTGGGATTCCCGCTGGTCGCTGCAAAGCGGGGGAGGGAACCGGAAATCAGCGGCGTAGGTTGGGCTAAGTCTTCGCAGCCCAACATTCTCAACGATCGGAACCAAGTTACACGCCGCCAAGATTGTTGGGCTTCGCAGGCTCAGCCCAACCTACGGGAGCTACTGGAACGCGAGCTACGGGAACGCGAGCGTTTTCCGTCGCGCTCGCGTAGCCAGTTTGCAATTCGCTCCGGTACTTCGCGCTGCGCGGCGCCGCTGACGTAAATGCCGATATGCCCGCCGGGGAAGACGTAGCTGCTGTAGTCGCGGGTGCCCACCAGCTTTGCCATCGGTTGGCTGGCGGACGGCGGCACGAGGTGGTCCTGCGTCGCATAGATGTTCAGGACCGGCATGCTCACGTTCTTCAGCTTCACCGGCTTGCCACCCAGCTCCAGCGTGCCGTTGGCGAGGCGGTTTTCCTTGACGAACCAGGTGATGAACTGGCGGAACATCTCGCCCGGCTGATCGGGGCTGTCGAAGATCCACTTCTCCATGCGCAGGAAATTCTCCAGCGCCTTCGGGTCGTGCACCTGGTCCAGCACATCGACGTACTTCTGGCTCATCAAGCGGAACGGCATGAGTGCGAGGAACAGCGTGTTCAGCATTTCGCCGGGCATGTTGCCCGTCGTCGCAATCAGTGCGTCCAAGTCGACGTGCTCGGTCCATTTGGTCAGAAGATTTTCGGGCGTGCGGAAATCCACCGGCGTCACCATCGTGACCAGGTTGCGCACGCGCTCGGGATAGAGCGCCGCATAACACAGGCTCAACGTGCCGCCTTGGCACACGCCAAGCAAATTGACCTGCTCCACGCCGGTGGCCTCGCGCAGAAAATCCACGCAGTTCGGCAAGTAACCCTGCACGTAATCGTCGACGCCGAGATAGCGATCGGCGCCGTCGGGATAACCCCAGTCGATCAGGTAGACGTCCACGCCCCGCTGCAGCAGCCCGCGAATCAGCGAGCGATCGTGCTGCAGGTCCAGCATCGACGGACGATTCACCAGTGCGTAGCAGATCAGCAGCGGCGTGCGTACCTGTTGGCTGGGCTGCACGCCTTCGAGCGGCCGATAGCGATATAGCACCAACTTGTCTTCGGCATAGACAGCGTCGCGCGCCGCGCTGCCGATGGTCACGTCGCCGATACGTGCGAGCGCGCCCATGCCCTGCAACAGGCGCTGCGTCAGCTCCTCGGTCTCGCGCTTCAGGCGATCTGCGTCGAAATGCAGTTCGTTCATCTTGAAGTCCGTGGCGCTTTCTTCTTCGACTTCGCCGGCGCCTTGCGCGTGGCCGGTGGCGCCTTCATGCGATCCACGAACTTCGCGAGCAGCTCCTTGTGCTCGCGAAGTTGCGCCTTCTGGTCGCGCAACTGGCGATGCACGGTGTTGAGCTCGGAGCGCGTCGGCAGGTCAAACTGCTTGAGCGCGTGTTCGATGACTTTCTGCTGCTGCGCGCGCAGCCGCGTCAGAGCATTGCCCAACTCGGCTTGCAGCTTGCAGTACGCGTCGCTGTGCGCGACCTTGGCGAACACGCGCTCACCGCATTCCACCCACAGCTTGTGCAGTTCGCGAAAATCCTTGATGGGCTGCGCACCGGCATTGCGTTCGCGCAAGCGTTCCTGCACCAGGTCGAGGGCATCGCTCTGCACGCCCATCATCACCGCGCGCAATTCCTGTTCAAGCTTCTGGTACTCGGCCTGCGCCGCCGCGATCGCACGCCATGTCTCGGTGTGCTCACGCAACGGGCCGATGGCCGGTGTCTGCCCCAGCAGATCGGCAAACTGAGTCGCGGAGGCGGGCTGTGCGCCGGCGGCACTCGACCAGGCTCCGCGCCAGGAGTTGAGCAAATCCTCGAACGATCGAGGCGGCGCGGACGACGCGGTGGATGAATCGGCTGCGGCCGCGCTTCCGGCCTTGTTTTCCGAAGCGTTATGTCCCGCGGCGCGGCGCAGCGCTTCGCGCTGTTGTTCCAGCCACTGGTCGGACCAATCCGCCGCCGCTGGCGTCGATTTCGAGTCACGTTCCGGCATCAAATCCCACTCGCGTGTTGCAGTGCCAAATCGGCGTCGCTACAGTACCCCACCCGCCAGATTCATGACGACGCAACCTCGCGGGGCGCCAGCATTGTCCCAGAATCCGGCGCAGCCACCACAAGAAGACTCGTGGCGCAGTCTGCAATGAGACATCCAGCAGCATGAGCGAAGAACGCCTGATCAAGAAGTACGCGAACCGCCGTCTGTACGACGCTTCGCAAAGCCGCCACATCACACTGGACGACATCCGCACCATGGTGGTCGCGGGCGAACGCGTGAAAGTGTTCGAAGACAAGACCAACGAGGACATCACGCGCTTGATCCTGCTGCAGGTGATCGCCGACCAGGAACAGTTCGGCCGCCCCATCCTGTCCACGCCGCTGCTGGAATCGCTGATCCGCTTCTACGGCAACTCGCTGCAAGGCTTCCTGAGCACCTACCTGGAAAAGAGCGTGGAAACGTTCATGAAGCAGCAGGAAACCGTGCAGACACAAATGGCACGCATGATGAGCAACGCACCGATGAACGCCATGTCCGAACTGACCCGCCAGAACCTGGAGATGTGGGCAAAAATGCAGGAAACCATGCTGGCCGCCTTCGCCCCGCCGAAAGACACTGCGTCGAAAGAGCCGAAAGGCAGCAAAGACGAAGACGACGCTTCGCGCTGACCTCGACCGACTCACCCTCTTCCCCTTCCTCCGACAACATGGCACACCGCATCGCGGAGGTCCGACCGGAAAGTATTTTCAGGATCATGAGCAACCGGAGGTTGCGACTGAAGGCTACGACCAATTCAAGCGCGGTAACGGTTATGCACCTGGACCTGGCATGACGAGACCGCGGTTGCCAGATCCCGTATTCACCGCCGGTCCTGAAAATACTTTCCGGTCGGGCCTGCGCCTAGCGACCGACGCCTCCTAAACAACAAAACAATGCGCATCTGCTTCGTAGCCTCCGAACTCTACCCGCTCGCAAAAACCGGCGGTCTGGCCGACGTAGCCGCAGCCTTGCCGAGATTCCTGCACGAGCAAGGCCACGACGTCCGCGTCTTCATGCCGCTGTATTCGAGCATCGGCCTCGCCGCGCTGCGCGCCACGCCCGTCAGCAACGTTCAGAACGTGGAGCTGCGCCTGGGCGCGCACAAGTATTGGTTCTCGCTCCTCGAAGCGCGCGTGCCCGGTTCATCGGCCCCCGTATTCCTCGTGCATTGCCCGGAAGTCTTCGACCGCGCGACGATCTACACGACGCAGCCCGACGAACACCTGCGCTTCCTGGTGCTGCAGCGAGCCGCGCTGGAATCCTGCCAGCGCTTCGCATTCGCGCCGCACATCGTGCATTGCAACGATTGGCATACCGCATTGATTCCCATGCTGCTGAAATCCGTGTACGCCTGGGACCGCCTGTTCGAACACACGCGCACGGTGATGTCGATTCATAACATCGGCTACCAGGGTGTGTTCGACGTCGATACCAGCTACGACCTCGGCGGCGACGCACGCGCGCTGCTCGCGCCGCAAGTGACGGCGACGCGCGAGTTCAACTGGCTGCGCGAAGGAGTGCGCCATGCCGACCGCGTCAGCACGGTGAGCCCGACGTATGCTCAGGAAATCTGCACACCCGCGGGCGGCTATGGCCTCGACGGCGTGTTGCGCGGCCGTGCCGACGGCGTGATCGGCATTCTCAACGGCGTGGATTACAGCGAATGGAATCCCGCCACCGACCGCCACCTGAAGCATCACTACGGGCGCGACAACCTCGACGGCAAGAGCGCCAACAAGAAAGCGCTGCTCGACTGGATGAACCTCACCGTCGCCGCGACGACGCCGCTGCTCGGCATCATTTCGCGCATGACCGTGCAGAAAGGCTTCGACCTGCTGTTCGACGTGCTGCCGGAAGTCCTCACCGGGCGCGACGTTGCGCTGGTCGTGCTGGGCAACGGCGAATGGCGCTACGAGGAATTCTTCGCCGGCCTGCAACACACCTTCCCCGATCGCGTCGCGTTTCATCGCGGCTATCACGACGAACTGGCGCACCTCATCGAGGCGGCCAGCGACATGTTCCTCATGCCGTCGATGTACGAGCCCTGCGGCCTGAACCAGATGTACAGCCTGAAGTACGGCACGGTGCCGATCGTCAGGCGCACCGGCGGACTCGCCGATTCAGTGCAGATGTGGGACGCGGCGACGCGCCAGGGCACCGGCATCGTCTTCAACGACTTCGACGCCGGCGGCGTGCGCTGGGCCATTCACGCCGCACTCGATTTCTACAAGGATCGCGACGCCTGGCTGCAGATCATGCGCAACGGCATGGCGCAGGATTTTTCCTGGGCGCGCCAGGCGCAACAGTACGTAGAAATGTACGAGGGACTCGGTAGGTTGGGCTGAGTCTTCGCAGCCCAACAATCTTTCGCGCCAGGATCGTTGGGCTTCGCAGACTCAGCCCAACCTGCGCGGATGCTACTTTCTTATCTCTTCAGCGCCAGGTCCAGCTCGCCGCTGTGGCGGAACGGCACCTTGCGCACCACGCCCGATGTCAGCCTGACGGTGCCCTCGACCACGTAGCCGACTTTCTTCTGGCCGTTGACGCGCGAGATCAGCCGTCCCAGGCTGCTGACGAAGTTGGTGCGCACGGGCATCTCGAATTCCTTCTCGCCCAGTGCCGGCACCGTCAGCGGCAGGTTGGTCTGGCCTTCCGCGAAATCGTCGCCGCCCAGAAACACATGGTAGTCGATCGCCTTCACCGCCAGATCGCGGTCGTTGGGATTCTTGACGAGCACGCGCACGACGAAGTTCTGGTTGAACATGTCGGCCGACGTCATGGCGACGCCCAGCAGCGTCACTTCCGGAGCCTGGATCTTCGGCCCGAGACTGCTGCAGGCGCTGCCGCCGGCGAATGCCGCAATCAACAGCAACAGCGCGCCGCGGCGCGCGAAGTAGCTACGCATCACTAACCCCCTGACTCAATTCCCTGGCGAAGATTCCTTACCGCAGTATAGCGCGGCTTAAATCCTGAGCTTCGCCAGCATCTCGCGCGTCACCAGCGCAATGCCCTTTTCGCTCATGTAGAAGCGCCGCGCATCGTCTTCCGGATTGACGCCGATCACCGTGCCCTCGGGCACCACACCGCCGGTATCGATGATGGCGCGCTTGATCGTGCAGCCGGGACCGATGCGCACGTCGGGGAAGATCACCGAGCGCTCAACGTAGGTGCGTTCCTCGATGCGTACATTGGAGAACATCAACGACTGATTGACGTGCGCGCCCGACACGATGCAGCCGCCGGACACCATCGAGTTCACCGCCATGCCGTGGCGCTGGTCGTCGTCGAGCACGAACTTCGCGGGCGGATACTGGCGCTGGTAGGTCCAGATCGGCCACTTCTCATCGTAGATGTTGAGTTCGGGATTGACGTGCACGAGTTCCATGTTGGCCTCGTAGAACGCATCCACCGTGCCCACGTCGCGCCAGTACGGCTGCACGCGCGTGTGCACGTCCTGGAACGGGTACGCGAACACTTTCAGCGAATTCAGCGCATCAGGGATGATGTTGCGACCGAAGTCGTGCGCCGTGTCGGGCCGCTTCGCCTGTTCTTCCAGCAGCCGGTACAGCAGGCTGGCCTTGAACACATAGATGCCCATGGAACCGAGCGATGCGTCCGGCTTGCCGGGCATGCCTTCGGGATCGCGCGGCTTCTCGGCGAAACGCGTGATGCGCATCTCCTCATCGACGGTCATCACGCCGAAGCTGCTGGCCTCTGCGCGCGGAATCTCCACCACCCCGACGGTGATGTCGGCCTTCTTCTCCACGTGCGCGGCAAGCATCGGGCCGTAATCCATCTTGTAGATGTGGTCGCCGGCGAGCACCAGGACGTGGCGCGGGTGGTGCAGCTTGATGATCTGCAGGTTCTGGTACAGCGCATCGGCCGTGCCGCGATACCACATCTCGCCGAGCTGCTGCTGCGCCGGGATGATCTCGACGAACTCGCCGAACTCGCCGCGCAGGTAGCCCCAGCCGCGCTGGATGTGCTGAATGAGCGAGTGCGACTTGTACTGGGTGAGCACCGAGACGCGGCGGATGCCCGAATTCACGCAGTTGGACAGCACGAAATCGATGATGCGGAACTTGCCGCCGAAGGGCGTGGCTGGCTTGCAGCGGAAATCCGTCAGGTGCTTGAGCCGTTCACCGCGACCACCCGCCATGACTACGGCAAGCGTGTTCCGCGTAAGCCGGCTGACGTAGCGTCGTACCGCCGCCTGCTGGCTCTTGCTCGACTTGGACCGAGCGGGCGGAGGTGCATCTGGCATGGCGGAGGATCCCGGGCTGGAGTGAAGGGCATGGACACCAGCCGCCATGGTAGCCGACGCCGCGTGCCTTAGCCTTGCCCGCCGCTTGCCCATGCGCCGGGCGTTGGGCATTGTGGCGGCCGGCATCACACCGGGCGTCGACAATCGCCCGCCGTCCAGGTCCAGCAAGGTCGAATGCAACGATTCAGCCAGTTTCGTGTCGGTAACCTCCTCGCCGTAGGCAGAAGCCTCATCGGCCACGGCGACGTCGGCCGTTTCCAGGTCGGGAGGTTCACACCCGTTAGACATCGCATTGTCTCCTCATGGCCAGGTCCGAGCGCGCCGCTGTGCGCGCTCGCATTGCTCCTTGCCTGCAAGGTCCATGCACAAACCGCCCCGGCCCCATCCGCATCGACCGCAATGCCTCCGGAGGCGGCGCGCTGTCTGCCCGGCAACGACGGCTACCTGCGCGCCCGGCTACGCGGTTCGATCGATTCGGATCTGGATTGGCGCAACCAGGATACGCAATGCACCGGTGCTGTGCGCCCGACCGACGGCGGCATCCGCATGCGCTTCACCCACGCCGGCACGAGCAAGGACCAGCGGCTGGTGCTGGTCTTCGGCATCGCGAAGCTGAGCGAGGGCCAGGCCGCGCGCAACGTGCCGGTCAACGTGACGCTGATCCGCGAGGGCGCCGGCGAGTTCTACGGCACGCAAGGCGACGACAAATGCATGTTCGATGAAGTGCAGCAGACGCCGCTCAAAGGCATTCCTCTGCGCGAACGCTCGTACCGCGTGGTGGTCAGAGGGTTCTGCACCGAGCCCGCGCGCGCCTTGACGGGCGACGGCGCAATATTCATTTCCCGTTTCGATTTCGCCGGCCGCGTCGATTTCGAAACTCTGGACGAAGAAAAGCCACCGGCCTCGAAAACAACGAACCCGCCGCAATCCGCTGCGGCAGACTTACCCAAGGCAGCTCATCCATGAAGTCCCGCACTCCCCTGTTCCGAATTCTCGTCGCGACATTGCTCTGGTGCGCGGCGCTCGCCTCGGCCGCGGACACGGACACGCAGACGGACGGCAGGAAACTGGACGAAGCGTTCCCGCGCTCCGAGCTGCACATCGCGACAACCGACGCGAAGCTGCACAAATTCGCCATCTGGATCGCCGACAGCGACGGGCGCCGCCAGCGCGGCCTGATGTACGTCGAGCACATGGATGCCGACGCCGGCATGCTGTTCCTCTACCCCACCCCGCAACACATCGCGATGTGGATGAAGAACACGCATATCGCACTCGACATGCTGTTCGTCGCGCCCGACGGCCGCGTGACCAAAGTCGTCGCGAACACCAAGCCCATGTCGCTCACCACGATCGAATCGGGCCGGGACGTCAACGCCGTCATCGAACTGAATGCAGGGACGGCGGAGCGGCTGCATATCACTGCCGGGGCGCAGGTGATTCATGCGGCGTTCGCTAAGCGCTAGCAGCGCATTCTTAGCGCCGAGCCCTTCGCGCACGTACGTACCCGGCACAACATCCACATGCACGACCAGGAGAAGCGCGCCTTGATGGATGCCTATATGGATTCGCTACGCAGCAGAACTGTCGGAGAGCATGTTCTTAAGTACTAAGGCGGGTTCTCGTGTGTCCGCTTCCTTGCTCGAAGGTCGATATATCTGGTGGCACCTCCAATCTTGCAAGGAGAGAGATGATGATTGCTGCTACCAGAATATCGCGTTCATCCGGCATCCGGATGTTTTTGCTTGGGCTGGGCTCGCTGATGATGATGCAGTTGCCGTGCGTGGCGCTGTCGATGGAGGTCAGCGGTTACTCCGGAGGAGGAGGAGTGTTCCCGCTGTATCCTATCAACGGTGTGCCCGTGCTCGACTCTTTCTATTTTCGCTACACCGATGCTGACCACCACGTTCAGGCGATCTCAGTCGATCCGGCTTCGCCCATTCCCAATCCGAGTCCGGAATCGGCCAATACGCCGCCCGGACAGATATTTCTCACGTTGCAGGACCAAAACCGCGACGATGAATTCTTCTATAAAGTGGAGCACGCCACCGTGCCCACGAGCGTGTATCGGCAGAAGACCTTCGACTTCTGCAAGCAGTCTTGCAAGCAATGGTTGAGTCCGCCGTCACCGCGCCACGTATTCGTCATCACGGGCTTCACCTTTTTCTTCCCGGGGACCGATCATCATCTGCGGCGTGTGGCGATCTGGGAACAGAACGGCGAGCTGAATGTGCACTTCGCAGACGAGAATGGCGACGACCTGTTCAAGTACGAGCTGGAATACGTCTATCTGCCGCCGGAGATGATCGCGAAGATGGGTCACGAAGAAGGCGTAAATGCACTCGGCGGTGAAGCCCGCGACATCGATCTCGGCCCGGTGGCAACCGGACCGACCATCATTCGTGGCTTCGATTTCGAGTTCCAGCCAGATCTCGACTGGGGCATCACGCAGGATCAGCACATCAAAGATATCGGCGTGCGTACTCCCGGAAGCAAGATCGAAGTCTATTACGGCGACAAGGAAATCAACGACGGCGGCGATCGCTTCAACTGGGGCGTGGATTGGGCGGCGCTCAACCTGATCCGTACCAAGCTGCCGATCGAGAAGCCGCCCATCGACAAGCGCGAGTAGATAAGACGTTATTAGCGTTATGGGACACCCATCCATTGGTCCAGAAATTCAAACTAAATGATGGGTGTCCAAATTTGCGTAAGCTATTTCTCGTTCAAATCGGCCGTAAAGCCGATGCTGCGACGCTTAACCGCCGGCGGGCTCATCAGTTCGTGTATGGCTTTCAGAATCCCTGTGATCGCCTGATCATGAGTGGTGAGCTTTTGTTCCAGCTCGGCAAACTTCTGCGCGAGTTCCTTGTTGGAGGACAGCAGATCACGCATCTGCACGAACGCGCGCACGACGTGGATACCCATCGTCACAGCGCGCGGCGAGTTCAGTATGTTGGCAGCCTGAATTGCGCCATGTTCGGTGAAGGCATGTGGCAGGTACTTTACGTTGTCGCCACGCCCACTCTTCAAGATCGCAATTTGCGATCTTGAAAGTTCGGCCTCCTGGCGGGTAAGCCGAAACATGAAATCTTCCGGAAAGCGTCCGGCATTGCGCTTGATTGCTTCGTTCAGCCGGCCCGTGCTGACCCCGTAGATCGCAGCCAGGTCGCGATCGATGATGACGCGGTGGCCCCGCAATAGGAGGATCGAGTGGGTAATGTGCTCGGCCGAAACAAGCGCGGTGTCCTTGGTCTTGGTCATCCGTGACTCCCTGGATGTGCGTTATTCATTGGCCGTGGGTGCTAACGATCAGCATAGGCGCAAGATATGCGATCCATTGTGCAGAGTGCGCTCGAATATCAGGCCAATTCACCGACAAATGCATTGTCGGTCCAGCGTCGAACGCTTCAAAGCAAGTGGTGATGTGACTTCTGCTTCAGGGCGGAAGCGTGGCGGGGGCCGGGCCGAGGGGCAGTGGATTTCCGAATGAAGCGCCAAGGTCCACTACCGCGTCGTCAAGCGTATCGATGCGCCGAACGCCGCGAGCTATGCTATCGACCCCTCTTGCACGCCGAGCTAACCATGGTTCAGATCACTCCCGCGATTCCTGCCGACGTGCCGATGATCCTCACCTTGATCCGGGAATTGGCCGAGTTCGAGCGCCTGCTGAGCGATGTCACGGCCACTGAGGCAGAGCTGCATCGCACCCTGTTCGGTGAGCGTCCGGCGGCTGAAGTTGTGATGGCGCGCATCGACACCGAAGTCGTCGGCTTCGCCTTGTTCTTCCATAACTACTCCACATTCCTGGCAAAGCCCGGGATCTACCTGGAGGATCTGTTCATACGCGCGCCGTTCCGCGGCCGAGGCGTGGGGGAAGTGTTGCTGCGCCACCTCGCGCGTACCGCGGTCGAACGCAAGTGCGGACGGTTGGAATGGTCGGTGCTCGATTGGAATCAACGCGCCATCGATTTCTATCGAACGCTCGGCGCCGAACCGATGATCGACTGGACAGTGCATCGAGTCACGGGCGAAGCACTCGACAAGTTAGCGACCGGGCACTGACGATCCGTTTCGTACAAATGCGTGCTGCGCCTGGAACGACATCGATGATGTTCGAGATTGCAGCGACCGATCCTGCTGTTGCGTTGCGCCGCGCCGTTCGTGCCAACGGTTTCGCGCTGCCGCTCGCCGCCGGCATGCAGGTGAGCGCGGAAATTCCGGAAGGCAATCGGACGGTGCTGGAGTACTTGCTTTCTCCTGTTCAAAAAGTGTCCAGCGAGGCGGGAATGGAGCGGTGATGAAAACTCTAGGCATGGTTACTCTGCTCGTCAGTGCCTGGCTCGCCGGCTGCAATCAGTATGGCGACAAGCAACGCGCCTGGACCGAGGACGTGATTCTCGACGACGGAACCGCGCTGGTCATCGAGCGCTCCGTTCACTTTACCGACCACAACTCGCTGGCGCAGGACTCCTACGGCGCGGACGAGAAAGACGCGACACTGAAATTCACGGGCGCGCAGGCAACGTTGCCTGCATGGAGTGCGCCGCTCATTCCTATGGTTCTGTATCGAGCAGCGCAGACGAACGATTGGGTCATCGTTGCGACGACCAGTTCATGCGAACTCTGGTACGAGAGGGGCGCTCCGATACCTCCGTACTGGGAATTCAGAATCGTTCAAGGTAAATGGCGGGAAATCGCTCTTACGCCGCAGTCAATCGGGCAAAAAACGAATCTCTTTCTGAGCTATCACCCCGGACTGCCTGCCAAGCACGTGACGATGCAGGTGAAGCGGCAGTATTGGTCGGATGAGCGAACGGCCCGGAAGTACCAGCAAGTGCTCTCTGCTGATGAGACGTTGCCCTACTGCGGATACTGGTCACCACCCAAGCTACCACTTAACAAGACTGACTAAGAGGTTCGCGACTGCACTGAAGCTTGGCAGGCGCAGGTGTTCGAAGAATGAGCCGAACTGCTACGAATCAGCGGCTGGCGCTCGGCTCGGCATCTTCGTGCACCGCCGACGCTCTATCTGCAGCTTCTCAAGACGCACAACCGACCCATCCGCCTTGCAGTTCGCGCGCTGCCCCGAATCCTGAGGCTGGGTGTTCCCGCTCACCCCTCTCAGCCCAGTTCACGCAGTGTCCTCGCCGCAGCGACCATGTTCGTGAGCGCCGGCATCACTTCTTTCCAGGCACGCGTCTTGAGGCCGCAATCCGGATTCACCCACAGGCGGTCGGCGGGAATGCGTTGCGCCGCTTTGCGCATCAACTGCACGATGTGCTCCTGCGACGGGATATTGGGGGAATGGATGTCGTAGACCCCCGGACCGATCTGGTTCGGATACTTGAAGTCTTCGAAGGCGTCCAGCAACTCCATGTCCGAGCGCGATGTTTCGATCGTGATCACGTCGGCATCCATGGCGGCGATCGAGGCGATGATGTCGTTGAACTCCGCGTAGCACATGTGTGTGTGGATCTGGGTCTCGTCCCGCACGCCGTTGGCCGTGATCTTGAACGCCTTGACGGCCCATTCGAGGTAGTCCTGCCATTGCGACCTGCGCAGCGGCAGCCCTTCGCGCAGCGCCGCTTCGTCGATCTGGATCACACGCACGCCGGCCTTTTCGAGATCCAGCACTTCCTCGCGCAGCGCCAGCGCCAACTGATAGCACGAGACCGAGCGCGGCTGGTCGTCGCGCACGAAGGACCAGTTGAGGATGGTGACCGGCCCGGTCAGCATCCCCTTCATCGGCTTGCTCGTGAGCGATTGCGCGTACCGGGTCCACTCCACGGTCATGGCCTTGGGCCGGCTGATGTCACCGAAGAGAATGGGCGGCTTCACGCAACGCGAACCGTAAGACTGCACCCACCCGAACTGGCTCAACGCGTAACCCTCGAGCTGTTCGCCGAAGTACTCGACCATGTCGTTGCGCTCCGCTTCGCCATGCACGAGCACATCCAGCCCCAATACCTCCTGCTCGCGCACGCTGCGTTCGATCTCGCCGCGCATCGCAGCCTTGTAGCTGTCTTCGTTCAAAGCGCCGCCACGAAACTGCGCGCGCGCGTGCCGGATCTCCGACGTCTGTGGGAAAGAACCGATCGTTGTGGTCGGAAAGGCGGGCAGCTGCAGCAGCGCCGCTTGCAGCCTGGCGCGTTGCGGATACGCAGACTGGCGACGCTCAAAGGCAGCATCCAGTCCGGCGAGCGCCGCTTTGACGGTGGATTTGTGGACGCGCGGCGATGAACGTCGGGCGGCGATGGCGGCCCGGTTGTCCGCCAACTGGGCCTTCACAGAGTCACGACCGTGGCTGAGCGCAGCGGCAAGTGTTTTGATTTCATCGAGCTTCTGAAGAGCGAACGCAAGCCACGAACGCACGTCGGAACCCAGCTGCTGTTCGCTGTTCAGATCCACGGGCACATGCAACAGCGAGCATGACGGTGCAATCCACAAACGCTCCTTCAACCGCTGGCTGATCGGCTCCAGCCAATCCAGCGTCGCCCCCAGATCGGTCTTCCAGATATCGCGTCCATTGACGACGCCGAGCGACAGCACCTTGTCTGCCGGCAGCAGCGCCGCGGCCCGATTCACCTCGATGCCGCCGTTGACGGCATCGATGTGCAATCCCTGCACCGGCAGGCTGGCGGACAGCGGCAGATTCTCCAGCAATGGGCCGAAGTAGGTCGTCAACAGCAACTTGACCGCGCCCGTGTTCAACGCCTCGTACGCCGTGACAAATGCTTGTTGCCATGATGCATCCAGTTCGGTGACGAGCGCAGGTTCGTCGATCTGGACCCACTGCGCCCCCGCCGACGCCAACTGTGCCAGCAGCTCTACATAGACCGGCAAGATTCGCGGCAACAGATCCAACTTGTCGGAAGTATCTTTGGCCTTGCCGAGCCAGAGATAGGTGACGGGGCCGATGATGACGGGCTTCACCTTCACATCGAGACTGCGCGCCTGCCGCACCTGCTCTAGCAGCCGCGAGGCATCGAGCGAAAACTCGGTCGCTGCGCTGAACTCCGGCACGATGTAGTGGTAGTTGGTGTCAAACCACTTCGTCATCTCGCCCGCTTGAACGCCGCCACAGCACTCTGCATGTTCGTCTGGTGCCGCTGCCGAGCGACCGCGGGCCACGCGAAAGTAGTTGTCGAGTGCGTCACCGTGATAGTGGCGCACGCGCGGCGGCAGATTGCCGAGCGCAAAGCTCATGTCGAGCACTTGATCGTAGAAGGAGAAGTCCCCGACGGGCACAAGATCGAATCCTGCTTGATCCTGCCAGTGGCGTGCGCGTAACTGCGCAGCGAGCACGTGCAGTGCATCGCTCGAAGTGTCTCCCTTCCAGTAGGCCTCCAATGCGAACTTGAGTTCTCGGTTCGCGCCGATGCGTGGGAAGCCCAGGTTGTGTGTCGTCGTCATGAAGTCGTCCGCCAGCGATGAAGTCGAACGATCCTAGGCCAGGCAGCCAGTGATGAAAAATGGTATTACTGCAACTATCCATTAGTTCTATTCATGGAAAGCGATGTTGCAACGAGTGCATCTGGAGATCGTGCGTGCCGTGGCGGAGCACGGTTCGCTCACGGCAGCCGCCGACAAGCTGTGCCTGACTCAGTCAGCGCTGAGTCATACGATCCGAAAGCTGGAGCTGCTGCTGGGCACTGCCATCTGGCATCGCGAGAACCGCATGTTGCGACTGACCCAGGCGGGCGAATATCTGTTGGCGCTCGCCACTCGCGTATTGCCGCAACTCACCCATGCCGAAGAGCGCATGCGTCAGTACGCGCAGGGAGCGCGCGGCACGCTGCGCATCGGGATGGAATGTCATCCGTGCTATCAGTGGCTGCTCAAGGTCGTGTCGCCGTACCTGGCGCGCTGGCCTGATGTCGACGTCGACGTCAAACAGAAATTTCAGTTCGGCGGCATCGGTGCGTTGTTCGGTCACGAGATCGACGTTCTTGTCACGCCCGATCCGCTCTATCGGCCGGGACTGCGTTTCGAGGCGGTGTTCGACTACGAACAAGTGCTGGTCGTGGGGTCGCAGCATCGATTCAAGGACGCGACGCACGTCATGGCAGCACAGCTCGCTGACGAAGTACTCATCACTTATCCGGTCGAGATCGACCGCCTGGATATCTACAGTCAATTCCTGGCGCCCGCCGGGATTCAACCCAAGGCCCACAAAATCATCGAAACCACCGACATCATGCTGCAGATGGTGGCAAGCGGCCGTGGCGTGGGAGCTTTGCCTCGCTGGCTGGTCGAAGAGTATGCAACCAAGCTGCCGATCGTGCCGGTGCGGCTGGGCAGGAAGGGTATTGCCAAACAGATATTCCTCGGCGCGCGCGCAGCCGATATCGACATCGACTACCTGCAAGCCTTCGTCCAACTCGCGCGTCAGTCCCACGCGGCAACGCCCGCCAGCAAACGGGCGCGCAAGAGATAATCCGCATCGATCTTGAAAGTGCGGCCTCCAGCAGCTTGCGTGTGACGGATTCCCCGCGCTGGCTTTGCCTTGCCCCGAATCCTGGGGCACAGTACGCACGTGCTCGACATTCCCAACCAGCCGGTGCTCGACAAGCACGCGCTCATCGGCGGGTGCGTACGATTGCCGCTGAGCATCGATGCGGCCCGACTGAAGGCCGAAGTCGATGCTCTTCCGGCATCGATGTGGGGAACCACCGGCCCACGAGTGGGGGTGCATGGAGCAGCCAACGCTCTGTTCCTGCGGGGCTACCTGCCGGCGGAAGGCGACAAGCCTTTCGATGAGCGCCCGGCGCTGCAGCACCTGCCCTATGCACGCGAAATTTTTGCCGCGATGATTCCTGCTCAACCATTGCGCTGCCTGCTGGCGCGACTGCCCGCAGGCTCCACCATCATGCCGCACGTCGACCGGGCCGCGTATTTTGAGAAGACGATCCGCATTCATGTACCCGTGGAAAGTCACGAGCGCGCGTTCATGCTGTGCGACGCGCAGCACTACGTGATGCGGCCGGGCGAAGCATGGGCGCTCAACAACAGCGCGGTGCACGGTGTATGGAACGATCATGCGACACAAGCGCGTACCCACATGATCTGCGATTTCCTGTCTTCGCCCGCGCTGGTCGATCTGCTGATGCGCGGCGAGCGCGACTTGGGCGTCCACTTTCCCGAGGTGCGAGCGCATTTCATTTCGCTCGATCAACCGCCCGCGGTGACCGGCGGATGATCGCTACCCGGCATTTTGTCTTCCTGCATTTGCATAAATCCGGCGGCACTTTCGTAAACGAGTGTCTGGTGAATTTCGTCCCCGAAGCGCGCCAGCTTGGCTATCACCTGCCGCGGCAACTGATTCCACCGGCACTTGCGCAGCTGCCGGTGCTGGGGCTGGTGCGCAATCCCTGGAGTTACTACGTTTCCTGGTACTCGTATCAGTCCACGCGGTCGCAGCCGAATGCCTTGTTCCGGGTGCTGAGCGACAACAAGCGCCTGGATTTTCGCGGCACGATCCGCAATATGACGATGCTGGGCAGCAACGGCCATCTGCTGAACGACGTGCTCGCGGCGCTGCCGCGGCAGTACACGAATGGCGGTCTGAACCTGCCTGGCTTCGCGCTGGAACCCATTCGCGACACTCGCCTGGGCTTCTACACCTTTCTCTATCGCTACATGTACGGCGGCGGCACCAGCCAGTTGCTGCTCGGCCGCATGGAGGCGTTGCGCGACGACCTTCTGGAAATGCTCGCGTCGACTGGCCAGCCGGTCAGCGAAGCGATGCGCGCCTACATCCTGCACCGGGGACCGGCCAACGCCTCCGAACACACCGCGTATCCTGAATATTACGACGCCGAGCTGCGCGACCTGGTCTCAGAGCGAGACGAGGAAATTATCTCGCGGCATCGCTACCACTTCAGCTAAGTCTGCCGAGCTGCAGGCCTATGCCTTGAACTGATTCGCGGCTTCCGCCTGCAAGGTCTGCAGACGCCGCCACGTCGCTTCGACCGACGACAGCACGGGTTCGATCAGCGCGGCGTTGCGCCGCCACTTCTCCGGATCAGGGCGTGTCTGCGTGTAGCGCGACAAAGGCAAAGGCGCAGCCACACGCTGCGCCGACGCCGCATCGAAATCGATACCGGCGAATGCGCACAGGCGCCGCGTCGCCGACTGCGGAGCGACCAGGAAATCGGCGTAGTTCAGCATCGTCCAGCGCTCGCGCGGCAGCGCGAGCAGATCGTCGAGCACGATACGGTTCGTGGTTTCCCATTGATGGGCGGCAATCTCGCCCAGCGACTTGCCCGCCAGCGATTGCCAACCTGGCGGCAGCAGCAGCGACCACGGCCCTTCCCAACCCTGCAAGCCTCGATAAGTGACCCAGTTGTCCGAGCGCCATGCTTCGATGATGCTGCTGAGGTTCTCGCGCGGATCGCGCCATAGAAAAATGAAGCGCGCGTCGGGGAAAATTCGTTCGAAAAAAGGAATGCGCAATGCGTTCTTGGGGGTCTTCTCCAGCAGGCGCACCGCGCCCGTCGTTGCGTCCATGCGCTGCCCATTGGGGCCGGTGGCCTCCTGCGCGATGGCAGCGACGATGCGCTGCGCCATGGCGTCGGTAGCATGCGCCGCGGTCAATCGATTGGAATCCACTCCGCCCGCCCTGGGCTGCAGCTCCGCAATGTCTTCCACCAGCCAATGCGCCTCGCCACCCAGCGTGTACCACTGCCGGTTGACCGCGAGCGTTTCGAACAGCAGCGTACTGCCGGAACGCGGCGCTGCGACGATGAATACTGGCTGCTTCAGTCGCTCGCGCGCGGGGCTGCGACTGCGAACGGTAGCGGCGCTGGGTTCGTCATTCTCAGGCAGACGCAGCAGGTGCTGGAGCAGACGGCCTTGCAACACCATGTGGGCGGCGACGTGGTTGGTGCGCATCGACAGGCCTTCGGCCATTTTCCGGGAGGCGTCGCGCAGCGTATCCAGGAGCTTGGCGTAAGCGCCGAAGCCGCCGGCGTCTTCCCCATGCAGCAGATACAACTGCCGCCAGTCGCGGCAGAAGCCGTCGAGCAGCACGTGGTATCGGCCGAGCTGGGTGCGGCTGGCAGGCAGCACTGCTGCGGCATCTGCTTCGACGATCAGCTCGGCGCGGAAATCCATCATCAGCAGATCCACTTCGGCGGGCGGCATGACGATCGGCAAGGGCGCACGCTCGGTCAGTGGTGCGGCATTGCGGCTGGCTTCGTAAGGCAGTTCGCGGATGGGCATGTGCGGGGATTCGCTTTGCGCCACGAACTGCCAGAACGCCGAGCTGCCGCTGGTGTCCGCAACCAGGTGGATGCGCTCTTCGTCGCTAGCATTCGTCACGCTGTGCAGCCGCCAGTTGTCGAACAGCCACGCCTCGCCGGCCGCCATGTGCACATCCTGGTCGCCGCAGCGAAAACGCACGGCAGGCCGCGTGACGATTGGTATGTGCAGGCGCACCCGCGTGAACCAGTGATAGTTGATGTCGGCGTGCTCGGGCACCTCCGCGCGGGGCGCGAGGCGCATCAGCCGCGACCGGCTCCACACGACGCCGAAGCTGGCCAAGATCTGCCGAATGTACGGCAGCTTCTGCAGGTGCGCGGTCGGCAGCATCGTGCCATGCACGGCGTCGTTCTCACCGCCCTGCGCAGTGATAAGTCGCGCCGCGCTGTTGCCTTCGATCGCATTCGGATGCGCTACCCATGCGTTGGCGGGCAGCAGCGCGATCTCGTCGCGCATGCGCTCGAAGTTGAAGCGCACCGGTAATTTGTAGAAGGGCCTGGCGAGACGCATGGTTCAGGCGGCATCCAACGACTTGCGAAAACCACCGATGGCGGGCACCACTTCCGCAAGCGCATCGCGCTCGGCCTCAGTGAGATAGGGATTCCACAGGTCGAATATCAGCACGACACGGGAGCGGTCGCTACGATTCCAGGCTTCGTGTTCGTAGGTGTCGTCGAACACGACTACGTGTCCTTCCTGCCACGCGTGCTCTTCGCCGCCGACACTGAGTGCACAGTCGTCGGGAACGAGCAGCGGCAGGTGTCCCACGACACGCGTATTGGTTACGCCGCGATGAGCCAGTAAATGCGTGCCGGGCGTGAATACGGAAAAAAACGCTTCGGGCGCGTGCTCGACCACGCTGCACAACGGCAGCGCATCCATGGCCTGCGCTGTCTGCGGACATGCGGCACAGTTGTCGGCCCGACGCTCGCCGTGGCGATAGAAGTAATAGCCGTTCCAGGTCGGCGCGCCCTGCAAGCCCTTGAGATTGGCGCGCTCCAGATCGTCGGTGGTGAACACGCGCTCGCGGCCTTGCTCCGATTGCAACAACCGCTGCAGTTCACCGCGAATGTGCGGCGTCGCCGCCTCGAAGTTCGCCACCCAATCGAACTTGGAGAGGTCCAGGTACGCGCTCGCGGGCAAGTCGGGAAAATACAGAAAAGTGGGCTGCTGGCGCGGGTCGGTGTACGGCGCCGGCTCCTCGCCTAGATATATGCGCAGACAGCGCTCGACGCGGTCGAGCGCCTGCCGGCCATGACGCGCCGCCAGCGATTCGAGCAGGTTGAAGAACAGCTCGCGACGACCGCCGCGAAAAGTGCGCACCGCGTGCTCGACCAGCGGCTGCAGCGGCGCCGGGGTTGTCGTCGCATTGATCCAGCGGCCCTTTGCCTGCGCATCGCGCAGCGCGCGACCGTATTGAATGAGCGCCTCGGTGGGACGGCCGGTCTGTTCCAACAACGCAGCCAGATGCACGCGTGCGACAAAAAATTCAGCTCGCAGGTTGACCGCGCGCGCCTCCGCCTGTGCAGCGGCCGCGAAATTTCCGGAGGCCTCATGGACTCGCGCCAAGTGATGCTGCGACAGCGCGTCGTTGGGGTCGGCGGCAACGGCGCGTGTCAGCAGTTCCAGCGCCTGTTGCGTGCGACCCTGGCTGAGCGCGCCCAACCCGACCGCGTTGAGGGCCTCGACATTGTCGGGCGAGCGTTCAAGAATGGATTCGAACACGCGCTGCGCCTGCGCGAATTTTCCCTCGCGCACGAGCTGTTGCGCTGCCGCGATGGAACTCATGGAACGGCGCCTGCGCGGCCGCGAACCTGGAGAGTGTCAAGCCACATGTCCGCCACCGACCTCGCTCACTACCTGCGGATCTACGACGGCGACCTGGACCGGTCGCTGTGCGCGCGCATGATCGAATCCTTTCATGCGCTGTCGCGTTTTCACAAGCCCAACGGCCGCGGCCATCGCGCAGGGCTGGAGGAATCCGCGTGGACGGAACTGAACGTCACGCGCATGTCGGACGCGGGCTTCCTCGGCTTTTTCCGCAACCGCATTGACCTGGCGCTGGCGCGCTACAACCGCGACGTGGATCTGCCGATCGCTGTGCCGAACTCGCCTAAGACCGCCGATCTCATCGTCAAGCGCTACCGCGCCGACAATACCGAAGCGTTCCAACTGCATTTCGATGCCATTCATGAAGTCGCCAATCGCTACCTGGTGTTCCTATGGTATCTAAACGACGTGCCCGACGGCGGCCAGACCCACTTCCCCTGCCTGAACACGTCGGTGGCCCCTGCGGCCGGCCGGCTGATCGTGTTTCCGCCTTACTGGATGTTCCAGCACGCCGGCCTGCCCTCGCCGAGCACCGAAAAATTCATTCTGTCGACGTACCTGCTGTTCTGACCGCGCCTGCGCCGCCCCCATAGCCCCAGCGCTCCAGGTACGGCCGCAATATCGGCAGCACCGGCAGGAAATGCTTTTCGTACGCGCGCCAGCGATCTACTGCCTTGCGGCTCACCGGTTGAACCACCTGCGAATAACTCGGCGTGCTGATGAAGCCTTTGCGCCGGGCGTGCTCTGCGGGAGACATCATGGCGTCGTCACGCGGCAGTTCCAGAAAATCGCCGACCGCGCGCACATGGCTCTCGAAGTCTGCGACGAAACTTTCATAGCGGATTTCCATCACCGCCGGCCGCAGCAACCACGCCTGCTGGTACCAGAAGTCGAAGGCCTGGCGGAAGCCACTGGCTAGCGTCGCCAAATCGCGGCACAGCAGCGCGAACTCCGGCGCAGTGAAGTGCTGCATGAAGCAGCTCAGCACCACGTCGCACGGATGGCGCACGGCCAGCAGTACCCGCGAGTTCGGAAAGAGCCGGCGAATGGCCGGCAGGCGCAGCAGGTTCAACGGATTCTTGTCGATCAGCCGCTGGCCGGGATGCAACTGCACCTTCTGCCGCGCCAGATTCCAATAGGCTGTGCGTATCTTTTCGAGTTGCGCATCGTTCAGGCGGCTCAGCGCTTCGGGATACGCGACCTTCTCATCCATTACGAGGTCGATGGCATTCTGCAGGAACGGCTGCTCGTCCATGGATTGCAGCAGCGGATGCGCATCCAGGCTCTGCTCCAGCAGTGTCGTGCCCGAGCGCGGGAAGGCCACGATGAAGATGGGGCTTGCCTCGAACGCAGGCGCGCCCGCATCGCGCCAGGCGGCAACGTCTTCGGCGACGCAGCTATAGCGGGCGATGGACAGCGGCGGTGCGCGACGCGACAACGCTTCGGGTACAGTGGTCGCGAGGTGTTCCACCTGCGAACGATGAGCTTCCGTTAGCGCGGCGAACGCGGCGTCGTGCCGGCCCAATGCGTCGAGCGATTTCGCGTACGGAAACAGATGCACGTGCCGCAGCCGGAATTCCTGGCAGGCTTCGAGAGCAGCCGCGTACGCCTCGCAGGCGGCGTCGTGCCGCCCGTGCCGCTCCGCGAATTGGGCTGCGGTGATGGCTAGCTCCTGGCCGAGCTCGTTGGACGCTGCAGTGTTCTGAAGCTGCGCCATCTCTGCGCCGGCGCGCTCGAGTCGGTTGGTACGTTCGTATATCTGCGCGAGCTTCAATCGCGTCAGCATCGAGGGCTCAGGATCGGCCTCGGCATGCTCCACAGCGAGCGCAGACTTCTGTGCCTCGCCCAGCGCCAGCAGCAAGAAGCCGATTTTGGCAGCGAGTTCGGCAGTAAGCCCGGCCCAGTTCGACCAGCCCTCGAGCGCTTCGACCGCCTCGGCATTGCGCATGCAGTCCTGGCAGCTCTGCGCATATTGAAAGGCGATCTCGGCGTCGTCGGGCTCGAGCTGCCGGGCTTTGAGCAGCACGGATCGCGCCGACTCGGGGTCGCCGCGATCCGTGTGCAGCAGCCCGACGTTGAAATAGAACCCCGCGGAAGATTCGCCGAGCGCAGCGGCACGCGCATAGGCCGCCAGGGAATCTTCGAGTTGACCGGCTGCGCGCAGCGCCGTTCCGAGGTTCATCCAATGCACGCGCTGCCGCGGCTCGCGCTGCGCCAGTTCGGCGAACAGTCGCGCGGCTTCAGCGTAGTCCCCGGTCGCGTAGGCCATGCTCGCACCGCGCATCAGGACATCGGGGCTGGAGTCGGTGGCCATGTGCTCCATAAAAAAAGCCGCGCAGCGGCAGCGTTGCGCGGCTCATGCTACCTGAAGATTGAACCCTCAGAACTTCTGAATCACACCGGCAAAGAAGCGGCGGCCAATGACGTCATATGTAGCCACATCCGTGTTCGCGTTGGTGACGTTGTTCTGATATAGGATCGGCGGCTGCTTGTCCTGCAGGTTCAACACACCTGCCTGGAAGCGGGTGTTGGTCGGCAAGGTATAGCCCACCGTCAGGTCGACGTAGGTCCGCTCGCCGATTTTCAGATCCGGCTGGATGCCGGGCAGGCCATCGGGATCGGTCAGGCGTATCGCGTCGATGTAACGCACGTTGACGCGCGCGTCGAAGTCGGCGATGCGATAGTCCACCCCGAGCGTACCGCGCCATTTCGCATAGTTGCCGAACTGGCGATCGAAGGTTCCCGCCACTTCAACCGGCGCGGAGCCCGGAGCTGCGACGTTGCGATACGTATCGATGTAGGTCGTATCGAGCGAGACGCGGAAGGTGCCGATCGCCATTTCCGGCATCGCGTACTTGATGCTGAAGTCGATACCCTTGGTTTCTAGCGTGCCGAGGTTCACATACGGCTCGCGGATCACCAGGATGGTGCCGTCGGAATTGCGCAGCAGCAGGTCGCAGAACGCCGCGCTGCCCGTGGCCACGCATTGATCCGCTGCATAATTCGGATCCACGCGCGTGATCAGATCCTCCAGCTCGTACTTCCAGAAGTCCACGGTCAACGATAGGCCCTGGATTGCACTTGGCTCGTAGACCACACCGTAGGTGAGCACCTCGCCGGTTTCCGGCTTCAGCGACGAATTGCTCAGCCAGATGCCGTCCACCTGACTATTGGGCTGCGAGAAATCATCGTCCGGCGTTACACCTTCACAGGCCTGTACAAGATTCGGATTACCCGCAAGCTGCGCGCTAGTAAGACCGGTGCAGGGGTCGTTGAAGGTCGGTGCGTCCTTGGTCGGGCCGTGGTACAGGTTGTAGATCGTCGGCGCGCGGAACACCTCGGAGAACGAAGCGCGTACCAGCAGGTCTTGGATCGGCCGGTACTCCACCTGGATCATCGAATTGGTGGTGTCGCCGAACGTCGAGTAGTCTGAATATCGCGTACCCAACGTCACGTTCAATGACGCCACGCCTGGAAGATCCTTCAGGATGGGAACGAGCACTTCAGCGTACAGTTCCGAAACGTCGTAACTGCCGCGCGAGCTGGCGCTGCAGGCTTCGCTGGAAAGCAAGCAGGTCAGGTACAACGGCGCGAGAGCCTCGGTCAGGTAGTCAGTGTTGAACACACCCGCAAGGTCGCGATATTCGTAACCGACGGCGGCAGAGAGCGAACCCGCCGGCAGGTCGACGATATCACCGTTGAGTCCCACGCTCGCAGCCTTGGACTGGTACGTGTAACTGTCGGTGTACGGCGAAGCGATGGTCGCCAAGGCAGCGGCCTGGCCCGGGGCAGTGAGATTGAAGATGTTCACCGGTGTGCAGTTGCGGATGGGTGCCAGCTGTGTGCCGCAGGTGGGCGTTCCGTCGGGGGCGATGAAGGACGGACCGAACGCATTCTGGATGGCCGGCTGGTACATGTAGCCTTCGTAGCGGCGATCCATCTCCAGATGGCCGTAGCTGATGGTCGTATCCCACTGCCAGTTACCGAACAGGTCGCCGCGCGCGCCTATGTTCACCTGGGAAGTATCTTTGCTCACCGTGTTGCGACGGCCGCCCAGCGCCTCGAGGCGCCACACCGCATTCGGATTGGTGGCATCGATACCGCCGAATTCCTGGAGGGTGCCGCGGAATGGGTTGTAGATGCTTTGGGCCGACAGCACGATGTCGTCACTGCGCGAGTCGAAGGGCAGCGGCGCGATCTGATAACCCGAGCTGGTGCGGTTATAAAGCAGCTCCGTGTACAGCTCGACGTGATCGTTGATCTCGTAGTTGGCGATGGTGAACAGACTGCCGCGCTCCTGCGGCGTGAGCAGCAGGTTGACCGGCTGGAAATTGTAGAAGTCGGTGTCGCCCGAAGTGCGGAAGCAGCGGAAATCCGCCGGCGCTGTGCCGGCCGCGCCGGCGATCCGGGTCACCGAAATTTCACCTGAGCTCACCGGACAGTTGTAGTTGTAAAGGGCGTTGTACGAAGCCGGCAGGTAGATGCGGCCGCCGGGCGCGCGACTCGACCCACGAGTCGTCGGTCCATACACGGCGGCGTTGTACAAGTAGCGCGCGAAACGCGAGAACTCGCGGTCGCCTGCCGAGATCGCCTCTTCTTTATTGTAGTTCACACCCACCAGCACTCCGCCGCGGTCGCCAGCGGTGCCGATGCTCAGGTTCACGTTGTGCGATTTGCCGTCGTCTTCGGCAGTGACGCCGTATTGATAACTCGCCTCCGAGCCCGACTCCGGCTTCTTGGTGATGAAGTTCACCACGCCCGCGATGGCGTCCGAACCGTAGATCGCACCCGCGCCTTCCTTGAGCACTTCGACGCGCTCGATCAGGTTGGCCGGAATCATGTTGATGTCGACGGCGCCGGTGGAATAGCCGATGGGGCCGATGCGCCGGCCATTCAACAGCACCAGCGTGCGCTCTGGGCTCAGGCCGCGCAGTTCGATGTTCGAATCGCCGTCGCCGCCGCCGTTGTTCGTGGATGGATTGGTTGCCGCACCGGCAACAGACGGAATCTGCTGCATCAGTTCGCCAAGCGTGGTGGTGCCCGACTTCTGAATGGCCTCATTGTCGTAGACGAACACCGGGTTCGCAGTTTCGGCGTCGACGCGGCGGATGCGCGAACCGGTGACGATAACTTCCGTGATGTTGTCTTCATCGGACTGCGGCTGGGCCTGAGCCTGCACTTGCAGCGGGCCCACGATCGACCCCACAGCGCCGGTCAGCAATGCGTACCGGACAGCGTACCGAATGGGATGACTGGTCGAATTGAACATGATTGTTCCTCCTGCGAGGGGGACTTGAGTTTAGTAACCAAGATTCGGTGGCGTGAGCGAACACAAACCTGTCCCTGCGATGGCCGGATTTTGTTTCGCTACGACAAATGCAGCTCTCGAACCGATCCAAACGTGGCTTCGAGCATACAACCGGATTTTGTCTAATCACAGCCCTGGGCCGAAAATATCCACTGAGTCAGCCAGATAAATCACGAGGTTGGACTGACTGTCCGACAATGCGACAAAAGCAGTCAGCTCTCGTTGCCTGAAAGCAACGATCATGTAGGCAAAATGATCAGCAACGGCGCAACACTTGTTACGCCGCTCCCACGCTGATGCGCAGTTCAGATGTTGAGCTGATCGAAGATGTGACGTCCTATAACGTCGTACAGGGAGGGGGCGGTTCCCGACGGACGTTCGGTACATACAGGCGGCTTCACCTGGCCGCCCGGCACCGGTGCGAAATTACCGAACGCGGCTGCGCAGCGCGCTGAACGCTGCCAGCTTAATGGCTTCCCCCTCGACGTCGTCGGCGAACCATGCGGGTGAATTGCTGGCAGTGCTGCCGACAAACCAGCGGACAACAATGCAAAGCGCGCCGCGCCGCGAAGAACGGTTGAGGTCAACATTTGAATTCCTCCTGCGAGAGGTTTGCGATGAATATCGCCCGCAGGGGTACGCCCGTGTTCAGCATCCGGCCGAGGCGATTTGGACTCCCTTCTCAAGGCATCGGCTTATGCGATCCGATGCTCAAGCCTCGACCGAGCATAGCGCGCCAAGTGCGCAATGGGGACAGGAATTGCAAAAGCCCTTAACCTGTCGACTGCGCGCATCTCAAAAAAGCGGGGCCGAAGCCCCGCCTTAATTTCAACCGCTCCCGGCGGCTGTTTTCAGCGCTTATCCGCACGCCTCATAGCGAAATTGCACCACCATTCTTCAGAATCTTTGCGTATAGCCCATATACCAGTTCGCACCCAGGGCATTGTGGAACGATTGGTTGTAGAACGGCTGCCCTGCATCGCCATCTTGCAGATCCAGAGGCGGATCGCGATCGAAGACATTGTTCACGCCGGCCTGAATCGTGCCATTCCAAGGCGCATCCCAGGACGCGCTGACATTGGCAGTCGTCCAAGAGCCCACGCGATCGATCCTCGCAGTATTGACTGGCGTAAAGCCGCCAATGTGATTCACGAACACCGTTGCAGACATCGGACCTTGACGCCAGCCCATGCTTGCGGATCCTTTGAAACGAACAAACTGACCCAACGTCCCATCCTTCAGCACGTTGATGGTCGGATCACCTTCTAGCTCTTGGATCTGCAGATCGTCGAGATAAGTCGCCCCCAGCCCGAAGGTCCAGTCGCCCAAAGCTGACCGCAACAGATATTGTCCCGTCAAGTCAATACCGGTCATCTTCTGAAACGAGAGGTTGCGTGCCTGGGCCGACACCAACTGCAGTCCACCTGGATTCTGCGGCGACACCAACAAAGGATTGCGAGTGATCGCGTCTGCAAAGCTACCGTCGGCAGCATTCTTGTCGAGAATCAGCTGCGTATCGGGAGTGTTGACGATGTCGGTCAGTTCGATCCGGAAAATATCGACGCTGATCGTCAGCCGCTCCACAGCCTCCCACACTGCACCGATGCTGTAGTTCTTGCCCTTCTCTTCCGTCAAGTTGCGATTGGCGCCGGTAGCCGTTTCGATCGACTCTGCCGCTTGCGTGCAAGTATCGACGCTTTCGTCACCGCGACCCGTGCCGCCGTCCTGAATGCACTTTGGCGTATCCACAAGCGATTCGAAGCCTGACGTAGTCGCGCCAAACAAGCGCTGCAGATCGGGAGCGCGGAAGGAACGGCCTGCCGAGCCACGCAGAAGAAGTTTGGCCATCGGACGATACTCGATAGCCACACGTGGACTGAATGCGCCGCCTACGTCCGAATCATCGTCGTAGTTGTCGTAGCGGCCGGCCAAGTTGACCGACAGATTGGCGAGCACCGGCACTTCGAACTCCAGCCCTACGGCCGAATACTTGCGGTCGCCACCACCTGCCGTCCCGCCCAACGCAATAACATTTCCGGCCAGCGTGTCGGGATCGCGCTGATCCTTGAATCGCTGCTTTGAGTATTCGAGCACGCCGCCGAAACTAACGGAGCGACCACCCCAAATCTCAAAGAGGTCGCCCGTTAAAGAGAAGTCCGCCGTCGCCACGGTCGACGATCCATCGGTGCGCGGCTGAACGCTCAACTGATCGACTACCGACTGCGGAATCGTCTGGAACAAGTTCAGACTGCCGCCGTCACCCACCCCATCGCCGTCGAGATCCTGTCCGTTCAACAGCAGCCCCAAGGCATCTTTCTTGGCGAAACCCGTGCTGCGGCTGTTGATTCTCTGCTCGGCATATTGAATACCGAAGTCCCAGTCGAAATTGCCGAGGGTGCCGCGAAAGCCGCTGGCGACGTTGAGGGCATCGTTCTGATCCTCTTCGGTACGCGGCCCAAACTCGATCAAGCGACGCCGGAACACACCCTCAGCGTTCGTCCCCGTGTAGTTACCAGCGGTATCGACGGCGGGATTCGTCGGATTCGACGGCGAATCGGCTGCGCTTACCAAGCCGGTATCGTCAAACTGGTCGAACGCCATCGGTTCAATCTGAATGTTGGTGTTACTGGTGAAGTAGATTGCCCGCCCATAGAATTCGACGCCTTCCACTACCGGCTGTTCGAAAATAGCGGTGATCGATTTCTGCGTAAATTCAGGCAGCAACTCACGGTAAGGCGCGCGATTGAAACGGCAGAAGCCTCCTTGTACACCAGGCCCGCCACCACTTGTGCTGCAATTGACCGCGGGAATCACATCGTCATCGGTGAGGAAGGTACCGGGATAGCCGTACGAACTGAAAATGCCCGGGCCAGCGCCGTTGATACCTCCCAATCGATCGGACTTGGAGTATTCACGGTCGGTGAACATCAACTTGTTCTGCTTGAAATACTCCATGAACAGCAGCAGCGAACCACCTTTGTCATTCTCCAGCCCGGTCGCAAATTGATAGCGCCGAGAACCGCCGCCTCCACCCGTCGTATTGCCGTAACGGACCGCAATCTGATCTTCGGTGCTCTTCTTGAGCACGATATTGACGACGCCGCTGACGGCGTCAGACCCATAGATCGCCGATGCGCCATCGGTCAGCACCTCAATCTTTTCGATCGCCACGGAGGGGATGCTGGAGAGATCGACGAAATTGTCTGTGCCGTCGGCCGCAATAGGAAAAATAGGCAAGCGACGGCCATTGAGCAGCACCAGCGAACGACCCACGCCAAAACCGCGCAGATCGACTGCAGAGGCGGAGGGAGTGAATCCAAACGTCTGCTGCTGGTCGAGGCTACCGCCGGCGTTTTGCGCCAGATCTTTCAGTGCATCCGAGACGGTGGCGTAACCGCGGCTCTGAATTTCCTCGTCGCTCAACGTTACTACCGGGGATGGCCCCTCAGCTTCGATGCGCTTGATTCTTGAACCCAGAACGATGACCTCCTGGACATTACTGGATTCCGCGGCATATGCCGGAACGGTGCTTGAGACGGCTGCAACTGCGGCGGCTGAGACAGTGCCAGCAAAAACCGCGCGATGGATAGCACGCCGTACGGATGTGTTCGTCCTCATCGACATTAAAATTCCTCCTGCGAGAGGTTTGATAGATCACGGTCGCGGCGTGGTGATTGACGTTCGCCGCTGGCCGTTCAAGTTTCCCTTCTCAAGGCGCTCTTTGGATGCAGCGCTCAAGCTTGGTGTCGAGAATACAACCGGAAGTGTCGGAAAAGAAAGTGGCCGAAAGAGCGGGCAGCGCGCCGGAATGGATCAAAGAGCCGAAAAACAGGCTCTTTTTCGACCCACCACAGGGCGGAACCCATCCTCTGGCCCGGCACTGTATACACGTTGTCGGTACACCACATCCGGCAAAAAATCAGAGCCGGCAGGATTTTCTCTGCGCCACCGACGCGACCAAGGCGACATTCTTGACCGGTGCGGCGCGGCGCTCGCGCATGAAGTCACTGAGAATCTTCGCTGTATGAGACTTGCCGGGTTTGTTCACGATGGCGTCGGGCGAGCCCTGCGCCATGACGCGGCCACCGCCTTCGCCGCCTTCCGGACCGAGGTCGATCAGCCAATCGGCCTCGGCCATGACGTCCAAGTTGTGTTCAATCACGACGACGGAATTACCCGCGTCCACCAGGCGGTGCAAGACGCGAATCAATTTTTCGACGTCGGCCATATGTAGACCGACAGTGGGTTCATCGAGAACATAGAGTGCGCCGCGCGGGGCTGGCCGCGCATTCGCGCGAGCAGTCGGATCAGGCGCCAATGTCTGTGCGCTTGCCGGCACGCGCGCCAGTTCGGTCACCAGCTTGATGCGCTGAGCCTCACCGCCCGACAGCGTCGGACTTTGCTGACCCAGCGTGAGGTAGCCGAGGCCGACGTCCTGCAGCAGGCGCAGCGCGTGGTGGATGCGGCTGTGCGCCGCGAAAAACTCCACCGCGGCATCGACACTCATCATCAGCACGGCGCCAATGCTCTGGCCCTTGAACTTGATGGCCAGCGTCTCCGGATTGAAGCGCTGGCCACGGCACACGTCGCATGCCACGCGCACGTCGGGCAGGAAATTCATCTCGATCTTGCGCATGCCCTGGCCTTCGCACGCTTCGCAGCGTCCACCCGCGGTGTTGAACGAGAAGCGCGAATGATCGTAGCCGCGCATTCTCGCTTCGGGTGTCTCGGCAAATAGCCGGCGGATCGCGTCCCAGAAACCAACGTAAGTGGCGGGGCACGAACGCGGCGTCTTGCCGATGGGCGTCTGGTCCACTTCGAGAATGCGGCCCACCTCTTCCCAACCGGCGATCTCAGCGCAGCCGCGCCACGCATGTTTGTGCTTGCGGCGTTCACGTCCGAGCAGCGCCGAATGCATGTTGTTGTGAAGCACTTCGCGCGCCAACGTCGACTTCCCCGAACCGGACACGCCGGTAATCACGACGAGACGACCCAGCGGCACACGTACGGTTTGCTTGCGCAGATTGTGCAGCGACGTGTCCTTGACGAGCAGCGCGAGCGAACGCGGCGTTACTTCGCGGCGCGGCGCGAACGGATGCCTGAGAGGATTCGCGAGCAGACGGCCGGTTATCGAGTGTGGCGAGTGTTCCAGCTCCGCGGCGGTGCCGGCGGCAACGACATGCCCGCCGCGCGAACCTGCGCCCGGCCCGAGATCGAGCACGTAGTCGGCGCGGCGGATCGTGTCTTCGTCATGCTCCACCACGACCAGCGAATTGCCTTTCGCGGCGAGGCGATCGAGCGTGTCGAGCAGGATGGCGTTGTCGCGCGGATGCAGCCCGATCGTCGGCTCGTCGAGGACGTAGCACACGCCCTGCAGGTTCGACCCGAGCTGCGCGGCCAAGCGGATGCGCTGCGCCTCACCGCCAGACAGCGTCGGCGCAGCGCGGTCCAATGCAAGATAGCCGAGGCCGACATCTTCGAGGAAGGCAAGACGCGAGTTGATTTCCGCAAGCACATCGCGGGCGATCTGCTGTTCGCGGCCTGCGAGTTTCAACCGTGCCATCATGGCGCGCATGTCCGCGACGGAACGCCGCGTCACCGCGGCGATCGAGTCGCCGCGGAAGCGCACGTGGCGCGCGACTTCGTTCAAGCGTTCTCCGTCGCACGCGCTGCAGGGCGGTGCTTCACCCTCGAACCATTCGTTCCACTGGATTTCCTCACCGCTTTGCTCGGCGTCGAAACCGTTCATCTGCATGCCGGTGCCGAAGCAGCTCTTGCACCAGCCGTGCGCGGAGTTGAACGAGAACAGGCGCGGGTCCAGTTCCGCGAAACTGGTGCCGCACGACGGGCAAGCACGTAACGTCGAGAAGATCCGCGCAGCTGCGGTAACGCCGGATCGCTTCTTGGCAGCGCCCTGCTCCTCCAACGCATGCACCACGCCTTTGCCGAACTCAAGCGCAGTGGTGAGGGCGGCGCGCAATTCACGCTCGACCTTGGGCGATATGGCGAGCGTCACGACCGGCAACTCGATGGAGTGTTCCTTGAAACGATCCAGCCGCGGCCACTTGTTGGTAGGCAACAATTTGCCGTCGACGCGCAGGTGCGCGTAGCCCTTCTTCGCGGCCCACGCGGCGAGATCGGTGTAGAAGCCTTTGCGCGCGACCACCAGCGGCGCGAGCAGCGTGATCGTCTTGCCGCGATAGTCCCGCAACAGCCGCGCGGCGATGGCATCGTAGCTCTGCGGTTCGATGGGCACCTCGCAGTCCGGACAGAACTGCGTCCCCAGCTTCACGTAGATCAGGCGCAGGAAATGATAGATCTCGGTGAGCGTCGCCACTGTGCTCTTGCGGCCGCCGCGGCTGGTGCGCTGCTCGATGGCCACCGTCGGCGGAATGCCGAAGATGGCATCCACGTCCGGACGCGCCGCGGGCTGCACGAACTGGCGCGCGTAGGCGTTCAGCGATTCGAGATAGCGGCGCTGCCCTTCGCCGAACACGATGTCGAAAGCCAGCGTGGACTTGCCCGATCCCGACACGCCGGTGACCACGATGAACTTGTCGCGCGGCAGCACGACATCGATGTTCTTCAAGTTGTGTTCGCGCGCGCCGTGAATGGAAATGTCGTTGGAGCGCGCCGGTCCGGCATCGCGGACCGCAAGCGGCGGCCTGACACCCAACTGCGCGTTCTTGCGGCCCGCCGATTCGCGATACTCGCGCAATGCCTTGCCTGTGTGCGATGCCTCATGTTTCATCACGTCGGCAGGCGTACCGCTGCAAACGATCTCCCCGCCCGCATCGCCGCCTTCCGGTCCCATGTCGATCAGCCAGTCGGATGCACCGATCACGTCGAGGTTGTGTTCGATGACGAGCACCGAGTTGCCCGCATCGATCAGGCGCCGGAATGCGCGCAGCAGTTTCGCGATGTCGTCGAAGTGCAGGCCGGTGGTAGGCTCGTCGAACAGGAACAGCGTGCCGGGCGCGGCCGCGGAGCGTTCGGTCGTCGCGAACTGCGCCAGATGGCCGGCGAGCTTCAGGCGCTGCGCTTCACCGCCGGAAAGCGTCGGCACCGGCTGGCCAAGCTTCAAGTAATCCAAGCCGACTTCCGCCAGCGGCTGCAGCGTTGCGAGGACATCGGGTTCGTCAGAGAAATACCGCACTGCTTCGGCGATGGTCAGGTCGAGCACGTCGACGATGCTGCGGGACGGCCCGGTGGCGCGTTCGAGCTTTACGTCGAGCACTTCGCCGCGATAGCGCTTGCCGTCACACTCCGGGCAGCGCAGGTACACGTCGGAAAGAAATTGCATCTCGACGTGTTCGAAGCCGTTGCCGCCGCAGGCAGGGCAGCGGCCCGTACCTGAATTGAAGCTGAAAGTGCCTACGGTGTAACCGCGCTCTCGCGCCAGCGGCGCCGCCGCAAACAGCTTGCGAATGGCATCGAACGCGCCGACGTAGCTGGCCGGATTGGAACGCGTCGTGCGGCCGATGGGCGACTGGTTGACCATGACCACGCCAGCAATGTGCTGCGCGCCTTCGAGCGCATCGAACGCGCCGGGCGTTTCGCTCGGCTTGCCAAAATGCTTGAGCAGCGCGGGATACAGAATGTCCTGCACCAGCGTCGACTTGCCGGAGCCTGAAACGCCGGTGACGCACACCAGGCGGTGCAACGGAATCACGGCGTCGACGCCTTTCAGATTGTGATCGCGCGCGCCGCGAACGCGGATCGATGCCGGCGGACGCGGCTGCGCAGGTTGTGCGATGTCGACCGCCGCGACGATCTGCCTCTTTCCAGTCAGGTAGTCGGCGGTCAACGAACGTTGTGCATACTGCAATTTGTCGGGCGTGTCGTAGAAGACGATCTCGCCGCCGCGCTCGCCCGGACCGGGACCGATATCCAGAATGCGATCGGCCGCGTCCATCACCTGCGGATCATGTTCGACGACGACCAGTGAGTTGCCGGCGTCCTTCAAGCGGCGCATGACTTTTATGACTCGCCCCATGTCGCGCGGATGCAGCCCAATGGACGGTTCATCGAGCACGAATAGCGTATTCACCAGCGACGTGCCCAACGCCGTCGTGAGATTGATCCGCTGCACTTCGCCACCCGACAGCGTGCGCGACTGCCGGTCCAGCGTGAGATACGGCAAGCCCACGTCGAGCAGATATCCGAGCCGGCCGCGCACTTCGCGTAGCACCAGGTCGGCAGCTTCATCCAGCGGCGCGGGCAATTGCAGACTTGCGAAGAACGCGGCACAGCGATCGATGGGCAACAGCATCAACTCGTGAATGCTCAGGCCGGGCAGCGCCGCGAGCACTTGCTCCGTCCACTGCGTGCCGGCGGGTTTGAAGCGCTGCGGCAACTTCGCTTCTTTGGCCGGCTCAACGACCTGGCTCGACGAACCCAAACGCCACAGCAACGCGTCATTCTTCAGACGCGCGCCGTCGCAGGCAGTGCAAGGCGTGTAGGCGCGGTACTTCGACAACAGCACGCGGATGTGCATCTTGTACGACTTGCTCTCCAGCCAGCCGAAGAAGCGGCGCACGCCGTACCATACCTTCTTCGTCCAGTCGCCCTCGCCTTCCAGCACCCATTCCTTCTCCGCTGCAGTCAACGAGCGCCACGACGCGTCGATGTCGATGCCGCGCCTGCGCGCATAGCGGATCAAGTCGTCCTGGCACTCCTTGAAAGACGGCGATTGAAAAGGACGCACGGCGCCGCCCTTCAGCGACTTCGCTTCGTCCGGCACGATCAGGCCGAAGTCGACGCCGATGGTGCGCCCGAAACCGCGGCAGGTGTCGCACGCGCCCAGCGGCGAATTGAATGAGAACAGGCTCGGCGTCGGCTCCTGATAGTGAATGTCGCACTCGGCGCAGTGCAGGTCGGACGAAAAACGCCATGACGCGGACACCGCCGGCGCCGCATCGAGATCCGCTTCCTTCCTGGAGCGCGGCGCTTCGGCTTCGACATGAACGTTCACCTTGCCCTGACCGACGCGCAGCGCCGCCTCCAGCGCTTCGATCATGCGCGAGCGATCCGCCGCATCCATGCGCAATCTGTCTTGAATGATTTCCAGCACGAGCTGCCCGCCGCTGGCGCTTGCGCCTGCGGACTTCTTCTTGCGCTGATTCTTCCCCTGGGCTCCAAGCTTCGTTGCCGCTGGCTCGGTTGCAACGCAGTGGCGTGCAAACACGCGCGCATAGCCCTGCTTCTGCAGCAAGGCGAGTACTTCGGCTTCACTGAAGTTGTGCGGCACCGGCACCGGAAACGTCACGATCAGGCGCGCTTGCGTCGCATCGCGCTCGACCAGTCGCGCCGCGATTTGCGAGTACATGGTGTCGGCCGAATCGCGCTTCACCGGTGCGCCGCAACCGCGGCAGAACAGCTGCGCCGCACGCGCGAACAGCAGTTTCAGATGATCGTTGAGTTCCGTCATCGTGCCCACCGTCGAGCGCGAGGTGCGCACCGGGTTGGTCTGGTCGATGGCGATGGCGGGCGGAATGCCGTCGATGCGATCCACCTGCGGCTTGTCCATGCGATCCAGGAACTGCCGGGCGTAAGGCGAGAACGTTTCGACGTAGCGGCGCTGGCCTTCGGCGTACAGCGTGTCGAACACCAGCGAGGACTTGCCCGAACCGGACACGCCCGTCACCACGATCAGTTCGTTGGTGGGCAGTTCGACGTCGAGGTTCTTGAGGTTGTTCTGGCGGGCGCCATGAATCTGAATGGATGAGCGCATGGTGGTAGCGGACAGTGGGGACGCGCAGCCGATTCTGCAATCCCGGGTGGCTGTTTTTATATACAGTACGCGAGAAAGTCAATCGGGCGGGAAATGGCCTACGCCGCTACGCCGCCGACTGTGCGCTCAACAACGGCGGCAGCGGACAATGCAGCGAAGCACACACGGCGCGGAGCAGCTCGGCCTCGGCGATCGTCAATTGCTGGTCGTGCGCCACCGTCTTCACAAGCGCTTCCATCAGCTGTTCCTTGCCGGCCGGCACCAGCTGATCCAGGCGGGTCAACGCCCCATCCAGCTGGCGCGGCCAATTGGCGGAAGTGGCGTAGGCAGGACGCTCACGCGGCAGCAAATGATGGATGCCCGCCTCGTAAGCGCGCCGCGCTTCCATGTCGTTGTCGTGGCCATGCTGCGCGAGTACCGAGAACAGCACCTGCAACTCCGCCGACACTGCATTCAAAGCCAGGCGGCCAGTGTGTCCAGCGCGCGGCTCTAGGCCATCCTGTAGTTGCACCTGCGCAAGCTTGCGCAGCACATACGATTGCAGCGACATGGCACCTTCCCGCTGCAGCATGCCGTTGAGCGCCGACATCAACTGCATGCGTTCCTCGCGCGTCAGTTGCCGCAGCGCCGGAAAGGCGTGCATCAACACGGGCAGACGCTGCTGCGGCTGCAAAGCATCGACGTCCCGCATCAATACGGCGACCTGGGCGGCGACTTCGGCGCCGAGCTGGGTGCCGATGAAATTCTGCTGCCGCTGGCGCGTCGCGGGTTCCGCGTCGAGCGCCAGCGCGAGAAACAAGGCACGCGAAGATGCCGGATGCCTGCCGGCGAGCGCCAACGACTCGGGCAAGGACTGGCGAATCTCCTGCGCCAGATGCACGTGATCCGTGCCGGGATTGCCGACGAGCTGCGCCATCGCGATCGGTGCGGCACGCGCGCCGACGAGCGCTTCGAGCTTGTCTGCCGTCGAGCGCGCCGTGGCGGCGGCTGGTTTGTCTGGAGCGGGTGCTTGCGTTGGCGCGGCCATCTTCGCGCGCGCTTCTGCGAACTCGCTCTGATTGAAGCGTGGATCGATGGCCTTGAGCCGTTCGATCAGCGGCGGATGCGTATCGAACGCGCGGCTCATGCCGGGCGCGAACAGCATGTGCGCCACTTCTTCGGTTTCAGGATTGTTGAGGCGCGAGCCGCCCGCGGCGGCGCCGATCTTGACCAGCGCACCGCGCAGGCCAGCCGGGTCGCGCGTGAATTGGATCGCAGACGCATCGGCCAGCGACTCGCGGCTGCGCGACACCGCCGCCTGGATCATGCGGCCGAAGAACAAGCCGACATAGCCGATGACCAGCACGACGAGTGCGGCAATCATGATGGCGCCGGCGCCGCCGCCTTTCTTGTCGCTGCTGCTACTGCGGCCGCTGGGCGCGAAACGCAGCACGGTGCGAGCCAACAGCGCGATCACGAGCAAGCCGAACAACAACCCCATCAGTCGGATGTTCAAGCGCATGTCGCCATTGAGCACGTGGCTGAACTCATGCGCGATCACACCCTGCAGCTCGGCGCGATTCAGCGTCGTCAGCGCGCCGCGCGTCACCGCAATGGCGGCATTGGAAGGATTGTGGCCGGCGGCGAATGCATTGATGCCGCTTTCCTGTTCGAGCAGATACACCTCGGGCATCGGCACGCCCGAGGCGATGGACATTTCCTCGATGATGTTGAGCAGCCGGCGCTGCAGCGGATCGGTGGTGTCGGGCGACACGCGCACGCCGCCCATGGAGCGCGCGACCACACCGCCGCCGCCGCTCAAGACGGCGGTCTTGTACAGGCTCGACAGGCCGATGATGCCGAGCACCGTCAACGTAGTCCCGATGACAAGGCCACCGTGATTGCTCAGCCACTGCGCGGACGGCAGCGCCAGGCCCTCGTTCTCCGGCCCGGCGCTGGCAAGCAGCGTGAAGATCACGAGGTCCACCGCGATCACGACCGCCGCAACGGCGAGCGCGAACAGGATGACGAGCTTGCGCGACAGGCGCCGCGTCTCGGACTGGCGCTGGAAGAAGTTCACGGCTCGATCTGCTGGTGCTTAGAACGCGACCTTCGGCACGACGCGCTTCTCCACGGACTCGATCTCCAGCAGCTGCGCCGGCATGAAGCCGAACGAGCCGGCGACGATGCTGTTGGGAAACACTTCGCGCGTGTTGTTGTAGTTCATCACTGCGTCGTTGAACGCCTGGCGTGCGAACGCGACCTTGTTCTCCGTCGAAGTCAGCTCTTCGGAGAGCTGCATCATGTTCTGGTTCGCCTTCAGGTCCGGATACGCCTCGGCAACCGCGAACATGCGGCCGAGCGCGCCGGTGAGTGCATTTTCCGCGCCCGCCAGCTGCTGGACCGCGGCGGGATTGCCAGGATTCGCCGCGGCGCCTCGCAGGCCGCTCACGGCGGCATTGCGTGCCGAGATCACCGCTTCGAGCGTCTCGCGCTCGTGCTTGATGTAGCCCTTGACGGTTTCGACCAGGTTCGGGATGAGGTCGTAGCGGCGCGTCAGCTGCACGTCGATCTGCGCGAACGCATTCTTGTAGCCGTTGCGGCCGCTCACCAGCCGGTTGTAGATACCGACGAAGAAGAACACCACGACGACGATAACGATCAGAATGATCCAGCCCATCTGCATAGCCTCCGCGGTCGACGACCGATATGGGCCAAGCATACAGAATCGCCGCGCCCCGCGAATAGCAGCGCCGGCCAAACGCGGCGGGTCACCGGTGGGCTGGACTGCCGGCAGGCTAGTGACTTAATGCGTCGTCCAGCCAGCGCGTCGTCTGGCCGGTGCGAACCTGCTTCGCCAGCCAGCCGTCAACTGAGGCGTTGAATGGCTTGTCGCGCGGCATCAGGATGGCCTTGTCGCCCTGGGTGAAAGTCACCGTCGTGGCCCGGCAGAGCCCGCCGCGGCGGCGTGTCTGCAGCTCGACTTCGACATCGTCCGTCACCATGACGTCCGCGCGTCCCGCCAGCAGTTCATCGAAGATGCTGCGATTGTCCGGATGCACGCGCAGCTGCGCATGCGCCAAACGCTCGCGCGCGAAACTCTCGTTCGTTCCGCCCGGATTCACGATGACTCGCACGGCCGGCTGGTCGATCTCCGCGAGGGTGTCGAACTGCGCCTGCGTGCCGCAGCGGACGATAGGAGTCTTGCCGCCATGATGATAGGCACGCGAAAACGTGGCCTGCTGCGCGCGCTCCGGCGTTACGCTGACTCCGCCCACTGCGATGTCGAAGCGGCCGTCCCGAAAATCGCGCATGAGTGTCGGCCAACTGGTGCGCACGAACCGCGGTTGCGCATCCAGCGACTTCGCAAGCGCCAGCGCCAGCGCGACATCGCTGCCCGTCAACACGCCGCCGGCATCGCTGCCAAAGGGTGCGTAGTCGCCCGTCATCCCGATCCGCAGCGCGCCGCTCGCCTTGATCCGCGCCAGCGCGGGCATCGACGTCGCACGAAGCTGCATCAACCCTTGCGCCAGCGCATCGAGATCGGCATCGCTCACCAGCACCGCCGCAACCTGACGGCGCACGCGTGCCTTGAACCCGGCACCGTTCGCACCGAATCCCGCGTTGGAAAATTCGGGCAGCGAAAAGTACAGAGAGCGCAGCAACTTCCCGCCGATCCGGTCGAGCGCGGGACGCAAATCGGAATCCAGATCGCGCAACTTGCCGGGCCGCGCGCCGGCGTGGCGCCATTGCTCGATGAAATGTTCCTGGATCTGGCGCGCCAACCGTAGCTGCAGCGAAAAAAGCTCGCGCGCCGCATCGCCATCGATACCCAGCGCACGCGCCCGATGCACCGTCGAGTCCAGCACCTTGCGCTCGCGCACTTCGTCCAGCACCGGCAATTTGTGCGCGTACTTCCACGCCGCCACCGGCTCCATCAACTGCAGCCGAGCGGCAAGCAGGTCGGCCACTTCATGAACATCCGCTGCGGGATCGACGAAACGCGCGTCAGCGGCGTAACACTGAGCCGCAAACATGACGCCCGCGATCAACGCGAAACACTGCTGAAGAAGTCTGGAGGTGCCCAATGGTGCATCCCGGCGCGAGTGGCAAGGACGCAAAGATAGTCTACAGGGTGGAAGAATCAAACTCTGTCTGGCTTGGCAGAACCTATCAGCGTCCTGCGCAGCGCCCGAGTGTTTTCGGGATCATGAGCAACCTGATGTTGCGTAGGTTGGGCTGAGTCCTCGAAGCCCAACGATCTTGGCCGCGTTGGATGTTGGGCTTCGAGGACTCAGCCCAACCTACGGACTGCAGACGCCAGCCACAGGTTCCACACCCGTGGCTGGCAGTCTCTATCTTGAATTACTTCAGTGGCGAGACAAGGTCGAACAAGCGACTGAGCAGCGACGGCTTGAAGCCCTCGATCTCCATGCTCTCTTTCTCGATATGGATGTCCCCCAGGTTGATGCGAATCTCGTCGTCGTTGCCGGCGGCAGCGAACGAGAATCCTGTGGCCTGCGGCGCACGCATGGCGGGACGCGGTGCAGCAGCGGCCTGCGGCGAAGGCGCGGCGGGACGGCGAACCTGTGAAGCGGCGGAACTGGCTGCGCTCATCGAGTGTCTCCGAAGTTCAGACGAGGAAAGAAGGAACGCAGCGTAGAGGATCGACGCCAGGCGCCGCGTGCGGTGGATCACGTTAGCGGCGCCGCAGCGCTGGCAGGATGAAGTCCGTATGTGGCATTTTCGCGCCATGCGACACGCTGGGGCAGAATGTGACGTTATGTTTGCACCGTGTCGCAGGCCGCAGACGGACACAGCCTAGGACATTGCATGATTCCGGCCGCCTGCGGATATTCTCAGCGCAATGATTTTTCGCCGAGGGAACTCATCATGATCGTGCAGCGCCGTCACGGCATCGTACTGATACTCGCACTGGCTGCATCATTCGCGGGCTGCTCCGATCGCAAGCCGCCCGCGCAGTTCACGCCCGTCGAGCACGAACCGACGCTGGAAGAAAAATCTCAGCAACAGGACGTGGTGAAAGCCACGCTTGGCTCGGGCAAGACAGCGGCTACGTACGTCGCGTCGTTCGCAGCGGGCAAGTTGCAAAGCATTGCGGAAACACGTACGCCGCCGGCCGGCACCGAACGTCGCGGCAACTACGTCTTCTACGGCGGCGCACGATTGACGGAATACTCTGGTGCGGCGTTGCTGTCGGACGCGACGGTGGCTTTGCGCTTCGACATGCAAGGCGCCCTCATCTCCGCCGGCGGCAGCGCCGGCAGGCCGGGCGACGATGAGGTCAGCGCGATCCGCAATCGCGCGCAGTTGCTGCGCAGCCATGCACTCGCGCGCAAATCGACTCGCGATCACAGTGGTTCATCGCCCGCCCATTGAGCAAGTCAGCCCTTGAACGGCAGCCGAATGGAAACGTTCAAGCCGCCTTCGCGCCGGTTCGACGCGACTACTTCGCCGCCGTACAGGTGCACGATGCGTGCGGTGATGGCGAGTCCGAGCCCGGTGCCGCCTGAATCGCGGTCGCGCGATTCGGCGACACGATAGAACGGTTCGAAGATGCGTTGCAGTTCATCCTGAGGCACGCCCGAGCCGCGGTCTTCGATCACGATGCACACGGTATTGCCGTCGCGCTGCAACGTCACCGTCACCGCCGTGCCTTCGGCAGTGAAGCGCACCGCGTTGCGCAGCACGTTCTCGATGGCGCTGCGCATCAGGTCGTGATCGCCTTCGATCTCGATGCTGCCGCCCGGTGTCCACTCGACGTGGCGGTTGGCGGCCGTCGCTTCGAGCCGCGCGTCCTCCACCATCTCGCTCAACAGGCTGGTGAGTTCCACCGGCATCCGCGGCAACGCCGGTTCCACGGCGCGCAGCTGCGACAGCTGCAGCATCTGGCCGATGAGCGTATCCAGGCGCTCCGCTTCCAGCTCGATGCGGTCGAACTGGCGTGGCAGGTCCGCGCCGTCGCGGCGTGCGAGGCCCAGCGCTACACGCAGCCGAGCCAGCGGCGAACGCAATTCGTGCGACAGGCCACGCATCAATCCCTCCTTCGAGGCGATCAGGTTGCGGACATGATCCGCCATCCTGTCGAAGTCGCGCGCCAGCACGCCGAGTTCATCCTTGCGCCGCGAAAATTCCTCGCCGACACGCGCTTCCAGATTGCCCGCCGCGAGCGAACGTGCGCTGGACTGCAAGCGCTCCACCGGTTTGCTGACGTAACGCGCCAGCCACCAGCACACCACGGCGCTGACGAACAGCGCGAATGCTAGCAACACCAGCCGCACATCGGGTTCGCGCAACAGATTGAGCGGCCAGCCCCCGCCGGTGATGGAAAGAATGGTGTAGACGGTGCCGTCGCGATCGGTGAACAGCGGTGTGAGCAGCAGCGGATCGGACCGCCGGCTCGGCAGCAGATCCTCATCGAGGAAGCCGGCATCCTTGAGGCGGTTCGCATAGCTGCGCAGCGGCGGCGGCAGGTCGCGGCCGCGGATGTCGTCGCCGGTCTGGTCGATCAGAAACAGACGCCGGCCAGGATACTTGCGTTCCGCATCGGTAATCCAGGTACGCAGATCTTCGATGCCGCCCGCATACAGGCGCGCGGTGGCCTCTTCCGCGAGTTGCTTGACGTCGAAATTCTGCGCCTGCTTGAAACGATACCAGCCCACCGCCGCGGTGGACGCCAGCACCAGCAGCATCGAGATCCAGAACGAAAGAAATATGCGAAGGAACAGCGACCTCACGTCTGCGGCTCGGTGCGCGCCTCGCCCGCCGCGATCAGCACGTAGCCCGCGCCGCGAATGCTGCGGATTTCCGGCAAGCCGTTCTCGCCGAGCCCGAGCTTGCGGCGCAAGTTGCTCACATGCGTGTCGATGCTGCGGTCGTACGGCGTCAGCCGCCGGCCAAGCACGCGCTCGGTCAACGATTCACGCGACTGCACCTGGCCCACGGCGCGCATCAGCACTTCCAACAGGCGCAGCTCCGTGCCGGTCAGCCGCACCGATCGTCCCGACAGCGTGACATCGAATGTCGCCGGATCGAGCCGCAGCGGTCCGACACTCACCGGATGATTCGGCGCATCGGTGTCGCGCGCCGAGAAACGCCGCAGCACCGCACGCACGCGGGCTACGAGTTCGCGCGGGTTGAAAGGCTTCGCAAGATAGTCGTCCGCGCCCAGCTCCAGGCCGACGATCCGATCCACGTCCGCGCCGTGCGCGGTGAGCATGACGACGGGCACGGACAGCGTGTGCCGCAAGCGCCGCAGCACTTCGAATCCGCTCAACGACGGCAGCATCACGTCGAGGATGACGAGGTCGTACGGATGCGTCTGCTCGCCGAGGCGTTCGAGCGCCTCCGCGCCGTCGCGCACCAGCGATACCTGAAAACCTTCGCCGGTGAGGTATTCGGTGAGCATCTGGCCGAGCTCGCGGTCGTCATCGACGATCAGCAGGGAAGCCGGAAGAGTCATAGGCAAGCTGTCCGATACGGTGAGTGCGCTAATGTTATGGGCTGGTGTTTTGGACTGGCGCGGTCGCGGCGACCATCGCACATGGATTTCGCGCCGGTTGCCAAGAATCGTCAAGTTCAGCGCGGCAGGTGCGCGCCAGGTTCAGACTCGTGCAGCACAGATTCTGCGGACGCCAGGCGCACTCACCTGGCGTCTCCCCTTCCCGCTTGCGAGCGGGACTTCCGGGATGGCTTACCGCCATCCCTTTTTTCTGCGCGCATTATTTTGAGATTTGCGCCGTTCAGGCGAACTTTCGTCGGCCGCGGGCGTCGATTGGAGCGTGCGCCTGGCGCACGGCCCATCTTTTCATAGTTGTCGCCCGTTTCGGACATTGGCGCGCGCGCCATCCTGCTGATATCCATAGCGGCAGGAACCAGCTTCGTGAGGATAATTGCATGAGATCGGTGTTTACGGCGATCAGCGCCATTCTGCTGTCGACTGCAGCCAATGCCGGCGCCAGCGACGCAGTTGCGACAGCGACCGCAACGGTCACATTCGAATCGCTCGACAAAAACGCGGATCAGCAGATCAGTCGCACTGAAGCGGCGGGCGAGAAAATGCTGGCGGACGCCTTCGCTTTCATCGATACCAACGGCGACGGCTATATCAGCAAGGCCGAGTACGCGGCCGCACACACCAAGTCCTGACTCGGGCGCCCGGCGCGCCTGCAGCAATTCCCAGCTTAGGCTCGCGGCCCTGGCTGGCAGCCCCGCAGGTTGCGACCGCGGGGCTTTTTCATGTTCTGATGCGTTATGTCAGCGATTCATTCAACGCCGTAGCGGAGCCACCCCATGCCCTTACCCTGGCTTCAGATCGTCCAGCTGGTGCCGTCCATCGTCGAGGTCTCGCGCGAGCTGCTGAAAAAGACGCGACGCTCGACGCCGTCCGCCGCGGTGGCCGATTCGAGCGACGCCGACGGGGTCGCTGCAATGGCGGCGCGCATAGCGACGCTCGAAGAGAACGAGCGGCGCCAGGCCGAACTGGTGAACCAGATGGCCGAACAGATCGCCGTGCTGACGCGGGCGCTGACCGATCTTCAGCAGCGCCAACTCTGGCTGATTCTCGCGACGGCAGGTTCGCTCTGTCTCGCCATCGCGGCGCTCGTCATCGCCGGCGCCGATAAACTCTGAGCGGCCGCGATTTCAGCAGCATGCAATCAATGCTGCGCTGCCTGGTACAGCGGCAACACACGCGGCACGCTTGCCTGCAAGTCGCGGATGCGCGAATCGCCCGACGGATGCGTGCTGAGGAATTCGGGGCCGCCACCACCCAGCTTCGCCATCTTCTGCCATAACGAGATCGCCGCGTTCGGGTCGTAGCCGGCGCGCGCCATCAATTCCAGGCCGATGCGATCCGCTTCGGATTCCTGTTCGCGGCTGTGCGGCAAGGTGAATGTCACCGATGACACTTGCTGGGCGATCTGCATTGTCGTCTCGCCCGCACCGGTCGCCAATGCGACGCCGGCCAGCGCGATCTGCTCCGCGTAGGTGCGCGACAGCCGTTCGCGCGAATGCTCGCGCAGCGCGTGCGCGATTTCGTGGCCGATCACCGCGGCGAGCTCCGCGTCGGTGGCTTTGAGCTGGTCGATCAGCCCGGTGTACACCATGATCTTGCCGCCGGGCATGCAGTATGCGTTGACGTCGTCCGTCTTCTGCACGTTCACTTCCCACCGCCACTGCCCCGCGTCCGGACGGAACGTCGTGGTCTGCGGGATCAAGCGGTTCGCAATCGTTTGAATGCGCTTATAGGTCTGCTGATCGGGATTCAGCGCGCCCTTTTGTCTGGCCTTGTCCAGTTCCTGCTGATAGGCCACCTGCGCACCCTTCTCCACTTCCTGCTCCGACACGAGCATGTGCTGCTTGCGCTGCACGCCGACAGCGCCAGGATTCGTGGTCTGAACGGTCTGGCAGGCCGTGGCAGCGACGGCCAGCACGGCGATCAGCAGCGGACGAAAACGCATGAGGAAGGATCTCCCGTGGATGTCAGCGCAACGCCCGCGCGGTCGCGGAGTTCCGCTGCGAGTTCTAGGGCTTGGGCTCGGCCGGATTGCCCGCGGTGATGTAGCGGGCCAGCCGCTTGACCTGCGCGCCCAGCATCTCATCCACGATGGGCGCCCAATCGGCGAGCGGGCGATCGGCGAAGCCGCCGACGTTGTATGTCAACGTGATGCGCGAGCCGCCGCCGGCCGGATCGATCTGCCAGGTCATGCTGCCGATCACCGCCGATTCCTGCAACGGGCCCAGCGAGCCGACGAGGCGCAGCGTCTTCGCAGGCATCGCATACACGACGTGCGCATGTTCGATGCCGGCATACAGCCCGAGCTTCTCGCAGAAGCAGCCATGCACCGTCGGGTCGAGACTGAGATTGCGCGCGTCGCCCGAATAGGTGTGCTCCGGATCCCACCATTTGCCGATGTCCGACAGCGCAGCCCATACCGTTGGCGGCGGTACGCCCGGCGCTTCGGCGACCTGGCGGATGCTGAAGCCGGCTGGCGCCGCGCTGACGATCTCCGCGCGGGACGCCTGCGCCATAAGCAGACCTGCAATGCATGCGAGCATCGATCCCTGCAGGCTCGCCATGGCTGAGTTCATTCGGGTCGAGTTTGTCCGGATCTGGATGGTCGGGGGCTGGGCGAACGGCACTGTGTATCCCTCGTGACAGCGGACGGCCATAGTAATGGCGCGGCGGCGGCCTTGCATGAACGATGCGCGGCGCTGTGATCTTGCCGCGCGCCGCATGCATAATGCCGCAGTCACCGCCCGGCCGGCGCGCCGCGGTGTCCGCAAGCCCGCCCAACCTGAGGACTTCCGTTCCATGGCGATTCGCGAACAGATCATCGATTACGGCGACGGCGACACCACCTGCAAAGGCCTGCTGGCTTATGACGATTCCCGCGCCGGCCCGCTGCCGGCCATCCTGATCAGCCACGCCTGGGGTGGCCGCGACGCCGCTTTCGACGACAGGGCGCGCGCCCTCGCCCGCCACGGCTATGCGGCCTTTGCGCTCGACATGTACGGCGGCGGCCGCTGCGGCGGCAATCTTGAAGCCAACCGGGCATTGATGACGCCGTTCGTCGAGGATCGCGCGCTGCTCTCCCGCCGCATCAACGCAGCAGTCAAAGCCGCTGCCGGCCTGCCGCAGGTCGACGCGCGCCGCATCGGTGCAATGGGCTACTGTTTCGGCGGCATGTGCGTGCTCGATCTCGCGCGCAGCGGCGCGAACGTGCGCGGTGTCGTGAGCCTGCATGGCCTGCTCCATGCGCCAGCCAACGTGCCCGCCGCCAAGATCGTCGCGAAAGTGCTGGTGCTGCACGGTCACGACGATCCGCTGGCTCCGGTGGACGACGTGGTGAAATTCGAAGCGGAGATGACGGCGGCCGGGGTGGACTGGCAACTGCACGCTTACGGCGGCACCGTGCATGCCTTCATGGACCCGCACGCCAACAACGCTGCGATGGGAATGATGTACAACGCCACCGCCGAACGCCGTGCCACCGCTGCGCTGCTGAACTTCTTCGAAGAAGTGCTGCGCTAAAAGTTTTTCGCATAAAGCGGCGTTGCCGCGCAGGGTGGGCTGAGTCTTCGAAGCCCACCCAATATTCGCACCGGGAACGTTGGGCTTCGAAGACTCAGCCCAACCTAAGAACACAGGATTACGCGCCTCGCCATGAAAAAGAAAACCGCAACGAACAGCCCGAAGAGCACCGGCAGCAGCGCTGCCAAGATCGAAGTCAGCGCGGAGCAAGCGCAGGAGGCGGTCCGCACCCTGCTGCGCTGGGCCGGTGAGGACCCCACGCGCGAAGGCTTGCGAGATACGCCATCGCGGGTCGTGCGCGCGTATCGCGACTGGTTTTCCGGCTACCTGAGCGATCCCGCCGAGTATCTGCGCCGCACTTTCGAAGAAGTCGAGGGCTATGACGAGATGATCGTGCTGCGCGACATCGAGTTCGAGTCGCACTGCGAGCACCACATGGCGCCCATCATCGGCCGCGCGCACGTCGGCTACCTGCCCATCAACAAGGTGGTCGGTATCAGCAAGCTGGCGCGGGTCGTCGACGGCTACGCGCGACGCTTCCAGGTGCAGGAAAAACTCACCGCGCAGATCGCGCGCTGCATCAACGAAGTGCTCAAACCGCGCGGCGTGGGCGTCGTCATCGACGCCTCGCACCAATGCATGACGACACGTGGCGTGCACAAGCGCGGCGTGTCGATGGTCACCAGCAACATGCTCGGCACCTTCCGCGAAGATGCACGCACCCGCGCCGAATTCCTGCGCTTCACCGACCTGCGCGGTCCACGCTGAGCCGGCGAATCGGGCGCATGACATTGCCGCAGCAGCAGGGCTCAATTTGACATTGCGCCGCGGCGCGGCGCACGCCCTAAGGTGATTGCTGAGTAAGCACTTAGCGTAGTGCCGAGCGCGGACTCAGTGTGACGCGCGTCTCAGGGCCTGTCGAAATTCTTCCCTAGCATCACTGCCGAAGCTGACTTGCACGAGCGGCCCGCTATGGCGGCGGCGCCGTCGATGCAGTCCCCGAAGGCAACCTGTGAACGCGCCCGCGCAAGTTTTTCCGTCGAAGGTTCTGCACATCGCGCCCAGTGCACGAGCCGAACATATTTCGCTGGAGTCCGCGCCCGACATCGCCGCGCCGACGCGTCCGCCGCATCGCAAAGTTCAATCCACCTTCAAGCTGCGGTGCGCGCTGCGCGGCTGCAGCACCGAAGTATCCATCCTCGAAGATCACTATCTTGCGGTACGCAGCGAACGGCTGCGCATGCCGCTGCGCAAGTATGTCTTCGACCTGCGCTTCGCCAGCCCAAAACCGGTACGCGTGCGACATGTCGCATGGAACTGGATCGCCGCATCGATACTCCTGCTCGCCGCCGCGGGCAGCATGATCGGCTTCGCCGTGGCTGCAGCCGCCGCGTTGAGTCCACTGCTGCTTGGAGGCGCGGCTTGCGCGGTCGGCGCGGGCGTCACGATATTCTTCAGCCTGCGGCGCACGACGGAATCGCTGGAATTCACCAGCGTGCACGGCGGCGCGGCGCTGGTCAGCATTCTCGGCGGCATCGGCAGCGCCAAGGCCGGCAAGCGTTTCTTCATAGACGTCATCAAGAACATCAACGCAGCGAAGCTGGCGCGGCCGCAGCCGGACCAGATTTTCCTGCGCGACGAAATGCGCGAGCATCATCGTTTGCGCGAACTCCACGTGTTGTCCGAAGCCGACTATGAAGCGAGCAAGGCGCGCATCCTGAAAGCGCACGCCTAAGTCTTCTCCAAGTCCACCACGGCTTTCACGGGCAAGTGATCCGACGCCTTGCGCGCCAGCTCACTGCGATGCACTTGCAACGACAGCAGCGCGCGCCGCGGCCTGAGCCATATGCGCGTCAATGCGAGGCAGGGTGCGAACGACGGGAACGCAGCAGGCGACGGCGCCGCGCCGAAGATGCGATGCGCTTCCCGCAACGTCGCGGCGGGCCGGAACCATTCGTTCATGTCGCCGAGCAGCAGCGTCGGCGCGTCGGCTGGCGCCTCGGCCACCGCCTTCATCAATTGTCGCCACTGATCGCGGCGCTCCGAACGGCTCAAGCCCAGGTGCGTGGCGATGACGCGCAGCGGCGCGCCATTGACTTCCACCTGTACGTCGATCGCGCCGCGCGGCTCCCATCTCCGACAGCTCAGATCGTGGCGGCGAGTGCTGAGCACGGGAAGGCGCGTCAGCACCGCGTTGCCGTATTCGCCGGTGTGCCTGACGATGCGCAAGCCTGGAATGGCCTGCATACCCAGCTGGCGCGCGAGGTATTCGAGTTGCATGGACTCTTCGTGCTCGCCCGGCTGGTTGTCCACTTCCTGCAGCGCGTAGATATCGCAGTCGAGTTCCTGCAGAACCTGCGCGATACGCGCGGGACTGCGGCGCCTGTCCATGCCCACGCTGCTATGGATGTTGTACGACGCAATCGACAGGCGGGTTCGCTCAAGCAATGCGCGGGCCTTCCGTGGCTGCGACCGACGACAGCAACCAGCGGCGCACCAGCCACGTCGCGAGAGCCATGAACGTGAGTGCGCCGGCGATCAGCCAGTAATTGATCCTGCCCGAGTCGCCGAACGCCGCTTGCAGTTCGTTGCCGAAGATGGTCGCGGCAAGCGTGCCGGGTAAAATGCCGATCGCCGTGCCGAGCATGAAGTGCCACAGCTTCACGCCGACGGCGCCGGCGACCAGGCCTTCCACCGCGAACGGCGCGAGCGGCACCAGACGCAGCGCCGTCATTGCCAGCAGGCCACGGCGGCGCATCACTTCGATGACGCGGTTCAACTTCGATCCGGCCATGCGGCGCACGGTGTCGCGCTGCATGCGTTCGCCGCCCGCGTATGTCAGCCATGCAGCCAGTTCGATGCCCGTCATGGCGTACAGGAATCCGAACCATGGTCCGAACGCGACAACGGCGAACAGCGTGATCAACGGCCGCGGGAACATCGTCGCCGCGGCCGGCGAGTACGCCAGGATGGTGACCAGCGGCGCCCACCATTTGCCGCCGAATTCCTGCGCCCAGCCGGTAATGCGGCGCGGTTCGAGCAATTCGGACAGCGGCGTGAAACGCCACAGCACCATCAACCCGATGAGCACGCCGAGGAATGCGGCGGCCTTGCTCCACACCGGCGCGGCTTGCTTCGCAACGACGTCCGAGTTGAAGATCTTCATCAGGTCGGCCATCTCCACCGGCTTTTCGGGATCGGCCAGGCTGGCGGCGTTGAGAATGGCGTCGGACACCGGCGGCACTTCGCCGAGATCCTGCAGCGTGCGGTCCTCGCGATGCAGCAGCTGTATCGCGCCATGCAGCGAGCCGGAAGTTTCGATCGCGGTTGCGACGGCGGCCGGCGTCGAGCCGAGATGCTCGGCCAGCAGCCGCGACCTGAACTCGCGAATCGCGCAACGAACTGCCTCACGTCCGTGCGCGGCGATCGTCAGATCGCATTCGGTGTCCAGGCCCATCGACCGATTGGCGAGATTCGCCGAGCCGATGCGCACGATCTCATCGTCGACGACGATCATCTTGGAATGAATGTCGATACAAGTGCCTTCCTGCAAACCTGCGATGAACGGATAGAACACATGCAGCCGGCTCGCGTGGTCCGCGGCGCGCAGCCGCGTGATCATGCGCGTGCGCAGCGATTCCATCGTGAGTTCTTCCAGCCAGCCGTGGCTGAGCTTGCGCAGCACGACGATGATCTCAGGACCGTCGCGCTGCCTGAGCCGCGCCTCCAGCGCATCGCCGATCTTGTCCGCAGTGAAGTATTGGTTCTCAAGATAGATGGTGCGCCTGGCGGCGTGAATCATGTCGACGTACAGCGCCTCGACTTCGCGCACACCCGTGCTGCCGTCGACAGCGGGCTCGGTGCGCGAGATCGCGACTTCCACATTCTCCACGTGCGGCCGCAGATTCATCGGCCAGGCGGAGTTCGTGATGTGCGGGCGCGCGAGCTTTTTGCCGGTGGCGCGCTGCCAGCGTTCGCGCGCCAAATCTCCCAGCGCCCGCGCGGCCGGGCCGTCGACGGCCATCATCATGTCGTGGAACGGCGGATAGGGCGCATCGGCGACGCGCCGATGCGGTTCGTCCGCCGCATGCTCGCAGGTGTCCCAGCGCCGGCAAGTGAGATCGATGCCGCCGCAGAAGGCGATCGCATCATCGACGATCACCAGTTTCTGGTGATGGCAGCCGCCGGCGGGATGCGTGTTGTCGTAGCGCAGATGCACGTGGCGGCGCGGCTTCCAGCCCAGGCCGTAGAGCGGCGCCCATTCACGATCCAGGCCGAAAATCATCGGATAATCCCAGGTCAGGATATGCACCCGCAGGCCGCGCCGGTGTTTCACCAGGCCATTGAGGAATTGCCCGACCTCAACGCACGTCTGGCTTTGCTCATCCCAGATCAGCGGCGTGCGGCTGTGGAAATCCCAGCCGATGATGAGAATGGAGCGCCGCGCCTGGCGCGCCGAATCGACGAATGCCTTGAAATACGCATCGCCATCGACGACGAAGGCAGCGCGTTCGGCGCGTTCGACGCGCCAGCAATTGCGGCCCGGCTCGAAGAGCGCTGACTGAAACTGCGAGGCCGCGCTGGACGACGAGACGGGAGTGAGTCCGGCCATGAAAAATGCAGAGGCTCCGCTGTGATGTCGGGGAAACGCTCGCAACGAGGGAGCGGTTCCTCGTAAACCGAGTTG
>Ga0307509_10000739_pt1 | contig 55935 bp, 35 predicted proteins | sample 10_EM_MG_FD_202245 | JGI IMG/M metagenome (GOLD analysis project Ga0307509, IMG submission 202245) | Populus trichocarpa ectomycorrhiza microbial communities from riparian zone in the Pacific Northwest, United States - 10_EM | ecosystem: Host-associated > Plants > Roots > Unclassified | place...
ATCCGAAACTTGCTTGCTTCCGGTTCAACGGGGTGAATTGTATGGCAGTCCGGAGTTGCCACAGATTTCCTCCGGTTCAGCGCGGTATCCGGTTCAGCGCGTTCCGGGATAGCGAGGTGCGACTGTATTTACTTTACGCCCTCCCGGAGACGGGAGGACGAAGACCAAATATGGGTTCGGCTGCGTTCCACCTGATCCAGCTCACCTCAGCTCCCGTGTCTCGGGTGAGAGGAATACTGGTAATCGTAGCAGGCAAGAAGCACCCGATAACAGGGGTCATGAATTTTTGTACTCGAGTATGGGCCCTCAGCCACGCACGGATTTTCCGCCATTTATTTTGTGGGTCCCTGTTATCGGGTACTTGGCTGTCATGATACCGGTACGGGTATCCGGAGCGGTGCGATGGCAGGTGCGGTGGGTGGAGGCATGATCTGATACTTATGGCAGCACCTGCTGCGGTGGGAAACTATTGTAATTTGGTAGGAGTGCAGTACGGTACGGTACTCGAGTACAACTGCCAGTGCAGGTACAGAGTCGAAAGCCTGGGTGAAATTTAGGCTTTTAGGCACAAGGTTCTGGGCTTGGTAGAATACAAGTATTATCCCTCGCCGTGACTAAATCCAATACGACAACGAACCGGCCCCGACAACAACCAAGTTTTCGGAGAAAAATTCTTTATAGAATTATGATACTTAAAAAATTTTCGACACCTCTGTAGCTGATAAAGTGAGGAGTGAGCAGTAAAGAGAACGGTGAGAGGGCAATTTGAGAAAGGAAAACACGAACAAATTTATGCCGAGGCTTTAAGTTTTTGTATGTGTTACTAAGTTGAAAAGAAAATGAGTAAGGAGATGAGTTTTATCCTAGGTAAGGCTAATAGGCATTTCTTTCCTAGCAAACAAACTCAACCCTGCCAATAGCCGTCGCGCACCCCGACAAATAAAATCTTCCGCAGGAGTAAGCCAAAAAGAGTCCGGCACTATACTCGGACCGAGCAATGAAGACTGGGCCTGGGAAGAGGCTTTGATAGTCTGGCTGTAATTGTCAGGATTGGGGTCAGCTTAACTTGCCGTACCATAACTAATCATGGGTGTTGTTGTTTCTTAAGGGATGTGGCGCTGGGCTGTGCGGGAGGGTGGGGCACAGCGGATACTGGTAGAGGGTCAATACCCCTGAAGATCATGAGCAACAAGGCTAGACTCAGAATACAGCAAAAACCCCACAAGTCCGCCAGCTCGTCAGGTTGGATGCTATGAAATAATTCTGTTTCTACAATGTCCGTATATAAATATTGGGTGTGTACTAGTGCAAGTAAGTAGCATTCCCTCTTCTGTGATAGATACCCACCGACGGCGTGGCGTCTCGGTGCTCAAGCCGAGGGATAAAAGACGAACATTGTACCTATTCCTGCTGCAAGCCCAGCCCTCCTCACCCCTCCAACGCGTTCTATCATATAACTGCTTTTTTTATCGGAAATGGAAGCAATTGTTCTGTGAGATTAGCTCATGCAAAGGAAGCAAGCACCAGGTTATTCCCGGATAAATTTCAGGCGGTAGGCCCATAACTAGGGTCAAATTGTGGATCAACCCGTTTTATTTCCTGAGTCTTATTTTTGTCTTGCTTCCCTTTTAGCGTTTACTCTACTAGTACTAGTGGTTTGTGCCAGAGAGAGAGACACACCCCTCTACAGCACATACTTGTATCCCCCCCATAAATTTCCGCTGGAACAGAAGATCCGGAGAGGTGTCTGTTTTGGGAGAGAGTTTTATGCGGGTTTCTGTCTTTGAACGGGTCGCGGAGGGGGGGAGAAAAAAAAAAGAAGAGAAAGGGAAATGGGGGTGGAATTGAAGCCTGTCCGGCGGCTGCCCAGAAGATGATATTGTGGACTCACGAGCGCGGTGCCTGGAGTATAGGATCTGCGAAAGGGTGTGGAGGAGGGGGAATTGATTGAATGTCGTCCTGTGCATGTGGATGACTTTCTTTTTGCGACCACCGAGTTGCACGTCCAAGGCAGTGGGTGCCCGGAGACGGGGGTAAGAGGAGAATGCTCGTCTGGGAGGCATCTGTGTATCGGAAGGCAAATACGAAATACCCCCCCCTGGTTTTCGGGTCTTCTGACCTGGGACAAGTGCTCGTACTCGAGTGCCATCAAGGTCTTGCTTGTTTGTACATATGCTGACAATTGAGTTCAGGGGTCAGTTCGGTTTTGTATAAATACTTTGAGAGAGCCTCTTTTTTCCTTTTCTCTCCGTCGATTACATCGAGAGTTTCAATTGGTAAGCCTTGCGGATTATCAATTTCGATATGGTCGGGCTCACGAATGTTCTGCTCCTCGCCGGCGTTGTCGGTTTGGCTGCCGCTGCTCCTACAGAATTGCACGTCCGACAGTCTAGCGCTTCTACTACTAGTCCTCCCTGGTATCCTGCTCGTGGGTTTTCCCCCCCTCCATTGTTTGTCTTGGCTTCGTTTCAATTGGGAGGTCAATTGGGAGGTTTTTTGGTTGCTGATATGTTGGGGAAATAACAGCTAAGGGTGGAACTGCTGCATCATGGGCCACTGCGTACACTAAGGCTCAGGCCCTCGTTTCGCAGATGACTCTGCTGGAGAAGGGTTTGTATAGCCTTAATATCCCAGGTGGATTGGACTGGACTGACAAGTTTTAGTTAATATCACGAGTGGAATTGGTTGGGCAATGGGCCCTTGTGTGGGAAATACCGGCCCTGTCCCGCGCCTTGGATTCCCCTCGCTCTGTCTTCAGGATGGTCCTTTGGGCGTTCGATTTGCTGATAAGATCACTTCATGGCCTGCTGGTATTACTATTGGAGGTATTTCTCAATCGCTTATAACTTCTGATTTTCGGAGGTCTGACACTATGTAGGGACCTGGGATAAGGACCTCTTCCATGCCCGTGGAGTTGGCATGGGATCCGAGTTCCGCGCGAAGGGTGTCCATATCGCTCTGGGTCCCGCGATGGGCCCTCTTGGTCGTATGCCCGCTGCTGGAAGAAACTGGGAAGGTTTCGGGTCGGATCCTTATCTCCAAGGGATCGCTTCTGCTGAACATATCAAGGGAATTCAGAGCCAGGGGGTTGTTGCTACTGCCAAGCATCTCATTGGGAATGAGCAGGAGCACTTCCGTCAAGGACCTAATGCTATTTCTTCAAACATTGATGATAGAACTCTTCACGAAGTTTATCTATGGCCTTTCCAGGATTCCGTCAAAGCTGGTGTGGGTGCAGTCATGTGCTCTTACAACCGTGTCAACAATAGCGCTGCTTGCCAGAATTCGTACTTGCAGAATGGTATTTTGAAGGATGAACTGGGGTTCCAGGGTTTCATTATGAGGTGTGTCCACCAAAGCTTTTCTATTCCGGATTGAAGTTGACTTTGGTAGCGATTGGTTGGCGCAAATGAGCGGTGTTGCATCCGTCCTGGCTGGAATGGACATGACAATGCCTGGTATGTTTAAGAGTTCACGCAGAAATGGGCACTTTGCTAATTTGGTACAGGTGATGGTCTGGTTTGGGATGACAGGCTTTCCCTCATGGGTCCAAATTTCACCACAGCTGCTATGAATAGCTCCGTGCCTTTAGACAGAATTGATGACATGGTTACCCGTATCGTTGCGACCTGGTATCAGTTCGGCCAAGACAGTGGCTACCCGAAACCCAACTTCAGTTCGTGGACCAAGAACACTACTGGTCTTTTGTACCATGGATCGAACGAGCCCCCATATGCCACCGTTAACCAACACGTTGATGCTCGCGCCGACCATGCGGCTCTTGCCCGTAAGATTGCCGCGGAAGCTATTGCTATGTTGAAGAATAAGGACGTCCTCCCGCTGAAGAAGCCAATGAAAATCGGTGTTTACGGGAGCGATGCTGGTCCGGGTGACGGACCCAACGTTTGTCCCGACCGAGGGTGCAATCAAGGTACCCTTGCTGTCGGATGGGGAAGTGGTACCACCGACTTCGAGTACTTGATCACTCCTCTCGAGGCTATCCAAAAGCAAGCTGCTACCTATGGTGGCCAAGTTTCTTCCATTCTAAACAACACCAAACTTGATGAGATTAAGGCCGATGCTAAGAAACAGGACATCTGCCTAGCTTTTGTCAACGCTGATGGAGGTGAAGGTTATCTCTCGTGGCAAGATGTCAATGGCGACAGGCCGAATCTCAAGACTCAGCTTGGAGGAGATGATTTGATCTTGGCTGTTGCAAATGCTTGCAAGACCACTGTCGTTGTCGTTCACTCTGTCGGTCCTATCATCATGGAGGAGTGGGTTCGCTCTCACAAGGTTGACGGTATCCTCTGGGCTCATTTGCCTGGCCAGGAAAGTGGAAACTCACTGGTCGATGTTCTTTGGGGCGCTGTTAACCCTAGTGGAAAGCTGCCATACACTATTGGAAAGAGCTTGGAGGATTATGGTCCAACAGCTGGTGTCCTCTACCAGTTTAACGGAACCTCCTCCCCACAACAGGACTTCACCGAAGGTTTGTTGATTGACTACCGCTACTTTGATAAGAAGGGTATCACCCCTCGTTACGAGTTTGGTTTTGGTATGTCTTATACCACGTTCGAGTTCCGCGATCTCAACGTTCTCCGCACTGGATCCATGGACCCTCTTCCTAGGCCTCGCCCTGCTCCTGAGGTTACTCCTCCAACCTATCATTCTAAGCTTCCTCATCCTTCTGAAGTCGGATTCCCTCCTGGATTCACCAAGATTAACCGCATGATCTACCCTTACCTTACTAACACCAACATAACTGTTGGACCCTACCCGTACCCGGACGGCTACAACACTTCTGCTCATAAGTCTGAAGCCGGTGGTGCCGAGGGTGGCAACCCAGCGCTCTGGGAGATCGTTTACACCATCACCCACACTATCAAAAACACCGGAAAGGTTGCTGGAGCGGAGGTATCTCAGCTTTACGTCAACTACGGATCCAAGGGCCCTGTCCGTGAGTAGTAGTGACTCCTTGTAACATTGCAATTTGGTACTAATAATGTGTTCAGAATTCCCTGAGCGTGTCCTCCGCGGCTTCGAGAAGGTCTTCCTCCAGCCCGGCGAGAGCAAGACGGTCACCTTCAAACTCACCAGACGTGACCTGAGTTACTGGGACGTTACCAAACAAAACTGGGTCATCCCATCCGGAGGCTTGGGCTTTTCCATCGGCCAGAGTTCGAGGATATTCCACCTTCGCGGAAACCTCGGGTATGGGTATTAAACCAACCACTTTGCTCTCTCTAAAAGATGAGCTTCAGACGAAAAGCAAAGGTGATAATTCGCTTCTTGTACATAGCTAGTTTATCATAGGTAGTTTATTTTCGGAGTCTAGAGTACTGTATTATTAGTGTACCGGTACCGGTACTGTACACATTGGATTTTTGGCTGGTGGGGGGGGGGGTTCATAATTGGAGATAAAGTGGATTTCTACTGTATGGAGTTGTGCGTCGCGTGTGTGAAATTCTGCGGTGTAGGTGGTTGGCTCGACGAATTCATCTAATACTATATCACCGATTCGCCACGCCATAATATCGTGGTGGAGTGGGTGACGCGAATGCGACATCCTGGAAGATATTCTACCGGCGCTGATTGTAGCCCCACAGCACTTGGCGTAACTTAATTGCTCCCCCATAGGTATGCCCCGTAGCGGCATATCGGGAGGATAACCGATCATCCTTGGATGCGGTGCACAGCCATTTAATTGCAGGACAGGAAGGTAAGGTCCTTGTAAATTGTACCCATATATGTGGTTCCGCTCACGATGAACGAACGCGATGGACTAGGAAAGTACAGTATGTCCTAGAGAAAATTTAATACCGAACCAAATATGAGAGAAACCCCATCTATTTCACACGGAGCCCGTAGCCAAGGACTAGATGTATAGCACAGTACAAGGTTGCTGGACTGGGTCTTTCATGACGTCCCATAGAATAAAAGTTGTCCTACAGTCTTGAAAAAAAAAACCTTATAATAAATAAATAGGTCAACTCTTTATTTTTTATTTTTTTACACTTTTTCCTTAAGCTTTATACAACCCCTACTTTATTAATATGAAAAATTTCCCTTAGCAACCGTGCATATCTGCATCTTGGCTACAGTGTAGGCGCCGTGTAAGATGAATTAATTCTCTCTTATATCTGGTTTTGGTATTAATTTTTTTTGTGGGATGGGATGTGTGATGCTTTTCTGGCCTATCTGGTTGGTTTATGGTGGGCGGGACCATTGATAGACCCCACCGTGGAGGTTACTCTAACGGCCGGGTGTGGAGGAGTGGGGCATGCAGGTATTTGGGTTGAGCCTATTTGCACTGCATTGGAGGGCGTTAGGAGTGAGTGAGTGAGGGAGTGAGGGAGAGGTGGGGGGGGGGGGTGACTGAAGAGTGTATGAAATTGTGGTTGTACTTTGCTAACCGGAAAGGTGAAAGAAGAGGGAAAGAGGGGAAAAAAGGGTGCACTGGAGAACTTTGGGAATTGTGAATCTGTCTGTGGTATAGCACTTGAACTAAATTTTCGAAAGAATATTCTGGGGAGGCGAAGTGGGGAAGGTGGGGACTCTAATAGCCAAAGGTGGATGCTGGTTCCCCCCCACATTACCTATTCGCTATCTCAGTTGGCCTAGGTGTAATGTGATGGGGTAGAATACCTGTAGTTCACAGTAGAAGGAAAGGGTGAACGAGAGAAAGGAGGGGGGAAAGAAAGGAGGAAAAGAAGAAGGAGGGGTGGGGGGTATAAACTGAAGCGGGAATATATAACCAAGAAAGGAAGGTATATATTGAGCGAAAGTTCCAAGCTGGCAATGGAACGATGTCTCCTTCGATCTAGATCTAGATACAGAAACTGATATGAACGGAGGAGCCAAGGTTTGCACTGGGGTAGTGTGGTAAAACATAACAAGATCGAGACTGGTATATATAACACCTTTCATCGGCTCTCATTCAGTCGATCTGGCGGAAAGAAATTTTATGGCCCGAGATTCAGGACTAATGGTGTGGGCACTTGGCAGGAATGTCACGTATCAATATCCAAAAGCAGTAGGCGGGGTTGTAAAATTGCTGTTCAACCTTGGGAAGCATACTGGAGCTGACTGGCTTCTGGGTTTGTAGTAGGTTCACAAGGTTTCTGTCCTTTCGTGCCCCCCTGGATTGTTATAGTGGTTTTGGACCCCGTTGTCTCGAATAATTGAATGGTGTGGGGTTTGAATTATCCTGGTCTTCTGATATTTTAGGGAACACGTTTGGGCGATGCTGAAGTCTTTGTGAGAGTCCTTCCGGCCATAGTTCTGAAGCTATGAATATCTATAATATTATTATCTCTGGGGTCGAGGTAAGGCTATTTACACTGGCGCTAATTAAGCGCTACTATATGGTAGTTTATCAGGGGGGTGGGTGGAGCAGTAAAAACCTTAGTATGTGGGCCGGAGAGATCGGGTACCGAAAGGAATAAACGGTCCGGAAAACGAGCATAGATGTTAAGCAACGTGAGCATTGCCATAAGAGGGCAAAGGGGGGTGTCCTTGGGTTCACGCTCGGATGTCTATAATCAAACTTCCATCAAACTTCCTCTCTCGCATATCTACTATTAGAGGGCCCTCCGTCGAATGTGCAGTATCAACCTTTGGTCTATGGGCTGGGGTAGGAGCGGGGGGAGCTGAAAAAACGGAATAGACTGAAAGAACAAACACTAAAGAGGGGAGGTAATAAATTATCATCGTGGCCGGGTCCTTGGAAATATTTGTGGCAGTCCTTCTTGTGGATGCCACCAGGATCAAGGGAGGTGTCAGAGATGGCACTTTTATACAGTTTAGGAATTATTACTTCTACAAACCCGACTGAAAACTAACTGTAAGTAGGGAACACAAATGGGGGTACAAGTGCAGATAGAAAGCAGCAAACACGCTATCGTCCCTACAGTATGTCCCATCCACATAGCTGGAGTCTTTGTGAAACTGGATCCCTCTTCTGCTTGTGGAAAAGGACCACATCCCTAATAGATCCTAGTTGCTCAATACCTACATTGCACCCCCCCTTTAATTATGGTAATCCCTATTAAAGGAAGACCCCACTTTCTGGAGACTTTCACCAAGTGACTGTACCATCCTTCTGCAAATTGGTAGGCCATTACTAATATAACTGTCTAACGTGCTCGTCTACCGATACTATTCTAACTATCGTGTAACTTACTCTCTACCTGTTCCCCAGTTTGATTTGGCCTGAAGCGGAACCCCCAGATTCAGTGGGGGTGATTAAATGGTTGGTAGAGCGTGCTCAGTTTTGGTGTGAAATGCCCGTCGGCTCGAGTTTTTTGTCACCCGACTTTTAACTACTGAATTTTGGGCGTAGTCTAACTTAAGCTATCTCCTTGGTGAGAGGTGAACCCTAACCCCTAGCCCATTGCCACTCCAGGGAGCTTCCGGAAGCAGGCAGGAAGTACTCGAGTACCTGGCTACTAGAAACGGGGTCATGAATTTGTATGCTGGCCCGGGGGCCTACGATTTCTTGCCTGCTGCGATTAAAATTAGGCAAATCACCTGCTCCAAAATCCCCTAACCGTCATGGCTGACCGCTCTTCTGAAAATTGCTTGACTGCAGAATCATACCGGAACGTCCCCAATTGAATCCATGAAACAAGAGGCTTGACTGGGGATATGGGACTGAGATTATAGAGGGAATAAAGCATTTATCACTTAGTCTGTTGTGTGCTGCACCCAAGAGCTCCGGTAAAGAGAACAAAAATATGCGGAAGGTATCCTTTATTAACTTCAAATGAATTACTAGGGTCCTAAACTGAAACATATTCTACACATTTTTTGGCGATCTAGTGGAGTGGGGGATGCTGTAGAGGTAGTGAGATGCCGTGCAAGACCAGCACTCGCATAGATTTTGTATCTAACGAAACGGGAAGAGAAGGAAATCCAATGCCGAAATCCATCACATCAGTGGGCCCGTTGTGAACTTCCTTGGCTGCTTACCACTGGTAGTTAGGTCCTTGCCGAGGAGGTGCACGGGCCCTTCATGGTAACCACACGATGCCCATAGAATTCCAAAGCTTCCCTCGATCTGCTGGGGCCTCCCGGGCCTTCTAGGCCACTCTGTCCAGCATCTTGGAGATGACAACTGGGGCTATAGAGCAAGGGCGTTGGGACGATAGGGGAATAGGAGATAGCCGGGGTCAGGGGCTCGGGGGAGGTAAAGAAAGCTAGAACTTGTCGACCGCAAGAGCGGCTAGGGTGAGGATTTCCAGGCTCGCAGTAGGTTCGCCGCTCCTTCATGTCCCTTTGTAGATGCATACCAGAGTGGCGTGTGACCATTTTTATCTGGCCCGCTGGCGTTGGCGTCCTCCCGGTCCAAAAATAGCTTGACCACTGACTGGTGCCCTTCAGTCGCAGCCCACGAAAGTGGTGTCCTGCCGTTATTATCTGGTTTGTCGGGGTTGACGTCTTTCCGGTCTAAAAGTAGCTTCACCACTGACTCGTGCCCATACTCTGCAGCAGCGAAGAGGGGCGTATAGCCCTCATTGCTTGGCTTGTCAGGGTCGACGTCTTTCCGATCTAAAAGTAGCTTCACCACCGACTCGTCCCCATGCTGTGTAGTAGCGAAGAGGGGCGTATAGCCCTCATTGCTTGACTTGTTAGGGTCGACGCCTTTCCGGTCTAAAAGTAGCCTCACCACTGACTCGTGCCCATACTGTGCAGCAAAGAAGAGGGGCGTATAGCCCTCATTGTCTGGCTTGTCAGGGTCGACGTCTTTCCTGTATAAAAGTAGCTTCACCACTGACTCGTGCCCGTACCGTGCAGCAGCGGAGAGGGGCGTATGGCCCTGATTTCTTGGTTTGTCAGGGTCGACGTCATTCCGGGCTAAAAGTAGCTTCACCACTGACTCGTGCCCATTCTGTGCAGAAACGAAGAGGGACGTACAGCCCTCATTGCTTGACTTGTCAGGGTCGACGTCTTTCCGGTCTAAAAGTAGCTTCACCACTGACTCGTGCCCATTCAGTGCAGCAGCGAAGAGGGGCGTATAGCCCTCATTGCTTGGTTTGTCAGGGTCGACGTCTTTCCGGTCTAAAAGTAGCCTCACCACTGACTCGTGCCCATTCTGTGCAGCAAGGAAGAGGGACGTATAGCCCTCATTGCTTGACTTGTCAGGGTCGACGTCTTTCCGATCTAAAAGTAGCTTCACCACTGACTCGTGCCCATTCTGTGCAGAAACGAAGAGGGACGTATAGCCCTCATTGCTTGACTTGTCAGGGTCGACGTCTTTCCGGGCTAAAAGTAGCTTCACCACTGACTCGTGCCCATTCTGTGCAGCAAGGAAGAGGGGCGTATAGCCCTCATTGCTTGGCTTGTCAGGGTCGACGTCTTTCCGGTCTAAAAGTAGCTTCACCACTGACTCGTGCCCATTCTGTGCAGAAACGAAGAGGGGCGTATAGCCCTCATTGCTTGGCTTGCCAGGTTCGACGTCTTTCCGATCTAGAAGTAGCTTCACCACTGACTCGTGCCCATTCTGTGCAGCAACGGAGAGGGGCGTATAGCCCGCATTTCTTGGTTTGTCAGGGTCGACGTCTTTCCGGTCTAAAAGTAGCTTCACCACTGACTCTTGTCCATTCTGTGCAGCAACCAAGAGAGGCGTATAGCCCTCATTGCTTGGTTTGTCAGGGTCGACGTCTTTCCGATCTAAAAGTAGCTTCACCACCGACTCGTGCCCATGCTGTGCAGAAACGAAGAGGGGCGTATAGCCCTCATTGCTTGACTTGTCAGGGTCGACGTCTTTCCGGTCTAAAAGTAGCTTCACCACTGACTCGTGCCCATTCTGTGCAGAAACGAAGAGGGACGTACAGCCCTCATTGCTTGACTTGTCAGGGTCGACGTCTTTCCGGTCTAAAAGTAGCTTCACCACTGACTCGTCCCCATTCTGCGCAGCAGCAAAGAGGGGCGTATAGCCCTCATTGCTTGACTTGTCAGGGTCGACGTCTTTCCGAGCTAAAAGTAGCTTCACCACTGACTCGTGCTCTTTCTGTGCAGCAATGTAGAGGGGCGTATAGCCCTCATTCTCTGGCTTGTCAGGGTCGACGTCTTTCCTGTATAAAAGTAGCTTCACCACTGACTCGTGCCCATACTGTGCAGCAACGGAGAGGGGCGTATAGCCCTCATTGCTTGGTTTGTCAGGGTCGACGTCTTTCCGGGCTAAAAGTAGCTTCACCACCGACTCGTGCCCATTCTGTGCAGCAACGGAGAGGGGCGTATAGCCCTCATTGCTTGGCTTGTCAGGGTCGACGTCTTTCCGGTCTAAAAGTAGCTTCACCACTGACTCGTTCCCATGCTGTGCAGCAACGGAGAGGGGCGCATAGCCCGCATTGTTTGGCTTGTCAGGGTCGACGTCTTTCCTGTATAAAAGTAGCTTCACCACTGACTCGTCCCCATTCTCTGCAGCAGCGAAGAGGGGCGTATGGCCCTCATTGTCTGGCTTGTCAGGGTCGACGTCTTTCCGATCTAAAAGTAGCTTCACCACTGACCCGTGCCCTTTTGCTGCAGCCGCGAGGAGGGGTGTATGGCCCTTATTGTTGGGCTTGTCGGGGTTGATGTTTCCCCGCTCCAAAAGTTGTTTCGCCACAGATCTATGCCCATTCACCGCAGCCCACCAAAGTGGTGTGTTGCCGTCGTTGTCTAGCTTGTTGGGGTCGACGGTCCCCAGTCCCAGTAATAGCTCCACTGCCTGCTCCTGTCCACCCCTTGCGGCCCATGCCAGTGGTGCTATGCCCGCAGAATCTCCCCGGTTGACGTCACCATCACTCAGTCTTAACAAATCATTCATTATATCAACAATCCCAAAGAAAGATACACAGTGTAGCCCAGTGAACAGCGAAGGAGCATTGACTTCAAAGGAATCATACGAATATATTATTTGCTCAAAAAGCGACTTGGCGGCTGCGCGGTTTTCGTACCGGTACAAGAGCCCCATTGCGAGAGATCTTGCGTGATCTGAAAGTTCCCTCTTTGCATGGGTGCCCCAATATCTCGAACAATATTTGAGGAAGGGCATGCTTGACAGGTCCGGTTGCGGCTTAGCAGGAAGTGCCCTGGAGTGGTCTGAATTCAGATGAGTTAAGCAGGTTTCCGCCATCACCGACTGAGCTTGCGGGAAAAGGCTACGATGATCGCAGAGGTACTCGCGGAGTGTGTAGTGCATCAGCCGGAAGGTCGAGGCTTCCTTATCCAGAGTGACTAGTCCTTGACAGCAGGCAAGCAACGTCTCTGTCGCAGGAACGTTGTCGTTATTGAAATGTGTAGATCCAATTTCCACACCGAGTGCATGACGCAGTTCGTCTACCCGTAATGGCCTTTCCGAATGACATATCCACATCAGCATGGCCATGGCAAGCTTTGATTTCTCCTCCTCTTGAGCTCTTATCCGTTCTAGTGTTGCCTCATATGCATTTCCCAACCCTAACCCATCCCCTATCGAATTCAGCCTATTTCGCCTCCGGTGGATTGTCGTTTCTCTTAGGATTGTTGCCATCTGGAGCGAAATCAGTAGGAATCTAGATTCGCGCGTGTCAGTATATGTTACAAAGGTTTCCCAGATCCCACGCCACTACTTACGATTCCGGGTTCTCTTTAGGAATACTTTTCATGATGTCGCCCTCCAGCCGACTGTTCATCACCTCGGGAGTTGTGTCCTTCCTCAGCCTCGCGCGCAGATATGTGACTACATCGCGGTCCCTGGGCTTAATCGGTACACATGTTGCCTTTCCACCCAGTCTCCTCTCGACCGCCCTCCGGATATGTGACCTCCCGGTCATGAACACTCGAGTTTTTGGCGATGCCTGGAGAATTTGTCCCAATGCCTCTAGAACTTCCAGTTGATGCTCCGGAACGCATTCGTCGAGGGCGTCAACACATATGAATGTGCGTTGTGGAGTTTGGACAGTCGCGAACATTTTCACGATATCAAGAAGTTGAAGTCTTCGACCACCAATCACCTTATTCTGGCTCTGAAATTTCTGCACGATTTCCACCGGGATTGCCCCCAACCCACGCAGGACTTGTTTGAGAAGAGAGCCTAGCATATTTGTTGGAGACTGGGCCTCCCGGGAAGCGAAATCATAGTAAAAACAAGCGACCGCCATATCTCGTTCTACGGCCTGATCGCATAAATGGTCTACAACTACGGAACTACCATCGCGACCTGTCAGCAATCGTGTCCTTTGTTTCTCCTTCACTGGTGGCCTCGCGTACCTAATGTAGCTCTTGCCAACCCCCGGGTCCCCATAGCAAAACAAGGCCGCATGATCAAATCCCTCCTCCTCAGTACCACTATACCAATCTCTAAACTCTTTCGTTTCCAGTAACCAGTCCCCTATACTATCTACCCGCTGACTGCAAATATCCTGATGCCGCACCTGGGGGTCTAAGGGAGATAACCAGGCCAGGATCTTGGGCCCATCATCGGCAGCAGTAAAAACAATGGTATTTGATACATTAAAGCAGTTGGTATTATCAGTGAAAGCTCGAGACATCTGGTTTTTCGCTGTTCGATATGCTGTCGAGAATAGGGTGCTGAGGGGCTCTGGGACTGTTGACAAAGTTCAGTAAGTTCAGGAAAAGCGGGGTGATTGCTCAGCCATGCAACCACCCAACCGATCGGCCAGGGATTTGTGGAACCAAAACTCATGCGCTTGTGGGTTCTAAACGCACCTAAGCAAAAGTCTTGATGATCACGTGTTTCAACGATCGCAGCAACTGGGCCCCCAGACGAGCAATAGTCCATCTCCTTCACTCTCACCATACTGCATCATTTCCTCCATGTATCTCCGGGGTCCTGAGAGAAACGGGGCGTCATAGGGCAATCAACGAAGAACGAAAAACACATAACCAAGCACCAGGGATCCAGAATATAGTCACATGGAACTTAAGTCAGTACCCCAAAAGAGCCACCTTCAAAGCTCATTAAAGTGCGGCACAACATGTTTAATGATCAGCTATAATGTCTGGAGGAGGGAAGGGGATATTCCAGAGTATTGGAAGTGCAAAAACAACCCCCCTGCTAAACCTATTGAAGTTCTGTCAAAAGGTTCGAGGAAATATCCGGGGGTCTAATTGTGCCAGACCCTGCCTATGTTATAATGAGTCATGCCTTATTCCTTAGCTTGCTACTGCGCACAAGATATCGGCGGAATAAGAACTTGGTTTAAAGCTCGAATGATTGATTACTAGTGAGGGAAGGACTCACTTATTCTTGTAAATGAGGCCTTGTGAATAACTCAAGGGATATCATGACAATTCAGGTTGTATGAATACTAGCTTTTTTTTTTTAGTAGAGCTGTCAACATGGTCGTTCAAGAGTTATCTATAGCCTTTCCCTTTATAATTTATTCCCCCTTCCGCTGTGCTGCACTGCTCGAATCTCGTTAGCATTTTTCCTCCAGCTTCCTGAAACCCGAAGTCAATCCCATATCATCTCATCTTACCACCTTCACAGAATGGCAACAGAACAAGAATAACAGTCGATATATACAAGTTTTCTAGTCTAGCGCATCTTTCGGGATTTCAAGATTCCCGCCTTCTGTACTGGTTCCCATGTCGTTCCGCATTCCTGGTGCTTCCGCCTTTTATATGATCTTAACGTTCCTGCCGCAGAGATCATTCCCATAACAACCCCGTACCGGTGCCAACCACTTCGATTACAGCTGCAACACTCTAGGCAACATTTCCTACTAAAGTTAGGGTATTTCTTTGGCAGCTCCAGTCGCTCAGCCCGCATCCCCAGCCTAGCTATTCTAGCCCCGTGTTGGCGTCAGAAATGCGCGCACCCCCTAGAAAACCCTTGAGTGCCTATGATTTCAAAAGCTCACACTACCGGTGAGACCCGCTCAATAGGGGTCTGGAATAGGGGTCTGGTGATATGTTAGTGGGCATTATAGTAGCATTTGCTTCAGTCATGGTGGTGGACGAAGTGAGGAAATAGTGAAAGAGAAAAAGGGGGGATCGTCTCTAGGGTTGAATCTTTGCGCAGCGTGAAATTAGAATTATCCTAGCCCCTTGGTAATTTAGGAAACACTTTTGGGGGCTACCGAAGTTTTTCGATTATCGTTCCAGTGCGCTGAGCTTAGTAGATATCTGTGACGCAACTAATTCTTTTCATGACCAAGATAAAGCTCTGTACATTGGGAACGACCTTCAATGAGGACGTAAGCTGTCATGTTCCCGGCAGGCAGACCTGCAAGGCTCCGATATGTTATCTAAAATCTACTACTTCACGACTTGCTTGGCTCGCGATCGCTTGGCCACCCAGGGTCGAACAAGCATAAAGCCACCCCCGACGATACCCTAGAGTAAAGCCTCCTTACTAGCTTTAGGGTGGTGGTGGTGGAAGTGGACTAGCTAGCTTAGAGGCACCAAGCGACATAATGCTTACCAGTGGCTGTTTGGTAAAATGGGGAGTACCGGGTACTTCCGGGGGAGATTTCTAGTCGCAGAAACAATACTATATACTATTGCAAGTTAAGAGGCATATTTTTGTATATGCTGTGCTTGGAGATTGTCGGGATAAGGATTTGAGTAATGCTGTGCCTAGGTATTGTTACAGCACAGCAGAAGCGTTATCACGAAAGGAAATTTCTCTTTGCCAATGGAATGGACCCTTCCTCCGTCCGTGCCCCCGGGGGTGCGATACCTCCCCCCCCCCATTAGTCCCGGGGCCTCTGTCGAAGAGAATCTCCTTTTCGCGGGGATTTCTGCTGAGTGGTTGTGTAAAGGTTGATAGTCTGGCAGGTAAACCTATGTAAATACCCAACTCACGAGTGGGCGGAGGAATGGACGGGCAGTGGTTTTGCCAGTAAATTGACCTGACTGTACCGTTCAAGTGGTAATCCCGATCTAGCATTCACAGGAGGAAACGGAAGAAATGATGTAAAATGGGCGAAAGAAGGGACTATACATGAGAGGGGGGATCTATCATGCGGGGTCGAAGCAAGGATCGATGAAACCTAAGAAAAGTTGGAAGCGCAAAAATAAAATAGGAAAACACCCCCCCCCCCCCCTTCGATACCCGGAATAAAAACTCGAAATTCTTCACTCAATCGCATCGCTAGATACACAGGTGTTTACGGTAATTATGCACAGGCTCTGCATCCAAAAGACAATAAATTTCACCTATGCAGAGTTTTCAACTTCCGGAATAATGAATAACCCAGAAGAAGAGGGGAGAGTAAGTCGAAGAATAGGGACTGTAAGATTGTAACGCAGCTCCAGAGGTCCGGAGAGGGCGGAGGGGAGAGGCAAAGAATGTATAGGGTATGACGGTAGGCACAATGCTAGAACAGCGGAAAGCCGGAGCCAAGGGCTTGAAGAGAGAAAAGAAGCTGGTAACTCGCCAACCCCAAACCGGACGGGGACTACCGGGTTCCAGGTGCGCAGTAAATTGACCACTCTTCCATGTCCCTTGGTCGACGCATCCAAGAGTGGTATGCGGCCACTTTTGTCCTGACCACTAAAGTTGATGTCCTACGGTACTGATAGTGGATTCATTGTTGCTTCGTTCCGCTTCCTGGTGGCTTGCAAGAGAGGTGGCTTTCCAAGGAAGATACAGGCTTAATATAAAGTGTATGTCGAGGGCGCGTTCAAGCGGGGGATAGAGGAGGGTAGAATGGTAGGGATTATTGTCTTTGATTTTCCTAAACGAAGGGGGTAGAATTTCCTTTATATACAAGTCAGTATCTTCCACCTAACTAAGAGAAATAACAGGGAAATTAAAGTAGAAACATAAGTGTGAACATGTTTAACCTTGAAAACCTACCAGGGAAATCTCATCAATATGTGTAAGTCTAGAGTGGTACGAAAGAAACAATTATAGGGCCGAACTCTCATCCAGGCCGAAATATTCAGAACACTAGATAGAAAACAAAATATATAATCTCTAATCGTTACCATGAAATATTAACGAAATATGCGTAATACATGTCTTAGCAGTAGTAATAGTGTATCAAGAATCCCAAAATACAAACCTAACACGAGAATAGGCGATACAACCAGTAAGAGAGCAGACATGAAATGAATCAGAAATTTCGGCACCCCCGTTGTCCGACCTGTCGGAGTTGACGTCTCTCTGACCCAAAAGTTGCTTTACCGCCGAATTGTGTCATTTTATGGTATTATAACCTAGGAAACCGGTGCCCTGTCTGAATTGTCTCGATTGTCGGGGTTGACGTCTTCTCGGTCTAAAAGGTACTTTAGCCACTTCTTGTGTCCTTCAATTGCAGCCTACAAAGGTGGTGTCTTGCCCTCATTGTCTAGCTTGTTAGGGTTGACGTCGTTTTGGTTCAAAAGTTGCTTCGCCACTGACTCATGCCCGAAAACCGCAGCTAACGAAAGTGGTGTCCAACCATAGTTGCTTGGCTTGTCTGGGTTGACGCGCCCCTGGTCCAAAAGTAACTTGACTACTGCCTCATGGCCCCTAAGCACAGCCTGGTTGAGCGGTGGGTGGCCCTGGTTGTTTGGCTTGTCCGGATCGACGTCCCCGCGCTCCAAAAGTTGCTTCACCACTAACTCGTGCCCGTTAACTGCAGCGCACGAAAGTGGGGTATTGCTACTGTTGTCCGGCTTGTCAGGGTCAATGGCTTTCTGGCTCAGCAATAGCGCCACTGCCTCCTCCTGTCCTCCCCTCGCTGCCCATATAAGTGGCGTCATACCCGCAGAATCTCCCCCATTGGCATCACAGCCATCCACCTCCAACAGAGCTGTCATAACCTCAACAATCCCGAAGAAAGATGCACAATGCAGTCCACCGAACAGCGAAGGTGCATTGACATCCGGGCAATCATCTGGATGCAATACTTGCTCCAAAAGGGAGTTAGCGGCTATGTGGTTCCCATACTGGCCCAAGAGCTCCATTGCAAGCGATGTCACGCTATCTGAAAAGTCTCTCTTTGCGTGGGTACCCCAATATCGCGAACAATATTTGAGGAATGGCGTGCCTGAGAAGTCAGGTTGTCGCTTGGCCGGAAGGGCCTTGGCTTGGTCTGAGTTTAGATAAGTCAAGCAGGTTTCTGCTATTTCTAAGTGAGCTCGGGGGAAAAGGTTGCAATGAGTGCAGAGGTACTCGCGGAGAGTGTGGTGGATCAACCGGGCAGTTGAGGCTTGCTTATCCACCGTAACCAGTCCTTGACAGCAGGCAAGCAACGTCTCTATCGCAGGAACATTATCACTATTGAGATGTGTGGATCCAATCTCGACAGCGAGTGCATGACATAGTTCAACTGCCTGTAATGGCTTTTCTGAATGGCATATCCACATCAATGTGGTCATGGCAAGTCTTCCCCTCTCCCCGTCCTGTGTTCTTATCCGGTGCAGTGTTTCTTCGTATGCCTGTCCCAACTCTAACCTATCCCCCATCGCATGAAGTCTCTTCCGCCTCCGATGGATCGTTGTTTCTCTGAGGATTGCTTCGACCTTGAGCGAAACCAGTAGGAATCTGGATTTGCGCCCGTCAGTGTATGACTTATGAAGATTTCCTGGGCTCCTACTGCGACATACGTTTCCGGAACCTCTTGGGGAATGCTTTTCATTATATCACCCTCCAACCTACTATCCATCACCTCGGGACTTGTGTCCTTCCTCAGTCTCACGCGCAGATATGTGACTATATCATCATCCCGGGGCTTTATCGATAGACTTATCACTCTTCCACCCAACTCCCTCTCAACCGCTCCTCGGATGTGCGACCTCCCTGTCATGAACATTCGGGTATTTGGCGACCTCTGGAGAATTTGGCCCAGTGCATCAAGAACTTCGAGTCGATACTTTGGAATACATTCGTCAAGAGCATCAACGCAGATGAATGTGCGCCGCGAAGATAAGACCACCGGGAACATTTTCACAACATCGGGAAGTTGCACCCTCGACCACCAATCACCTTCTTCTGTTGCTGAAATTTCCGCACGATTTCCGCCGGGATTGGTTCCAACGCATCCAGAAGCTGTTTTAACAAGGAGCCAAGCATATTTGTCGGAGACTGTTCCTCCCGGGAAGCAAAGTCATAGTAGAAACAGGCGACTGCCATATCTTTTTCTATCGCCCAGTCGCACAAATAGTCTACTACCACGGAGCTATCATCATGACCTGTCAGCAATGATATCCTTTGTTTCTTCCGCACCAATGGTCTCTCCTACCTAATGTAGCTCTTGCCGACCCCCGGGTCGCCATAGCAGAACAAGGCAGCATGATCAGATCCTCCCTCCCCACTACCACCACACCAATTCCCGAATTCTTTTGTCTCCAGTAGCCAGCTTCCTATGCCCCCTACCCGCTGGTTGCGGATATCCTGATGTCGAACCTGGGGCTCCAAGGGAGAACACCAGGCCAGGATTTTGGACTTATCATCGGCCGTTGTAAAGTGAAAGCTGGTTGATAGAAAGTTAAAGGTATTATTGAAGGAATTGATGTTACCGGAAAGAACTTGCGCCATCCTTCCTTTTTGCTGCTGGACACTGTGGAGAACTGGTTGAAGGGCTTTGGATCGGTTGACCAGACTCCACTAAGTTTAGAAAAAGCGGGCTCTTTACCGAAGAATCCCTGAAGAGAGCGCCCTTATTCAACATTCTAGTCAGGAGAGAGGGGGAGGTTGAATCGGGGTTCTAAAAATGGGGATTGAGCGGGCTCTTAGTAAGCAAAAATAGAAGGAACTTTTGTGGAACTTTAATGGAACTTTTATGGGAATTTCTACGAGTACCTTGAGTCCAGCTGCATGGGTCTTTATTGCTCAGAAGCAGGAAAAGAGGAGCATCGGTGCTAGTTTATTTGCTTCTGCTACATTTTGCTTCCTTTTCCTATCATATCATTTTATTTGTTTCTTTGCTCCCAATTGCCTTTGAATATCATTGTTTACCGTTTTGTTAATAAGGGCTTTGTCTCATCATAACCCCCTAGTTCGAAGAAGCACGCTCCTAGTCTATTGATTATTTTTGATCTAGCCCTCTCTACTAGCAACTATCCTACCACTACTGCAGCTTAACCCGCCGCCCCCGCTAGCGTAACACCCCTTGCTAGTAAAATATACTCGTACAAAACTTTGGGGCCGCACCTCCCTGCTCGAGTATGGTACTCGAGAAGTGGTTTGGGAGGTGGAAATTGGCGGAAGGGTACAGTCTCTACCGGGGGCACGACGAAACTGGGCGGATGACGAATAGGGTACTTCACGGGGAAAAGTGGATTCGTCAAGGTTAGGGTTACAAAAGATTACCTGTAATTAATCCCCGTTCTTCACGTGCCCAGTTTCGTCGTCCCCCTAGTAGAGACTGTATTGGTGGTGTTGGGGACCAGTATGTGGCATCGCGATAAGCTAAGAATTTACAGCGTGATAGAGTCAATTTGCGACCACAACTGCTAAGCTGATGGTCCTGTAACCTCATAACCCCCCACGCGCACGTACTTTCCATACCTCTGGAAATAACTAAGGCTGATATAAGGTATTCCACGCCATAGCTGCCTATCTACAAGTTTAGGCAATCTGGTTGACTGGGCCTCAGTCCGGATTTAAATAGTGGCTAGTATTTAAGTGAATGCCGGGCACTCGCTATGACGTGGAATACGGTATTTAACCCCCCGTGGGCTGCTCAAATATTCGTACTTTTTGGCAAAACACCACCGCGAAGCAGCGTATCCCAGACCATCGTTGTACTATATGAATATGGATAACCACAACTTTCTACTACGCAGCTCAGGTTTCCAGCCCATCGGCAGTGATGGGTTTGAGAGGCTGGTGTGTATCATACCTGTGGCTTTTAAAAGTATCCGGACACCTTAGCGGTAAGATTGGAGGATTTAGGTGTAAATTTGGACGCCCCGGCGCCCAGGCGTCCTGATACCCCCGAAAACCGCAAGTAGCCGCAGTTCATCAGGTTGCTACCTTGCACTAATTCGGTTGCTTTTTGCTTGAATTCTGCATGGCTAGGACAACCCACCAGGTGAGTAAAGTAGGTAGGTTTAATCTGTCCTGTTTCTGCCGGCAGGAATTTGGAAGCGGTTTAGTGGAATAGGAGGTATTTTCGGATTGGGTGAGTAATTCGAGCACTAATTGATGCTGGGAATAATATCATCTCGAAATCACGATATCCAGGATGAAGCCTGCCAGTCATGGGGGATCCGGGAATGCCAATACAAGGTCCTCAAAGATCGGAAAGGGAAGCTTATGTGCAGTTTATCTATCTACCCATCTATCTAGCGCTAGCGAGGGGAAACAAGGAGGAAATGGATAGACAAGGGAAAGTTAACAAAAAGGAGCTTTTGTAACAGGGGATCTATTTGATTGGGGGGTTGTATTCAAGGTAAATGATGTAAGCTGACAAATGGAATATTCCCGCAGTGGTGGCTGGTGGGCTCTAAGTTACGAGGAACGGAAATTCGTGAGCCTTGATACATAAACATTAACGAATGTCAGGAGGTTTCTAAGGGGTATACCTGCATATATATGGGATTCCCAGCGACAGCGGTGGAGAATTTCAGGATCATGTCTTGGGACTGATGTAGTGGACACACGGGGGAAAAAAGGTGGATGGTAACAGCCACGGCAGCGTATACTAGGCTCCGCAAGGTTGAGCAAGGCTGGCGCTGGAAAAGGAGGAATCCCACGTGGTTTGAGCATAATCAATAGACTGCCCTAGATCTCAGGCCTGTGATAGTAAATAGGGTTGCTGTAGATCTGCGCTTTCCACAGACTTCCGGGCTTGTGGTTGATGAAGGATCGTTTAGGAGCAGGCAGGAAGTCATGCTGCAAGGGGAAAACTGGGGTGGAATGAATCACCGCGAGGCGAGCGTCGTGGAAAGCCCGGAGAGAGTGTAATAGGAGACCAAAGAAAGTGTGCTCGTTGCAAGCGTTGATGCACAGAGAAAAGAACGCAACATAGAAAATTCAGCCCGGTGTGGCCAGCACTCGCAGTTGACCCACTATCACACATCGCTAGAAAACCGCCCCACTCAGGGCGCCTAGCCTGATGGCAATACCATCAGTATACCTTAACCTAACATACCACAATGGAGTTATTCCATCAGTAGCAGCTTCACTACTCCTTCGTGTCCATTCCCATCAGCACGAGAGAGTGGCGTATCGCCGTATTTATCTGGCCTGCCGGGGTCTACACCTTGCTTCTCCAGTAATAGCTTGACCACCGCTTCATGCCCTCTGGCAGCAGCACACCAGAGTGGTGTTCGATCATTCGTATCCGGGTGATTGGGGTCGATACCTTCTCGTCCCAGCAGTAACTTGACCACCCCTGCATGCCCGTCGGCAGCAGCGCACCTAAGTGGTGTTTGGTTATACTTATCGGGGCGGTTGGGGTCGACATCTTCCAGTTCTAGCAATAGCTTGACCACCCCTTCATGTCCCTCGAAAGCAGCACACCCGAGTGGTGTTCGGTCATTCCAATCTAGACTATTAGGGTTGATATCTTCTCGTCCCAACAGCAGCTTAACTACCTCTTCGCGCCCGCTAACAACGGCAGACCTAAGTGGCGTTTGATTATACTTATCAGGGAGGTTGGGGTTGACATCTTCCCGTTCCAGCAATAACTTGACTACCCCTTCATGTCCTTCGAGAACAGCACACCCGAGTGGTGTTCGATCGTTCGCATCTGGGCAGTTGGGGTCGATATCTTCTCGTCCCAATAGTAGTTTGACCACCCTTTCATAGCAGTCGATAGCGGCACACCTGAGTGGCGTTTGACCAAACTTATCTGGACGATTGGGGTCGACATCTCCCCTTTTCAACAAGAGTTTGACCACTCCTTCATGTCCCTTGAGAACGGCAGATACAAGCGGTGTTTGATCATTCACATCTGAGCGATTGGGGTTGACACCTTCTCGTCCCAGCAGTAGCTTAATCACCCCTTCATGTCCCTCGACAGCAGCACATCCGAGCGGTGTTCGATCATTCACATCCGGCTGGTTGGGGTCGATATCTTCCCGTTCTAGCAGTAACCTGACCACCCCTTCATGTCCCTCGACAGTAGCACATCCGAGCGGTGTTCGATTATACGCGCCCGGGCGATTAGGATCGACACCTTCTTGTCCCAGCAGTAGTTTCGCGGCTCCTACGTTCCCGTTGCCCGCCACCAATGCCAGAGGTGTGTTGCCTGTGCAATCTTGTTGATTGACATCGCAACCTTCAGTATTTGCGATTGTGGTCACCAGTTCAGCAATCCCGAAGAACGATGCGCAGTGCAGTCCTGAGAAGAGCAAAGGAGCACGGATGCATCGAGTATACGTGGGATGAGTTATTTGCCTCAACAGTGACACAGCGGACACATGGTCTTCGAAAGAGGTCAAGAGCTCTAGGGCAAGGGTCTTCGCATGATCTGAGAGCTCCCTTCCCGCATGTGCTCCCCAGTATCTCGAAGAATAGCCGAGGAATGGGACGCTTTGATGATCTGGGGGAGGATAGGGTGGGAGGTTTTTGACCTGCTGTGAGTTTAGATAGGTCAAGCAGGTTTCTGCAAGTATCGACTGAGGTTTATTGAAGAGACCTTGGTGAGCACAAAGATGCTCCCGGAGGGTATGGTGAATTAAGCGCACAGTCGAAGCTTCCTTATCTACCGTGATTAAGCCTTGACAGCAGTGTAGCAATCTACCAATCGGAGGAACGTTTTCGGGGTCGAAATCTGTTGCCCCGATCTCCACCGCTAGTGCATGGCACAACTCATCCACCTGTAATGGCCGCTCCGAATAACAAACCCATGTAAGAGTGGCCATCGCAAGTTTTGTACATTCCTCGTCCTGCACTCTTACCCGCTCCAGCGTCACACCGTATGCATCCCCTAACCCGGACCCATCTTTTATTGCCTTGAGTGCCTTCCTCCGCCGGGAAATCGTGGTCCCCCGCAGGATTGCCTTGATCTGGAGAGAAGCAAGTAGGAATCTAGGTTCGGATATGTCAGCCATCGACTTGGGCCAGCTTTTCCCTAGTACTCATCTTTACATACGTTTCCGTGTTTATCCCGGGAATGCTCTTCATAATCTCTGTCTCTAATGTGCTGCTCATTACATCCGGCGCAGTATCCTTCCTTAGTTTCTCGCGTAGAAACTGAATGACACCGTCTTCCGTAGTTCGTATCAATATAAAGGCTATCGCTCCACCCAATCTCCTCTCCACCTCACTCTGGACTTGTGGCCTTCCTGTCATAAATATGCGTGTGCACCGCGACCCTTGCAGAATCTGCCCCAATGATTCAAGAACCACCATTCGATGCTCCGGCACACATTCGTCAAGTGCGTCAACGCATATAAACGTGCGTTTTGTCGCTACTATGGTCTGGAACATGTTCAAAATTCCTGAAACTTGAAGCCTTCTACCCCCAATAACCATTTTCTCTTCATGAAAGCTCTGGACAACCACTTTCGGAATTCCCCCCGGCCCGCTGACCAGCTGTCGTAGCAAGGAGCCGAGCATATTTTCCGGTGACTGCTCGTTCCGAGCGGCAAAGTCGAAGTAAAAACAGGCGACGGCGGTATCCTCCTTGGCGGCCTCGTCGCACAGCCTGTCTACAACCAGTGACCTGTGATCGCAACCTATCAGCCACTGTAGTATTCTTTGACCCCTCGAAAAGGTCTGCTCTCCCTTACATAATATAACTCTTTCCCACTCCTGGATTGCCGTGGCAGATTAAGGTCGGATGATAAGCTCCATCCTCCCCACTGCCATCGTGCCAGTGTCTAAATTCCTTAGTTTCCAGTAGCCAGGCTCCTATGCCGTCCACCCGCTGGGCCCCGATGTCTCGATGCCGTACCTGTGGCTCTAGGGAAGAGAGCCAGGAGAGTATTTCAGACCTATTTTCCGGGGCAGTGTAGTTAAAGGTGGTGAAGTTGAAAGAGTTTTGGTTATTGCTGAAGACGTGTGACATTTTTCAATTTTCACCGCTTTGAATGTTGTTGAGAGAGCAAGGCGTTGACTAACTTTGGTGCCGTGAAAGGAACTACTTGAAGGTGAGGAGAAGTGGGGTTGATCGCAAAGCCCCGCGCCTAACTGACACCTCTCCAAGTCACTGGATCCGATATTTGTTGCACAGACGTTCAAGGACTGCTCACGTCAAAAGCGCGAGTATGGCAGGTTGGCATGCAGCAGGATTCAAATCAGTTACCCGTACTCAGCTCCACGGTTTTTCTTCGGCACATCCCAAAGCAACAGAAATCTAAAAACCCGATACCGGTACGGTACGGTAGTCTACTATCAGAGGTGTTGAGCAACTCGTAGTATTACCTGGAAGACTTCATACACATGCGTAACTGCTCCCTCGTCAGCGTCTCTGATATTAAATTTTGTTCTCAAATTCGTTGTATAAATAGAGGCTCCGCAGACGTTAGGAGAAGCGAGAGACGATTATCCTGAAAAGTGGATGTTGCTTGACCATTTTTTCTTTCTTTCAACTTTTCTGTTTCGTCTTCACCATTAAGGCCGTGATAAACACTTGTACCAACACCCACAGAAGAAAGCCCATTCCCGGAGGAGATCCGACAGTGCTGGTAAATCTGTGAAAGTTGGGCAAAAAAACAAAAAAACAAAAAAACAATATTGAAATTGCCAAAATCGCCGGTCGAATCCGTTCACTAAGGGCACCGCATTTGTTATGGTACCGATGGGCGAGATCTAGAGATTTGGCGAGAGAACGATTTACGTTGCTTCTAGACTAAATCCACTCAACTATAGACATCACACTCCACCCCGAAACAGCGGAAACGACGCTGTAGGCCAAAAAATGTACTATGCCAACCAATACCGACACTTGTGCCCGGATGAAACAGATCGATCAGCCAGAGCTGAGTCTGCCGGATTAAGTGTTTTTCCTCACTACAAACTTGTCTCTTTTCGCAACTAGTCACTCTCACCACTGGGCATACTCCTTTTACCATCAGAATACACTCGACTCCGCCCAACCTCTCCCCCACCACTCCCTCAGCTTCATTACATACCCTGTTCAGCTGCCGTTGTCATCTCTCTTCCCCGGTTCTTCACATGGCTTTCTGTTAGCCCCCCTTCGCTCCTCCACCTCTCTTAACTCGAGGATATAATATAGCCCACCCCCGTGCATACAAGGCCATAGAAAATCAAACCCTCCTCTCTCTCCTGCTGAATACACACAACTACAAACCGCCGAGTGACTAGTCATGATCACGCCTGTGAAGCACACTAGTTACCAAAGAAAATAAACAAGAAAAAGAAAAAAAAAGGGGGGGGGAACAAAAAGATATGCTGGGATCACTGTTTGATGTGGTTTATTTTATTTTATATTTTTTTACTTTGTGCTTTAAAGTATATATGACGGGGATGCGTGTGCCGGGAGTTGTTCTCAATGAGAGCTAGGGAGAAGAGTACCTTTAAACACTAAGTTATACAGTGCGATCGTATGGCGCACAATCGATGTAAACTACCACACGAGCAGACTGCACAATTTAGTCGTGATCTATGCTATAACCGCCAAGTTACCTGAGAGCACAGCATCCAACCATGCGTCCATTCACCCGCCCAACCAACCAGACCGGCATTTCCAACTTTGAAATCGACCCACAGACGTCACCACATCCACGAGACGCTTCCAGCTATCATATATCTCCCACCACCACTCCGCTCCATGGAGCGAGTGGAAGCCAACCTGTCCTGTCCTGTCCTGCCCATTCCTAGCACAAAACTGCGCGGGCCCCTTTACATTCCCCCCCTTTCCCAGTGCTGGCATATGCAAATATGAGCACATGGGTTAATCCTATTTTCAGCTCATGTCAAACAAGCCATCAGTGCCCCCACTCCGTGAAAACTAAGCTATCTTAGCCCCTACTGTACGGTCTACAGTATTCACAGCAATTAGTAGGCCTGGTGGCAGCTCAGCGGAGCGAGATTTGCTCGGCAAGTAAGTGCTTCCGTTAGCCACGGCAGAGCAAAGTGATTCTGAACCTCCTAGCTGCTCGCTGATAATGTCACCGTGTTGAGTGCTCACTTGGCTTAGGAGACGAGCTTGCTAGTTGGGCAAATTCCGTGGATGGAATATGGGAAGGGGTAAATGGAACCAAAGAATATAGTTGTAGATAAGGCGAGGGGGTGGATAAGCCGATGGGGATGGGGGGGGGGGTTGTGATCCAAAGGCTCTCCTGCATGAAGCTTGTAGATCCATAGTAAAATTTTTTAGATGAGCCGGGGGAGCAAATAAGTGAAACACTACAGATCCGGAAGGGGGCAAGGATAAAGTGGAGGAGGTTCTGATAGTGGGCGGGGGGGCCTTTGTCCTTAACTATGGAGGGTAGATGTGTGCGTGGTGAGTTTTGGTGGAAAGGGAGTGAGTGGAGATGAGCGGGGTGATGGCGGGGCGGGGAAGCAATGAGCCGGGAACGATTGAGCCGAAAGGCAATGATTTAGGGTGGGAAAGGGCTTTGTGAGGATATTGGACTGTGGGACCTAGGTACAGGATATGTCAGGGCACAGGAGCGAGGCATAGGGAATCTAACCATAAACCCTTTCGGAAAAAAACCCACTACTCCAAATATTCAAATCAAATACCATCGCCTAAGCCTATGTGGCTCTCTCAGTATCTGCTGTAGCATAAAAACAAAGGAGCCTGAAAAATCCATAGATATCCTTTTATCGAAGCACCCAAAACTCAAATCATCATTAGAGAAGGCAGCAAGTCAGCTTTTGAAGAAAAAAAGCATATAGCCATTGAAATGTCGAGAACTAGGAGACAGGATCCAGAGTTAACGGCTAATTATCAAAATACTGCTTGTTCTATCTATACAAAGCCCACCAATAACCCCACCACCCATAGCCGTGCAAACCGCAAAGATGGAAAAGAGAAGGAGCAAGAATGAATTCCATTCCAAACACCCGATATCTCACCATGACTTACTTGCCTCCCTCGCTGCTACCGCCTCTCTAGGCCGTCTTCTTCCATACAGCCTTTAATCCGATCAAACTGCTCGTAGTTCCGGCCAACCCCAAAGCTCCCTCGTCAAAGTTGACGTATCCCAAGCTGGTCGCGGGGATGGTCATGTCACAAACATCCGAGATCAATTGAGTGACAGTGGCTTGCCTCTCCTTGGCGAGCTTCTCGCTCTCAACCTTTCCTTCAGCAATGGTCTTGGTCAGGCACTTTTCCTTCTCATTGACCTTGTACATGGTGTATGTTCCACCAATGATAGAGAACAGGATTCCCAAAAACCATGCCCTTGCGGCCTCGGAGGCCATTTTCTTGCTCGATTTGAATTTATAGATTCCGGCAGAGTCGAGGAAACATAGCGACTCAAGGGTGAGATAAGTGAAGTAGCCGAGCTGGCGCCCGACGGTGCAGTAGCGAATTACGGGGTCCATCGACTTGTTATCCATTGCCTGTAATTGGAAAGGTTAACCTGAGAATCACAGGCAGGCTGGGGTAAGATGGGTTAGGGCTGTTCACCAGTGATGCTGCTTTGAGATGCTCGATGTTCTTCCCAAGAGACATGACCTTTCTGGCTTGCGAAAATTGTTTCTTGATAGCCTCAAAAGGTGCGATGGATGAGGCGCTGTATCCCTTACGGAGCATGTAGAAGGAGAGGAAACGAGCCATGAACTGCAACGTTCGCAGGGCCTTGTCACGGCCAGCTATTCAAGTGACGTATTAGCATCACGGCACTAACCGAGAAGCGAATATGTGGATATCCAGTCAAACCCACCGGTGGTTGCGACGAAGCGAAGGTAATGCGCAACGGTAGGGTGGTATACGAGATTGTCGGCAACCATTTTGGCGGTGGTGATTTATGGCGTCTGGAACCAGGTAAATTAGGCACGAGGCGAAAGCACCGTTTGAAGCGTAGAGCAAGGTACCCACCTACGGCGAACCTGTCGTGTGTCTAGACTATATGAATCTTGTGAGGAGTATAACGGGTAACCTGACAAACGATAAACAAGGGAGGGGGGGCTGTAGGTTGGATGAGGGGGGGTAAAGGTTGAGGAGGAGGAGGATGAGGGATGAGAGGTTAACGGGCAGGTAGCAATAGAGATGTGGTTGGTAGGCGAGTGCTCGGCACGTGAAAGCAGATTGTATGCCCCCCACAGTCAGCGTGCCCTAGGGTACTCGAGTACTGGTAGACTAAATGATGGGGCTTTTGTCTCTTTCATCAGATTCTCTAAAACCGACTACCGAGGAACTGGTGATCCCAAGCCTTTATGCATGCAGTGCCCATTTGATAGGAACATGGCGCAAGAACTGACCACCGGTACTGTTGGTACTGTTCCAGTTCGAACACTGCATCATGGATCGACAACTGACCCCAACCGAAACGCGCTTTACAGATGTTCTTGACAGACGATAAAACTCCCAACTAAAACCACCGCAAGGCACAGGAGCTTCCACCTGTGCTGGATTGATCCTCATTTACTGGTTACCCACCGCTCGCGACAGCATGGGATAGCTCAATCACTCGCTCTACCGCCGATTCGAGCTCTATTAGGTAGTGCCACACCACCGGGACAGGGAACTATCTGGAGTTTCCTCTACCGGTATTGCAGCTAGTACGCATCACAAGTAACCATAGCAAACTGCCCAACTCTCAAGCCCCAACCTGCACCTGCGCAAGCACCACACTGTACCTGCGCCTACAGGCATGCTAACACCGAGTTGAATACCCACCACCCCATACGATAAGTGTCGTGCTGTATCTAATATCACCGGCAAGACAAACAACGATACAATAACAACAAACCAACCCTTGAACCAAGATACTAGTACATACCACACATTTAGAAAAATATCATCCCCTTTATCTGGCTGAGTGCGAACCACCCCCCATCACTCCGGCCTAGCCTCCACTCCTTCCCAATCTCCCCCTGTTCCCCCAAAGAACGCTCTCTCCGGCCTCCTATCGCCGCGCCAAAAAATTCCATGCTCCACAACACCCACAATCCCCTTCAAACTCTCAGCGAGCTCAACAACAGCTCCACTTGTCGCGAGTGGCGGAAACGGCGCATCGACAATAAAGTTTCCGTTATCTGTGATGCACGGTCCCAGCTTCGCCGGCGCTCCATCTCGCACCCGCGGATCCGTGGAACCAAGCGAGCGCAGCTCAGAGAGGACGTATGGCGTTGCGCTGGGGATCACTTCTATCGGGATTCCGCGGCGGTAAGAAGTTAGGAGGACACGGGATAGTTTTGTTCGGTCTTACATTGGCTGTCCGTTAGTCTTCGCAAGGGGCCAAGTAGGGGAAGGTAAGCCATGTACGAACCAGCAACAACTACAAAAACCTCTGACCGAATCGCCACAAGCTTCTCCAAGAGCAGACACCCGCCCCCACCCTTCACGCAATTCAACCGCCCGTCCACTTCGTCCGCGCCATCGAACGCAACATTAATCCTCCCCGGCACATCCTCCAACCGCACCACGCGAAGTCCAGCATTGCGCAAAAGTTCCCGAGACTGATGTCCTGTCGGTACGAACCCCGTATTGCTGATCCTCTCGGCCGATAATTGGCGGATCCGATCAACAACATGGACTACCGTGCTGCCAGACCCGATGCCAACGTGCCCCGGTGCATTGCCAAAGTGTGCGTCGACAGCAGCGTATGCCGCCGCACGCTTACCAACTTCTATAGAGGAGAGACTGGCGATCTCGCGTGCTCCTGGACTTGCTCGTTGCGGGGAAATGGGAAAGAGTGGACTAGGAAGGTGGTCCGGAGGACTACGGCGGGGGGTGTTTATTATGAGGAGGGACCGGGACTGGCGGGGTGCTGGTAGGACTCGTGGTGGTGCTGGTAGGACTCGGGGGGTTGGTGAGAGGCGGTTGCGATTGAGATTTATCGGTCGCCGCATTTCGCTGGGGCGGTAGTGTTGCGCTGGTGCTGGGACTCGTGGTGGTGGTGCTGGTGGTGCTGGTAGGACTCGGGGGCCTAGTGAGAGGCGGTTGCGATTGAGAATTGGTAGCCGCGTTTCGCTGGGGCGGTAGTGTTGTTGCGCTGGTGCTGGTGCTGGTGCTGGTGCTGGTGCTGGTGCTGGTGCTGGTGCTGGTGCTGGTGCTGGTGCTGGTGCTGGTGCTGGTGCTGGTGCTGGTGCTGGTGCTGGTGCTGGTGCTGGTACTGGTGCTGGTCCTGGTGCTGGTACTGGTGCCGGTACTGGTGCTGGTGGTTGTGGGCGGGTCAGTGAGAGGGAGCCGCGACTGAGGTTTACTGGTAGCCGTATTTCACTGCGGTTGTAGTTTTGCCGTGTTGGTACCGGTAGTGGGGCTGCTCCGACGGCAGCGTGGTGGGGGGCCCGGCCGAATCGTGCCGGTGCTGCATTGGCACCATGTGCGCGCCGCATAAATAGCTGCCGAGCCGCACGACCACGGATATTCCGGCCCCGAAGCTCTAGACTATATGACATGCTGGCCCGGCTATTCGCATCGTATCCTATCGTATCGTGCTAGAGGACCCATCAGACACTTCTTGTGATATAATATGCCTTGTTTAAACAAAGGAATTGAATTGGGTTAATTAGGTTGGTTGATTGAACGCCGTGTCTGGTTCCGGCCCGCCTCACCTTCGTTTCGTCTATCGACTAGTAGAAACAAAGATATGGTATCTTAGAGCTCGGTAAATAGAATATAATACTAGTAATCTACCGTAGTGAACTTGTAGAGTACTCTCTCTATACGCATGTGGTCTATACCTATCTAGTTCATTCATTAAAACATTCAATCAAGCTATCTATCTCTCGATGCTATAACGAATTGTGAACTGCAGCACCAGAGATAGTTTCCTGGGGTGCTCACTGCTGCCCTGTGATGGGCACGAGATGGCCACCAGAGCAATTCGCCCCCCCATCTAGTCATTCGTTCGCTCACAATCGTGGCGTACCAAGACGGTACGCCGTGCTTCAAAAAGCAACTAGAATTATAATTCATTACCCACCCTCCCATACTAACGCTAAACATAGCAAGAACCCCCCCCCTTCCCACCAATTATTACCCTATAAGGAGGGAAAAACGAAAGAAAAAACCTTAAACCTTCCCCCTTTCCACTGCCTCCACAACCCTCCTCAGTGCCCTCGCATCCCTAACCTCACTCTCCCAATAGACTAGAAAATTCCTAGCAGCGGTAACCGCGTCCCTCCACCTCTCTGGCATCCTCATACCAGCCTTCCCCGCCGCCCCCAGAACCAGACTATTCGCCGTGACAGCGCGAATCACCAACCAAGCGCCGTGATGTCGATGCGTAATCACGTTACTCAGGATAAGGTTGGTATCGATTTCCAATCCCTTGCTCGCATAGTCCCTCATTTTCGCTGCCTGCGCCGGCGGCGGGGCGGGGTGGTGTATGAGGTGGTATAGGAAGGGTCTGTAAAGCGTGGAAACAATCCACCAGTAGCGCATACGGAGGTACTGCAACCGCTCGTCGAGACAGGGAGAGGGTGAGTCCAAGGGGAATTTTAGCATCGCGGGCAGGCATTCGTACCAGAGGTTTAGTTGGAGTTCGAACTCCTTAGCGCTCGAGAGGAGATCTTCGGTTCTGATGGGGCGATGAGGGTCTTCGAGGCCGACGGGTGTGGTGGAGGTGTTCGAGGATGAGGAGTGCGCGGGTGACGAGAGGAAGATCTCGGACATGCCGAGTTCCACTTTGCGGAGGGCGATTTCGGCGAGGTAGTAGAACCAGGTCAGTTGGTCTTCCTGACGGTCTTCTGGGAGGGGTGGGGCGGCGGTTGCGCTGCCATAGAGGGGAAGGGTTTGTGCGCTGCGGGGTTGCTCGAGGAAGGAGGTTGAGGACTGGAAGGCTGCGGAGGTGGAGATCTCGCGGGGCGGGGAGGGGAAGGCGTGTGGGTAGTCGAGCTCGTTGAGGCCCGAGTGGGAGGTGTCAAGTTGGGAACAGAGTTCTCTGCGCAGTTTAGTCAGCACATTTTGGATTGTGTCAAATGGTGAAATGCGTACAGCTCAGATTTCAAGCAGCTCCAGTATATCCGTTGCTCGAGGTGCCGTGTAGGCTCGCTCGAGCAGGAATACGTTCCGCTGTTAGCGGTATCTGACCCCCCGGACTTTTCCTTCCGGTGCAGGTACCCCTCGCATGACACCGACGCTGCGGTAAACATCTTCCACGCAGCAAACTGGTTCATGGTGTACATATGGTATATCCCTGCTAGGAAGAGACATTGCACGGCAATGAGCTTATTAGACGACATGACGATTCCTAGCCTCTTCTTTGCCGCCGAAAAATACCGCGCGCTGATATCAAAGGAAGGGTACTTTGTCGGAGCTTCCGTCACTGACAACGACGACGGGTGAGGGTCATACGGCGCAGATATAGAGCCTAAAGCACATGCCAGCAACTGCCCTCTCCCGTTAGTCGGCGCGCCAATCTCCTTCTCCCCATCTTATGAGAGGGGGAAAACACTCACGACTAAACAACTCTTGCCCGACCACCCAAACCCATGCTGATCGATCTCACAAATATAGTTATCCAACACGGCCGAATCCAGAATCGGATTCTTGGTATGCACATTCCTGAAAAACCTCTGCACAAGCGTCGCGATCTCCCCCGGCGGCTGCCTCAGCAATTTTTCATCATAATCGTACAATACATTTCCCCTGCAGCTTCCACCATGTGCCTGGTACCCGTCCTCCGGCTCGCTCCTCCCCATGCCCTTCCTCTCCTGCCAACCCTCGCGCTCGTCCTCATCCTCGTCATCCCCGTCGCGGGGATCGGCAAATACCGGTGCGAGGATATCTTCCAGGCAGAATTGTCCGTTGAATATTGGCCATTGGAGAACCGCCTCGACGCGGGTTCCCGAGGCTGTAGCGATGGAGACGGGGAATATTTCGGAGGTGTCTGGAGGGGGCTTGCTCCCCGCACTCCTCGGCGAGCTATTGTGCGCGGCGAGTGTTGGCAGGGGAGGTACCGGCCCATGACCGCCGCTGGTCGTAGAACCCGAGGTGTGTGGGGAGGGGTGACTAGTAGGGGTATGCTGCTGATTATTTGGACCCCGGTCTGAATCCAACATGGCTTCTATCTTGGAGAGTTTATCTAGAATTGCCAATGAGGCGGCGTCGAAGCTATAGTCTCATCATCCCCCATAATCAGCCCTCTTTCTTCGCCCAAGCTAGAAAAGAGGAGTTAAATTCGAAAAGAAAGAAAAAACATACGTAGCCAACTTTTCCGCCTCGTAGACACATTCCGCCCCCGTCTGTTTACAAAATCCACATTGCGGCCGCTGGTTATCGCATTTCGTCTTCCTCCCTCGACAAACTAGGCACGCGCTCACAGCTCTCTTCCTCGGGTAATTCGCCGCAGACCTAGATTTATTCGAGATAGCATTGGACGAGGCGTGCGCACGTTTAACACCCGCACCGGTGGCTCCACCAGCTGTGTTGTTAGCAAGAATGGTGGCGGCGGCGGTGCCGGCAGCAGGTGTAGGCGTTGTTGATGTTGAAGCACCGGTCGAACTGGGCCCCGAGGGATGTAGGTAGCTTGAGTCCATTTAAGTACACCGGAGGGGAAAGGAGGGTGGACCACCAGCGTATAGCACGGGACAATAGGTACTCAGGCGAGCCAGCACGGGTCCGACCAGACAGACAGGAATGGAATATGATCCAGTCCGTGTGTGATGTGCTCGAGTACTCGTAAGGGCCGTCCTGTCGGACGGGAGAATAATGTGGGGGGGAAAGTTAGGCGGCAGGTGTGTGGGATGGATTTTAGTTTTTACTTTTCGTAGGATATCGTTGCTCGTCGAGATGAGATTGAACCTCCCGATGTGCATAAGGAAAAGGGAGCAGTTGGCCGTACGCCCCCTTTCTTGACCAACACCTAGCAGCTCACTAAGTATTCGGACACTCTGGCAGGAATGCCAGCGTTGACAAACGCCAAGGTGTCCGGATACTTTATGGACTGCCAAGTGCTCCCCATCCTTGGCTTTATGCCCCCCACTTTTGCTTTTTTCCCTCTCTTTTTCTTTTTCGACTGAAGAGCTGAACTGATGGTGACTGGGGCTGGAGGGCAAGCTGGGTTGCAAGTCCACCGATGTGTAAGTTACCGGTCTGAATAGGTTGAACCGCAATTCCCCTCACAGAAATGCACGAAGTTTTGCGGAGTGAGGTTGGGAAGGGGGTTGCTGTAAGATAATGGGGAGAAAGCTCTGTTTTGTTCGTGGAAGGAACCTCCTTCACACCAAGTTTCCATAACGGTCAAGCGTGAACATCTACCGGCAGCCTAATTCTAAGCACCAATTACACCAAGAAACCACATGTCAAGGACTAGTACATGTACAGCACAGTACTTGATTTAGTCTGTGAGACAATTCCTAAGACGTTTTCTAAAAAGTTGTGGGAACCGGGGCCTACGGGTCACAGAGTAGCTCCAATCCAAGGAGCAAAGGCAGGTCATACAAAGTATTGGCTATTGTCCTATACCTTTTGCATTTTTATAGTAAATTTTGATTTAGAAATTTTTGTTTTTTTCTTCGACACGTGTTTGATGATCGTGCCTGGATTGTAGAGTGTTGATCATTGGACCTTGGGTATAAAGTGTTGATGGCAGAGCAGGCGCATTGTTACTTGCATAGCTCGTGAAGCACGAGCCCCGGTGCGCCACCCTCCGACTGCCCTGTCACAATTAAACATATCCCGGATCGGGAACACATCTGTCCATTGGCACCAGCTGGTTCTTGGGCAATAGTCATGATCAATTGGATGAAGTATCATTCCCACAAAAGTGCACCAAGATCGGTGAAGTCCATTCTCAACCTAGACCCGTACCACAACATGATCCTCAATACAAATAGTTACCAAATTGTGTACCTAACTCTCTTCTCATCTATCTGATTATAGAGTTTTCCTTTGTGGTATTTGAAAGAGACAGGGGCTGGATACATATTACACATATTTGTAATCAGAATCTGCTAATAAAGGGACAGGTAAGTTCTCCCTTCTATGTATGGTACTCTTCTAACTAGATTTCTGAATTACTATCATTCAATTGTACCCAGCTGATGATTGCACTAGCAAAATCAAATAGCACCTAACTGGCGTTATTGTTAGTTTCTTGAAAGCTAATCTTGTACCTGGATAGGTAGCTTTGAAACTTACAATTGAAGAACTTGAAGGCATTCAAAGTACCATCCTCTTTACTAGAATAGTATTTTGGAATAATTTTTTACTTACTTTATAAAATCAACTTCATCATACTAGCTGCCCTAATACTTGTCACAAATCGTGACTAAGCAAGGCAGATTTCACATGACTAATACTTATTAGTCATAAGGTATGTTGGGGTTTTGCACTATGACGTCATTTTGACTCATAGCTTTCACATGACTGCGCACTTGCGAGTCATTGGTTGATTATGATTGGTTAATGGTTTCATGACGTCACGATCGTGACGTCATACGATGTAATGATTTCGCACATGACTCAGATTACGAGTCATGGGTTTCACGCATACGACTCATTTGAGCGCATGATCAAGTTTATGGGTTTGGATTAAGGAAAGTGAAGGTGCGCAGCTGATTTCTAAGAATCAGCTGATGGATTTCGCACCATGACTAATTATGAGTCATGGGGGCTATGTTACGAGTTATTAGGATTAGGGTTGTGGGAAGATGCCTATAAAAGGAGCTTGGTTCCGACCAAGAGATAGGCACGAACCATCTCTCCTCCACCTCCGGCGATTGAAATCTCAACACCACGAGAAATCATCGTCACATTTCCCCACCCACCTCTCTTCTCCCACGATGGCTACTGCCTAGGAGTTGACGTTAAGCCACCTTTCCTCCTCTTCTGAGGCCTGTCGGCCTCCCCTCCTTGGGGTTCTCGTGCTCGTTCGTCGTTGACTTGCTCATGATGTTCGGTTCTCCCCCTTACCCCGCACTTGCTTTGCACCTCACTTAGCATTTTGCATGGTCGGAAAGCTTCTCGCTTCATTCACGGTCGGCGTTACGGTGTCAGACTCTCGGTCGAAGTAGGCCTCGGCTTGCTGGGCTTGTACCTCTGATGGGGAAAGCCTCGGTTAGTAACATCTCGGTCTTGCCTCGGTTTTGTCGTCGTCCCAAAAGCCCTTGCAATGGCCCGTTTGTCGATTGTGGCTAGCCTGTTCGCGATCCTTCCTTCTCCCACCTCCCGGTTCTGTCCACTTGCACCGTTACTGCTACAGAAGCTGGCACCTTACTGCCTCCTCATCCTCCCCGATCGTTCGTCCACTTCTCAGTTACGCCCAGTTGTGGTATTGCACTATCTCCCTGCCTGGTGTCCAATGCCTTGGATCGATGTAATTACCGGCGCGACCATACGTTTACGGTTACAATGTCGGCCCACAGTTTCAGTGGTTTTCTCTCGTAACGGCGATCACACATCCTCCCCCCCGGGCCCTATCGGGCCTTAGCGAGCAAGTCCTTTCTTTTGTTTTAGGGGAGCCTGCTGAAGGGTTTGAGTCTCTCTCCTGTACGTCTCTATGAATTGTTTCCTTACGTGTCTGAGGTATTATTGTCTTAGGTGCTAGGCGAGGGGGATTTTTCCTATAGATTCGGGGTGTTTGATTTTTCCCATGGAGAGGTGAAGCGGGCGGTTGTTGGAATTAAGGTTTTCTTTACGCCATATCTCACGATGCATGCGAGTTCTTGTACCTTAACAATGAATACATGATTTAAAAAGAAAAAGAAAAAAAGAAAAAGAAAAAAAGAAAAAGAAAAAAAACCGACCAAGAGATAGGATCTTCACGCAACCATCTAAGTACTTTTCGATACTTAAGATATTGCAATACGATTACGCTTTACTCTCTTTATATACACTTCTCCTCTACGAGAGCCTACGCTCTAAGAACCCGGAGACTATTGTGATAGTCTCGATGGGCCGTCCGAACATAGAACTATTATGATAGTTCTATCAAGCACGACAATCCACCCATCTTACTATCTGAAGAGATAGTACCTCTCACGAATCACCCAAGACAAGCAAGCCAGTTCCGTACTATCCGAAGAGATAGTACTTCCCTACCTGTTGGTGCAAGAAAACGAGATTCGCATACGCAGGAGCCGACGGTCGTTGCCTGTTGCATATACGCTCAACAATAGAATTGTTACAATACTTTCCACTCTCAAACCGTTTGAAAAGGGTTGTTCTTCATTTCTAGCCACTGCTGACATCTTCTTCCCTTTACAGTCCTACTTTGATCTCCCTCTCTTCTAGCAAACTTTCGTTTCTTCTCTTTCTACTTCCAGTATGTAAGATTTGTGACTGGAATTCTAAACCGCTTTGCCACCTCAATTAGTATTGGCTCATGAAACCTATTGAAGCTACACAGTATATTGACAAAAACCTAGTAGGAGAGTACTAAAAGTCTCAACTTGAAGCTCATAGTATATACTAGTAACCTATATGGGTTTTCTACACTCTGCTTTGGTAATCGAAGAAGCTTATGCAAGAGTTTTCCCTTTGAGCTTCTTTTTTTTCTAATATAGCTTGCATAGAAGTAATCAGAAGGCAAGGTTGGAAAGCTTGTTTGGATACAAATATATCAAAATAGTTGAGAAGCTATTTGTTTTGTTTACATAAAGAATGAGGAAAAATCAAACACATATCTGCTGTTGTAAATTGAGAAACTACCTGTCTTGTATTCTTTGTTTATATGTTTTAAAATACAATTCTCCTATAAGATTGAGAAATCATCATGTGAACTCAAATAATGTTTTACCTTAAACATGCTTCTAGGATACTAATTTCCACTTTAGTAGATTTCATATTTTATTTCAACCCCTTATCACACGGGCTCATTATTTAGCTTTTTACAACATTACAAACTCTTAAAATAAGATTTTACACAATTATCTTAATATTAAGTATATCATACCAGTTATATTATAGGATACATTGATATTGTGGTGTATTTTGATGGTTACCTTGAAGATTTTCATTTACTATGACTTGCCCACTTTGTATTTAGCTCAATATACAGAGTTTTCTACATATAGGCTATTCTTTACTCTTTGTACTTAAATATCCACAGTGGCATTCGAGCAAACAACCAATAGATGTCATTTTCTTTCTAATCCAATGGAGTATATCTCTTGCTTTCTTCTCCTTTTCTTATTCATTTAATTAGACAAGCACTAATCACGAAAACAATCACAGTATAGTCAACTTTCCTTTCACTATCTTAATTGGTTCTAGCCCTTTGCTCCTATCTATCCTTTATCTTGCTCTGTGAATTAAGGCACTAGTAGTTATTATCAAGTCAATTCCCTACAGATTTATTGTCTAGTGTAGTTGAAGGTTATACTGAGTTTGATAGTGTAACACTTCCTTATCGGTTCTCGGTACACTGAGAACCTTTAAGAAACCGTCCCAAGTGGTGCACTTCAAGTTGAAATCCTGGCCAAAGAGTGGTCTAAGTGGTTTGATCAAGTAGAGGCTCTGGAAGGTTATTAGATGAAGCCTTTTACTATATCACTATGGTCTTGAAGTGTTTGGTGGCTTCTCACTATCGTGGCGAACTGAAGAGATAACTATCCAATCAAGTATATTGAAAACTCTGTCTGTCGAAGTCTGCCCTTTCTAAGTCTGAGAGATGGAGCCTTCAAATACATGGCTGGCTTTTCCTAAAGCCTTACTTCTATGAGCATAGCTCGTATCCTAAAACAAGAATGATATCAAATTGATACAATAAAGCAATACATAAAACATTCAAGGTATCAAACGATCCCTTGAAACAAAACTTCAAACAACTGGAGTATCATATGATACTTTCAAAACACAATCAGGGAGAGGCACAACCTTGTATCCCAAAACCAAACATAAAACAAACTAGGTATCAAACGATACCTTCTGCATACTTAACAAGACTACAGCCACAAGGCTTGTATCCTGAAACCAAACTAATCCTAAAAGGAAATCCATCAGTAACCATAGTACCTGTACTAGTTACAGATAGGCCCGGAGTCAGATATAGTACATACCACACATGATCTAAATAAAAAGCAGGAGTGAGAGAGCCTATTACCAGATGGCAAAAATTCCAATAGAAAATATTATCAGTGGTGCGAAGGGCGTTAGTTAAAAATTGTGAATTGAGATGCATATCTGCTGTTCTCAAATTAATGGTATCTGGCATAAAACAAACAACTTGGTAGTTATCTTTTTTAATCATTAGCACAGAAAACCCAAAACTCTAGAGATTTCTATATTAGGATTGATGCTAAATTCATAGCAATCACAAAAAAAAGAGGATAAAGATCCTTTCTAAACATCATCCCATTTTGAACTGAATCAATTGTTTCACCAGTTGCACGCACTGTGACTTCAGTTATCCAGGAACTATATCCTATATCATTCCAGTCCTTTTTCATATATCATACAAAAGGGAATATATGAGTGGCTTCAAATCATGGAGAGGAAGGTGTGATTTTACTTATCTAAACTAGGAAACATCAGAGGTGGCATTTATATAAAAGTGCGCTCGCCAAGCTAACTTGTCTACCAAACAGAACTTTTCGGCTGCTTCGACTAATTACCCTACCCAATACTCTTGAGCACACCGGTAATGGACTGACAAAAATCGAAAATCCCCACCTCTCTTTCAACTTTATTATGGCACGTATCACCACCAAACTAATATTTTCCTGCAACGACGACTGGTAGAAATACCTTGCCGCACGTGGTCCAAGGCAAGCGGTCAAACCCCTTCCCGGACAATTAGCTATGATGAAGGCAGCGGAAGCCATATGCAGTCTCGTTGGAGAGAGCCATTCGGACAACCTATCGGTCGTTCAGCATCGCCATTCCGTTGTGCCAACATTATGATATCGGATGTCGATTTTGACGGAGGATACCTAATACCGGTAAATGGCGCAATGGTAGAACACTCGAACTAGGCTAGGGCTAGACCATAAGGTAGGCACGATCGGGAACTTCATTCGCTCGTCAAACTAACTAACCAAACATACGGGTATACAGGAATAATGAAACCATCTTAACCATTCCATCGCTTCCTACACCCGTCGATTTCTCTCCATGTATGGCCCCATTTGGCTGAGCACCTCCGCAATGGCGATGAGGGGGGTATGACCATACACCGCTCCGTCAATCCTTTCAACTCCGGAACAAACGAGATCATTAAAAACATTGTCTATTCCTGCCCGCCAACTGACAGCTATCCGCTCCCGTCAACTCTGACAGAGTTGGCCATAACCGCACAATCCTTGAAGGCATTTCAGTAGGCCGCTGCGCGGACGAATGGTCATCTGCACTTTAGGATGCTATTGGGAATACAAATCCTCTACAGGCGTTACCATGCATACAGATTTTCTTGACAAGAGCGAGGCCGAGATGCCTCCACAGGCTGCAAGAGCATACCGCGAAAACTCGAATAATCGGACTATGGGCTATGTGGTCCGAAATTTCCTCCACTGGAAAGGGGGCGAAGAACACCAAACATCTGCCCCCGGGACGGCAGGGGAGAAAGAAAAAAGCGCCCGATCTTATCATACCATGAGAGGCAACTCCAATGCCCCAGCACAATGTCCGACTATTCCAGTTCTTACGGTACCCTCCTTGGTGGCTTGCCCGTGGCGGCTTTGGCAGACGTGGCGAAAGGAGCAGCGTGGGTCGAACGAGGGAAGCAATAGAGTTTCACTGGCTTAGAGCGCGGCTTGGAAGGTGGCAGAAAAGAGAAGGAATTTCCGTGTGTTGGAGAATGATGGACGGGAAAGATTAGATGGCACATTAAAGGAATTGGGGTAGAGAGAGAGCGGGAGGGAGTTGGCTGGGCTCGTTGGAACCCCCTAATGAACAGAGTCTAGCTTTGTTTTTGTTGTTTCGCAGTTGATGGGATAGTTGATTGCTCGATTTTCTCGCATGTTGCTGTTGCTGCTTGAAGCTTCATACTGTAAACAATTTGTTAGTATGATAGCTGTTTTGCCGGCATTGTAGTAATTTGTTCCGTTTGGTCTCCGCAAGAGTACATGTACAAAAGAGATGCAGATAGCCTAGCGTATCTGATGGTTATTGCTCATGTCTCGAGCCCTTAGGCTCCCCCATAACCCAAAGGCGGAACCACCTTAAGAACATTTTTCTGTAAATAACGAAAGCAAGACAGCCGAAATCAGTAGTAGCTCTCCTAAATCCTCCTTGAATATCAGCAACCATTGCTGACAAGCTAGAACCCTCCGATAATTTCAACAGTTTGTCACAAATCACATCTTACAGCGGCGGTATGAAGAACTGAGCCTCTAACACCGTTGTTGCATTGCGCTGACATTTCGCCCGCCTCTCCATAATCTTCTTGACCCTTTTCGCTTGGAGCAGCCGCCGCTCCGTAAAATATTCCGCCAACTGCTTGAAGTTCGTGACACTAGACAGAAGTTTATCTTGCTGACTGGGCGAGTCGAGAACCAGGTACCGAAACAAATTGTCCATATCCATCTGAGGCAGAGCACAGGACGTATCATCTCGGGACCTCCTACCCCGGATACAATTAAGGCAGGAGTCCAGAAACTGCGGGACGGTTGGTATGAAGATGGGGAATGTAAGAGGCAAGTCTCCAACGAACTTGATGTTCTCATCAGTAATTAGATAGGGCTTGACGCTCCTGTCTAAGCTGTTGGGATGAAATTGTGACTCCACCAATACGCTGTTGTAGTTGACAACATGCGGGACTCGGATTTTGTGTGTGTCGACTGTAATGTTGTAGGAGCCCTCATCACAGAGGCTAACGAACCACTCATCATCGTACCTCTTCAATTTCCGGACGGACCGATGATCAACATGGTGGAATTCCAAATCGACCTCCGGCACGCAAGATTCGTCGACCTCCAGCCACTCACCAGTTTGGACGAAGGCTCGGTAAATGGATGCTAGTTGAGTCGTTCGCACAAGGATATCGATTGTCTAACACAGCGAGGTCAGCCATGGGAACCGGGTTGTGATGAGGGAAGGCAAGTCATAATACATATCCAGTGTGAACTGGAACTCCCATCCACCTTAGCGCATATTTTCCAACCATGATGAAGGGGTGATCATGGGCGTTTAGGACCGAAAAAACAGAGTTGAGTGAAGCAGGACTTTGTGACCACAGGCGAGCCATTGAGCTGTATCCGCGTTGATGAGGGGGTTGATCTAACGTGTTTGCATTGGTGGTGGTGGTGGTGAAGGTGAAGGTGATGGCGATGGCGATGGCGATGTCGTTGTAAAGTTACTACCGGAATGGGGGGTTACCACAATGCGAAACGCCCTGTGCCGGCCTGTCCAGTAAGAGTACTCAAGTAGGCGAAAGCAAATAATATTATGATATGGGTAACCGGTGTGTAATCGACAGCTAATTATTCGAAAGGTTTAGTGCGATCTAAGATAAGATCGGCTTAGGGGCGGACCGGGGGGTGGCTGCGGGGTTAACGTAGTGGGGGAGATGTCCATTTTTCCGCCCTCAACCTGGTGCAGAACCAGCCACACAACGAAACCACTACTACTCGAGTGGAGAGCCCAGAGTGATTTGTTTTTACGAGTACCGTAAGAACTTGACCAATTGAACCGTGTGCTAGGAACTGGTATCATAGCCCAAAACTTGCTTCCCTGGAAATGGGGCGAAAAGCACACCAAAAAAAACACTAACAATGAAAAAAAAATGTGCAAAGAGAGAAGTTGACAAATTTCAATGGCCGCGGGTTTAGCGGGTGAGGAGTCGACCTTTTCCCCACGTTGAGGTGGTGATGGTATCATAGAACTGATGATAGAAGGCTACGGCACAATAGATTGTCGTACTACGAGTAGTCCTAGCAGGCGTCACTAACCCTCACTCGCAAATTACTGAAATCAGTGAAATCACCCATTGTCCATCATTCACCGGTTGCAATTGTCAGTCATTTGGGGCTTTTTCTGAACGTAACAATTGGAATCTTGCATCCTCAATTCGGGCAGATAGCCTGATGCTAGAAACTAAGCCAATCAAGCGCCAAGTAGGTAGACATTAATGCCATGTCGGTCAGTAGGTGATGACCTTTGGAGTTATCGTCAAGCGTTCAGGAACATTGGGGTATTCTAGACTCACGTGCTTGGTTCTATGATACTGTACTCTTTCTTGCACGGCCCTTGCCCGGCCCAGGCATAATTGGGTTTCTCTTGATAGGGCGCAATCGTTCTCAATCATTCCACTAGTGCTAGTGGGGGGGACTAAATTAGGGGTGAGCTGGCATCCGCAATTCTCTTAACTTGCCAAACAGCCAGGCTGACTTCCGCTGGTGACCGGATAGCGGATTTCAAGAGACTTTAAGGTATTTTCGCTGAGTAGTTATCAAGTTACCGAGAGCTCGGACTAGGCCTTACGGCATTACTGGAGGGCAAGCCTAATCAATCCTCCTATTCCGAGCTTTCTGGGTAGGGAGAAAGTATTGTACTGTATTGGGGCAACCTGTTGCCTGGGCCTAATAGCTTTATTTGGGGAATAGGGATTGGGTTGGATATTTCAGTGTGCTTTTAATTCAGATCCCACTATGATACTCGAGCAATATCTAGTAGTAATTGATACCCTTTCTGGGAGGTTTGCTTGCTTCCGCCACTGGTTCGTTCCGGTGCTGTGTCCTCCCCAGGTCCCAATACTCGGGTCCCGCACCTCTGCCCGAGTACCCGAGGACATCTGGGAAGCACTGAGAAGAGAAACCTTTTTCAATACCATGGGCTGGAAAAACCTTCCTGATACCATCTGCCTGGAAGTATACCCTTCAAAAGGTCCCACATGGCAATGGACGACAAAATATTCGTGGGGCGTCAGCAGTTTCTTTATTCAAATAGGCCAAATGATTTTTCAAAATAACCCAAAACCCCTGGATTTCTCTTTAATTCTTTTCCTCGGTTTTTTGAAGGTGAGCTGAGACCCAATCTCGGAATTTGCACAACTTACCATCCGAGGCGAGCCACTTTTGTTTAAGTGAGGGCAGACCAACACAGAAATCTTATCTGGCTATAAAAAAATGCCAGTTCATTAGTCTTGGTTTTTCTTGTCTCAGTTGATTGTTTTTCATATTTTCATTTTTGTTCAACTATTTTATCATTGGCCAATGGTGAAGTAATTCTTTGCGAAGCTTTCACTTTTTCGATGGTATGGTAGGCGAACTCTGTAGCCGGAGTACTTCGCCGAGAAAATATTGTCTATCTTCAACTATGAAAGGATCTCCAACTACATGTCTAATGAGGATTACAACTCTATTATGTGATAGAGTGAGTGATCCTCTGCACTAATAGAGAGGAAATAGAAATATCTTAAGTTTGCATGGAGATAATAGGGTTTTAGGGCGCGTCTGGGCGTCCCGAGTTTTTCAAACCTTGATAATCACAAAACGAGAGTTTCCGCTTGCAACCGGAACAATAGCCAGTTGCCATAATCCAACATTTTCAACCTCCAAGGAGCACGTCTGGTCACCACAAAAATCAATTTAACAAGAGTCACTCAAAAAAAGGCAAATAATTATCATGGGAAATATAGTGGCACCTGCATCGCAATGCCTATCTCCTTAACCCTCTATTCATTCAAAAAGTTTATTCTAGTGGGTTATTGTGGCAACCAGACGCGCCCTAACTGAATGTTTTGTTGCCAAGTGCATGCGGTTGAGACGATTGTGTATGAGTACCAGCAGGGGCTGAGTAATGAACTCCACTTTTCCTAGAACTTTGTCAGGCGATCAAAAGCTCCTCAACAACCTGTTCTCCGCCGCATTCCTAGCTACGAAAAAGCGAAGGATGTCTCGAGTTACCGACAACATCAATTCTTTCAATAATGTGTGGAATAACTTTACCGTTACAGCTAGTGATGATGAATCCAAAATCATGGCGTGGCTGTCTCCCCTAGAGCCCTAGGTGCGACATCAGGACATTTGCGATCAGCGGGTAGATGGTATTGGTGACTGGCTGCTAGAAACCAAAGAGTTTACAAACTGGTATAATGAGTCTGGTCATGCGGCCTTGTTCTGCTATGGTGACCCGGGAGTCGGCAAGAGCTACATCAGGTATGAGAGACTGACTATTAGTGTTGAATAAATGGAGAACATTATTGCTAACAGGACACGGTGAAGGTTCCGTCGTGGTAGACTATTTATGCGACCAGGCTATAGGGCACGATATGGCAGTCCCTTGCTTTTACTATGATTTCGCTTCCCGGGAAGCTCATTTTCCGACGAATATGCTCGGTTCCCTGCTCAAGCAGCTTGTGACTGGGCTAGACGCAATTCCGAGAGAAACCAGGCAGAAATTTCAGTTTCAGAAGAAGGTGATTGGTGGCCGAAGACTACAACTCTCCGATATTGTGAAAATGTTCGCGATAATCGCGTCCTTGCGGCGCACATTCATCTGTGTTGACGCTCTTGATGAATGCATCCCAAAGCACCAACTCGAAGTCCTTGATGCATTGGGCCAGATTCTCCAGATGTCCCCAAATACACGAATGTTTATGACAGGGAGGTCCCACATCCAAGAAGCGGTTGAGAGGGAACTGGGTGGGAGAGTGATAAGTGCATCTATTAAGCCGAGGGATGATGATATAGTCACATTTCTGCGCGCAAGACTGAGGAAGGACACAACTCCGGAGGTGATGGATGGTGGGTTGAAGAAGGATATTATGAAGAGCATTCCCGAGGAGATCTCGGAAACGTACGTAGTAGTGCGGGGTCCAAGAAACCTTTGCAGGCCATATACTGACAGGTAAGGGTCTAGATTCCTACTGGTTTCGCTCAAGGTCAAGGCAATCCTGAGTGGAAAAACGATCTATCGGAGGAGAGAGAGACTCAATACGTTGGGGGATGGGTTAGGGTTAAAAGGTGCATACGAGGCAACACTAGAACGGACAAGAGCTCAAGAAGGGGAGAAAGTAACACTTGCCATGACCACATTGCTGTGGATATGTTATTCGGAAAGGCCATTACGGGTAGATGAGCTATGTCATGCGCTTGCTGTGGATATTGGATCTACGCATTTCAATAGCGATAATGTCCCTGCGGCAGAGGCGCTGCTCGCCTGCTGTCAAGGACTAGTGACGGTCGATAAAGAGGCCTCAACCTTCCGGTTGATCCACCACACACTCCGCGAGTACATCTGCACTCATCGGAACCTTTTCCCTCGAGCTGATTTGCTGGTGGCGGAAACCTGCCTAACTTATCTAAATTCGGACAAGGCCCAGGCCCTTCCAGCTAAGTCGCAACCTGACCTCTCAAGCATGCCTTTCCTCAAATATTGTTCGAGATATTGGGGAACCCATGCAAAGGGGGAACTTTCAGATCGCGTGATATTGCTTGAAACGGAGCTTTTGGAAAAACTACGAGACCCACGTAGCCGCTAGCACACTCTTTGAGCAAATATTGGATCTGGAAGGTTTCCCAGAGGTCAATGCTCCTTCACTCTTCAGTGGGCTGCATTGTGCAACGTTCTTCGGGATTATTGAACTTATGACTGGTTTATTAGAAATGACTAACTGTGATACCGGCCAAAGGGATTTTGCGGGTATGACACTGCTCGCATGGGCGGTAAGGAGTGGAAATGGGGAGGCGGTGGAGCTATTACTAGGGCGCGGGGCCGTCGACCCCAACCAGCTAGACAACGAGGGTGATACAGTACTTACGTGGGCCGCGATTAAGGGGCACTGGTTAGTGGTTAAGCAACATTTGGACCGGTCGGATGTCGACCCCGACAGGCTAGGCGGGGGGGGGGGGGTAGGACACCACTTTCTTGGGCTGCGTGTTTCGGGCACGAGTTAGTAGTAAAGCAACTATTGGGCCGGGAAGACGTCAACCCCAACAAGCCAGACAACGAGGGCAAGACACCACTTTTGTAGGCTGCGAGTGAAGGACACGAGTTAGTAGTGAAGCAGCTTTTGGGTCGGGAAGACGTCGACACCGACAAGCCAACCGCGGCATTACACCCCTCATCGAGGCTTCCGCTAGTGGGCATGTGCGAGTGGTGTGATAGATGGAATCTCATCTGATAGTTGTCAGGGTACGATAGTTAGTTCAGGTCATGACCGGTTTAGGCACTGTGACTGTTGTTTTGTGGGTTTTTCCTGTTTTGTGTGTTGAGTGCGCTCACTACTTGTATTTAGTCTCAGAGTTGCTAGCAGAGAGCTCCTTACGATAGACATCTACATCCACATCGCCACCACCACCGAAGTATATTTCTCCTTTTACATAGTAATGAAAGAGTATTGAACTGTGCCACGCGCGATTCCACCACGCTACACCAGTCGTCATTAGGTTTTGAGCGAGCGGCCATCAGAGTATTGCTATCATGGTGAAGCAACTTTTGGCTCGGGAAGACGTCAACCCCGACAAAATAGACAGCGAGTGCAAGACACCACCCCGGTGGGCTGCGAGTCAAGAACGCGGGTTAGTTGTGAAGCAATTTTTGGGCCGAGAAGATGTCAACCCCGACAAGCCAAACAACCATGGTATTACACCCCTTATCGAGGCTTCGGCTAGTGGGCATGTGCGAGTAGTGAAGCAACTTTTGGAGCGGGAAGACGTCAACCCCGACAAGCCGGACAACGAGGGTAGGACGCCACTTTCCCGGGCTGCGAGTGGAGGACACGAGTTAGTGGTGAAGCAGCTTTTAGGCCGAGAAGACGTTGGCCCCGATAAACCAGACAACGAAGGCAATACACCACTTTCCTGGGCTGCGATTAATGGGCACGAATCAGTGGTGAAGCAGCTTTCGGGCCGAGAAGATGTCAACCCCGACAGGCCAAACAACTACGGCACTACACCACTTTGGTGGGCTGCGAGTAAAGGCCACGAGTTAGTGGTGAGACAGCTTTTGGACCGGGGAGATGTCAACCCCGACAAGCCAAACAATCGTGGTATTACACCCCTCGGCGAGGCTTCAGCGAGTGGACGTGTGGGAGTGGTGAAGCAGCTTTTAGACCGGGAAGATGTCAACCCCGACAAGCCAGACAACGAGGGTAATACACCACTTTCCTGGGCTGCGATTAAAGGGCACGAGTCAGTGGTGAGGCAACTTTTGGACCGGGAAGATGTCAACCCCGACAAGCCAGATAACAAGGGCAATACATCACTTTCACGGGCCGCAATTAATGGGCACGAGTCAGTGGTGAAGCAGCTTTTAGACCGAGAAGACGTTGGCCCCGATAAACCAGACAACGAAGGCAAGACACCACTTTCCTGGGCTGCGATTAATGGGCACGAGCCAGTGGTGAAACAGCTTTTGGGCCGAGAAGATGTCAACCCCGACAGGCCAAACAACCACGGCACTACACCACTTTGGTGGGCTGCGAGTAAAGGCCACGAGTTAGTGGTGAGACAGCTTTTGGACCGGGGAGATGTCAACCCCGACAAGCCAACCAATCATGGTCTTACGCCCCTCGGCAAGGCTTCAGCTAGTGGACATGTGCGAGTGGTGAAGCAGCTTTTAGACCGGGAAGATGTCAACCCCGACAAGCCAGACAACGAGGGCAAGACACCACTTTCGTGGGCTGCGGTTGAAGGGCACGAGTCTGTGGTGAAACAACTCCTGGACCGGGGAGACGTCAACCCCGACAGGCCAAACAACTACGGCACTACACCACTTTGGTGGGCTGCGAGTAAAGGCCACGAGTTAGTGGTGAGACAGCTTTTGGACCGGGGAGATGTCAACCCCGACAAACCAACCAATCGTGGTGTTACACCCCTCGGCAAGGCTTCAGCTAGTGGACATGTGCGAGTGGTGAAGCAGCTTTTAGACCGGGAAGATGTCAACCCCGACAAGCCAGACAACGAGGGTTATACACCACTTTCGTGGGCTGCAATTGAAGGGCACGGGTCTGTGGTGAAACAACTCCTGGACCGGGGAGACGTCAACCCCGACAGGCCAAACAACTACGGCACTACACCACTTTGGTGGGCTGCGAGCAAAGGCCACGAGTTAGTGGTGAGACAGCTTTTGGACCGGGGAGATGTCAACCCCGACAAGCCAACCAATCATGGTCTTACACCCCTCGGCAAGGCATCAGCTAGTGGACATGTGCGAGTGGTGAAGCAGCTTTTAGACCGGGAAGATGTCAACCCCGACAAGCCAGACAACGAGGGTTATACACCACTTTCGTGGGCTGCGGTTGGAGGGCACGAGTCAGTGGTGAAGCAACTTTTGGGCCGGGAAGATGTCAACCCCGACAAGCCAGATAACAAGGGTTATACACCACTTTCACGGGCCGCAATTAATGGGCACGAGTCAGTGGTGAAGCAACTTTTGGACCGGGAAGATGTCAACCCCGACAAGCCAGACAACGAGGGTAATACACCACTTTCCTGGGCTGCGATTTCTGGGCACGAGTCAGTGGTGAAACAACTCCTGGACCGGGAAGATGTCAACCCCGACATGCCAGACAACGAGGGCAAGACACCACTTTGGTGGGCTGCGAGTAACGGACACGAGTTAGTGGTGAGGCAACTTTTGGACCGGGGAGACGTCACCCCCAACGAGCCAGACAACGAGGTCAATACACCCCTCTTAGAGCCTGTAATTGGTGGGCATGAGCCAGTGCCCCCTTCCGCTATGCGAACACCCCCCCCATCTCTAACTACTAGGACTAGCCCCCACTTCCGTGGGCTACGATCTGAAGGCACGAGGCAGTGGTTGAGTAAAGCCTTGACCGGAAAGACGCCAAAGCCGGCGAACAAGGCTGAAAGGAAAGGACTTCGCTCTCGCGGACTGTTCAGGAGGGGCGCAAAGCGATAGCGAGCCCACTGTTGGGCCGTCGGATGTCAGCCCTTGCTTGCCCGACGGAAACCGCCACGCACTGGCAATGATACCGCTCTCCTCTACGCCTGCTAAGGGACATAATAGACTACTAGATTTACCGCAAGCTTGAAACCTGAAGCCTAGTCTCTTTTGAGGTCAATAGGTGCAGGCTCCCTAGTATTCTTCGACCCTCTGACTGCCGATATGTACTATCCCAGCATCATGCTTACAGTTATACTCCATTCTCTGGTTTTCACCCCTCCTCTACCTCGCATCCTGACCTCTGGATCCCACGGTACAACCTTCCTTCACTATCCCCTTTACCTTTAGGTTAGTCCACATTTCTTGCTTCCAAATTCGCAGGGCATGGAGTTTGCGTTTCCGTCAGCTCAAACCTTCCGGATATTTAATGATGTGATTAAGTGAAGACTTATTAGTTTCCCTTCTTGGCCTTTGGCATATAGAAGTGGGGGGTGTTGTCCTATTTTGTTTTTGAGCTTATACATTATATTCTAATTACTTTTTCAGTCCACTACTTTTTAGTCATAGACACCTTTTTTTCTTGTCTTGCACTTTTTCTTATTTCCTACTGTTTGGACTATTCCTTTGGCCTTGTTTTCCTCATGTAAATGATACAGTAGATGTTGCAATTCGAGTTGTATAGTTGGTCAATCTAGTGCCCGGATCACTACTCACTAGCCCGCCTCCCCATTCACCCCCGAGCCCGATGTTTCCGGACTGTTGTCAACTACCCTTTCAATCCCCTTTTCCCTGGTGTATCACCCTTTCTCCTCGGTCTGCTTCTGCATGTCCACCCTAACCCAGTAGTAGTAGCTGCAAGCTACCGTTCGCATCCACCACAGTACAGTAGCTCCCCTACGTGAGCCAGTTCGCAAATTATGGAACGATAGGTACAAAGCTCTAGTCGTGCCCGGACATTCCAAGCATCATTAGACAACTAACCAACCAGGGAGAATTAAAACCCAATGCCATCCCTCACACCCGCATTTCAATTAGCAGTTTCGTTCAGAGACTTGGGCTGCTCTCCCTTCTATTTACCCTTGAAGCTCGTACACTAGAGCAGGATAAATCTATTCCTGCCAGAAGTTGTGGCACGCCATCCGCCAGCATGATACCAATATGGCACTGGAAGCCCCGGGTCTACTAGTTAGGTTTTGATCTAATGTTTGCAGTTCGCTGGAGAGGGAGCGGAAGATGGATGGATCGCGACGGCACAGCACATGCTTTCGTGGTCTATGGAGTGCGGTAGTGGGGTATTGCGGGGTAGTGATCTTGACTGGTTATCGGAATGACCTGCATGCCTCTATGTTCGAAGGAAAATCAACGAAGCGAGACCTGGCCCTGCTCACATTATATAGGAGGCGTTGCGAGAGGTAATTCCGTAGGAATGCCACACGTGCCTCTGTAAAACAGACAAGAAAAAAGTGTCCGGAGAGGACCTCCGTGGTGCAAATGGTGGCCCGGGACGGGAGGGGGGGGGTTGCTGGAAATATGTGAGGCTAGTACTTACCCCCTCCCAAGCATCTGCATAGCAGCATGAGGTCCCGGGACAAGGGTGATGGCCGGAAAATAAGCATAGCATATACTGCTCCCCCAGTCCCACTTAGCAATAGGCTGATTGTCGCACCATTGCAACTATTTGGGACGAGAGAGGTGTCTGGAGCTGGCGACAGCAGACTAAAAACGGGAATAAAAATCAATAAAACCTTTCTACTAGGTATATTTGAACCTCCTCTACACGTATGAACTGTTTGTCTTTTTTTCTTTCAGTAACTTATCCTCAAAGTTATTTCTCTATTGCTGAGTTGGTGGTGGTGGCTGTGCTTCAGGATATCTAATTACATGCCGTACCAAATAGAAAGGGAAAGGATGAGAGATAAAATTGTATACTATTTTTTATCTTGAGAATGTCAGTGCCTTCGGCCTGACCTTCTCTGGGGGGGGGGGGAAGGATGGACCAATAAGGGGGTGAGAGGGGCGTGATCATGGGTTATCACTCGGAGTCTAGATTGGTTACGGACTAATAGGGGAGACTAGCGCTCTCTTAAGCTCTTAAATGCTTCATTAAAGGCCTTTCTGTTCGTATATGGTTTTCTGCTCCTCTCAAATATGGTTTCTTTCTCCTCTCAAATATTTCTTTTAGCCCTTTATGTTTTCATACTTGTTACTGGTTGACTTGAAAGCCTATTGTGTGTTCTTTCATTGTTCCTTTTGTTCCTCCCAGGATACTTCTTTGATAGTCTTTGTCTTTCCTTATTAGCAGAATACGGTGGTCATGGCTGAACTCAATTGCTGTATTATATAGCTGAGCTATGGCTTTCTTATTATTGAATTAACAAGTGTGGTCACAATACGAGATCTTCACTACTTTCTGTTATCACTTCTTCGTCCAAGTTCTGTGCACATATTCCGATCGCATATTACAACAGGTTATGAGCCCGGGTCTGCGCTATTGACCCGCTCTAATCAATTCAATCCCCTGGCTCTCTATCCCTTCTCTTGGTCACAAGAGAAACTCTTGAAATCCTCTTCGCTTCTAAAACCTTCTTGTTCTTCCTTTCTTTCACTCTACTATGGGTACCGGTACAGCTGAGGTGTTTAAGTGTAAGTGGGGGGAAACTGCAAAGTTGACCCAATCCAACTATCATCAATGGCGACCCGATATGGAACTCTTTCTTGGTGCTGAAGAGGCTCTATTGATAGTAATAGAGGCGGAGGAGTACCCAGAAGAAGGTGATGATACGGAGGTTAGCTCTTGGAATAAGAGAATTGCCAAGGCAGCGGCTATGATCAACTCAGCCTGCCATATGTCGGTCAAACCGTATATTAGGCATATTACTGATGCGCGCAAGATGTGGAAGACCCTTGCGGAGAAGCTCGATACTACAGCTACCCGTGCTGGCAGATGTAGTGTGCTTCGACAGTTCCATGCCCTACGCCCAGCCATATCAGCAAAGTCACCATTCAGTGTTACGGAATATATCAACCAGCTTACCGAGTATAGCAACCGGTTGGAAGGCTCTGAACAGTCAATTTCTGACGAAACCTTCATTGCCCATCTGACTACGACTTTACCCGAAACCTTTAAAAATATCGTCGATATTATCCTGCACCAGCCAGCCGAAGAACAAACCTTGACGAAGGTAATTTCAACTCTGATTGAATGGGAGCAATCAGAGGAATCCCGCCGTTCAGCAAACGAACCAAAGTACCCCGCACTCGGTATAGCAACAGACTCCAGTACTAGTCAACCTAGCTCCACCGCACTCTCTTCTGGAGTGAGAAACCATTTGACTGTCGGTTCCCGTTACCGCTCCTCATTTGGCCCCCGCCAGTATTCGTTTTACTCTCAGCCACGATCTAGCTTTGTGAGACAAAGAGGTCGTCCAGAAAGGTTCAAGCCAAGAACCTATAGAGACAGATTCGGGCGAGAAGAGACTCATCGAGTATCCGCTGAGAGAGTCTGCTGGCACTGTGGCCGGAAGGGCCATATTCAGAGAAATTGCTTTAAGCGCAAGGATGGCGGGAATTATGGAAATGCGAGAGGCTTCATTAAAGGAAGCAGATGCTATCCAACGCCAAATACAAACTCTGTCCCGGGGGCTATTGAGGGATCTAGTCAAGCAGATCTGGCCGTTGTTCGAGCACTTACAGCAACGCTGAGCTTCGTCCACCATCAAAAATCCTATCATACACAATCATCAGAATCTTTGTTAAACTCTGATCGTCATTCCAACTGGATAATCGATTCGGGAGCTTCGCACCATCTTACCGCTGATCAGGGGCTTTTCTCAGCTCTTCAACCGCTGAAAGAGGAGATTACTGTTACCGTTGGGAACGGTGAGAGTATTAAAGCAGTTGGAACTGGGAAGGTTCACTTTGAGTTGCCATTTGGCCCAAGATTCTCAATCGATGCACTCTATGTGCCAGGAATCTCACGATCGCTTCTCTCAGTTAGCCAGCTGAATTGTACTGTTCCTCTAATATTCCAGAATGGCCACTGTTATAGCGGTGGAAGAAGGATCGGAATTCTAAGGGATGGTTTATACGAGTTAATCGCTACACCAATTCTTACTAAACCTCGTCTTGATCGACCACTGCCTTTCAGTTCTGCTGTATCTACAACAAACAAGTTTGCAGCCCCGGCTGTACAGCTTCCAACACTCGAGATATGGCACTTGGGGCTTGGACATCTGGGCTTGGGTGCCCTGAAGAAACTCCTTCCTCCGATCTCCTACTCAAATTCAGAAAATGCTGACACCACGATTAAAAGATGTGTTACCTGCGTCCAAGCCAAACAGCAAAGATCATATAACCGTAAGCCAGTTGAGAAGACAACCCAGCCTTTCCATCTTCTCCATTCGGATCTCTGTGGACCGCTTTCGCTATCGCACTCGGGCTATCGTTATTTCATCCTCTACATTGACGACTTTAGTCGTTCCGCTTGGGTTTATTTTCTCCGTTCAAAGAAAGCGGAGGAGGTAGTCTCTGTCTTTCAACAATTTCAGGCGATGGTCAATACTCAGTATCCGGCCTATACAATTCGGAGATTTAGATGCGACAATGGTCGTGGAGAATACGACAATGCCTTTTTTCGGGGAATCCTTCGTGTTCGCGGAATCTCCTTTGAGCCATCGCCGCCGTATACCCAACATAAAAATGGGGTTTCCGAAAGAATGATTCGTACAATTACAACCAAAGCACGCTCTATGCTCTTAGACTCTCGGTTAGAGGATGTCTTTTGGGCTGAAGCTGTTAAGACAGCTACTTACCTCCATTCCCGATCACCAAGTACATCCCTTGATTGCCGCACGCCATATGAAGTATTGAATGGTCAGAAACCAGAACTGCAGCATCTCCGAAGATTTGGCTCAGCTGCGCACAAGTTAATACCTCCTGAACAAAGAAATGGAAAGTTTTCATCACACTCACGGCAGTGTGTAATGCTTGGTTATGTACACGATACATCTAAGATATGGCGGCTTTGGGATCCCATTGAAGGGCGTGTTATCCAGGCATCCAATGTGAAGTTTGATGAGTCCTTGGTCGAGGGCAAACGAGTTATTGATGAGAAGAGTAACGATACTCTACAGAGCCTGGCCAACTCTGAGAATACAAATATTGAAGTGAGCAATGATGACAGTGGTGCATCAGATATTGAGGCTATACCAAGTGGCTTGTTAGTTGCAGCGGAGCAAGGCAGTTCAGAGAGATACCAAGATTTACGTCCACAAGCTGTCGATGCAGAAGAAGCGAAAAGCCC
>Ga0307509_10000740_pt1 | contig 55860 bp, 60 predicted proteins | sample 10_EM_MG_FD_202245 | JGI IMG/M metagenome (GOLD analysis project Ga0307509, IMG submission 202245) | Populus trichocarpa ectomycorrhiza microbial communities from riparian zone in the Pacific Northwest, United States - 10_EM | ecosystem: Host-associated > Plants > Roots > Unclassified | place...
CCATGGGCCTTTAGAAAAGGACGGAAAAATGAGAGGCATGGGGGGTATAGGGGGAGATGGTATTACCAGGTGATACAGGGAGATATGTATGTAATACATGAGGGAGAATATTTTTTGCTGATGTACTAATGCCAACTGCTGTGCAAGGGCACTTCTCTCCTCACAGCCCGACTTTCAAGCTCAAAAGTATCAATTGCAGGAAACCTTAGAGGCTGCTGGACATCAAGTAATTTTCTATCCGGTATTCCATTGCGAATTAAACTTCATCGAGTATTTCTGGGGTCGTGCCAAGCTTTATACTAGAGCGCATTGTGAATATTATTTTCCTTCCATGGTTCGAACAGTTCCGGTAGCACTTGCACAAATTTCCAATCAATTAATTTGGAAATATTATCAGCGAACCTTACGTATGATGGATGCTTATCGAAATAACATAGTGTATGGTTCTGAGGACTTTAGGAAGCATGTATATACTAGATATTTATCGCATCGACGGATTGCAGAGGCAGAGGGTAATGTAGAGTATTTTTACAATCACATATTATCTCTCGTCTTCTTTCACTGTAAGCTAATCATGAAAGTACTAAGGAGGACCCAACTCCCCTACAGGGATACATTTTATCCATCATTAAATCTAGCCTTCGCAATCATTTATCATTATTGTTATTCATCCCACCAACATATTGTACTAATTATAGTATGATATTTTGTTTATTTAGAAGTTAGGGCTTTGCACATTGGGTGTAAGGGCAATGAGATCTTGGCAGTGTTACACTTGGCATTACAACAATTTTGTCACAATTTTTGTCTGAAAATTGGGGTTGAGTCTAGCCTTCCGGAACCATACCTCTGATGGGGAAAGCCTCAGTTAGTCACATCTCGGTCCTTCCTCAGTTTTGTCGTCATCCCAAAAGCCCATGCTATGGCCTATTTGTTAGTTGTTGCTAGCCCGTTTGCGATCCTTCCTTTATCCACCTTCTAGTTCTGTCCGCTTGCACCGTACTGCTACAGGAGCTGGCACCTTACTGTCACATTATCCTCTCCGATCATCGTACCCCTCCTCGGTTATGCCCAGTCGTGGTATTGCACTATCTCCGTGCCTGTGTCCAACGCCTTGGCTTGATATAATTACCAGCACAACCATATGTTTATGGTTACAAATGTTGGCCCACAAGTCCACTGGTTTTCTCATGTCGCGCAATCACAGTATCCTCCCCATCCGGCCCTGTCGGGCCTTCGCTCGGCAATCATTTCTTTTGTCTTAGGGGAGCATGCGGAAGGGTTCAGGTCTCTCTCCTGTAGGTTACTATTAATTGTTTCCTTACGTGTCTGGGGTATGTTATCCTAGGTGCTAGGCGAAGGGGATTTTTCCTATGGATTCAGGGTGTTTGATTTTTCCCATGAAGATGTGAAGCGGGCGGTTCTTTCCGGTTAAGGTTTTCTTTACGCCATCGCTACCGCTGCATGCAAGTTCTTGTACCTCAACAATGAATACATGATATAAAAGAACAAAAACAAAAATAACAAAAATAACTTACCAAGAGATTGGATCTTTACGCAACCATCCAAGTACCTTTCTATACTAAGAAGTTGCAATATGATTCTCTTTATATCTTACACTATTGAATACTACAAATACTCTACCGATAAGCTCTCTGAGCCTATGCATGCTATGACCGTCTGAAGAGGCACGACGACAATATAGGAATTTTAAGATAGTTCTATATCCTGACAGGACAGTCCTGTACTATCAGATGAGATAGTAGGGTCTGCATACGAAAAGACAATTCTGTACTATCTAAAGACATAGTTAACACTTGGGTAAGAAAGGTCGTTACCTGTTGCAATATAACAAGAGGACAATAGGATTGTTACACAGTTAAATATATTTGCCTCATAAAAGAAACCTCGTGGGGTCAGGTTGTGTGCTGGATCGATCTCTTCCGCCAGGGACTCTGGAGGCTCAATCTCGGAATCTGGCTATATATAGACAAGTGCTTTACTAACCACACTGGCTCTAGGTCTTGACCCATCAAGGTGCTTCAATGACTGTTTAGACCATGTCGTGGAATTGGTGTATGGGAGGCTGGGGCATTCTTTGGCGGATAGTGCTGATCATAATATGCCATAAACTCCTTTTTATATGACTTCTCATACTCCGTCTCACCAGTCGCATTATCCAAATCCCATTCACGAAATAGATTAAGCTTGCAATAGGGATTAAGACAAGCTCCAATGTCAAACAGAAGACTTTGTGGGTTTTCTGTTTTACCGTAGTACAATCTTGCCTTTAATTTAGCTTTCTGTAAACCTTGGCGAATATCAAACTTCCACTACATCCTCTTCTGTTCTAACTTCACAATCTGCATTTCCAAATGATCAAGGATATCTTGATGGACTTAGTGTTCATTACGGGCAGGGTGGGGCAGGTTTTCAGTCGCCAGACCCTGCTCTTATACGGGGCCGGGGGGAGTATTTTTCGGCTGATCGCCGCCCCGCCCCCGTCTGGGGCCCACATGCATTTATTTCCTAGATGGTGCCCCATTTCTTACCACCTCTTTTTAACAGGGACCTGTCTGGGGTATGGGCGGGGTGGGGGCCTGAGTGGGGACAGGGGCAGGGAATGCTGAAAAAGACACCCCGCCCCAGGCCGTTGAGAGGAGTGGGGTGGGGAAAAGGGCCAGGGGGCCCGCGTTTTTCGGGACCCCCTCCACCCTGTAAAAACCTCCAGATAGACTTGGAATACCTGATGTATAGTAACACCCCGAGTTTTAGACATCTACAACGTCCAAAATCGTTGGGGTTGAAGTACCTCCAGAATATATTCCACCTGTTTCCATTCCTCCGGGGTTGACCATAAAGGCTCAAATTCTGAATATGTTTGTAACCAACCCTTGGTGAATTCGCGCAATCGTAGGGATCTCTCTAACATGTTTAGAGTCGAGTTCCATCGTGTTTTTACATCGTAAAAGGGAGTAGTTGGAATCTTGACACTATCATTCTGAATTTGAATAAAGTGTTGCCGCCGTTGAGATAAAGCTCCAGTTGCAATGCTCATTTTCCGATGCTGGTATGTATATTACATGATTAGCATTATCTCTGATCAAGGTTATAGCAGCCAGAAGCAGCTCAGAAGACATTTACATAATTTTGCACACTTGAAAGTTTAAGGGTTCATCATCCATAGCCATTAATTTGACCTTAGCCGGTAAGAGTTTTCAATTGGGGAATATAGACCTGGGTTTGTGCAGAGGTGGGTATAGATTTGTGCGTATGAAAAGATTAGGTCTAAGTATATCAGGCTCCCAGCAAATTACCTTTTCTACAGTCTTATTAAAGCCATTATCTAGCCTTATAACCTTGTCGATATAATCTGTCTTAAAGCCAGATGGCATATGACCATCCTTTGATTTCACCTTGATCGAACTCATAAACGTACCAAGTATAAGCTGTACTATATATGCCATACAGGGAATATGATTTTCCAACTGGTTCCATTCAACCGATAGTGAACTCCACACGTTGTTTAAATGGTTTTGTAAGGGTTTTGTTGTTGTTGCTCACACTATCCGTAGTAAAACCAAGAATTCTATTCTGAATACCATATTTGTTGAGAACCCCATAGATTTTCCGGGCCATATTTGTCCCAGTATGAGAACCCTTTATTTGTTCAAATCCAAGCAGCATCTCCTCTATTTGCCAAGAATCGCAGATCTAATACACCACAACTGCCAGGAATGGTAGTTTATTTGAGGAAGTCCACATATCAGTAGCTAGTAAAATCTTGAGATCTGACGGTAAGCTCATTTGAATATCGTCGGCTGTGGAGCTGCCTAGCCGCTTCAATTGTCTGGTCAAGGTAGTAGGGCTAGGAATCTCTATACCAGGCCAAGTGTTAGGCGCACGGACTCCCGTAAGGATTTACAGGGTAGAGTTACCATACCTTAACACGCATGAACTTTGAAGGAAAAAGATAACAACCCCCTCCAGCCCCGGCGTTGGGACGGTGCGTCATCACTGGCTGCCTGGGTAGTTGCGTCCCAACACCAAAGACCACTATCAATGGAGCACATCTTATAACACCGTATACGTCGCGGCCATCTGTCCGAGCGCATCCAGTTCGCAGGATATATGAGGGGAGGCCTTTGGGCACCTTATGCAGGTGGAGGCAGGTGAATCGGACAACGGCACATAAAGTTACAGACACTTGAAGACAGACAGTCGGAAGAATGGGCCGAAAGTAACGGGACGTTTGCACGACAGTTAGTCCCCTCGTACCTACAAAGACGTGTAGAGTATAAAGGAGGTAACTATGCCCAGTAAGTGGATCCTGTGCATCCACAAAGGACAGGTTGGTAAAAGATGGAGTCCGAGGGAAAAAACCTAGAGGTACGATCCCAAGGATAAGTCGTATAATGCCGGAAACCAGAGTATGACATGCGGGTGCATGTCGAATTCTCGACGGAACCAACCAAAGAAGATTGGCCATCTTCTGTCCAGCGAGTTAGACTACCCTCGGTGAGCACAGGGGCAAGATAACTCGTAACCATCGTTGTCAACGGATAAACGGATGAGCTGATACCTGACGTGGTTTCCACGCCATCAGGAATAACAGAAGCGCAGACCGATAAGTTGGCCATGGGAGCAAAAGGCGTGGTAGAGAGTTTTCAGGGTCTACGAGTGTTCGCACGCAGGTGAAGTTCGCAGAATTGCGGACAAGATACTTAGTTAGTATAGAGTTAGCATGTATACTGCAATTGCTCAGACGCAGAATATAAATATCGAAGCATCTTCGCTGCTATTTTAGATACAACAAGCACGGAGAAGAGATCTTCAAGTTATCAATATAAGAAGTTTCTATCTTATCGTTACCAATACTTCGATGATCTATCCTGAAGTATACCATTATATCTAGCCTACATTACTCGTGTCTTCTCAGCGAGTTCTCTGATATAAAGCAATTCAGGTCCTAGCTGTCTGAATACCTCACGCCGAAGCTACCACCAAACAATAGAGAAGCCCTAACATTCAAAATAGCTTAGCCACGTAACACTTTTTTTCCAGCCTCGTGCAGGTCTTGATCCGCACGAACCATACCTGAAACATTATGCTACATTAAAATATTCCTATTTTGAATAAATTATGGCCACTTATTGTGGCAATAGTCTTGGCAGAAAACCGGATAATACGAGATAATACGGTATAACTGTCCTGTGCAAGTATCAGGCGACAAGTATCCGAACACAGGGGTCATTCTGGCACAGGCAACTGGCGAGATTTAGTATATGGTGAGGGAACTCTGTAGCCAGAGTGCTTCGCCAAGAAAATATGGTCAGTCTTCAACCACCAAAGGATTTTCAACCACCAGTCTAATGAGAATTATGGCTCTATTAGGTGATAGATTGGGTGATTCTCTATACACTAATAGAGAGAAAATAGAAATATCTCAAGTTTTCATTGAGATATAAGGGTTTAAAATGTTTAAAATTTTGGGGAAAAAAAGATGAATGTCCGCAACAGGTTAATTACAGTTAACTTCCATGGAGAGGCCAGTTAATTGATATTTGCCAATGCATTAACCTGTAAGAGATGCCAGTCTTGGCATTTTAACCTACTGTTAATACCCAAGATGAATGTCCGCCCGCTCCGACTACAGAGTTCCCTCACCATAGCACCCCGTTTGTCTTATGTTCGGATACTTCTTGCCTGATACCTGTATGAAGCGCCTGCCGACCCCAAAAGCACCCGGAAACCGTGGGGCCCCCTAGGCCTAAAGCGTGCTGGGGATTCCGGAGACTCCAGGAATGGGCAAGTGCTTGTTTTTCGCAACCGGTATCTGGATACACAGCTCTTGTTACACAACTACCCGGCTGGTTGAAAACCCCTTGCCTCTTTTTCAGATGTCTTGTACCGGCATAGCTCGGGTTATCTGGTTTCATATCCTGCTGTCTGGCAGTAATGAGAGCACGAGACATCACTTCATTTTAAAATCACGAGAATCTCTCACTACATATATCAAAGGATTAAAATAAAAATAAAAAGGGGTTCCGTTGGGATCTGCTAACAACTTAGGAAGAGCTACACCCTCCCATTAAATCCTGAAATCCAGCGTTCAGTGGGATAAGTATTTGTTCCCAAATTGACATTTCATGAAATACCTAGCTGGCGCAGTGGTTAAAATGTCAAGAACCAATTAACCCCTGCCGCAATTAACAGGAGTCCAGGAGTTCAATTCACGCTCACAATGAGTTATTATTGAACGATCCGTCATGTAGGGCAGGAAGCCTGAGAATTCCTCAAATCCTGCCCTATGGGAACTGGGAGATTGGAAAACCTAGCCTTCATCAATAGGGCTGTGGGGCTTATCAATCCTGCTACGAGGTGGTAGAATCCGACTCTCGACCTTCGGGTTGGCGATCGGCGGGGTAGCAGATAAGAAAGAAAATTTTCTTTTGCTTCCCGTCCTGGGAAAGCAGCCGTGGGTCCTGAGAGTTATAGACGTTTTTGGAAGATACGATCTCCCTATCTATTGCCGTGTGGGTTTTTTTCCACAGCAAAGCAAGATATAGACAGTGGTTAGTGAGGGGCGTAAGATTGGCAGACGTCGTGCAGGTGCAGCTAGGATAAACACATGGTGTTCAAATAAGATCCGTGCCATACTGTACTAACTTGGCGCCCCAGCATCTGATTGCGCAGTCCGATGAACAGATCGCACTCCTAAAACTCGTAGCACAGCGGATAAGACGAGATACAGGTACCAGGGGGTAGGGATCAGAAGCTTGTTTAGAAAATTAATCGTGCACATCTGAGCACCCACACTAAATTCACACTCAAGTGCTCAAGGTGCTTCATGTCAGATGCCCGTATTACCCAAGTTTTATCCCCTCGGTAGATCATAGCTTAGCTCTCCCGCCACCCATACCCAACATCCAATCTACCTCACACGTACATTCCCAGAATGCAAGTACCAGGGAGAATCTGGCAAGCACATCCCAACATCCCGGTGACTTGAGAAGTATATACCTAGGCCAATCCCATACCACACTATGCCTTACCATTCCAACCTTAAAAATACCCGCATCGTACCGCTAATACGAATGGGTGTAACCCACAGCAAGTGGGTGTGGCAGCAACAATAAAACGCTAGAAACCCGGATATAAGGTAAACCCGGAGTTGGAATTTCCGCGGAAGAATTAACTCCGCCATTCCTCGCTGGTAACCACTTGTCGGAGGGGGGGTCATGGGAGGTCACTCGTGTGGTGTTGTGTTATAAGCGTTGGACTGGGGGTTTGTTTTTTCACTTAAACTAGATTGTTATACTCTCCGCACCCGGAGGAGGGGGAAGGAAAAATCCCAAGTTTCCCCCAAGAAAAATGGAAGGTTCTTTGCCAGCATTAGTAGCAGTAGTTTTTGGCTTTTATCCAAGTGCTGGTCACATAGCTGGTGGGTAAAATTGACCCCACCGCATTATCCCGTTGACGAATCGGTTCCTCCAGTGGTTGTGGAGCTTGAGATCCGGCGCTGGGAGCAAGAGTTGAAGTACCACTACTTCAGTATCCTGCAGCGCTAGTTTACCCCGACTATAAGGCTGGAGCTGGGGAGTCCGGGCTCCGCCGTCGCCAAGGTGTTGAAAATGACGTAGGAATCATATTGGTATGTTTCCGGGAAGGAGACACAAGATGTAACTTGGACTTAGAGTGAACATGTGAAACTGGGGACCAGTATTCCGATATCCATGGCTCCTGAAAAAGAAATCTGGCGATTACTCCTTGCTGTAGGTTCCGTCCGAAGGGTTGGAGAACAGGGGAGGAAATAGGGAACTAGTCGATATCAGTCTTCTTATCCCGGGATTCAGCTGGTGAGAGGAATTTCGATGATCTTAGCTAGAAAGCCAAGTCGAGGCTGCTAGAGAAAAAAGCCTCTTCCACTGATTCGCCACGGGGAGGAGACTTTTACTACCCCTACCCCCCCTCAGCAATCCCGGACTTTAGTGCCCTGGGAGCGGGTTCCTGAGATCACGTTCCAACAGGGCCTAGTTGCTAACGGTAGGTAGGAACTTTTAAAGTGTAGCTAGGATGACGCTTCCAATATAGACTCTCTGGGATGAGCTAGGTAGCTACGCAAGCTGGGACCGCCGTGACGAGACCGTTAGTAAGTAAGGGGGTGTTTGACATACCATGATTTGAGCCGCTCACTATCTCAAATCATGATTTGAGATGTTCATTGTGTTTGCCTTGGTAGCGTTTGAGAATCACGGTGTGGGAAATTTCCATAGTGTGATTGAATATTTAGAACTAAGACAGTTCCGTGTTGTGCCCTTGGGTATTTCGTTAGTGGCGTCAAGACTTGTCATAGAGTCGGCCCCAAATTGGCATTTGGAAAATTGAAAATTACAATTATATACATTTGGATGAGGGGCTGGTTGCAAGTCAGGATTTCAAATCATGATTTTAAAACCATGATTGAAATTTGAAACCACGGCTATCCCAAATCACCCCCAATCACCCCCTTAAATGATTCTCCAGGCTATATTTTTCTGGTGCCTCAGAAAGAGGCTTATAATCCTAGAACACCGTAATGTGCACCCCGTATAGTTCCCACTGATTGGCCTGTAGACTAGAATTACTAAAACTCGACCAATGAGTAACAAATTGTTTATTTGGACTGGGTGTATGTCTGGGTGTTTATAGAAGGGATCGCAGTAGGGTCCAGTAAGCCCCTTCTAGGGGAAGTATTCCATAGTAGATTGAGGTGACTTAGGACCTAAATTGTAGTGCGTAACACTTTCATTTACTCTCTTTATGGAGCTCGGGCACCACTTCTCCCGGGAGCCAATCCAGACCGAAAATATCCAGCCGGTGTAGGTAGGCACCGGGAGCGTCTGAGGCAGTTAGGGCTTCCTTAGAAGCAATCATAAATGTCATGAGATGTCTAGGCTAAGTAGGCATGTGGTGCCTTTCTTTTCCAAGGCTCTCATTCAATCGCCAAGCTGACCCTGGAAGCACCATACCCCGGGTACTCGGTTCTAACTTCGCCTCGACAGAGTCGAGGATATCGGCCTCAGCGTGGAAAAGTCTCCTAGTGGTGGCCCTATGTCCACTTTGTGGCGAGCCAGTGGAGACTAGAAGATGGAGATGCCTTTGGCAATAACATCTCGGGGCTGTTGCAGGGAAGGAATATGTTCTTCCAGGCCTGATTGCATGAGCAATTTCTAAGAAAGAGCCCCCAACCTCGACTTGTATCATACTAGGAAAAGTGGTGGCAACATGTGCTTCTCTTGGCTCTAGCTTGGGTCCACTCGGAACACCAGTGAAGAGCCATCTGTTCTGCGAGGACTTCTCACCTCCGAAGGCCGCTTGGTCGTGATCTTTACCCAGTTCCGGGTGCTTTCCTTTCGTCAAGCCCCATCTTCGTGTACCCCGAAGACAAGAGCTAAGATAGCCTACTGGAGGGATTCCAGGATTGAGCAGATGGAAGTATTTTACCAGTCATGAATCCATCAATATGAACAGGCTTCCACTCTATGCCCGATCGACACTTAGAGCACACTAATCCCCCCCCCGGAGCCACTACGTTGAGAATCACATAATTCCCAGAACATCAAGCCTGGTCTAACTCTGGGGTCCGGAGACTCCAGGACTTCGGGAGCAAACGAGAATAATGACACCGCTCGCGCTCCGCTCTCTGGCCTGACACCCACCACTATCCCTAACCTCCGTAGGAACGCTACAAACCTAGAGCAAGCCCCTGACCAACCCCCCACAAAGATCCAATTCCAAGTAAGACACCTCTTGTAATCTATGGACAAGCCCTAAGGCCAGAAAATCTCAGACCAGCGAATTCAATATAATATGATACCATCATCCCTTTTGAATAATATTTTCTATGCGGCTCAAGAACTTTGGGAAATGGGCACCGGGGAGGGCAATATCGCTCGCTACTCAAACACCCCGTCTCATTTTTACCTGCCAAAGCCCTGCGATTTCGTGAGGGGGAATTTGCGCCAACATACTCCGGAGTCATCACCCAAGCTAGGATCCAACAAGATATTATTTCCACCCCTAACCAACCACACCCAATCGCCAATAAACTGGCCAGTGATGGCTCTGAAACCCTCAGAGTTCTATCTAATCCCGATTGTAAGATGTTCAAAAAGGCCAAGACACATTCGCTAGCCACAGCACCAAAACTGGTATATCTGAGCATTTGCACTGAAAGCCTGCCTGGCCACGAGTGACTAAGTATGATCAGAGAACAGCGAGCTGCATGAAGGAGAAAAATTCCGGATCGCATTACCATATGTTTGGGGCATTAAGACACTTGCTGCTCGAATAGTCTGGTGGGCGGGGCGGGTCTAGATATGGGATAAGGGGAGCTAAAGCTTCACTGCAAGTACACCGATTTTCGGGATCCGTGGGGGCTTAAATACAGAGCCTAAAGAGATTTGTCCATGGGATGTTTGTAAACAAAATTAGTTCCCATGCCACCATTGAGGACCATTCCAAACATACTCAGCGTTCACGACAAACCCCAACTTCCCAGCTGGGAGGATGGGCCAAATGGGAGGAGACAAGAGTCTTCTTCTTGAGCGGGCAGATTGGGGAAGAATGGGCGGGTGGAGTATAAGCCCCTGTTGCGATCCGGGGGGGCGTTCGGTCATGTATTTATCCCAACCCTGCTCTATACTAGATTCGGCATGGTGGAAGGTCGACCCTAGGATAAGGGACTTCGGCCCTAAGCTAGAGGTTCTCACATCTATGGAAGATGAGATGGAATTGGTGAACTTTTCCGAGTTTGTTTCTGCTAATGGTTTAAAGTTTCCTGTATAGAGAAACCACCCCTTCCCCTTTCACTGGAGTGTCACAATTGCTTTCCTAAGAATGGGGGAGTTTTAGGGGTTTTCCTGGCCAGCTTTGGGGCAGTGAAAGTTTTTTTTGTTCACGCTTTTCATCGGTTACCGATGAACCCTATTATGTCTGTTGTCTAATTTTGGTCTTTTGTCATAACCTAGCGGTTCTGCAGAGACATTGTACCCTTCAGCGATTGAAAGGTTTGACCAAAGAAAGATGCTTGCCTTTGGGGGCAGAAGAGCCAGTTCAGCCCGAAGAGGGATTTGGAGTAAGTTTATCATTGGGGACTATGAGTGTGTTTTATGATACACCTCAGGTAAAACTAGTGGAAATCCGTGGGGAAAACTATTGAAAGGTTTTTTTCATTGAGTAAATTGCCAAATGTTTATAAGCAGAAATGGGAAAAGAAACAAAGAGACTTTGTGCTCGAATGCCCCAACATAAATTACCACCACTTGCTACCTTTTAAGCATTTCAGAGCTTATAATATTATGATATCTTTTACGCATCCTCCTCCACCTCACTGTTCAATAGGGCGAGCAGTCCCCCAGAGGGGCAGGAGTTCGCCTGGGGACTACAAAGTGCCCCCCCCAATGGGATGGGACAGCATCAGATACATTCTAGCTCTAGCGTTCCGGAGAACACTGAAGCCCGAAACCCCAAGTATCGTGGGTTGTCAAGATTAGGGGTACACCTGAGTGGAAAACGGAGACCAAAACCACCAGCTAAGTATTACTAGTATCATGAATTCGGAATAGGACTCAGCTGGTTGTGTATCAGGGACTTTGGCTGGAAAGAACGTTAACTGAATTGACGATAGAGTTCAATGGTTTCGTCGATCATGGAAGTTTACTCGCATCTGTTTGCTGCCCCTGTATATGGCTAACTCTAGCAACCCACAATACCAACGCTGATATTCCAGGTTAGGGAGACAGCGGAAGGCTTAGGGATTCCCCACAAAGACCAACACAGAAAAATAACAACGCCGCGATAGCTTAGTGAAGCGATACTGATAGTTTCCCAACACATCCGGAGACATTTTTCCCAGATCACAAGCAGTTGTGACGATGTAGAGGTTAGCACGCGATGGCAGTCATATACTCTACGTTGAATGAAAGCCCACGCAATGTTGGGGGCACATATGAGAACCCAGTCTTTATGATTAAAGGATTAGAGAATGGTTCTAAGCATTCATCCCCCCGGACATCCCACTTCTGCGTTGGGGGCGGAGATATCGTACTCTTGAGGACTTTGAAAGACTTGGACCAAACACCCGAAGCTTGTCCGACCCGCCATTATTTCAATTCCAAAACGTGCTCCGGGTAAGTTCGAATCGCATGCTAAATCTTAAAATCGAGCCGGTCTTAAATCGTGATCCTAAAATGCCGTTTCCCGGAGCAGCCTCCAACTGGGCCAAGAGTTGAAAGAGGTGATTTGGGTAAAAGCTCGCCAAATCGCACTCCCAAGTCAAGATTACTGAGTGGTAGATAGGTCCTAAGGACCTTCAGGAGATAGTGGATTGATTGGTGGAGCTTTTCAAAAATGAGGAAGTCCTATCCTCTTAGTAATCACATCTTCTGGTAGGGCTAAGGACGTTCGTTCTTTAGGAGTGAAATAGTAGGTATGATAACTCAAATTATATCATCCACTATCTTAGCTCCCGAGTGATACTTTATGCTTGCAGGGTCGATTATGGCAAGATGGTTATGCTAGCATACGGATAACCTATTAACATATTCCGCAGCATAACAGACCATATCCAAGCTTAAGCAATACGATAGGTTGAAATCCGGCCAAGATTAAAATGGTGGCTGGTATCATATGGCTCTCTGTAGTAAGCTCCCTTTTCCCAGTAGAATACGCGAACTGAAAGAAAACTTAGCTTCTCGTAGGCTCTAACTTTCGAAGAAACGAAAGAGCTTAATAAGGTATCATACCTCTCAAGGGAAGATAACGCACAAGCTTCTATCAGACCAGGCCCCCCACCCGTGAGGTACAGAGGCCACTCCTATCTTAAAGCCTCTCGGCTGATTCATGGGCCATGATCGACAAATCGTTCGCCACATTAACCGCGTTTCATAGTTTAATGCTCCCAAGTCATATAGCGGTTCAGATTCACATCCGATCAACAACACCCGCCCCAATCCCGACCGATATTGTCTCACCCAAGGAAACGGTACTATAGCATCGATATGATCCAGATGTCCACTTCTAACCCCCACTTCCGATTCCCCGAGCCCGTCTCTCATTAATATTTGATCAATAGTTTTTTTTCCCCCTATTTCACAAGAGCACCTAAATTTTAAACCAAAGAGGAAATTTCTCCCCTTTCTTCCAATCGCTTACACATGTTTCCGGCATATATGTAGCAAGCTCGGAGGCAATGAAACTGATTAATAAGTCGGCACTTGATAGAAACGGGAGAAAAAAGGAAAATGAAGAAAAGAAAAAAAAGCGACAGTCGAATCATGATTCTTTAATTCATCCAGTGCGTAGGACGGGTAAGTGCAAGTAGATTAAATCCGGAGATCAGGAATATAACTCCCCGATTCCTGCTTCCGCCGCGGCACTCCAGTCCCTCCAGTAGGGTCGAACTTCTGTCGGAATTTCACAGGGATCCACTTCGATCCGGGGGGGATCTCCTGGCGTCTTCATTAGCCTTCCAGTAAAGAGGTAATTCCGCTGTTCATTCTCTGAACAGTCGACTTTGTTGATAACCTCTGAACAGTGTGGATATCCTTACTGGAGCGCCACTTTTAAGCCTGAAACTCCTGCGCAAGGCTGCCAAAATCATCCATTGCAAGGCTGCTAGCATTGTAGAAGTCCGAAGAATGATTCTTCTCACCGACCGAAACCCACTGCCAGTGTCATTAAGAACCCAGACACCACCATATTAATCGAGAGCCACCTCCTCACCCTTCCCCTGCAAAACCTGTAGTGACTAAAGCCATACAGTTTGATAGAGGGGCCATGTCTAAGGTCGGGAAAAGGTGTGTGTGTGTGTGTGTGTTCCATTGGAAACAACTGCTCTAGAGCTGACCGAGAGTGTCCATGCTCCATGGGTTGGAGCAAGACGGGGATGTGAAAGGCACTCATTGGAGAACGCAAGAGAAACAAGTCCATGAAAATCGCCACCCTGTGAGTACTGCTCCCAAACCACTCTTTCACCCACGGAATGACTAAAACAGTCGGGGATCTAATAACTCATCTCCTGATTAAGTTCCGGCCATTGATCAAAGCGGGGCTCTGATCTACACGAATCTCGGATGCCCCTGAGGGATTAACTTGATGGATAAGCTTGGATTGGAGTTCTCAAGTTTCTTCCACATCCTCAAGTCCTGCTACAAGGCAACGACACGTCGCCACGAGAATCATTTCTCGACCTCAAAAAAAAAAGCCATTGAAACAAAAGGCACAATACACACATCAAACAAAATGATTAGCTAAAATATCGTGAACCCGAGTTCATGTGTCACAGATACTCAACTACTAATAAGAGCAAAACCTGGGCAATATACCCCAGCCAGAAACAATTCGATATTTCCAACCCAGCCCCACCTCCACCTCCACCATAGTACAGCCCGTCTCGTAATACTTTTTCATGATGTGTACAACCCCACGTGCTACACCGCGGAGTACAAGCTTACAAAAAAAACGCAACGTACAAAAAACTGCCGTCTAACTTACGACAACTCCTATCAAGTCACGAGACCATCATAGGAGCCGCAATAACTCCACCAACCAGGGAATCCAAAAAAACCTCCACCTTGATTTCAGAAGCACTGGTCAAGTTCAATCCCGACGAGTTTGGATCAACAATGGTTGCGTCAGATAGGACCGAAGAGGAGGAGGAGGAGGAGGAGGAAGACCCAGTCCCCCCCCGCAGGCACCTAAGCAAATGCAAAACAAGCGAGATTTTCTCCATCCTCATGGTATTATTTACCTTCCCAATTCGTAAAAATAAAATAAAAGTATTTTCAAATGAAACAGCCGCGGAAACCGTCTATTTGACATGGTTGCGTTGTAGGGTACCATAACCAAGCTCTGCACATCTGCATTGGTTGCTGGAAGACGTGTCAAAAGATGTACAGTACATTCCTGAAAAATTCTTGAATGGGTTCAGCAAGTGAAATTGTTTCGACTGTTGTCTGCGGGGGAAAGGCAGTCTTTGATCTGACGAACCATTGTCGCCATAATGTTATCATGAGGTTTTTTTAAAAAATAAAAAAAATGGTTTTAATCGCCCCACGTGCGACATTGAGCAGAAGCAGTGATCAGCGTAGTGTTACACTAGGTTAACAGAGGAGGGGGGGAGCGGAAGGAGGGATGGAGAAGAGAGGGTGTAAGTTGACTTAATCGTATATCACATTAAGATAGTGGGAGTAACCTCCCTTTGTTTCATTCCCGGTATCATCTTCCGACATGCACAAATCAGCGGATGTACATGAGTTACGATGATACAGGTGCTTCTGACCGCAGGATGGAGCTTCCCGTAGCGAGGATGACCCCATCCATCCATCCTGACTCCATCTGGAGCCTTCCGCAACCCCTCACCCCCTCCTCCCCCCACAATTCTTCTCCTTGGGCACAAAAAGTGGGTAACGCATACACTCTTATTTAGTGTGCAGGATGATGAACACTAGCTTATGTTCGATCCTTTTAGAGAGGGGTTTTTTTTTTCAATCTCTCCCTCTACTAACTCTTTCTTCAAAGGAGCAAGGAAAAAAGAAAAAAAAGGTCCCCGATCAGTCTAGATGATTTTTTATTATTTTCTAAAAATAAAAACAATAGAGAATAAAATAAAGTATTCGGAAATCAGGAAAATTAAGTGATTAGGTTACAGTTATAAAACGAGTAATACCCCTACGAGATATCCAATCTTGCGGAAATAGCCATAACCTACACTCCCAGACCCAGGTAACTCAACGTTCCAACGACTTTTCCGAAAGAAAAAAAACCGACTGGCAGTTTACCAACCATTCGGGCTTAGAAATAGGCAGCGGATACGCTATTTAGCGGGCGAGGGAAAAGGAAAAGGCTCCAAGAGCACATGCAGTTAAAGTGTCGCGATTAAAGGGAGAAAAGGAGAGAGAGAGAGACAGGTTGCAAGACGGATGCGATCACGGCCTATCACTCAGCAGGCAGCGAGGCACCCAACTACCTAACGCACCACACCTCACTCGGATACCCCCGACCCCTAACCCATTGGACCACTTTCCTGTTCAAACAATCATGGTTCCAACTCGGACCGCCCGTCATGCAAGCCTTAACTACAGTATAGCACATTAGTGCAAGGATGCCATCATACTGTCCACGCGGGATCAGTAGATCGCGGCACCAACTTAAGTTCCCCGAGGAGAGGGGAGGAGGAAAGAAAGGGAAAGTAAAAAAAGAAAATAAAAAAACCCCCACTTTTTTCGCGTGTATCAGGGTTTATTCAATCCCGGTCCTATTGTTCTAAAGGGGGCCAAAAGGGTGGGCCCAAAGACGCAGAAAAGTACGTTCGCCATACATGACTGAGCAGTGCTCGAAGATAGTTGTATATTTATCAGACGTCCTTTCCAACCCGACACGCGGGGCTCACGGCCCAAAGTAAAACAAAAACACAGAGGGGAAAATGTAAATGGGAAAGAGACACGAAATAAAGGTCGTTAATAAAGAATGCCCCCAGGAAAAATACATGCCAAAAGTTATAGATGAGCGTTAGGAAAGAATGATGTAAAAACGGTAAAAAAAGAAAAAATGCCACGCTGCCCCCCCAGTATTGATATCTTTTTCCCCCATTTTCCCATTCCCCCTTTTCAAAAATGCACTGTGTATCCGTCCTTGCGCCAGCCTTTCTCCGCCGCTTCAGAGACCCAGAAACTGAAGTAATGAGAGGTGAGAAAGAAAAAACAATATCGGTGTAATGACGGATGATGAGAAAAAACAAAGCGCGCTCACTGTAAGACAGACGTTAGCAAAAAACAAAAGGACCTGAAAAAACCGAGACGTTTCCCTCCTTTCCCCGATCTAATGTGTTTAAATCTCAGACCCTGCGCCTAACCCATACTAGCAAATCGTCCTTCCAAAAAAAGAGCTTAACGCATGAAAAGGAAAAAAAAACGCCCACAAGAAAGCACACGAAGCCGCCATCAACCGCCCGGCCAAATCGGTCAACCCGCCAACCCGCAAGAAAAAAAGAAAGGAAATAACCACGGAAATAACCCTTTTCCCGCCCCAAAGAGAGGAAGAATGGATGGAGTAGGTCAACAATAACACAAGAGGGGGGGATGGTAGGGGAGTAATAGTCAGGGCTGTGTAGTAGTGATAGTGGTAGTATGAGAATAGGGTAGGAAGAAAAAAAGTTAACTCCATGTAACTCTATAGCCTGTGGTAAAAATAAAATAAAAAAGAATCAGAAAACGGGGATCGGGTTTCTGGGGGTCCGATTGGAGCGTTCGGCGTGCTCGAGCCAATTGAGCAACCGTGTTTCTGACTTTTTAATTTCCACATTTTCCAATTTTTCTTTACCGGCGGTCGCTGAGGTTAGCGTAGTTGCCAGTAATGAAATAAGACGATCCACAATCGCATCCGGCTGGATGGATGCCTCGCAGATGCTGCAATGCGCACTCGGCGGCATCTTCCCTTGCGTTGTTGACGTAAGTGACCTCGTAGGAAAACTTAGCCCAGATGCATAGGATAGGTTTTATGATCACCAGGGTTGTCCAGGCTGTTCGTCCGCCTAAAGTGGAAAGCCAGAGTTTTAGCAAAAAATATTTTTTCCTCCCTCTCTCTATCCCGCCTATTCCGTCGATTTCGCCCTCCCTGTGATTTTTTTGGTCTGCATATGGATATGTATGGATCTGAGTGGGTGGCCTCTCTAGGATAGGTCCCCAACCACTATCGGACCACCCGCTCACTTAATCATCAACCCTCCTCGCCCTCCTAGGTTGGCTTTTTTTCTTCCCTCTTTCTTGGTCCACCTTCCTATTTTATGGGGCTTCCCCGTGTTGTACTTTTGTACCCCGCCGGGCACCTTGAAATTGGGATTGGGCTGGGTGATAGGAATTGAGGGCTAGGGTTGTAGGCATTGGGCTGGATGAAAGTGGGTGTTGTTTACCTCTTCTGTCGGAAAAGTCTTGGAATAATGGCTCGTTAAGATGGTGTTCCTTGCAATATGCTGCGAAAAAGTAGGCAGGCAATCGTCAGCTTTTTGTTTGCCACCACTTGCTCCGAAATTTTCATGGTGTGGCTTACCTATAAGCCTGTCTTGCCACTTAGTGCACAATTGCGGCGCTGCGCAGCCAAATGCGGCGGAGGAAGAAAAACCTGGAGAGGTTGGTGAGGACACTATTGAAATGCCTGCGCTTGTGGTGGAAGTGGGAGTTTTTTGACTAATCATTGTGGGGGTGTCTAATGCAAGTAATGCTCAGTTGTAGCTGTTGTTGAAGTACCGGGTGGTAGTAGTAAACAGTGGTTGACAGCGGTGTTGAAGTACTGTAGAAAGGCTTGCTGAAGGAAGAGGGGGGTGTAGCGCGCTCTTTATCCAGAAAGGAAGCTAGTTTCGGGGAACAAGATACCAGGAGGAAACAGTGAGTTCGCAATTGATATTCCAAGGTTATTGTTGCGGCTGCTGTGGGGGAGACTCAATTCCATATTGTGATCGCCATGTACTTATAATTTAATTCTCCGGAACGTTGGGGCTGAAAGGAGGCAAGCCCGAGAGGGAAAAAAGAGAGCCCACAGTAAATCATGCGTGATGAAGTCGACGAGACCGCTCCGGCCCAGGACGCCTGTTCCGGTGGGGGTGTGCATCCTGCAGCAAGGGGCCACTGAGCTGTAAACCACGGTGGACCGCAGTGGTTGCTGGCTCCTAGATTGTTCGACGGAGGCTTCCATTGACAGGGTTGGTTCTTTTTTTCAAAAAACCAAAAAGTGTGAAAATGCCGAGTTCACATCTGTATAGATTCCCAGAAAGCAATGGAGCGGGAGTTGCAAAAAAATAAAATAAATTGAAGGGTAAGAAGCAAGATAGAGAGAGCGGACCATGTATTGCTGCGCTGTTCTTTTCCCCAGTGCCCTTCGTTTGCTAATTCTAGGTGCCAGCTCACACAACACTCTCGGGGACCCGATGGTTTCTTGTTACGAGAGGCTCGTCTCATCTCTAGGTATCTTGTGGGGATCTGTCACCACGTACTCAATACTCACTGATCGAAAGCTACAACCCTCGTAAACTGGGAGGCATTTTAGGGATAAACAAAAAGCAAGTAGGGTAAAGGGAAAAAAGAAAAATCGTACGAAACTACCGGGCTTCCTAGTAGCTAGTTCTTGCAAATAAACGCAAGGATGGAAGGGATTTAGGAGCTAAAAACGCAAAAAACAAAACAGCCAAGTTCAATACAGGCTAGTGCGCAGAAACAATTAGAAAATTGACCTCGAGGGAGGGTATAACTAGGTGATTGAGGCGGGGGGTGAGGCAACACTCAGGGTTTGAGGGGAAAGTGTGTGGAATGGATGAGCATGTAAGAGTATGCATGCAGTCGCCTAGGCCAAGGGGTAAAAGAAAGGGTAGCCTTGAAGGATTAACGGTGCATCTTAATGATTGATTTCTGATGCACAAGAACGTATCCCAGCTGGAATGGCCGATAATTGGATGCCGACTCACCAATGCCCCGCCGGCGCCCTCAACAGGGTCACTGAGCATCAGTACTATGATTCGCCCTCATCGTCTAATCCTCGCTTTTCCACTATTTTGGGCCCCAGCCGTCAGCAGGAAGACTAGGGGAACGATTCGACACGATTCGCTCATTGATTTTATTTTTCTTTTCCCATTTCTTATGGTCAACAAGAAAGACTCGGTTCGTTTTTCGATGCTTCTTGTAACTGGTGGCTATCCCTATCCCTCAGCACGGCTACCGAGGGTTTCGCGGGATTCGGTCATGGTACTACCAATTCGCTGCGATACCTTGAACAAACTATGACCCACACCTGTCGAGGAGATCCCCACTTTCTGGGTTTGAGTGGTGGGGATAAAAGATAATCCTAGTGCCACGGGGTTGAGGTACCAGTAGCTACTGCACAGTGCCCGAGCAGAGTTACTAGTAAATTTGGTTAGAACAGAACGCCATGAAACATTTCTAGGGTCACCCGCCTCGAGTGAAAACCCGAAGCCCACTATGTATATCAAGCCTCTCGGGCATAGCAGTAAATATCATAGGACCCGATTGCGCCAGCTAAGAAGAGAAATAAGAAAAGAAAGAAAAATAAAAAAATAAAAAAATAGCACCCACGGATGTATACAAGGATACGTACCTGAACCAGATCATAAGATCCCCACGCCAACAGCAATCTCAAATACGGTTCTTTTGGTACCCTCTTTTTTTTCCCCTCCTCCACTCCATCACCTATGGCTATAACTGTTACTGTCCCTATAACGGCAAGTCTTATAGCCCATCCTCCCTGTCCCCCCTCTCATGCACGTGTCCAGTACAGTACGTTACTTGCTGATACTCTCTGGCTGGCTTCGGATAGCTACGTACCTGAATGACGGAGGTATCATTCTTTTGATCCCCATTCGCTTTCTTTGTTCCTCTCCCGTCAGGCGTCAGTCTATCCCGAAAATTGTCCCACACTAATTACCTGAGATCTTCTGGTAGAAAAATGTGGGGAATTCGCATGACAGCTACTCCTGCTGGCTAGGTGGGGGCTTGACGTGGAGGACAGCAGTCGTTCCCACTCCCCTTCTCTCAATTCATTCGCCAACTTCCTCACTTGCTCTCACTCATCAATTCAATCAATCAATTACCAAATCATCTCTCCTCCACTCAATAACATCATCTATGTTTATCTTGTTAGTCTATCCCTCTCTGATAGGATCTCAGTTGTTCTGCTTTACTTTATTTACCCATTCCCCGGACTGCTTCCCTCCCACCCTTCACCCCTACATCGCCCACCATTAGAGCTCGCACGGTAGTTACCAAGTATTATGAGGAAGTGATAAAAATAAAAATAAACAACCCGAACCGCAAGGAGCGGGCGATTTGCCGGATGAATCCGAGATCCTGGATTCGACCGCATGCAGGAGTTAAATGATTCGTCTCAGGACCGCCGGTTCTCGTTTGGCCAATATTTTCATTTTCATTTTTTCCAAATAACACAGTCGTCATTTACTCTATTGGATTATTATTTTTCTTTGACGGCGGGATTTCGTCCTTTCGCTCTCAATTTCCACAATGCCCTTGGTGGTGGGTTTTCATTCCCAATTATTTGTTTCCGTCAGCGAGTTGGTCGGTCGCTGGCCCTGAGCCCGGGCGAACTCAGGAGGTGGTCGTTGTCGCCCTGGTTGTGGTTCCTGCCAGATCAGACCCAGTCCGCCATATGCGAACAAAAGTACTCGAGTAACAAGAGAAAAGAACTTACTCTCAGTCCTCTCATGCTCCAGTATAGACAACACTTTCTCCGTATGTTATGTCGGTACAAGTATTCTAAAAAGTGTTAAATAACCAAAAATTTCAATTAATACCGTAATGTCACCACCCATATACAACCTTAACTGTAACATTAGCGTTGGAGAACACGTAGGACAACAAAAGGGATTAATCAACCTCATGTACTGTGCTCCCCCGTTTGCAGACCGCTCTATCTCTCTCATCGCAAAATCACATTGCTTCGCAGACCTATTTACCATGCCGCTCCCAGTAAACCCATCTTCCCCCCCAAACAAATGCCCTCCCGTTTATTTATAGTTTGTGTAACGTAACAGCATTCACACCCAACAAAGTCCCTTAATGTACGGCAACCACAGCTAAGCCGTGGTGATTCCTACCATTGACTGCAAGTATCTCACTAGGTCTGCATCCAATGTTATAAGGAACCTCCAATCTCTGAGCAGAAAGTGCAAAATAGCACTCTTATCGTTTCGGACCGTTCTGGCAAAAAAAATAAAAAATCCCGAAAGCGGAAGCAAAAAAGCAACCCGTTTTTTTTTAACTTGTTTATCTTGCTTAAGCCACAGTTTTGATACCGCCCACCTGGATTCACTATAGGCGGACCCTCTGTAACCACGTGTCAGATAGAGAGATTTAACCTAACGAATGAGAATTTAGCTGGAATTAGCGGAGCTTCTGAAATTAAAAATAAAATAAAAAAGCTCATGTCGGCTTGGTAAGAACTGTGCCCTAGCGAGCACTAGCGTGTATTCAAGCATAGTTCACTACACATAGGTAAGCCAAAGTTGATGTCAAACTGTTGAGGGAGGAGGAAGATAATGAAGGAGGGGGGGTTCCCTGCGTTGGTAGCATATGGTACTGTACTTGCAGGATAGGACAAGTTTGAGATAACATGCCTGTTTGCCAGCCAGGCTTCGAAGGGTGATCTCAAGAGCGGGGCCGGTGACAATTACTATTGAGTGTGCTTCCGGAGTAACCATCCTACGAGCAAATCTGCTCGGGCCCAGGGCTCATTACTACCGGCGGTGGCGACAATAATCGGCATTTCGGGAATCCATCCAGTTCTCCTGTGAATCCGCCTGGCAGGTAACTCCTTGGGGAAAATAAAGCAATGCGCGGCACACTATAGCGCGCGCTTGCCTGCAGGAGCCATAGGCATTCTATGTGCCTACCCCTATCCCCGAAACCCAGACTCGAGAGATCTATAGAAAACGTGTGTTAAAGGAAGTAATACGCGCGGGATCCCCTAGCCCGAACATCGAATTCCCCATTCCCGTTCGGTACATGACACCTGGAGGCGCCCCGGCCAACTTGCAGTCCGAGCTTCGGGATGGTGAGACTCGGCTGTAAATTGTAGATTATGGGAAGGCTAAAACTGCGAACGTTCCTTGGCGATGCTCAGAGAGAAAGAACCCCTGCTTTAGATGTTCCAGAGTTGAACATCATGAAATGACTTCATCTCACATTTGGCTTAGTACTGTTTTCCAGTAATTGCATTTAAGTAATCGGTTATGTGTGAGAGTATGCAACTTATCTGATATACTACTTAGGTGGTGTACGGCACCTGAGCACCTGTAGGTAGGCAGGCCAAAGTATCGTTTCTTTTGTTATTTCCCGTTGCCAGCAGAACACCCTGGTAGGAGTCCTATTGTACTACCCCCAAAACCGATAATATGGATACTCTTTTGGGCCTTCTTGTCCTCCAACATAGCAAAACTTGGACGAAAGGAATCGTCCGGAGCTCCAAAATTTTCCACCTAAGTACCTAAGTTACACACCCAATGCCAAGAGACAACTCCTACCATTTTGACAAAAGAGACCGAATTATTGATCGGGAGCGCGAGCGAATCCGTATCATCCAACCAACTCTGCCCCAAGGAAACATCTCGGTATAAATTGAACCAAGATATCCTCACCCTTTAGGATGCCCGCACTCTCGATCAGCGTATCGGGTATTCATTACGATAAGTGTGAAAGGGACCCACTAAAAAAGGGAATCCCAAAGCCCCATCTACCTCGGGTGATGCGGTAACGAATACTGGTAATGCGTGTGGCATGATAAGATTCTGAAGGGGGAAAAAAAAACTCCGAGCGTTGGGGAACACGTGGTAACGAACCAACGTCACAAACGCAATAAGGTTCCGAAATTTGGCCAATTCGGTTCCTCTCTTTTTTTATTTTCTTCACCGCTAACGAAACCGTCTAGAAGAAAAAAGCCTTTGATCGGTGAACCGGAACGGGTTCTGATTGTTTTAAAAACAGGTAGTGAGAATGATAGGTCCATTGCGTGGACAGCTGGCTGGATTATAGTAGTTTTGCACCGGCCGTGTACCGTACGAGTGCGTACTAAAGAATGTACTCCACTTAGTCACTGAATTAGCTGGTCGTAATCATGACAGGCAGAAACGAGAAAAAAAGAGAGAGACGAGAGATATAGAGAACCTAGTTACCCTAGAATAATTCGAATCCAACCATATCACCTCCCACCTTGAGGATATATTCTCTATCAGAATAGCAAAGCCGAAATCACAAAATCAACCCGCCACGTAATCGAATGTACCAGAACGCCAAATCCACATCTCTGGTTCGGGTCCATGACCAATGAAAACCTGCATATGCAAGCCCAGTTACCATGGTACGTCCATATCTCGATTGGCCGCAAACGCGCTGGTGAAACTTACGCTCGGATGATCAGGGGGGTGTATTGAAGCATGAGGTGAAACTGGGGGTTTGTTTTGGGTTGTGTTGTCAGGGTGAGTGTCATGGCAGATCACTCGAGGGAATCGAGGTAGTTGGCTAGTTTGATTTTCTAGAAGGAGTTTTGTGAAAATGCCGCGACGAACGGAATAAATCCAGTCGATACCGAACGGGGGATCACCGGCATGGCATGACATGATGCTGTGACACATCTCAAATGGTGAGAGACTTGCAAAGAAGAAGACCATCGCCCTGCTAAGCTGTAGAATACTACCCGACTGGAAGGCACAAGCTGAGAAATAAACTGCTCGTCGCAAGTGCCTTGGGGATTCTACTGCCATAGTTGGCATCTACCTACTCTAGATAAACTGAGGATAGAATGCTGACCCAGATGTGAAAAGGTCAAACATCCTAGACATAGGGCGGTGGTGAGAGCCACGCAAGAAAGCGGATATAGGCTGCGAGTCGTGCAGACAAGGGTATGTCTCTTTCGAACCCGTCTTGTATTAGCTGGTCGAGTCGAGCAATCACAATGGCTTTGCTAATATTGTCGGATGGGTTGGGCCACACAGATAGATACACCTCGATAGGATGCGATATTAGTCTTATCGCTGTATCCGACTTTGGTTCAGCTCCCAATCAGCCTAGACAACTAGCTTATATCCTACCTCGAAGATGTCTATTCCCTATCGGATGACAGGGCACGCTAATTCGATTACTCGGGTACTATATGCCTCGCACTTAAAGAAGTTAGAGACTCTTGAGACATTTATTGTTTGTACAAGGCTGTAAGAATCTTTAGCCTCCCAGGGGTCGACCGGAGGGTGAGGGGTAACGGGTAACTTAGTGCTTGTAACTAGTTGAATGGTCGCTACGGACAATCATCTGACGAAGGCCCATAGAGATTTAATCAGCTTAGCAATGCATATAAAACATATCAAAGTTCCCGCGCGGGGGGATCGCGCTCCAGTTTCAAATTTTCGAAGGTGCAGGTCGAGTGTGGGGTAACACGAGTGATACTCTGTGATACTCTACCTCGCTTATTTCCGATCATGAGCCAAGAGTAGCCCCAATAAAATCGACGCGTTATTGTATGATACCGGCAAGAGAAACAGCGCAGGAGTGCCTTTACCACATATGGGGGCCAAACGTCCGTCGAGGCTGTTTTCAGGGCTACTGAAGTGAATACGGAGCCTAGTTTTAGTACTGCACTTCCTGAACATCCCTAGGGGGGAAAATTATCAAATAATCCCTTTTCCCCAGCTCACATATCATTTGCAGCAGAGCTCCGATGACTCCTAACTCTAGGTTGCGGAGTGCTAGTATTATGTTGCTTTGGACCGCGCCCCTGTCCCGTAGAAATTGTCAACTTCAGTACCACCCCACAAAAAGGCAACTTCCCCAAGCTTTCGCCAACCCCCAATGTGAATCTGCTTGTGGGTACTTGTCCCAGGCAACAAGTACCCGCAAACAGGGATTAAAAAGATATATGGAAAAACATCTGTGCGCGTCTGAGCGCTCATACAAAATAGACCCCCCCTGTTTGCGGGTACTTCTTGCCTGGGACAAGTAGCTTGGATGGTTAGCTTATTTTCTTGGGAGGCATCGGCTTGCCCGTGGTTGAACTGTGTAAACCCTATTAAATAAGTCTAGTTGAAGAGGCTGTTTCTATTCCAAGCCAATCAAATTCATGAACACCTTTCTCAGCCCCAATCAATTCAGTCTGGACCCCCTGGTTGAGATACGCTCCCGTAAACCCGTGAGTGTATCTGGAGCCATTAGGCATCCTCGATCTTCCACTACACCAGCACAGCTAATCACCGGCCAAGAGACCTACCTTATTAATAATCTTCGAACGTTAATGCTATGAAACATCTTGGGATTTTGGGATCGATGCCCACAGGACCCGGTTGTCAGGTGAGGGCCAGAGTCCTTTACCCTCAATTCCGCAAGCCAAAGTTTGAAATTATCATGAAAGCTTGTTCCCTAAGGACCCAAAGAGTCTCCCTTCTTGCTTAGTAAGACATAGTAGTCATTAAGACGGTCTCCAGGTTGGATTCCGAGGGTAAGCCGTTCCCTAAGAATCGATCAAAGCAACTAAGTAGGACCGAAGGGCTGTAGCCGCGCCCGACTACTGGGCCTGAGCCAGGGGATCCAACGCCCATGATACCCTACATGGATTCGAGAACGTTAAGGATATAACGCTCCTGCATGACTCTGCAGGGTACTCGGGCATCTGTGTAGAGGCTATCAGGGCCGATAGGAGGAGGAGGAGGGATGGTTCTCGGGCCCGAACCCCTTGAGAGGGCTCTTCTAGCGGCATCTATCCAAGAGTGATCAATCCGCAGCGAGAGGAAAATATTGGGCGAGGCCCTGTCCCTCTACCCCCTATTTTGTCCTTTCACCTTTTTCTTTACTATAAAGAAGTAGTAAAGGCTCCATCTTCGATCGCTCCTCACACTTCGGAAGTAGCTCAATAGCTCAGCATATTGATAGCTACCCTCTAGAGCGCCAGTCCCCTAAACCTGTCGACCCCGAGCTTTCAACAAGGCCCTGCTCGACAGCACGCGCTACGCTGCCAGAGAGATAACAGGGATTCCGCCGGGATGAATGGTAGATGTAGAATTCTTTTCGCCGTGCCGGCTAAAAGCCCAGTTAACTTCGTACAGTAGTAATATGACATTTTAGAAGGATAAACAACTAGGAATGACTAGCCCTACCAAGGTAATTCTCAAACCTCCCTACTCCAGGCCAACGGTTTGATCCTCTATCGTCCTAATTCCTTGCATGAGTTTAGGTTACCATCGTCCCCATTATTCCTCTATCATACCTAGTTTTCTAACCACGTAAAGTTCTTCAAGAGAACCTAAGAAAATTCACACTAATGATTTGCCTAGCACAGATGCCTAGAGAGATAATCCGCACAAGGGGCAAAACCTCGCTATGGTCCCACCTAATCATTTTTTCCAAATTAAGCTCCTACAATCCTTATAGCCTACTGCCAGGAGGCTGGAGGGGGCTTGGCTTGGAATATAGCTTCAATGTTGTAACTGTTAAGGTAATTGCCTTGCTTGTGCTATGCTATTGGTCTGGTATTTAATAATTTTAATGGCTGGGTTTTTTCTTTCCGTCATGGTGGCTGGTAGTTACCGGATGACCAATCACTCCATGCAGGCCGTAATTTCTAAGAGATTGCATGGAATCGAGCGCCAAGTCGTACTAATCACGAGAATGGTCCGGTCGGAGCTCGGCATTTTGAAAGCTCCCCCTTCCTCCGGGACATCACCCAGAGATCGTCGGGATGAGGCTACATGGCTGCGTCAGCTCTCAGAAAACCCCTCGACATAGCCACAGGATTTTTTTAACTTGAACATTCCCCCGATGAAAGGCCTCAATTGCATTTTGCACTAAGAGGTTACAAACACCGGCGGTTTAACCCTGATGTCATCGGTGATGATAGACTCCAAGCCGAGTTAAGCGGAGTCGTCGTACTCAAAACCCTCCCAGCCTCGTACGAAAGGCAAGAGGCGGGGGATAATCGAATAATCCAGAGTATCTGTAGATATAAGGAAGGGCAAGAGAAAATCGGCCTCCGGATATCTTGAGCCGAGACTTATTTAAAGAAACAACATCTAGTGACGGGGGCAGTGAAGGGCTGAAGCCATTAGAGAGCTGGCCACTTCGTTAGTCTACTCAAATTCTTGATTATCCTTCATGATCCACGTACCTATAATCTTCCCGTTACCCCCTCTGAAATACATATATATATATGGTCTAAAAGAGCATCTCTCAATCTCAACGGGCCATCGCTTTCCCTTCATTAGTTTAGTACCGGATTCAGTTCTGCTAAAAGACCAAGATGCAGCTCACAACTGCCCTCGCAGGACTTGCTTCCCTCACTATTGTGAGTGCAAGTCCTCTACCCTCGTTCTTTTCTCGCAAAAATTCCACTGCAACGAATGCCGGTACTTGCGGAAATCAAACATATAGTCCAGCCATGGTAAGTACCGCCCCCGATATTGCATCTCTGAAGAATCAACTAACTCCAATTAGTATAAATGCTGGCCCGGCCCAGTCCTCTGTCCTACCATGAACGGAACTGAGACTCTGCCATGTGCCACCGGCAGTGGTGCCCGAGGTTTTGACTGCTATCTGCCCTCACAGTACACGTTAGTTCCCCTACCATAGTCCTGAAGCAACCCTGTATAACTGACATGGGGGATATTACAGCTGTATAAACGCATCACTTGTTTCACTACCCTTCACAGCAGCGACGAACGGCACAAATTTGACCTCAAACCACCTAACGTCCGCATAGCGCAATATCTTTTCGGATTTGTTGATGGTAATGCTGAGGAGTCTGCATCCGCGCGGCCGAGTTAGGGTGGGCATCTAAAGTGGCAATTCCCATACAAAGTGTCCAACTTCAACTCGGCCGCGCTACAACTACATAGTAGAGTAGTGGTAAACGCTATTTCACATATCAATCAATATTTCGTTAAGACCTAAATTAAGACTGCGCACCACCAGTAACATCACGGAACTACCGCTCGGAGTTAGCAAACCTTGAAATTGTATCAGAGTCGCTAGGCGCTGTCAGAACCACCCACCGCAGTAGCTACCATTTGTGCAACCTTCGAGTCACTATGCCTCATTAGAGTAACAGAGCAGTAAAAGTTAAGCAAGTGCGTCGAACTCGAACCAAAAGGGGTAGAAAACGGACCTTATTAGTCTCATGCGCAATGGTAGCTAGGATGCTTAGGGGCGCTTAAAATGTAGAGATCAGTTTTACCTCTAAACTCTGATGCCTCGGACCAGCGTGAGGTCCATTTATACTCATAATAGGTGAGCCGCCGGCACAGTGCGGTTACTCTCGGTCTACTCGAGGCCGTTTCTATTCTGATCCTCAGAGGTAGCAGCCGCAAAACTTGTTGGAATCAATGTATGTTAGTATTAGGCCTTAAATATCAGAAGGGGTGCCACCCACTGTTTAATGTGAAGGTTTTGTTGCTGATCTACTTGCTGGTGTATCTGTTGAGAAAAAAGGGGCTTGGTTATAAGCTCTTTTGGGTTTTCCTGAGGTAGGGGATGTGCTTCGCGTCGGTCATGTAAGCCGCCATCGTGAACTTTACAAACTCGAAAATACCAAGGGGCAGCGTTGAGTCTATCCTGCACAAAGGCCTCCAAAGTCTCCAGCCAAAAGGTTAAGGTGAGCCACCTTTCCCCTTACACCACAACATTACACACTCAAACACCAGCCGAGCGGGCCAGCAGGTTCTTCGCCCCTGATGGCTCACCGGGGCCTATTACGTAGTGGATAGGTCTTCCACGGAGGATTTCGACAAGACCAAACACCAACGGGCTATGAGAGCCAGACACTAATCTCTTCCGAAAAATTACCTACAAGAGAGAGTAAGTACCACCAACTTTTGTCCACCTTCAACCCTCAAGGCCATAATAACTAGAATTTGCAGGCGCGTGGTCACCTATAAAGTCACCCCAACCCATGAAAATAATTAATGGAATAGCAGCCGGCCTATATACATTATAACCCTTCTCGCCGTAGCCTAGGGGGTTGCACTATGGAAGAGATCTAGGAAACACCCCCGAAGAAAAGATTCCACACCAAGCGATGTCCACCTATAGCTCATATTGCCCTCGAATGCTCGCAACCTAGCCGCGGCTCAGCTGTCAGAGGGGCCTTGGTGTGGGGGGGAGTCAAGGGACCGAAAATTTCCTCGAGGTTAAGGTTCCATTCACGTTTAGTCACTCGGGATGCTCAATACCACCTCTACATCGGCTAACTAAATTCCGAGCAGCCAAAGAAAGTCCTACTCTATTCAGTATTATGTCGTGGCTTCATTTCCTCCTTTGATATATCTAAATTCCCAATATCTTAACCTACAGGTAATAGAACTAGGTGTTCGGACCTTCATTGCGCTAACTAATAGATAAGGAGCCCCGGCTCCAGGTTTTATTTTTCCTGAAAATCTTCCAAAACCTCGTGTAAACAGATGTGTCCATAGAAACAGGAGGAACACCGAAATTACAGAAAGAACAGCACGAGTGCCCAGGGAGATGTTTTCTTACAAGACTGGGATCATATTGCCGCTATACGGAAATATCTCCCCCAGCACTCGCACGCCCATTAGAGAAAATTTCTAGCCAACGGCTTTCTAGGATTAACATTCCGGTATGTGGTTTGGACTAGATCACATAGCTACCGTTACCTCCCGGGGAGCACCAGCCTACGGGAACCTGATACATCCGTTATGGATTAGCTGTTGGCAGCGACGTCTAACAGGCCTTGTGGGCCCAATGGTGCCCATGTTGCGACCAAAGCCATGATAGAGAAATATCTTCCAAAGCGGTAAGACCAGCTCTCCTTTTGCTTTTCTGGGCAACGCAAAGGTACCAAAATTATCCCTGGAGAAAGCCACAATCACTTCTAAAGTTACGGGTTAAGAATAGGAAAGAAACTACGATTCACCGAAGCCAAGCTAACAACATGAAAACAAGACCCCTCGCAGCCGCCCTAGGAGAAGCAATTGCAGCGATGGGACAGGCGGGAGTATGAAGATTAAATACCATTCACTCCTCCCGAATCCATGATACCACGCCCTACTTCTATCGGGTACAGATATCCAAGCCTTAAAGAAAAAATCGACTCAAATATGCTCCACGGCATAGAAATTACAAGCTCAAGAAATCTACCCGGTGCACGCTCTAAAGGACTAGCAGTCAGTGGTTGTTGTTGGCCAATCACACCACTCGCTTAGCGGACTTTACTCGAACGAGGGCTTGGCAACGGCCCTCTTAACTGGAGTCGGGTTACCACTACACGAAGATTTAGTAAGGCGCTGAAACTTTACAAGATTTACCCTGGGTCCCTTGATATATCGCCGGTTCCGCAGATAGGTCCCTGCTTGCGCATCCGGTATGTAGGGTGAACCAAGGCTCCCGGGACTGGGGGTTCACGTGCAGAACTGGATTAGTCATTAGGGAGGGAACCTCCGAAAATCACTGCACTTAATTTCCGAAATGCTAGCTACTGCACACACATTCTCTCTCCATACCCTGTACTAGGCTTGGCCGTGATGCCTCAAAACGGTTCCTGCTAGGCTTAACAATCACGGGTCCTCTTCTCGTGATTACGAGCGAAATGATGTGAGGGGTCCGGGATTGAGTGAAGGTCTCAATTATGTCAACGGTATATCCAATCAACACCTCCGTACACATGCAGGGAAACCACATCGTCATCGGACTTGATTTACAACGCATACTACTCGGGGAAGGACACGATAAACTGGCTGAATCGAGCTCCCCCCAAGTGCTCGATCTAACCTGGGGCATAACGGTTCCCATATCTTATCTAATCGCTTTATCAAACGGAAGACCTGCGTGCATGGGCATATGCACCATATGATACGAAAAGCAACCCTTCACTCCGACAGTTGGGAACAAAATCGTCATTACTCACACCGGTATTAGCAAAACTCCACAATAGGGAAAGCCTCGGTTTTGACGGATCCTAGGTCTCCCATATCTCTAGTAGAGCCAAGGTAATGCTAGGTAAACCTACGGTTAGGGTCAATATTACAACACCAAGTACGATACTCTCCATTTAGCCCCCAGCCCCGGATTTACCATTCTCTAGCTAGAGAAAGCCATTCACTCATCGCCTCTAATGTCCGATCACCCGTGTTTCCCGAGGCAACACGGTGGGCGAAATCAATGGACACGAGTGAAATCCGTTGAAACTTACTCTTTGTGGATTACCAGCTTTAGTCAGGCTGAACCCAGCTTCCAGATGTGTATTCGTGAAGTTCTTGTGTAAACCTCCGTAGCGGTTAGAGCTAGAACCCAGGAAATAGACGGTTATACTATCACTGATATCGTAGCCAGATCTATCGTGAGAATCCATATATAAACTCCTAAATCCCCCCAAATCAGCAAAATCTCAACCTACTTCTCAGATTCAGTGACGACTACGACACTGCCGCTGCAATCACAGACGATAGGAGGAAATATTTTCTCATTTTCTTGCCTTTTCAATTTTTGAGGACTCAACCCTTTATAACCTCTAATTGCTCCGAATAATCAACTCCTACTCCTCTTCGTACCCCCGACCCCAGCCGCCCAACCACCCAACCAATATTCTCCATTCATCAAGACTTTGAATTTCAAGAACTACGACTCTTAAAATTCGCACTCGTAAACATGTCTGGAACTACAGTAAAGACACTCTTCTTTCAGACCCGAAGAGCCAAAATACTAACCAATTTGCACGATATAGAAGAATATTCCCGATGTTGCCATCGTTGGCATTGGATGTCGCTTCGCCGGAGGTGTTAACAGCCCCGAGCAGCTATGGAACTTCATGCTCGACAAGAAGGATGCAGTGAGCGAGGTTCCTTCCCATAGGTGGGAGCCGTACTACAGGCGTGACCCTCGCAATCCCGAACTCCTAAAGGAAATCACCACAAAAGGGTCCTTCCTTGACAACCTCGAGAACTTTGATGCCGGTTTCTTCGGTATCTCACCCCGCGAGGCCGAGCTCATGGACCCTCAGCAACGTATCTGTCTTGAGGTTGCCTGGGAGGCATTGGAACACGCAGGTATCTCTCCCAACGACATTGCCGGCAGCGACGCCGCCGTCTTGATGGGTGTCAACTCGGACGACTACGGCCGCCTCATGCTCGAAGATTTGCCTGGAATTGAAGCCTGGATGGGTGTTGGATCTTCCTTCTGTGGTGTCCCCAATCGTATCTCATACCTCCTTGATCTCCACGGAAACTCCATTGCCTTGGATGCTGCCTGCGCTTCCTCCCTCATTGCTATCCACCACGCAAAGCAACTTCTCGAGAACTACGAATCTGAGGTTGCTGTCGCCGGTGGTGTCAACGCTATGTGCGGACCTGGTCTTATCCGTGTTCTTGACGTTGCCGGTGCTACATCACCCGAAGGTCGCTGCAGATCTTTTGATGCTGAGGCCAAGGGATACGGTCGTGGTGAAGGTGCCGCCGTTGTCATCATGAAGCGTGTCGAGGATGCCATCCGCGATGGCGATCAGATCCTTTCCGTCGTCAAAGGTACCGCCGTCGGACAGGATGGCCGAACCAATGGCATCATGCAACCGAACCCCCAAGCACAAGCGGAGGTTTACAAGAAGGCGCTCAGCGCTGCCGGGTTCGATGCTAGCACAATTGATTTCGTTGAGGCTCACGCTACTTCCACCCGCGTCGGCGATCCTAAGGAGGTTTCCGCTATCACATCCGTCTACGGATCTGCCGCCGGTCGCACTTCTGAGAACCCATGTTACATCGGTTCCGTCAAGCCTAACGTCGGCCATCTTGAAGCTGGTGCTGGTGTTGCCGGTGTCATCAAGGCAACCCTCGCCCTTCACTACCGCCAATTGCCCCCTCAAGCCAACCTTCAGACCTTGAACCCTGCTGTCGATTGGGCCAACAGCGGCCTCGAAGTTGTTCGTGATGCCAGGCCCTGGCCTCGCCCAGACCAGAAGCTTAGGGCTGGTGTCTGTTCATATGGATACGGAGGTAGTATCTCCCATTTGGTGTTGGAGGAGGCTCCTTCCAGAGAGGCTCTCAAGGAAGAGGAGAACAACCGCCCTGTGATTCTCACGCTATCTGGCCCAGGAGAGAAGTGGTATAAGGGTCAAGCTGCTAAGCTCGCAGAATGGTTGAAGACCGACGGTGCAAAGATTCCCCTATCCGCCATTGCATCCACTCTTTCCACCCGTCGCGCCCACCACCATGTCCGTGCTTCGATCGTTGCCGAGAACCATGAGGGCGCTATCGCTAGCCTTGAGAAACTTTCCCAAGGGATTGATGACCCAACCATCATCAAGGCTCGCACTGTCTCTGGAAACACTAAGAATGACGTCGTTTGGGTCTTCTCTGGCCACGGCGCCCAATACCCATCCATGGGAGTCGAACTCCTCAAAACCGAGCCTGAATTCGCCAAGGTCATTGACACCCTCGAGCCCATCTACCAAGAGACCTTGGGCTTCTCTCCAAGACAAGCACTTGAGACTGGTGATTTCGAGACCACTGATAAGATTCAGGCATTGACTTTTGCTATGCACGTTGGTCTCGCCGCAGTCCTCAAATCCCGTGGTATCAAGCCTGCTGCCATCATCGGTCACTCGGTTGGTGAGATCGCCGCTGCCGTCACCACCGGTGCTCTGACTCTTCTTGAGGGTGCCCGTGTTGCTAGTATCAGGGCCAGCCTGTATGGACGTCCAGATGTTGCCGGTAAGGGGGCTATGATCTTGGTGGATATTCCTTTCGAGGATGTTGAGAAGGATTGCGCGTCTCGCAAGGATATCAACGCCTCCATCCACGCCTCGCCAACATCTACTGTTGTCTCCGGAACTCCCGAAGCCATTAAGGAGTACTCCGACTATCTTGCTACCCAGCAACAGCAAGTTCGTGTCGTGAAGTCCGATGTTGCCTTCCACAGTCCCCTCCTCACTTTCCTCGGCCCAGCTCTCACTGGACTTCTCGGGGATACTATCTCTCCCAAGCAGGCCGATATCAAGTTGTACTCCACATCGGATCTCGATGCTCGCACGGATAAGCTGCGCAACTGCGATTACTGGATCAACAACATGCTCGGTCCTGTCTGGCTCACTTCCGCCGTAAAGGCCGCTGCTGAGGACGGACACAAGGTCTTTTTGGAAGTCTCTGCCCACCCATTGGTATCTCACTCAATCAACGAGACCCTCATGGAGATTGGTGAGGATGAGTCTGTCGTTATCCCCACTATCCGCCGCAACCACCCCGCCTGGGAAGGAATCAACACCGCCTTGGGCCGCCTCCACGCCAACGGTGCCGTCGTCAACTTCAAGGAGTTTGTCGGAAAGACTTGGGTCCCTAGCCTCCCTCTTACCGTCTGGCAGCACGAGAAATACTGGCATGAGGTCACTGTTGGCACCCCGACCGCCTCCGCCGCCGAGCGCCACGACGTCAATGCTCACGTCCTCCTTGGAGCCAAGACTCAAGTTTCTGGTATCAATGACACCTGTGTCTGGCAAACTGTTGTTGACGAGACCTGCAAGCCATTCCCTCTCAGCCACCCTCTCCACGGAACTGAGATCGCACCCGCCGCTGTCCTCATCAACACCTTCATCCACGCCGCCGAGTGTATCTCCGTCTATGATGTCGTCCTCCGCTTCCCCGTTCCCATTTCCTCTGCTTCTCCCCGTGAAGTCCAAGTTGTCTACCAAGAAAAAAAGGCCCTCAAGATCCGCTCTCGCCTGGTCGCTACCGAGGACAAGAGCGACGAGTTGTCCTGGATGACTCACACCACCGCCAAAGTCCCTGCCAACCCCATCGAGCTCGAAGAGGAATACTTCCCCATTGACGACGTCTATGCCCGTTGCACACTCAAGAGACACGCCAATTGGGCCATCGACTACCTCTCCGACATCGGTGTCGCTGCCATGGGTTTCCCTTGGACCGTTGAGAACCACGTCGAGGGTGACCGCGAGTTCATCGCTAAGGTTAACGCCCTTCCTGATGGATCAACCGACCTCCCATGGGACCCTACCTCATGGGCTTGTATCCTGGATGCCGCCACCTCCATTGGTTCCGCCGTTTTCTACAAGTACCCTACCCTCCGTATGCCCGCACATATCGATAGCATCACCATTGCCGCCCCTCCCCCACCTACCGCATTGATCTACGTCCGTGAAGTCCCCGACCAAGACTGGACTGCTGAAGTTGTTGTCACTGCTCTGGATGGCAAGGTTCTCGCCAAGCTCCGTGGTATGCGCTTCTCCCCGCTCGACGGTACCCCCGGTGTCAGCGGCAGCGTCGAGTCCCTCGCCCACAACCTCCACTGGACCACCGCCCAACTTGACAGCACCTCCGCTCCGCTCAACAACGTCGTCTTTGTTGCCGACAAGGCTCATTCCCTCCTCGGTCCCTTTAAGAAGACCCTCACTAAGCGTGGTCTCGGTGTCAAAGTCATTGAGAGCCCTAGCGAGCTTGAATCACACTCTGATGTCCTCCACAAGACCGGGACCGTAGTTATCGTCCTCCCCGATGAGCTCGAAGATATCGAGAGACTCCCCCAAACCAACTTTGCCAATACCCTCAAGCTCCTTGAAACCACCAAGCGTCTCAACACCTTCAACTCCTCAGCCAAGCTCTGGGTAATCACCGAGGAAGTCCAAAACGCAAAGAGCGAATACTCTCTTGCCGCTGCCTCAATGTTGGGTCTTGCTCGTATCATTGCCTCCGAGCAACCTGACCTGTGGGGTGGCTTGATTGACATTGACGAGCCTGCCTTCCCTTTCCAGGTCCTCAAGTTCATCCACGATGCCGATGTGGTGACCGTCCGTGACGGTGTCAGCAAGATTGCCCGTCTCCGTGCCCTCCCTAAGGCTTCGCTTGCTCCTGGAAGCGACCTGAAGTCCGCCATCAAGATCCGACCTGACGGAACATACCTCATCACTGGTGGTCTCGGTGCCTTAGGTCTCGAAGTTGCCAGCTGGTTGGCCGAAAAGGGTGCCCGCCGCCTTGTCCTCCTCTCCCGCAAGGGCCTACCACTGAGGTCTACCTGGTCTGACACGGCCAGCGGCCCCAACGCCGACATCATCAACAAGGTCAAGACCATCGAAGCTTTGGGAGTTGCCGTCAACACTATTTCTTTGGATCTCGGCAAGCCCGGCGCTAGTGAGGATCTCAAGAAGGCTCTCGACAATTTGTCTCTCCCCCCTGTCACTGGTGTCGTCCACGCCGCTGGTATCATGGAAGACGCCCTCATCCACGAAGCCACCGAACGATCCTTCAAGAACGCCCTCACCCCCAAGGTCGAAGGATCGTGGGCGCTTCACAATGCTTTCCCCGTCGGAACTCTCGACTTCTTCGTCCTCTTCTCTTCTTGCGGTCAACTCTTCGGCTTCCCCGGGCAGGGTGCTTACGCCTCCGGCAACGCCTTCCTCGACGCTCTCGCCAGCTACCGTCGCAATGCCGGCGATAACGCTCTCTCACTCTTGTGGACCGCTTGGAACGGTCATGGTATGTCTGCCTCCGCCTCTGCTGACTTTATCAACGCCGAAATGGAGACCAAGGGCATCACCGGCGTCACTCGTGACGAAGCATTCCGCGCCTGGGAGTATGCCGCCAAGTATGACGTTCCTCTGGTCGTTGTGGTCCGCTCCCTACCAATCGACGAGGGCGCCACTCCCGCGGTCCCTATCCTCACCGATATCGCGGCCCGCCGCCCACCACCTGAGGTCGACTCCGAAAGCGAGGAGGAAGACAGCGAAGACGAAGAGGAGTCAGCCCCTGTTACTACCGCTCCATCAAACTCCGCCGACCTTAAGAAGCGCCTCGAGGCGACAATCAAGGCTGATGTCGCATCGGTCCTTCGCCTGTCCTCTCCCGATGATGTTGACACCCACCGCCCTCTCTCCGAGCTCGGAATGGACTCTGTCATGACTGTCGGTCTCCGAAAACAATTCAAGGACACCTTCAAGGTTACCATCCCACCAACCCTCATCTGGGCTCACCCAACCGTCGCACATTTGACCAAATGGTTCGCCGAAAACGCCAAAGTATCCGCACCCTCCGCCACCACCACTTCCAGTGCGCCCAAAAAATCAAAGTCCCCCAAGAAGTCTACCCCCAGCAGCTCCAGTAGCGCTCTTCCTTCGAACCCAGCAGACTTGAAGAAGCACCTCGAGCAGATGATCAAGGCCGACGTCGCCTCAGTCCTCCGCCTCTCCTCTCCCGATGACGTGGATACCCACCGCCCTCTGTCCGAGCTCGGGATGGACTCGGTCATGACCGTCGGCCTGCGCAAGCAGTTCAAGGACACCTTCAAGCTCACCATCCCGCCAACCTTGATCTGGGCTCACCCAACTGTCGCCCATCTAACCAAGTGGTTCACCGAGAACGCAAAGCCCACCACCTCCCCCTCTGCCGCCCCTACCGCTTCCTCAACCAGGAAGCCCAAGTCCACCAAGAAGTCGAACACCGCCTCCACGGGCCTCTCCCTCCCCACCAACCCAGCAGAGCTGAAGAAGCACCTGGAGAAGCAAATTAAGGCCGATGTCGCCTCGGTCCTCCGCTTATCCTCCCCCGACGACGTCGACCCGCACAGACCCCTCTCCGAACTCGGAATGGACTCGGTCATGACCGTCGGCCTACGCAAGCAGTTCAAAGACACCTTCAAGGTCCAGATCCCCCCCACCCTGATCTGGGCTCATCCGACCGTTTCGCATCTTTGCAAGTGGTTCGCTGAGAACTTGGCCAAATAAATAAGTTTTTTTTCTTTCTTGTCCGGGGGTGGGTGGGTGGGTAGGGTAGGATGAGCGCGAGAGAGCAGATGGGGAAAACACAGAGGATAGAATGATGGAAAGTGTGAGGAAGATGAACAAAGAAAGAAAGGGGGCTCATATATGTCGTAGTCTATGGTTTCCTTTTCCTTTTCTTTTCCTTTTTTTTAAATTCTTCTTCTTCCCTTTTCTGCCCCCCCTGTCCTCCTTGATGATGTTTGTCGTCGCTGTTTTTCCCAGGATGAAAGTACGAGTATAATGATGTCTGCGCGGTCATAATGATGTTTCTTTTGTTATCATTTATGTTTTCGCGTTTTTCGTCTCCCTAAAATGTCTTTTCCTTTTTTTCCTTTTCCTTTCCTCTTTCTTGTCGATTGCCTTTTCTTGTTTATTTTTCGTTCTCCTTTCTGCTAGATACAAGATGTGAAATTTGAGTCTTCACTTATTCCCATTTTTTCTCTCTCAAAGTGAGAAAAAAAGAATCACGAGTGAGACACCCATTGCAACCCTAACCCTTAACTTCTTCGCCTCGCTTTCATCAATTGGCCCGTGCGCTCCCTTGCCCCCACAATTCGCGAGAGATCCAACAGTAACTTTAACCTCTAATTCAGCTGCGAGCCCCCTCTCGCTGTCCGCCTTACACACCGGTACGTCCAAAAAGTAGAAGCGATGTAGGTACCCGCATCCATCAATTCCTCCCTTTTATTCGTGCGACATGATGCGCACTACGTGTCCTGCTATATATGGCTCTGTTGGCACTCCAGCCAGCGGGGTCTCCCATTTCAAAACAGAAAGCCTTTCGAGAAAATAAAACTAAATCTCTCTTCTTCATCGCCGTCATTGCTTTCCCCAAGCCCCCAACAGAGAGACGAAAATACTATGCTGACGTTCATAATAAATACTTCTCTAGGGATCCTCGCTGCTTGGGCCTTCTACAGGACGACTATCGTCTTGCTCTTTCCCGAGAACCATGCCGAGATTAGTATCCTTGGGCTTCTACGATTGCTGGTTAGAGGCTTGTTAGCCAGCCCAGGCCCTAGCGTTCTGCCGTTGGACCAATTGAGCTACACACTCCTTGAAGATGCGCGTAAGAGCGGGCGGTTGCGGGGCGGATACTTTGTGCTGCGCACAAAGAATGGGGTTTGCTCGGATGAGAAGGGGACAAACTGTATTTTAGAGATACAGAATAATTGGAGGAAGATGGAGGGAGAGTGGTATGCTTTGATCAAAGAGCCATTGGTCGGGTTCCAAACCAGGGAGGATGATGAATGCGTTGTCGCCTTGACGGTCAGGCATCGAAGCGACTGGGATGTCCTTCCTAGCACCTCCGATCTCATTCCCGAAGGCTTTCATGTATCACAGGGGTGGCGGGAGAAAGGCAGAGAAGAACTTAAAGAGAAAGGAAATATCCTATATGCTCAGGAATCATATTGGGGTGCTTTTGATCTGTAACATCTCCCTACAGCCGCAAGAGTCGGATTTAGGTGCTGACGGGATAGTTACAAGCAAGCCCTACACCAACCAGTAGACTCGGTGTCCTCTGACCTGATACAACGAAACAGTGCTCAGGCAGCGTTAAAACTCTCCCTTCGCGACACGGCCATTCAAGATGCTACGGCAGCAATGTCAGCCAATCCGTCAGATCCCAAAAACTCTCTCAAGTTGGCTGAGTGCCACCATGCTGCGCGGAACTATGTCGCGGCGGAAACAAACCTCCAGAAGTTGGTGACACTCGATCCCTTGAATGTCAAAGGAAAGCTCCTGCTCGAGAAATGCCAGCAACGGATCGCAGAGACCAAGGGGGAATACGATTGGGTAAGGATTAGAAAGGGGCTGAAGACGAGGCCAAATTCCTATCTCGATGTCGCGGATTATACCGGGCCCGTTGAAGTCAAAGTCGGCAGATTCGGTAAGGGGTTATATACGACAAAAGACGTTAAGGCCGGAGATCTATTACTCGTCAGTAAAGCTCTGCAATTCGTTTATCTCTCCGACGGAGACCTCGACAACGCCGAAAGGTTGAAGGGTATGAAGCTAGATTGCATTCTCGAGGTTGCCGAAAGGTTACACAACGAGAAGGGTCTGCAGAAAGGATTCTTTGAGCTCTGGAAGGGAAAAGAAAGCCTAGAACCCAAAACTATCGGTGACACCTATGCTCTTAACACGTGAGTGTTCTTTCAAATTGCGGCCGTGATTGTCGCTCAGCTAATATTGGGAGCAGAGAAACGATCAGGGACATATATGACCTAAATTGCTTCACACCGTCATACCACGACATAAATACCTTCCTAGAAGAGCCCCCGTACGGCGAAGGACTGTGGCTTCTCCCTTCCTTCATGAACCACGCGTGCTGGGCCAACACACGTCGTTCGTTCCTCGGGTACCCTCCCCTCCACACTACGGACACATTGATATACTCAGGCTAACGTAATCTAGCGATGTCATGATCCTCCGCGCAGCAGCAGATATTCCTTCCGGCTCCGAACTCTTTACGCCTTATGTCTCGCTCTATAGGGATCTGCTGTCCCGGCAAACTCATCTACAAGATCGCTACGGTTTCACCTGTACCTGTGCATACTGCGCAATTCAAACGGAAGAATCCCTTCAAGTCCGTAAGAACAGAGCCTCGATCCTAGAATCCTTCGCCACCCTCCTCCCTTCTCTTGATCCGCTATCACAACAAGGGGCTTTGAAGAAATGCATTTCAGAGGTCGAAAAGACATACACTCTTCCCCCAAGCGACTTCCCACGATTAGAACTCCTTGATGTGTACTGGGCGCTAGCCTTAACGTACCACCAACATTGGCCCCGAGAGGGGATAGCGGTCAGCATGAATTTGTTAAATGCACTTGGATTCGAGTTCGGCGATGACGGAAGCATAAGTAGATTTGGGTACATAGATATCCACGCGATGCCCACAATGTCTCAATTGTGTATTTCTTGGGCGGCGCTGGGGGAGATGCAGAGGGCTGAAAAGTGGGGTGAGAGTGCGAAGGCCGTTTGCACGATCATCATGGGTGAGGGGACCCGGTTTGAGGAGATTTATAAAGGGTGGCTGGAAGCTGCGCCAAAGGGCTAGTTCGTTATCATAGAACAGTTATGCCAGAAAATGCGATGAAATGAAGGAAAAATCAACCATCATAAGTAGTGTGTGTGTGTCCTAAATATGAAGGTATCAGTCTTAATCCAGATTCATGAACAGTATATATCCCATTTCAGAAACCCCATAAACCTATCCAGAAAAAAACTTGCACCGTGTGAAACAGTTCATCCTCAAGTCCGCCCCACCAGCTCCACCCTAAAAACACAGAATGGCCAGAAAGAAAGCCAAATTATAGTGAAAGACCAGCAAAAAAAACAGATAGAGAATTCTGGAAAGGAGGGCATAATCAGTTTACAGCAACGAGCACTAAATCCCCTTGTCATAAGTTAGACAATCAAGCCACGTGAGGCAGCCGATATGCCAAGAGTCACCTTCCGTCAACCCCTGAACCGAGTGATTTCTGCAGAGGCTCCGTTCCGCTACCGTAGTGTGTTGGTAGGGTGGGTCGTTGAGATGATGTCCTCGCCAATACAGTATCTGTGCCTGATCCATCCCAGCTTCTTCAGTGTAATGGCTGCGTTGAGCTTGGGTTTTTAATGGATCAGGCTAGGTAACCTGCCTCATACTCTCCTACAGTATCTATCCTACTTTGTCTGCCGCAAAGACCCCATAGAACACCCCTCAGCTATAAGGCACCAAGGAAATTTAGCTCTTTTCAAAGTATGCGATGAAATTCTTTCCCTCCCCCGTGATGACCTCTCCCCCAGTGATCCCGTTCTCATGACACATGACACCCAGTCAAACCAGCAGTCCACTATACCCCCCCCCCCCCCAAAGGCCAATGGGGAAAGGCAGAATAGCACCTAAGAGCAATAATAATAAGAATCGAAGACCACAACCCCTGTGCATCCACCACCACCACAAGCAAAAACCAGGCCAAGTAAAATCCGGCATCTTCTATCAGCAGTCACAAGCCCCCCCCCCCCCATCAATTCCCAATCCCGAAGACAAAGAAAGCACTTCACATTGATCCCGCATTCAACAAAGAAAGAGCCTTTATATTATCATACAAAAGCCCAAGTTCCCGCCTGGTTGTCTCTCCCAGCGGCAACGCATGCATATGATACATGCCGCAAACTCTGCGATGCGGCGGGCGTGATCAGGTCAAACTATATGTGACGTCAGGCAGGAGTGGCTCAAGTTCCCGCCTTGGCCATTTGGGGATTTGCGATGTACAGTACACAGTAAGAGTCCTCCAGATACCTGTTTTCCGAGGGCCTCTAGGGACGTTGTAACCCTGCATGACAACTTTTTTTTTTGCTAAATTGTAAAAAGAGGGGCGCTAGTTTAAGTGTTTTTTTGCCAGTGCTAGAAGTGCTCGGAAGGGTATGGGAATTTGAGGGAGAGTGGGGATATCCTTAATTCTAGGTGTTGACAAAACATAATCTCCACGAGGCATTCGGCATTAAATTCCCATTGCTCGCTAACTTTCAAAAGGATGTACCACCAATTCTGCCTTCTATTTTTCACCTACGGTATGCGACCAGCGGTTCATCGTAGGAGGAAATATGTTTTTTGCATAACTTAGTGAACTGGAGTAGGGGGGCCGAATTTTCCTCAGGTTTTCTCCATATAGGGTCCCCGCTTGGAATAACCAGAAAGACATCGCACGATATTTATCCAGGGAATTAAGCATTTCAACCTAAATACCCAAGTTTCCCAATACAATACGGTACTCAACCAGAGGCCAGAGACTAAATTGATTTAGTAATAACCTAAGAATCCATATCCACAATGGCCAATACCGGTACGCCTCCCGCGCAGCCCCCGGTGCAGTAGATTACTAGCCTTAATGCGCCCAGATTTAAGTCCTCTGGCAGGCTGACTACCTTCGCCTTGCCCTGCCCGGTATGATACCCATTCCCGCGGTACACCCCCGTGAATGACAAAACCCGAAGCCGTGCATGCTTTTCATGCTGAGAATTCCTACAAGTAATTGTATTTTCAATACGGTAAATTAGAGTTGCGGAGGGATTTCATGCTATTAAGTTAGATACGAGGTGCGCTGGGGTTACAGATTCTCCCGGCAGTGCAAGGCGCATCCGGTAATAATTAATTAGTGCTTGCGGTTCATGAAAGAATTGGAAAAACCCCAGGAATGGCTTGGCAATACAACAACGATAATAAGGAATATTTCCTGTGGCCCGGGGAGTATCGTATCATACCTGGTGGCATAGCGAAAAATATGGCACAACGAAAAATTTGGTGCTCTCAAGAAACTTCAACGAGAGGGAAGCACAGGCAACCGAGCAGGTGGAAAATATTGATTCTGATTTGGAGTCTGATACTTCCATTATCATAGTAACCTCTTTAGCTATTTGATAGTTAATTCGCTTAAATCATTATTATTTTTACCATCATTTTGTGGTGAGGTTGTGGTGTTGCTCACCAAATTTTTCGTCGTTCCGTATTTTTCGCTAATTATGCCATCAGGTATCATACGTTATGCAAAAGAGCGTTGAAACCTTTGACAGTTTTTCTCCCCTTGCTACCGTAATCACCTCCACTGGTTGAATGCCAAGCCGAGGCTAAATTTCAAGATTCCCTGGGGGGACTCGCTCGTCATGTGTCTGGAGGGGCTATCCATTGCAAGTGTCCTACAACACGTACTAGGGGTAGGGGTGAAGTATTGGGACAAGCAGGGGTAGCAGAGGCCTGTGCATATACCTTGGAAGAGGTATCAAAGAACCAAAAAAAAGTAAGATAACTACTAATTAGAGTAATTCTTCAACCCCCTGCTTGTCCCAATATTTCCCCCCTCACCCGAGTACCATACAGTCATCCTGACTCGTGTGTCATGTGGCTGGCTAGCTTTTGTAAGAAAATCGCGCCCTAATTTTAACAAAATACCCAAGACTCTTATTCTCCTCAGCTTTTCCCAGGAAAAAGGTAAATACCAGTACCGCACTAGTTACAGTTACGGTACTGTACCCCGGAAAAAATAGAGGTGCCCCTATGATACCGTTCCTCGCAAAGGCATCGTATTTGCTCGTGCAATCCACCATGTCCGCCCAGCCTCCAATATCCGTATCCAAAAACAACCCCTCCTAAGAAGGGACAGCCCCTTTCCTAACGCGGTATAGTCTGAGGCCCGTGGAGATGCTAACCGGCAGCCACAATTGTTAACTTGTCAAACTATGCCTATAATGGGCAAATGGATCAATGATCCAACGGTGAATTACGCGAGTAGCAATCCCTTTATCCCCCAAAAAACTTCTAAAGACAAGTTGGGTCATAGCCGGGGTTTGGGGGATGCTCTTGAGTTCCCTAGTGTAGCGGACCACCAAAAATTTTAACACCTAATTAGACCTATCCTTCCCTTTTCGGTAAGTTGTTTGGATGTTCCACCGCTGCTCCGCGAGGGGCCGAAGGTAGGGTCATTCTTTGGGTAGATTTTGCTTTTTCGCTGATATGCTCCTGGGGCGATGGCATCCGAAAGGGTTTACTGCCAAGGGCATGGTATTTAAAAGAGTTACTTGTACAGCAACTTCCCCCCCACTCTCCGGTTTAATATATCCAAAACTTCTAGATCATGCCTACAGTATAGTACCCACTCTTCAAAGTTCTACCGTACCAGCGAATGGAGTGGCTAGTGAGCATACTTCTTCCCCTCCCTTCCACCCACTTTACAAACTCAACAATACACTGTAACTTAGCCCGATTCGCCGGACACACAGGGCATCACAACGAGGCCAGCGTGAATTCCGCGAGAATGCAGTAACTCCATTAGAAGAGGAATAAACCCTTGACAGAACCATAGTCTCATCTTATTTTATTTTTTTATGGTAAGGCGTCGGGCCCTTCCCAGACAAAGCTGCTGCAAACACACAGGCCCACGCCTCAACCCACCACACACTGTGTCCCTCGCCCAGGCAGCAAACGAAAAAAATGAAACCAAGCTCGCACCTGCCCCTGAGATTCTTTGACTCTAATTCTCTCGCCCCCGCCCCGGATAATTTTCTTCACATGGACACACACTCGCTGTCCCGTGGTCGACGAAAGGATCCCAATATCGCAATCTACATGGCAAACATAGACAGGGTACAGTACACCACGTTAAACCGCTGGGGGCATACGCAGCGGGGAGTCCTCTCCTGATGCACATCGCACGCACTCACAGTCCACCCATGAAAGAAAGGGAAAAAAGAAAAAAAGCATCACCGCAGCGGTACGGGGGGCAGCAGGGCAAGAGCCTACGCACAGGCCGCGCACGCTTTCCAACCTCATTGCCAAGGGAGTCTATATTCGAGTGATGATCCATGAAGGTACTTTTATGTGAGTGATGTCTCATGACCAGTTCAATAAAAATAGAACACTATTTAGGGACAATTAAGCGACAGGGAACTTCTCACTTGGCAACTTCATTAGTGCCATTTGGTCCTTTTCTCTCTCTTCCCTTTCTCCTACGGTAGTCTTTTCCCCCTTGTGGGCTGTGGTGACGGATAATTATGGTAAAGTTTCTGCGCGGTGGATTGGTGGGGCTGTACCGCGCTGAGTTGTGGAATGCTTGGCCATGTCTTGGTAAGCGTGCAGAAAATGAGCTCCGATGTTCAGCAGTTCCTGGGTTGGAAACACGGATTTCGTTGGTTCTCGAATGAGACAATGTGATTATTATTATTATTTTTCACCCGCTCCCTCCCTCCCTCTCACTCTCTCACGTAGCTCTATCTGGCCCGTTGAAAAGTGTCAGACATCGAGCTTGACTACTGTGGTGAGATGGACACGATGACTTTGATCCAGGGATAAAGGTTTCTACTTTTACGGTACCTGTATGGCGAAGCTGTCGGCGCTGTACCGCGTTGTACCGGGGAGGTCATTATGGCAAGTAAGAGTAAGTAGGCGACAAGCGGAAATGGCGGACTGCAGATCGGTAGAGCTAGGATACTTGTAGATTTGTGATATTAAAAGAGATCGCCAGGACATGTTCCTACAACACAACCCTAAGACCTATCGGGGGCTTCATATAGGCCTAAGGCTATCAGTAGGGTAACTTTTTGTGTTCACGCGGGTCTGCACACGGGTCTGCCAGTGCGCATCATACAGGCATTCCTTCACACACCCACACGCACAAGGGAGGAGGAGGAGAAAAAATGGCTTGATTGAAGCGGGGATGAAGGGCTTACTATGGAGCTTCGGATCTGTCTGTCTCCCCACTATCGTCCCACTAGGATTTTTTTTAATTCAATTTTCTTTTCCTTCTCGCCATAATAATATTCTTATGGTGGGCAACCGTTAACAAACTTTGCTGTTCCTATTATCATGTTATCGTAGGCCCCCGTTTTTACTGCTGCGACTTGTACCTGCTTGTATTGCTCCATTTCATAGGAGGGTCCACGTGGCAGAGCGTTTATGTTGAAAAGAAAAGAAGAAGAAAAAGAAAAGACAAGAAAGACATGACAAGAGCTCGGTTTCTTTTTGGGGTTAGTGTTCTGAGTACTTCGGCTTTTGCAGGTTGAGTCCCTCACGGGTTTTTTCTTCGTTCTCTCCTTCCCACACCACCACCACCTTTGCGCCTCCCCAGTCGAGCTGTCTCTCACCCTCTCTCTCTTACCCTCAACTTGCCTTCTCTCGTTTCCCTTCCTACTCCCTCTCCCCATCCATCTCGCTCCACATCATTCTCCTGTTTCCTCATATTATTACCATCATATTCTTTTTTCTTCCCCCCTCTACTACTATTGTTATTATTATTATTATTATTATTATCATTTCATTCTGCCTACTTTTTACCCTCCAAGTCGATTTTCGTCGCTTGGCCTCGTGTTCGATACCCTGTTGTACCCTGCCGTAGTTGAGTAGTCAGCAGAACGGACTCCGCCCCGCCACCCGCTTAAAACTATCTCTCAGTCTTTCTTGCTCGCACAACACATCACGGCACCTAACCTACCCTGCCCTTTCCCTTGCCTACTGTACGAGTATTCCCTACCCACCCTTCCCCATCCCTCCTCCACTCTTCCCTCCCGTTCCTTCCTTCCTCCTTTCTACTTCCTGAGCACAAGCACACATACACATTACATTACATACACGAGAGACATCATACACCATACTCAGGCACACCATTTGGAACTAGAGTACTTATCCATCCATCCATACATCTATTCCTCGCATCCGCCGTTACCTCCTTCAACCACGACCCGAAATTTCCGACCATCCATTCACCACATTTTCTTCTCCACGCCAACCCCATTACCACAACCAACCGACAACCACACTACACCCTTATTCTCCTAAAACCTTTTTACCAACCAAATTTAATCTCTTGTTAACCACCAACCCCACAACCAATACGAGCCCTACAATGGGTCTCCGACTTCGCCAGAAGAGCCCTTCTCCACCCCGATCACCACAACAGCAGGAACAGCACAGACAGCAGCAACCATCTCCTCCACCCACACCACAACCCCGAAAGTCACTGAGAAAGGCACGGAAAAATACTCACCGGTCGAGATCACGGTCGCCGTCTGGTCTTAACTCAGCGATTGTACTGCCTAGTAGCGTAATTCCTTATGGTGTATTATTTCAAGAAGATGAGCCCGAAGATGAAGGCTACTCGAGTCCCCCTTCAACGCCTACTGATCCTCCTCCACACATGCAGGTAGATGGATGGCGGATGGTACCTGAGAGGGGTTTGGCAATGGAGCTCATGTTTGGTAACATGGACGCGGATTTGATCGACGAAATAACTGGTGTATCCTCAAGCGACGAAATGGATATTGACGAGCCCGCAACACCATCAAATACAAGAACAAATACACGGATACCACATACACATCTAAGCTCGAGTCCAAGCTCGGAGGCATCGTCGAGTAGTATGAACTCTCGCGATCGAAGGTATTCCGAAAACGGTTTTGGTGGGAGAGTGGTGGATGAGAATTATGATTAGTTCTTGAGCCGAAACATTACTCTATTCTAGCGTGGATCTAGTTTATTACCCTTACATTTTTACTCTTCGGTCGGTCGGTCTCGACACCATCATCCTGCGAACAAACATCGTGCGGTGCATCATTTTAGGGCGATAGCGATTCTCATATGCGATGGGGCGGTTCTCTTTCCTTTTTGTTCTTCACAACTACCTCTACTGCCACTTTATTTGCTTTTGCCGGGTACCTAAGCGGGGGGAACATCTCGGTAAAGGTGGAGCTCCCCCCAAACATTTTTGTTCTTCTCTTCCCAAAAAGATACACAAACCTTTAGGGGATTCTGTTAATTGAGAACGAGAGAGAAATTAATGAGGAGAAGGAGAGAATAAAACAAACAGAAAAGGCCGAAGGAAAAAAAGGGTTCTACAAAAACATCAGCTTTACCTTGACCGAAACGTAAGGTAACCCTTTTTTCCTCCCTCCTTTTCTGGACCCTCCTCTTTAATACAAAAATCATAGCAAAGCAATTCTTGTACTCTTCTCTTATTTATTTTCTTCACAGTATATAGTTTGCCTTTCTCTTTTCTCCTCTTGTCCACATATGTACCATCGTCCCTCAGTTCATTTCGGTCCATCATGTTTGGTTCGAGTCGGTCGGGTTAGGTCATAGCGAATCTTGTCATTATCCATTCTGCCTTCTTCCTCTCTTCCTTCTCTTTCATTTCTTTTATATCTCTCTGTCGATCTGTTTGCTCTCAAAAAAAGCTTTCTCATCTTCACCGGGAGTACTTGGGGTTGGTAAGGCGTTCTTGTCTTCTTTTTTCCTCTTTCTCGTTACTTCTTTCTTACCTGCCCACCTACCTACTTGAACACTTCTTGTCCTATAACCGCTCCTCCTTTGCTTCTTGACTTGTCTCACATGTGGGTGTTTTGCTTTTCATTTACTCTCAAAGGGAAAAATCTGAACAAACGCTAAAACGAATCTCTGTCATGTTTCTTTGGTCCTTTTCATTCTGGGCTCGTTTGGGGGAAGAGGAATTAATAGACGTATGTGTGTATGTACGAGTACTTTACTAGCATTATCGGCCCTTTAGGTTATTTAAGAGAAACTTTATTACACTACTGAATCCAGTACCGTACTCGAGTATTCACGAGATTACGGCATAGTCGCCGAGGGCAAAAGCACCGTACTTTGGCTTCTTTTTACCTGGTTATCACAATGGTGTGCTCGCCCGAATGCTCCACTCCACTCTGTTCAACTTATGATGGCTCGTGATGTGATGAACAGATGCACCGGGAGGGGCAGATGTAGAGATAGGTGGCACACAGACAGGCAGATCGGTTGCCAGGCTGGGTTGACGGGATTAGGATGATAGGTTGGCGTATCATGGTCGACAGGGGGTGACGGAAAGTGATGAGTGCACTGTGGCTGCGCGCTCCCACACGAAAACACGACAACCAACCAATCAAGCCGAGACGCACCGCCACAAAGCAGCCCTTGTGGTGCAATCCTTAATCCTGAAGGGCTTTGTGGCAGGTGGTGATTAGATTGCTAGCATAATCACGGGATATCACTCGTACTCGAGCTCCAGAGCCCTGCTTGGTAGAGTATCATACCCGAGCAGTTAAGTTACTACCGGTAGTACTGTGCGATGCACTGTAGCGGGTGACCCGGCTCTTGTACAGTATGATATACGGTAATATGAGTCACTCATTGGCGTCGCGCACACTGGGACTCCTTTGCCTTCGTTTAGGTTTAGGTTTAGGTTTGGTTGGTTGGTTTGGGAGAGGGTGGGAAAAGGGGGAATTGGCTTGACTCATGATATATTTATTTTTGTTGTTATGTTGTGCGCATTGTTTATTTGTGTTAAAAATTTTATGAGGCTGTTTTTTTTAGATTGGTCTTGGTGAATGAATGAATGAATGAATGAATGATTCATGCGGAAGTTGCCCGCGGGAAGGGGGGGTTTTATCATAAGTTTGATAATGGTATTGTGGCTGTGATTGGGCGTTGTGGCTGTGGGTATGTGGCTGTGCCGGAGGTTTCGCTGCTACGGTATCTCGGATCTCGTTGAAGGACGAAATTCATTTTTTTTTTGATTTCTCGCCCACCCGAGGGTGGTTTGTTCCGGCTCGGGTGACGGTTTCCCTCACAGCGGCTCCGCGCGATATCATCACATCATAACATAACCTCTTTGGACGGTCGCTTAGATAGCTATCGTAGACTTACCGTGCCATAAATGTCTGGAACAAACAAACAAACAAACCTGGCTATGATATGATGATAGCCATCTATCATACATACACAAGTGCCTGAGGTGAGGAGCTTATGTCACCCATCATCCGCCCTCCCTCCTCCTCCTTCCAACATTTCGTTAGACTAGGGCTCTACTAATACAATGCCCTAACCCAAAAATAATAATTCTATGATAGAACCCCACGGATCAACCACACTCCCGTATACCGGTATTCCATCGTACTGGTGCGATATCATACGTGCCACAAAGTACCCTCTCAGGCCCTCACCACACGCGTACCTGCCGAATAATAGTTCCCCCCCCCCCCCCCACCCGAGGGGCGAAAAACAAAAAACAAAAAAAAGACAAGGCCAAAAGTGCCCTTCCGGGTACTTTACACTAACGTGTCCGTGCGTGCTCGTGCGAGTAAGGCTTGAAATGATGTGGTGATGGTTATGGTTATGGTGATATTATCTCGCAACGGACGTGCAGCGTAGTGCAGTGCATGGAAGTAAGGCTACGGGAAACTGTCTTGTGGGAAGGGGGGAGGGGGGAGGGGGGAGATGGAAGCTTTGGGGAGGTTATGGAGCCTTTAATGTGCACTTTTGGAAGGAAGGAAAGAAAGGCTGGTGGGCGCGGTGTAAACCGTGCTGTATGTGGATATTGTGGGGGGGTTAGAATGTATGGCACAAGGCGGTGGTGGGGTCCTATTCATGTTTGGAGGGAGGAAGGGAGGAGGAGGAAAGAGATGGTGGTGGTCGGTGGACTGTAGTGTTGCTGGGAAAGTAGGTGAGTACTTACGAGTACTGTACTGTACGGTAAATAATAAATAGTAGCTCACAGTAAAAGCAATAATCACAAAATCAGGGAATGGGTGGCAGGCAGGCAGGTAGGCAGGTACGGTAGACTATGACACGAAGCACACTTTGGGCAGTCTTATTCCTTCTTTGACGTTCCCTCCCTCCTTCCTCCTTCCCTCCTGTGCCGCAAGACACGAGTAAAAAAACCTCCAGGTATCATACAGCACAGCACAGTTATCGTATCCACTCCACCTGCTATTCATATCGTAGGCACAAGTATCATACTCATATTCCAGAAAACGTGCCCTATGATACATAGTTATAATATCTCGGGGTAGTGCCAAACCCTAACGCCGCCCTAAAGGAAAGAAAGAAAAGAAAAGTGCACACACTTGCCCTCTCATCGCATCCATCCATCCATTTCCAGCCGGCACCTCGCATCCGCTCTCCGCTCCTCCCACACACACACAGAGCTCGTGAATGGCCCCTTCAGCTTGGTTTGTACTCTACCGGTATCATAGCCACACCCATCTCATCCCATCCCATCTCATCCCATCCTTCCATCCAGCTCATAAGGCTGAGGTCTGAGACATGCATGTCGCAGGAGTGAAAAAAGGGAAAAAGAAGAAAAATAGAGGCATAAGACTGCGTCCTGTTATTTATTTATTTCTTATTGGGAGGGGGTACGGGTGGTATGGTTTAAAGGGTGGAGTTTTCATCGCTTGTAGTGGGAGTGGGTGATACTCGTACTATGCCTACGCCTTGGACAAATCCAGAAGAGTGGGAAAAAAAAAAAGAGATTTCATGATCAGGCATGCCATACAGTACATCTCCAGATCGATCAGTCAACAGCTAGACTACCCATCATAACTACCGACACACCTTATTTCGGCTTCGGAATCTGGCGCTTTTTTTTCCTTCTTTCCCAAATCCAAAGTGACTCAGCATCATCATCATCATCGGCATCATCATGGCCAGCCAATTAACTAACTTACTAACGAATCAGGGTACTGCACTGCACTTGCTCGGATAGCTCCGAAACAGGATTAGCCTGTCTTTACAACTTTTTATCAGAGACAGCCCGGAGTGACTGTGGGTTAGGCCTGCAGACTTTGTTGATAATGTCATACTGGTGCTCTGCGTCGGGGGATGGGATGGGATGGGATGGGATGGTATCAATGTCGATGCCGATGTGAAAGTACCTGTAAGGTATTGTTTGTTATCTTGACTGGAGATCCTTCCTTCCTTCCTTCCTTCCCTGGGCCTTTGCTTGCTTGCTTTCTTGCTCACAAACCTTTCGGCATAGAATGCCATAGACACCGGAAGAAACTGTACTGTAAGGCTCCCAGCACCACCTTGGAAAACAATTTCTCCCCAAGCCCAGGCCCCGTCCCGAACTATCGCACAAAATCTCTAAAAGCGGGAACGGGGATCACGGAGAGGGGGAGGAGGAGGAGGTTCAGTTCAGTTTAGTTTTGGCTTAGTTTAGGCATCCGGCATCGGCACGCTCTCTCTCTCTCTCTCTCTCTCTCTCGATACCATCCCATACGGTAGTAACAGTTTGGCGGAAAAACCCTCTTTAGCTCCGGGAATTATTCGTGGGTGGGTGGGTGGGGAGGTTGAGATAGAGTGCCGGTGTGTGGTGGGTGTCATTGGCTCGGGCAGTTTTTTTTATGTGCGGTTTTTTTTAACCCGCGCGGTGTAATTTTCCCTTTTTTCTTTTTATCATACTTCACTTTAGTTATTACGGTCGGGTTGGGTTTCGTGATGATTGGTTGGGGGGTATGTATGGTTTGGTTTGGTTGATGGCGACGGGTGGGTGGTGGGCGAGGCTGGGAAGGTTTTTCTGGTATCGTAACAATAATATAGTAGTTATTATTATGGTTGTTTGGTTTGTGGATTATGGTAATGGAACGGTGCGAGTATTTGTAATTGGGGTTAGTTATAATATGGCATTTATTATTTGCTGTAGTGCATGCAGGTGGGCGAGCAAGCAAGGTTCTAATTTTCACCGTATCCTGTTGGTGGGAGGAGACTTTGGCATATCATGTGGTGCTGCTGTAGGTGGGTAAGTAGGTCCATAGTTGGCCTGTCCTGTAATTCTCTGATTGTAATGGTAATAATACTTATGATACAATCCTGCGCCGACCTACCCTCTTCAAGCAGTCTCACACCTCCCGGGCATTACTCCACCCCCTCGCACTTTCCCATTCCCGCTGCAACCATACATGTATCACACATATCACGCAATCAGCAGTTCCCGAACTCCGACATCCCCCAGCACCAACCATCCCGAATTCACGCCCGCCGACCGCTACAGGAGCCCCCCCCCTCGGATCTTTCCTGTCGGGTTTAAAACATTTTTTTCCTCTCTCTTGCCTACCTACCTATCGCGCCTCCATTTCCTTCTCCATGGTATGGTCGAATGGGTAGATAGATACATACATACATACAGTATATAAGCGGCCGCATTTCCAACACCTCAACACTCCCGCCCCGTTCGGAAGGTGATCCGCTGACCAAGGCGACGGAAGCTAATCGAACCCGTTCGGTTACGGTAGGAGAATTTTAATCGCTCTTTTTTTTCTTTCCATCCTTTCCCTTCTTTTCCATTCTGGTGATCTACCGTACGGGACTTGCATTAGTTGCGCAATCCGTGATGAAGGTGATGACTTATGACTGGTTGCGAGTTGTTGGTTGAAAGAGTTTTTTTTGTTGTTGCATGCTTTGGGGGGGTTGTGCATGGGCGAGTACATAGCACTAGTAAAAGTTAATACTGTACCCCGCGATTGTGCAACTGGAGCGAATCGTAGATGGGGAGTGATGGTGGCGCTGCTTATTACTTTTCCAATTGATTACTTTTTTGTGCTTGGAGTGCGTTACTAACTTTTTATAGCTTTTTTGACGAAGTTTGCAAGACGTCAGCGCGCTTTTTTTTATATCTCATTTTAAAGGGGTTTGGAATTTAGCTGGCTGGGCTTTGGTCGACTTGGTTGATTGAATTGACTTGACTTGACTTGCCGCTGGTGGAAGGGGGGGACGGGGGAGGAGGAGGAGGTCAGCGATGCTGACCCCGAGCGGTACGAAGTGTGATTTTTTGCTTTACTTTGATTTGGATGTGACGGTGACCTTTTTATCTATGATACTCATTTCCCGCAGGAGGTTCGTGATTACTTGTGAGTGTCCGTGATGAAGGACTTGGGGCATTTGGGTTTCGGTTTGGTATGGGTGCTGCATGGATGATTAAATCCTTTCGGTCGGGGTTTTGATGCTTGTGGTCGGGCACTTCATATCTGCTGTGATACTACACCTGTATTGGGGTTTTTGTAGCACGCTAACTTGCTCTTCTCTGCCGTTTAATGCATCCTGTAGCAGATTAGTCAGTTAGATAGCAGATGGATGATCTGATCACAACTCTCATCGTCCGCTAAGCTTTTCTAGTCAACTCCTTCCGCTAGTGCGAGTAAGTAACTATTACTATTACCGGTATCTACAAGTTATCATATTTGACCACCTTCTTAACATAGTATCAAACCAACAAACCAATCAACAAACCCAAACTCTATCACACACGGATCTAGTTTCTTTGCCTCTTCTATTTTCCTTCTATATAGATATAGCCACAGATGCTCAGAAATTAAACAAAGCTCATACTTGTCTTGGTCTATACTTAACTTGTGCCTTACTTAGCTTTAGCAAATCCCCAAGATCCAGCTACCACTCACCCCACGTGGCCAGTTAGAGTTCTGACCCATACGCCCGAACCAACAAGCAAACTAGCCAGCCACCCTTCTCGCCCCTTGGACTTTTTTCGTTTCTTTTTCTTCTTAAGCCCTCCCTTTCTCCTACATTCCTTGCCTATATCATACTTGTGCGATGCTAAACAATTAAGGTACACAAGGGGAGATACAGTACCGGTATATCACAACTTCTCCACTTGGTGTTAAATTCAGGACCATTTCGCCTGGGCCTGTTGTTCCCTAGTGGTTTTTCCTCAGGGTGCTGTGTGCATGTGAATGCTATGTACGGTAGCTCACTATCAGTGGGTGAGTGCTTGAGGAGTGTTCGATACATGCCCAGATCTGGGCGGTTTGAAAATGGTTCTATTAGGTACGGTAAATTGGGATATCCTGCGATAATGATACTCCTACTGGGTAAATATGGCAGTAGCGGTCTTGGAAATGTGCGCTACCATATGCGCTGGGAAAGCCTGACGACAAGCGCTGGGTGGGATGGGTTGTAGAATAGGTGGCCTTGGGCCAGTACTTATTAGTACTATACCGCGCATAGGGGGGGGCGCTTTGGTCTTGAGTATTTTCCTCCACAGGGCTTCTCCTTCCATCGACTTGCCAGACTAGGCAGGCGCAGTAAGTCAATAAATAACCTTAACCTTAACACCGTTGGATATCTCACCCCTGCCAGGACCCCCCCCCCAATCCCAATGTCCCATCTCACCAATCAATCTAGAAAGGCAACAGTTCGAGATCTGCCTCCGTCTAAAAAAAGGGGAATACCTAGTATCGTATCCCCCCCCCGCCGCTCCAAAAAAAAAAAATGGCAGCGGGTCATAGCTGCCC
>Ga0307509_10000741_pt1 | contig 55849 bp, 58 predicted proteins | sample 10_EM_MG_FD_202245 | JGI IMG/M metagenome (GOLD analysis project Ga0307509, IMG submission 202245) | Populus trichocarpa ectomycorrhiza microbial communities from riparian zone in the Pacific Northwest, United States - 10_EM | ecosystem: Host-associated > Plants > Roots > Unclassified | place...
GGTTGGTTCCATACCCGTGGGACTTGGGGGGTTGGCTTTTTCCCTGGGGTTTTGGTGTTTTTTTTATGCCATAGCGCGAGCTGCATGCAAGATTTTGTACCTTAAAAAATAATAATATGATTCAAAAAAAAAAAAAAAAAAAAAAAAAACGGTTAGGCACTGGCATTGTGTCAGATTGCGCCATCACCAAGACTTTTGTCTAGTGGATGTATCTGTAACCAGTACAGGCTACCAGTTTTGATATAGACTTCTTTTATGTATTGTTTCAGGATACGAGTTCTGGTGACTTGTATGCCTAGTTAGTTTCTGTTATGTTTTGTTTTAGGATACGAGTTCATGAGACTCGTCAGCCTTGTTATTTGTTACTTGTATTGTTTTAGGATACGATCTCCGGAAGTTTGTAAGCCTGGTTTATTGTTTGATTCATTATGGGTTAGGTCTCGTTTGATGCCTTAGGATTTGGATATGAGTGATGCTAGAGGCAGTATCCCAAGTCTATTTAAAGACCTGTATCTCTCCGGACTCAGCGAGATGAGACTTCGACAGACACAGATTGCAATATACTTGATTCAGCAGTTATGTTCTATGCAGTTTGATTCAAGTATCTTTGAGCTTCGCATAGGACTGGCGCACTTGGCCACCTCTTAGTAGAATTGAGAAAGTGATAGAGTCTACTCGATTACCTGTTCGCGTCTCCGGTACTTGAATTCGTTGATACCACCGGTTTGGAGAGAGTCATTATCGTAATCCCTTTGCAAGACGGCCACCTCAGGTGAAGTGGTTACAGCATCAATATACAATGTTTACTTTAGAACGTTCTTTATCACTTTATTTACCTTACAAACCCTCCTGAAACTATTCAGCCTTAATAGACAATTTCCGGTTATGATAAAGATTATCCGCCTGTATTATCTCGCAAGATTTTGAGATAGGCTCCCGCCTATCATTATTACATTTAGTTAATTATAACAAATCAACTTTCAACCCTTAATAGAATTAGATATACTTATCTAGCCAATATTCTGACCATCTTGCCTAGTTTCCTTATATCCATCAAATCATTAATTGACTTATAGTGTATGTGAAAATTATATTTGATTGATTTAAGAATTAGAATCTAGTTTATCGGTTATAAAGTATTTCTCTTCATAGCATATAGTGCAAGAGAGATGAGCAAGATGTTTGTCTCACTAAACTTTGTATATTTGCTTAGAATATCATGGTAAAAGATATTCCAAAGAATAGAGTTCATTTGCTAAGTATATATGTAGATATTGCAGGCAAAATTGTCACAATTTGTACATAGTTTGTATGTAGTTTTCTATCTCTCTTTTAACCACTATTGCTTTCAAAAATGATTATGAAGTGAATTGAAACTGGATTGCTCTTAATATATAAGACTTATTCGCTCGTGAGTAGCAACCATGATTTGGGTTCGAAAAAGAACACAACTTTAATAGTCACGGTTTGCTAAACAATTGCTTGACAACCATCCAGTCATACCCCTATTAAAAATGGATCAAATGATGTAACTAGGATATAAGATTAAGAATCTTGTGTTTAGTTGTTTTTGTTGGGGGAGAGCAGTAATAAAGATGCCTCCTTCTCACCGATTGAAGCCCTGCATTTTGCTGACAAAATTACACAAGAGAAGAAAATGTCAAGCAGAGCTTTACATCCTGAGAATTCAAATCTATCCTCTACTCCTTTACCTCCTCCAGATGATACACTGATAAAAGATAACCCACAAGGCTCAATAGTTACAAAACCAGGTCCCTTAATCACATCATCAAAGGTAACTCAGTACCCTCTCTGACTACAAAACCATACAATTCTTCTCAATTCAATCAGAAGAACCTCCCTAATGCATGCTGGTTTCAGCCTATTGTTATCAGCAGTGTCTGCATAAGGCCTACAATAGGCTTCTAGTTGTTCTACGCAATATTGAGGACATTGAACCAAATCTGATGTTCCAACTATTCTTTAGTGAGGAGATTTTGGAGACAATATGCGTGAATACAAACCTCTATGCAGCTGATAAAAAAGCAAAAAAACCAGTAGGAGCAGGGAAGGGCCTGGGGCAAAAGTTGGTTGATACGTCAATTGAGGAGATAAAGTGCTGGCTTGGAATTGTGATATATATGGCAGTATTAAACCTACCAGCAATAAGAGATATTAGGTGACATGACAGTTTATTTCCACCACATGATTTCGCTACCTATATGATACAAATGCGATATGAGGATAATACACACTGCTTGAATATTTCCACTCCACATCAGAAGGCAATTTATGATGATAGAGGGTGCTTATCGTACAGAAAGGTGGAGCTCTTGATGCAGCATGTCTGAAACTCCTTATAGAACTACCGAGTTCCCTCCTCTAATCTTTCTATCGATCAGGCCATGATTCATGGAACTGCGTACTGACAGGATACCTATAAGACACCATGTAAGCTGATTTCACAGGGATTGAAGTTTCACTGTACTGCCGATCATGGATTTATCTTGGATTTCCATACAACCTGACAAAAGCACGGTTCAGATCCAATTGCACAAGATATTGTGGAAGAAGGCCGAAACAATACCAGTTCTCTTGTTTCAGAAATGATATCATGACAACAAAACCACCTTGCCTTCAAGCTGTATCTTGACAATTACTACACTACGGCTTCCCTTCTCTCTTCTGTCCTGAAAAAACGAGTTTGTGCATGTGGAACTGCCTGTACCTTTTCCAAAATGTTTCCTCCTGAGTTAGTTGTGCCAAAGAACAAATCCTCTCAGTTGGGCTATCATGAGCAAGCAGGTATAGTGGTCGTTGAGGGAGCTGTTATGCTATGGATGGATAATCTCCTGTATCTATAATGACAACAATTCATGAATTGAAAAGAAGAGGATTTGAAGTTCAAAAGGAGTGGAGACGACTTAGTCTAAAAAGCAGTAATACTGCTTGAATCAGGAAATCCAACATCTTTGATGAGGGCGAATGGAGGACTCTCTTGAACATACATTGATGTATTGATAATTATAATCATCATATGAGAGGAGTTGATATTGCTGACAAGTACCTGTCATATTATGACACTCAGCAAATCTCACGGCATACTTGGTTTTCAATATTCTTTTGGCATGTTGATATGCTTTCATTAATTCTTTTATTATGTCTTCTGATTTGAATGATTAACTAGAGCACATTGAGTTTAGGAGACAGGGAGCATGGAGCTTGATATTGAGTAGTATGGGTACTTGAGAAGCGAGAATGAAATTCCACCGTACAGATTGTCACCCACTAGTGCCAACAACCAACTACACAAAACTCTAACTATATATCACCAAAGGAAGTGATTTACCCGTTTCTTCACCTAATATACATCATCTTCCAGAACAGTTGCAGGAAAAGCGGCGTTGTATTGTTTATCAGTGGAAGCTGGCACAAGGGAAAGCTCAGGAAACCGTTACTGGCACTCAAGCACCTCAAAAAAGTTTGGAAATGTGCCAACTGTGGTTATGCACTTTGTTTAAATGATAAGCAAAAATGCTTTTATTTGTATCATAATTATCATGAATAGGCCGCTACTGGTTCAAATAGCATAATAACTTTTGTGTTGTTGTTAAGATTCAAAAGTGAGTTCAATATCAAAGCCAATTGCTTATGCACTAGGGGATACTATGCTTCGATCAATTTAATAATCTTTTTGATCAAGCATTTTCAACCCTATATCAGTTAAAACAAGTACAAACCTTTTCTGAAATAGTCTATGTTAAAACTAATATACTAGAGTAATAATTTATGAGCAGAAAATAAAAACTAGATTTTCAGATTCTCTATATGCCAAAGTACTTGTAGCAAGATTTTCAACCTCCTCTGTCTCCGCTACACCTCGGGTGATTGAAATCTCAACACCACGAGAAATCATCGTCACTTCCATGCACCCCCCTCTCCTCAGACACGCCACATTGCCTCTGTCTGAGTGAAGCCATCTCCCCTCCCTCTTCCTTTCCCTTCTGATGGTCAGGCCTGGCGGGCTTGTTCCTAGGGGTTGGTTGAGTTCGCCCTCACCCCCTCTTCCCCGGGCTCGCTTAGACAGCCCTCCACGGTCGGCAACCCCTTACCCGTCAACTGTTGCTTTTTAGTCTTGGTCAATCGACAAAGTAGCTGTCCCCGGTGGCACTGCTCTCTGGTATTGCACTATCTCCTTTGTGCTCTGCTGGAACGGTCGGACTTTTCGAAACATCGTGAGCCCGTTTCCGTCAGCCTTCCTCGCACTTCTCGTGTCGGTTAGCCCTCCGCCCTCCGCCCTCACCTCGTTTGGATCGGCTGGCACCCTACTGCACGTGGCTCTGCACCCACCCTCAGACCTCTGCTCCCTTCTGATGTCCTTGGACTAGGGGCGCATGTTTAAACCTTCTTTCCGGGTCCTGTTTCCCAAGATAGCCGACCACATCTTCCTCCGACTGCCACGAGCCTCCCTCCCTTAGGCGGTATCCTCTCGAACTCGATCGCTCTTCCTCAGCCTCGGCTGGCGGGGTTATTTAGCCCCCGGTAGTTACCTCCCCTTTGTGTGTCCCTGAGACCCATCATTCAGGAGTCCCTATTCCCTCGGGAGCTGGGCCCGGTGGGGTTTTACTACGGTTTAGCTTATAGGTTGTTTGTTTTTGGGGGAGTGGGTTTGCTTTTCTTTGTTGGTTGTGTCTACTGTCGGTTGGGGTTGCTTTTCTTTTAGGCTAGTCTTGCGTGGGTTTTTGGTTCGTGGCTTTCAGGCCCGCTTTCTCATCTCCTTGTAGTTTCTACCCATAGTACCGGGCGAGGGTTTCTTTGTCGTGGAGGGTCAGAGGGTTTTAGCTTGGGGGTGGCGGGATGGACTGTAGTTGGAGGTTTTGGACTAAGTGGCCCACGCTTGGCAGAAAGTCTGTTGTACCTAAGACCGTGGGATGAGCACAGGTGTGCGTTTGCCCCGATAGAAACAATTAATAATCGAGATTTAAAAAAAAAAAAAGAAAAAAAGAAAAAAAGTAGCAAGATTTTCAAAGTAGTTGCTCCATTTTTCATTGAGCCAATGAAATGTAAGTTTGATTTTCCAGTGGTCGCTATGGGTGAGCGGGATCCTGGCCATGAACAGGTTCCCTGGTAATCACATTACCCCTTACCAGGTCAACTACCTTGACTTTTGTTTTCAAATTCGTTGTATAAAGGGGGCTCGGTGGACATCAGAAGAAGCATGAAAGGAGAACAAAGATTTTTCTCAACTGAGGAGGTTGTTTGATCCGCCTTTCATTCTACTTTTTGTGTTGGCCCTCACTGCTTTGTGACGGTAATAAAATATTATGCCAACCAGCCACAAAAGAATGCTATCCAGCTAAAGGTGAGTCAGCAGTCGGGTTGAACAATTCATTAGCAAGGCTTGGCAGTCATGTACTCGAGAATATCGCTATGAAGGGATTATTTGGAATGTTCTGGTAGGGTCCAATTGTTAGAAATAGTATAGGGTCGGAGCACGCTAAGGCGGAAGGCACAGAACGGGATACCGCGCGGGACCAGATGAAATCTGTGGCAGCTCTCAACTGCGATACAAGTCACCCGGTTGAACCGGAAGAAGGCAAGTTTCTGATTCGTTTGATATTGTGGGACATACTCCTCCCTGTCCTTATAGAATGTTGATCTGCTGAACATGATCCTATCCCAACTGCCAGATAAACTAAGCCTGGGGCGGAAAGTATGCTGTGTCTGGAATACTAGAGGGAGGGGTATTACGGCGAACTTGATGGAAGAGAGAAAGAATAGCAGCTGGAGGATTCTCAAGCATATGGCACATGAGGGCCTACTAAATTTACAACCTGAGGTATCAATTCTGCATATCAATATTTATTGAGGTAAACCTTCTTAAGAGAATAGGAATAAAAGTTTGTTCTTTCAATAATACAGTCTGAAATCCACGAACAATGGCTATGGGGGATAGCGAGCATCAGTCAAAAGTAACACAGCGTCAGATGCAGTGCAGTTGTGTTCTGACGAACGCGACATTCAATCTGCGTCCCCTGTGGCCAGTGCCTCCTGCGTTGCCTGACAAAGCCCGCTGAAATTTGATGCCTTCTAAGTTTCAACTCAACGCTGGCTCACATCCCATACCATCCGGGTGGTGCTGCAAGCTTCTTTGTATCAGAATGAGAGGTTGCAACATAGACACGTGCAGAGGACCTAGAGGCGCCCGTTGAATTACTTTGATGACCTGATGGATCTAGCCTATTATTGCTTCTGCGTTGCATCAGCTGAATCAGGAAACAAAACAACCTGCGTCGTGCTGGATCCTGTGCGCCCTTTGCATCAGACGCTCGAGGCGCATATAACGTAAACTCCAGTTCTGGGTGCGGACGTCCACATCCTTTTCGTCTGGACGCACTAGGTGCAAAGGCCTACGTCCTGACGCCCCGGACGTAGCCTGACACAGTTTACATGGCAACTCTTCCCCTAGTGCAATACCTCCTCGCCCCCCATCTTCAACTGTATCCTGTCGCAGGCTACCCCACTGAGATACACTGCGATCATGAAACCCCAGCTTCCAAGCCCGTCATGTTTACGCCTTCTTACCAGCTTTCTTCCTATGATACTGCACTCCCTACGGACTCCGTCCCCCGCCTTCCCAACATCCGGCTCCCTTCCTGACCCCCCACACTCCTGCCTTTTTGCTCACTACCTCCCAATCTCCTCGCATATACTTTCTGGTCTGGCGGATGTTTTCTGACTCTTTACCCTTTTGCTCTCTTCCCTCTGCTCCCATTGTTTATCCTCCCGTTTCCGGCGGGTGTCCTCCACCTCATTCCTTCTTTACCCTCCTGCTCCCCTTGTTCTCCACAGCCCATCCCTCACACTGGACATCTTACAGTCTGCTCCTGGGTTTCACTGTCTGCCACACATCCTACCGCTAGCTCCCGGCTTTTGACCCTCTGGCTGAGACATTTCCCTACATTCTAAGCCTACAATTGCCCCTGCCTGATGACATCTCCATACCTGTGCGGCTTATCATCATCCGCCCGACATATTATAATGCTCTATCCGCCCATAATACAGCGGACCCCCTTGTACACACATCTACCCATTAGAATGGTCACTTCCGGATGCATTTGCAATGTATAGAATCTATTTTATTACATTCTCCTATTCATACACTATTACAAACTAGTGATATAACATTTTTTCTCCTCGTCCTCTAGGTCAGTTCCCCTGGCCTGCAAAGCTGTCTCCGCCTCGGCTACTCCTCCCAGATTTACTCCTTGATTCCTTTGCGGCTTCCGCCGCCCTTGCTGTCTCCCAAGATCAGTGCGGCCACCTGCGGTCCATTCTGATACTTCTGGCTCCAGATCAATTCCAAATTCCCACCTCAATTCATTGTTATCATTAGAATATCTTGCTGTTCTCTCAACACGCATTCCCCTCACATGAGCAATTCTGGCCTCCTGAGAGGTCCTAATACACTTGATTATTCGACCCCGGAATTGCTCACCTGTATTCCCCAATGTCTGAATCTGACGTTCCACCAGGCCTGTCTTCCTATCAGCGGACGTCTGTATTGCCTGCTCTGTGGACTTGCGGTTTTCAACTGTATCCAAATGACTTGGCCTAAAGGGGTCCAGATACTGTTGAAAACCGCAAGTCCCCATTTTTTATCTTGCCTCCAGCATTAGAACGCGTAACAGCCACCTTATCCTTAAAGATTCCAGACCGCCCGCATCACAGCGAATGGCATAGGATGGCTGCTGTCAGACAGATAAATGGGCCCTCAATTTTACCTAAGAATGCAGCATCCGTCATGCCTTTCCTTTTCGGGCTAGAATACAACTGGTCAATTATCCCCCCTGGAATCTGTGGTGCTAGGAATCTAATAGCAACAACCTATCCTCCCAATTAGATTTAGTCTTCCTAGGGTCAGAATAGTCCCCGGCAATGTTGAACAACGATACCTCATATCTGTTAGGTGGGCAAATGAATCTGTCCCCCTCTAATAGGTACGCCATCCTTCGTGCACAGCCCGCAGGATCCTCTATGTTTAGCTTATAGAGTTCGGTTATAGCCCTCTTAGCTGTATACAACACCTGGGATATGCATGAGTAGTGCTTTGCCCTGACCTACAAAACCACCGGCCGCCGGCCTGTCTATTAGTCCGGAGAACAAGTTGTAGGTTATTTATAGAGGGCAACACACCATATCACTGGAGGCCGGAGTAGCATCAGCAAAGTTGGGAAATCCCAATTCCCTCCGCCCATGTTTCCAACACCTGCCGACCGCCTCGTTCAAGGTAATCACATCTGGAAACAGATTTACAAACATTGTCCAGTCCCACATCACGTCACATGCTGTGAGCACAATGTTACACTCAAGCCCTGTGGCAATATTTCGCCAGGTGCTGCTCTGCTGTTCACCTGAGCTGTGCATTTCTGGCATTGTTGGATCTAAGTAGCTTGGAGTTATGGCTGGCCTTCCAGCAGGTTCAAGACAGTCAGCGAGCGGAAGAGGATCCAAGGTGTGGAATCATTTGGGCTAATAGATACCAAAGCAGGAGCCCCCGAGCTAGGGTAAGTCTTCTCTCTAGAACTCTGGGTATGTCCCGGGGTGATTGTAAGTATCGATGGTTGTGATTCAGGAAACCCATACCCGATTGGTTTCTGTACCCCTCAGCCTGATGAAAAGATTCTCATCCTTCTCATGCTGTTCTAATTCCTCCACATAGTGCTCATCTTCCACATCCTCATCGTCCTCCTCCTCATCCTCCTGATCCTCATCTTCCTCACTCTCGCTATTGACATTCACATATTTACCATCAAGTGAGTCAGTACTGTCATCCGCAAGCTGAGGCGCACTGTCCGCATGGGCAAGCTTTGATACTTCGAGTAGTGACAGAGCCTGTCCTAAAACGGTACCCCCTCCGCCACTTTCTATCACCCCAGATATAAGAGATGTAGAAAGGGCTCAAATTATACTTAACCTGTCATAAGATTTAGCTTTCTTGAAGCATCCACTACGGACATCTGGTTGGATTTCAGTGGCCCGTCTTGGCAGACATGTTTTGTCGTTAGGCAGCTGGTGTTGTGGCATATTGTGCAGGTGAAAAGTAATAGAATAGAATCGTAGTGATTGATCTTGAGGAATAGATGGTGTTAGTAAATGAGCATTGGCTAAAGACACGATATGGGGCTTGAACCTAGCAGATAGAAAGGGTCTAAACAGACTGCTTTAACCGCTAGGATTGTCCATAGCTTGTCACTCACTTTCATGTTTGATGTCCTGGGCCCATCAGCACAGTTGAATTGACCCCTGCTATGGGAATTTGTATCCGTGGTCAACTTGTGCCCACATCTACTTCAGGGATCACAAAAGAAGAATGCGATATTTAAGATTCATTAAGTAGTGGAAGGGGGCTATTGGCATGTGCGGACAAATCTAATTTGAATAGGTATGTCAAGCGGACTGTAACAAATGAGGCTAAGGCTAGGGCTCGGAGGCGGAGATTGATATCATCAAAAGTGCTGATGCTCAGGCGCAAAAGTCTAAATGGCCGGAAAGACATCAATGTAGTGTGCAGAACTTCAGGACGCAAACCCAGAACAAAAGACAGCTGGAGGAGAACACACAATAGTCCGCAAAACTCCAAGAGCAACCCCTTAAATCAAGAAAACAAAATAGTCCAAAAGAAACTTGAATGGATAAAACCAAAGTCTAAAGCAAGAACCGGCAAAACAAAAAGGATGAGCGTCAACTCTCAACCTTTGGTGCGGACAGACCTGCCCAGTGGGCAGCCAGCTAACCCAAAACAGAAATGTGCGCAAGAGAACAGGATGAGGACGGCTAGCCGAGGTCTTAAAGCTAAACTTCAAATAAAAAAAGGCAAAGGAAATATCGGTGATTCCGCTCTTCCTACGGGCTACGAAGATCGTATGTTTAGATTGGCCACATTGGGTTGGGGCGGACCACCCCTTCCACAGTTGGGTAATCTAAAACAGAAATAGACTGGAAGGAACAGCAACAATCGGCCGAGCGTCACAAGCGAAAATGAAAAACAAATGAAACAAAAGAATGATCCAAGCTTCTGGATCGGCCATCTAGTATTTGTAGACGGTTTGAAATGGACCTAAATCAGCTGCATAGCCTCCCATTAGCTACATTTAGTAGGGGTGGCCTAGCTCTGCCAGCAGAGACTAAGCCAGGACGGAAACTGACTTGAGAGAACTCCAATAGTGTGGTTCACCTGTCATAACTGTAAAACCGGATGCCAACGGAGTAGTAGATGTGAGGCCTGATAGTTGTAACCGCAACATGCCAGGCACAGAGAAGCCATAACCACACGGCCAGGCTGGAGGGGAGGCAGCCTGGGGTGCGTCTTGTCAGGGCTCTGCTACTGGCATATACAATACATCGCCGCAGCATGGATCAGCAGGGGAATGCTGGCTGCTAGGCATACTAACTTGGGTGGCGGATCACTGGGGAGGCGGATTGGTCTCCGAGGCCAGTGTCGAAAGATGCTGAGCTGATGCTTCTATCAGTATCCCATGATGTACCGTGGCGGCTTCATCGCCTCTCAGGTCAGAAGCCAATGGAGGAGAGCAATTCTGTGGACTAGTACTCCCAGTAGGCACTCTGTGGTCATACTCTCTGCGGGGTTCTGCAGTGTCAGCCAGAGAGTTTGGCTCACGAGTATCCGTCACGGCTATTGAGCCACCTTTGCCATTGACATTGACTGCCGTCCAAGTAGGTAGCCTGGAAAGCTTCTTCATGTTAGTCCCACTTCCTGTGTAATGGGGGCACCCTGTAGAGAGGTGAACTCTAAGGTTGCGACTGCACCAAACACTCAAAGTAGAAGATAAAGATGAGGTAAATAATTCAGAAGAATCAACGGTAAAACTTAATATCTTTAAGCTCGAAGCTTCACTCAATTTAGTTCTCTCAAGGAAAAGTTGCCGGTCAAAGTAGAATGCCAAACGCTTAAACTTAAATAGCTATCAGATTTAAGCGTTTTACATTCACCACTACTTGCGACCTTGTGCGTGCACCCGGTTCTGCTCAGGGTCTGTCCGACGTCTACCCTCCATCAGGATTTATCCTGCCGGAAGTGTCGGACCGACTCCGTTACACTTAACTCCGTCAATAGGATATGAGTTTCTGCAATGCATCTCCAATACAACTACAGGTTGAAAAACTCTTCCAATCGAAGTCATACTAGTGGCTCACTGTTATGACAACAACCAGAGCCAATACCTAGGTCGTGGACTCACTGGCCCAGGGGCAGTTTCGTCTACACAAGCTATGGAGTCCATCATTTAATCTACTTGATTATTCAAGGTGATAAATTGACATGCAAGCTCCCCTGGTGAGATGTAGCCGATGGTTGGCTAAGCGGGCGCTACCCATAGCCATACTCTCGGGACATACTCTACTGTAATAAGACTCAGACCTCTAGAGTCCAATATCAACCCATAGTAATGATACAAATCAAGGGGAGAAGGTCCGGGCTGGTTACTGATGTATTTGTCTCGAACGCACCCTGGCCTTTCAGAGACTACTTGAGTACCACTAGGAAGACTCCCCTACAACAGTGAGGCTAGAATAGACTCCTAGATGCCCGAGAGACCATATATGGGCGACCGCCATTTTGGCGGTTACCCATACTCCCCTTATAGATCCTGCGAACGACATTCAGTCGGACGGACGGCGACCACTTATACCTGGTTACGGTAGCTACTCCAATGACCTCTTTTTACCAGCAAACGAGCCACTACACAGCCGTCTGCCTATGACGCGCCGTCCTAATGTTGGGGTCTGAGGGCGGGTGTTAGCCAAATCCACCCAAGTTCAATAGTATGTTCGGGGCACCCTTACACAGGCATGGGGCCTCCCCGCGCAGATGCGTGTGTGCCCAAGAACATCTAAGAGCCCATGGAATGTGAGGCAATCGACCTCTAAGTTCTATGATGACTTTGCTGGTGAAGGTAGGGTAACTTGGACACCTCACTAGGGTAACAGGTGTCCATGGGCATAATTCCCAAATTCCCAAGGTAGGGTAACTTTGCCTTAGTATGCCTTTAACCGCTCAGGAAGTCCTCCAGTCGACCACAGACGTGGTCTCCGATGTCCGTGTAACATTCCCATAATTCTCTTGACCTTATGCGAATGTTCTCCCGAAAGGTTACCCTCCCTAGTAGAGTACCTCAAGGCTGCTCAACAATACCCTAGGCCTTATCCTAGGTTTACCAGCTATTTGTATAAAAAGTATACGAGACCATACCACCTCTAGTTACCACTTGATATACCATTTAAGCTCAGGTGATAGTGATTGTAGCTACCTATCGCAGGGTCATTACATCCTGTTTGTTGGCCAAACCCCAATATACGGCTGTTCAGGTTGGCAGTTGGTTAAGATTGCTCACCAGGAGGGGGTGGGGTGTTAGAACACAAGTCCTGAATCTCAGTGCTGGCCAGATTGGCGCCGGCATCATAAAAAATATCGGTGTCAGATCCCCACTTGTCAATGTCTGCCATAACACAGGGCCGCACAGTTCCAGTATTTCTCGTCCTGTTCTTGGTCATTGTCGTCTTTGATAAAAGGAGTCTCTTGGCAGCCGTTCCGGACCACTCTGGGTTCATACGGTCCGAGCTATCATGATCATTACTCTCCGATGCGTCAGGAGATAGCCCTCTATAATGACGGTGTGTGAAATGGAGATTTACAGACGCATCAGTCCCTGATTGTGAAGCCGAACCACAATATCCATAGAACAGCAGACCCATTGGTTCGTCCAGCATATATACAGACAACCAAATACGGACATCCAGGTCACTTTGGATAGTGACCATTTCAGCGAGCGGCAGTGCTTCGTCCGGGTCAGAACAAACCAAAAGTGTACCTTCTGCTATGGCGGCAATGAGCCATTGATATCTGTATCCGCATTCTAGGACTCTGTCAATCTCGCAAAGTATATTGTCATAGGTGGGTTCATTCATCTCCAGCCAATGAACCTGTTCATTGCCTTGCCATGGGATCTTGTCCAAACCTGGAGGGATGTGGGCATCTGGACAGGTAAGAGATGGCTTCTCTACCCAAAGGCGGATGCAGGGTGTAGCGGCCAATGCCACAGAGCCCATGGTAGCATATATACTATACAGATCCAATGCGGACACATTGAGACAACTTACGATTATTCCCGGCCGCAATGGGTGCTGCCACAGTGGCGTCCCGCTCTCTTTCTAGTCTTTCTAGGTACCGCCATGCTTTCTTGCTATGTCTTTTAGGAAAAAATCAACGCCTTCGGTAAAACATTTGCCCTGTTTGGAGTCATATTGGCAGAGCGCCGCCCTGCTGCCACCCGCACTGGCCATAGGTACAAGAGTAAGAGAATGGGCTTGAATGGCCGGCCATTGGGCGTCCGTACTGTTCCGCCAGCTCATAATCCAGTGTAGCTCCATTGTACGCTTCATTGCGGTCCTCCAGGAAGTATACTCCTCACTCCAAACATTATGATTGGGGAGGCTGCAGACCAACTTACACCAGGTAATATCCCCTACCTTTTCATGCCCGGGTGTTCTTGGGTGAACCAATTGGACTTTGAGTTGACCATTACAATAGATGTCCAGATTGGGGTGCAGATGATATATCCGAACAAGTTTTTTCTTTCTTTCTGTTAAATCTGTCTTGCGGCGAATACAGGACATCGGCTAGAGGGTGCTCTTAGCTTCAAGGGGAATGTTTGTGCAAGATCCGAGGAAGGAAAAGGAGCGGACGGGCCGGACAATTAGAGAGTTCTGCAGCCCATAACGCAAGTTGTGCGGATTATAAAGGCATTGTGCCAATAATGCGGAGAGGGTTAGCTTGTAAATGAAGACAGGTATTACTGAATGAAGGGGAGGATATACTAATGGTACCAGTAACGAGTGAGAGGTTGCGCAAACCTTGGTGCTAGTGCATGCTGTTGAGATAGGCGGGCGGATTGACGAGGCTGTGGTTGTGGTTGAGTAAAGCAGTGTGGAGAGGAGATGGATGGGGCGGGAGGGAGAGCCTTTATAGAGTGCATCATGACGCTTTAAGTGGGGTTCATAGGATTGTGCCATGTACAAACTTGAATATTGATATCTTGAAAAGTGAGGGGATCTGACCCCGAAGGCCAAGCCCCCGACAAGATTTTAAGCCGCAGGAAGGCGCCACCCCTGAGCCAAGATATTTGGAAACCTCTATTTTACCCGATAACAACCTGGGCAGCCAAGCGCATGATCCAGTGGTAGTCAGCTCAGGTATCACTCTGCGGCCTAACATCAATCTCCAACTTTGGTTCCAAACGTTAAGCGTGAAGGAACTGTGAATACTAGTTAATGACACTCTGAACGTTCTGACCTGTCCGCGATCTTACTCCCCAAACTTGAAGTTACCCCCTGTTTGAACTCTTGAAAGCAGTCTGCCTTTGATTTTGAAAGACTAAATCAGTGGCAGCCCTTCTCAGGTCATCGGCTCACAGCCTCTGCGCCGAATCGCTTGAAAGCGAACCACCACACTTGAACACAATTACCTCAAACTCAACAAAATGTCCTTATTGCAGGTGACACTATCACCAAGCAGCTACGTACGAAAGGAACCTTCAAATAATGCATCGGATATAGTTTTATCCCTCCCGCCAATTGCGGACCCAATCCTAGTCTCACCACGGATGACTACTTGCCTACGTGATAGAAACATCAGCCAGATCGACTGTGACTACGAATTTGCTCTTGGGCTGGAGATTGCAGATTGCCAGGCAGCAGATGAAGGGATGAGTGATATGCAGCATGATTCAGATAACGAGAACATTTTCCAAACACGAGCGCAGGGAGGGCGAGCAAGTCAAGATACTATTCCGGGTGCTGGAAGACCACTTGGTGATCTAAATGACTATAGAGAGCTCAATCACACAATGGCAGATGACCACTGGTACCCTTTCGGATCAGAAGTCTAGTTTAATATAGCAAGCTGGTTTGTCCGCAATAGGGTAGCCAAGTCGCAGATCAACGTGTACTTCGCAGAAGCTTTGGGTGGTACAGATTCCAGATTGTTTTGGTCTACATACACTCTACGACAACATATCGATGTAGTGGACCTATTTCGTGATTACCTGGTGTGGACCTAAGCTGACACTAATGATGGTATACATGTGACAGCATTCAATTACGAGAATGTTATTGACTGCGTCCGTTACCTGATCGCCCAAGTCGTGTATCGGTCTAATAAGGTCTACAAACCTATTCAGCAATACAATTGAATTGTAGAGCGACTCTACTCAGAGATGCCTATGGCAGACTCGTGGTGGGAGACTCAGGTAAGAAATAGGCCCCGACAAGCTTTACGGGTCAGTAGTTTCTGTGCTAACCTGTTTTTCGATCCCTGGTAGAGCACTCTTTCCGCCGGCTCAAGGGTGGTACCCATTATCAGATTATTTGATCACACTCACATTACCAATTTTTCCGGAGATAAGAAAGCCTGGCCGGTCTCCGTGATGATCGGCAATATCCTTTCGCACACGAGAAACCGCCCAGTCAAGATGCCTGTTCTGCTTCTGGCATTGCTGCCAGTGCCACAAAGGTCACTGGTGAATCAATCAGTGTAGACGAAGCCCAGCGGCAAATCAATCTGGATGCTCTGTGTGCTCTCTTTGATCTTCTTTCTTTGCACCATTGCAACCAGTCGCCCATGAAGGTACTGTAATGGACTGTGCAGATGGCAAAACACACATTTGATTTCCCATCCTGTCAGCCTGCATAGTAGATCTCGCGGAGCATGCGACCTTGAACGGAATAGGTAGCAGGTCCTGCCGGAGGTGTGAGGTTTGATGCAAAGAGGTTTGTGAGAATCCGCAGAAGATGAATGAGGTCTGTGACTACACCCGTTACAGAGAGAAGGCCTTGGAGTATGAGCTGGGAGAGATGGCAGCTATTGCACATCCTTTACCTTGGCCAGTTCAAACACATGATGCAATTGGTGGAAGGGTTCCTGAAAAAGCACAATCGACATCAGGTATTTGACAATTCCGGGAAAGAAAATCTGCTGTATCCTAGATTTAGCATACCAAAAAAGGCCTATTGGGAAGTCACACAATGGCAAGGTAAAGAAATGGGCAACCTTAGGGGTTGTATTTCACACCAATTAGTGTCAGGATTGTGAAATCCGGACAGTTCACACCATCACGATCTCCAGAAGGCCTTGAAGTGGGTTCGCCCTCTGGTTGATTTGTTCCTCATGGCATAATATCGCAGTCATACACCGGATACACTTTCTTACATCGAAAGGAATCTGACAACATTTCACAGAACAAAAGACGTTTTCCTTGAGTTTTGTACCTCGAAGGCCACCCAGACGAAGGCAAACTTCCAGGGTCAGGAGGAGGTAAGGGAACTAATGCTGAACCCGCATGCTAAAGAGTTCCGCCTCAAATATGCCACCAAACACCCATTGCAACCGGATCAGGGTAGGCTGCAAAGGTTTAATCAGCCGGCAGATTATATCCGCCAAGAAAACCACTTCAACTTCATCAAAATGCACGACCTTAGTCATCTTTCCTCCCTTTTACAATGCTTTGGTTTTATACCGATATATTCCACCGAGATCGGTGAGCTAGCATATAAGGAAGACATTAAAGATGGCTACAGTGGGTTAAATCAAAATGAAGCCGCCTGCAAGATCTTGTAATATTATGGCCACCAGGGTGCCTTGGGAATAAGGTTGCAGACACAGGAAACACTGTTGAAAGCAGAAAGTGTGATCATGATAGATAACAGTAGGGCAGAGGTGGCGGCTGCGAGGTGAGGCATACCCGCTCGTGTGCTGAAAGGCCGGATGATGAATATTGGCACGCTGACCACACTTTGCAGAACCTGTGGCATCAATTATGATGACGGAATGGAAGAAATGTTAAGCTTTATCAAGCGGAGTGAGCGGATGCCTAGCCGCTGCGTACTGATCCCAACTAGCTGGGGTTACTTGCAATAGAGCACTTTACCCACAATCACCTTCCACTTGCTGTGTTTCAGGAAACTGACGTCTTGCAGATTCACTGGGCCGGCTGTACTGGAACAAGGGCTTTCCACAACAGCAGCTACAGAAACAATAGGGTTTGGATCCAGGCTGGTGGAGAGGGGAGTTATGGAGATCTCCGAGGACGTGAAGTGGGATGCATGTTATGACTGGTCGGGATATGGAATATAATAATGGAGGCGGTAGGTGTCCGGTGCCGGACATTGCTTCGTGTGTTCGATCCTATCAATGCCGACAGATTTCACCCGGCAAGTGGCCATATACGAGTTGAGGTGCCGTGCAGTGGTCAAGATATGCGAATAGTCGATATACGGAGAGTGATTGGATAGGCACGTGTTATTCCTAGCAGGGAGAGGCAATGGATAGTACATCACAGGATTGATCAAAGGACATTTACTGAACTCTGTTAAATTGTTCTATTTGAAAATATTGTACAGTATTGGGTATAATCCGCACACGGCCAAGTTGAATCTGGACGCTGGAGATGGCAATTCCCACACTAGGGCCCGACTTCACCTCGGCCGGATGGGTCCAGCAAACCATTAAGGAAGGTTGTGAAGTACATAATACTGGTTAAAAGCAATAGAAATCCGAAATGTTCACGGACACTGAATGTGAATGAACATCAAGGATGGGGGAGGCGAGAGCGAAAGCGGACGAAAGTGGGACTCCGCATACAGAAGCCTGACCTCCTGGGGGTGATAAACAGTTAATGGGGAGCCAGTGGAGTGCGGATGAGGAAAGAAGAATTATGAGTTGTTGCTGGACCGATTTACGCTGCCAGAGGTGGCAGGATAAAGAGAAGCTCAGCAGGTGCGCGGGACCTCGTACGAGTATGCTGGAGTCAGCCAGGGGAGGAGCGGGGAAGGTAAAGGTATCAGGGGGAATTGGGATGGAATAAGACCCGGAGAAGCATGTTGGGTGCTAAGGACGGAGTTAGGGGGGTTGGGAGGCACCGGACGGAGGAACAGGGGCAATAGAGCGCTCGGACGATCAGGGCGTAAGGGACCAAGGGGGCGGACACAGCAGACAACGAGGATGTACAGAGTCCAGGGGGTGGACGCACCACGTCCAGACAATTGGTTTATGCTCCGGAAGGAATTTTTCTTTTGCTGATGGAGTTAAGAGGTCTTGTTTGTACTTAATTTCTGCTTGAAACCTTTCTAAACTTCTTTTTGCGTCAGATTGTTCATTTCCAACAATTTCCTCACACCTAGATAGTCGGCTTGCGACTATCTGAAGTTCTTGATATCCCTTCAGTGCATCGGCTGATAAGGCAGTTAGTCCAATATGGGTATTATCTCTCCTGTGATTTATTGCGTCAGAAATATACTGGAAAGCTTGAGAGATTTGGAATCCAAAATTTTCCGAAGGGTTGGTTGGTGTTTTATTTTGAGATTTATCCCTATATCTTTGAACTGCCGATGTTTGTGATAATTTAATTGACATTGCTGGAGACTCAGAATTATTGAAGCGGGTGAGCTAGTATGAGATCTAGTTGGAGGAACTACTGATGTTGTAGGAGTGGTATTGTCATCTACAATTATCTGGTCTCTTGATGAAGGGAGGATAGTGGCGTGAGGTGAGTCTGGTCGATGTCCTTCCATATGGAATGCTGGTTCTGCGTGGAGGGCAGTTGTTGTCAGATAGTAGTGAGAGCCAACAATGTATTCAGGAAGTTCTAACATTATCCTTGTCATACCAAAGGGAATCGGGGACGAACAATTCTGTATGGCTTGTGCCACCGCCTTCTGTGTGTCCGCCTCAATCCATCAGGAAAATAAACATTTGCTCTGGACGCATAAACCGCGTGTCCGGATGGGCTGCGTCCGCCCACAGCACGCCGTACGTCCTGATTCTCTGCGGTGTCCACCCCCTTCGTCTCCTACACCCTGAATGTCTGAGCATTCTATTTTCCATTTTCCTGCGTCTGGTGCCTCCCAACGCCTTATTTCTTGCCTCAGCACCCAACGCGCTTCTCCCTACTCCTCCCTCGGCGGACTCCATCATACTCATACCCGATCCCTAGCACGCTCTGACCTCCTCTTTATCCTGCCCCCTCTGGGGGCCTGAATCCGTCCGGTGACAACCCATAATTCAGCTTTCCTCGTCCGCACCCCACCGGCTTCCCATTAACTGTTTATCGCCCCCAAGAGGTCTGGCATCTCTGTGCAGACTCCTCCTTTCTTCCGCTTTCACTCTTGTCTCCCCCACCCGTCCTGCTCCTTCACTTTCATTCTCCAAGAACATTATTGGCTTTCTATTTGTTTTAACAAGTATGATCTACTCTACAACCTTGTTTAATTGTCCGCTGGACACTCACAGCTGAGTGGAAGCCGGGCCGTGAGATGGGAATTACCATCTCCAGGGTCCGGATTCAACTCGGCCGCTTGCGTATTATACACTATACTGTAGAATAATTTAAAATAGAACAATTCAATATATTTTCATTGAATGTCAATAGATCAAGCCTGTGGTTTACTATCCATTGCCTCTCCCCGCTGGGAATTACATGTGCCTGTCCAATCAGTGTCCCTATATCGACTATTCCTATATCTCGACTAGTGGGCTGCTTCCCAACTCGTATATGGCCGCTTGCCAGGTGAAATCTCCCCGCATTGATCGGATCAAGCACCCGAAGGGTCCCCCCTTTACCTGATTTTGACCTTGGTCACCCGGGTCACAATATATTTCACATCATGGAAAAGTATTAAATTTACTACTAATGGTCTTCTATTCTTCTAATATACAGTGTATTGGACTGCACCCCCTTCACCCCCCCCCTTCCACCCTCCCCTTCCCCTCCCAGGACCTTATAGCTCAATCGAGAATTGCCGCCTCAGAACCCCCTTTATACCGGCATGTAGCTGGAGTCGAGCCCAGCAATTAGGTGCCTTCAGATCTGGGATCGGCCACGCGGTTGTGGAGCAATCTGGCATCAAGTCCTGGGATCGCCAGAGTACGTAATTCTAAAGACCCTCCAGAGTAGTTAACGACTTCATGGACACTAATGCGACAGAGAGGTACCTTATACCAACGTGTAGCCGGCATCAAGCGCAGCAAGCCTGTGCCTTCAGATCCGCGATCGGTCAGGTGGTTGTGCAGGAATCTGGCATCGAGGCCTGGGATCGCCAGAGTACCTAATTCTAAAGACCCCCTCTAGAGTAGTTACCAGTTTCATGGATATTGATGCTACGGAGACGTAACCTATACCGGCATGTAGCTAACGTCGAGCCCAGCAACACCGTGCCTTCAGGCCTGCGATCGGTCCAGTGGTGATGGAGGAATCTGCCATTGAGTCCGGGGATCGCCAGCATCCCCTCTTTCCCTTCCCAGGACACCACCCCCAGAGTAGATAGCGATTTCATGAGTATTGATGCGCCAGAGACGGACCTTATACCAGTGTGTAGCTGGCGTCGAGCCCAGCGACGTCTAGGTGACAGATTCAAAATCGGTGCAGCGGTTGTAGCGGAATCTGCCATCGAGTTCAGGATTGGTAGAGACAAAGGTCCACAATCAAGAGGGTCGGCGATCTCCATGGGTGCTTGGCCGACAGGGACGCACCTTATACCGGCGTGAAGCTGGCATCAAGCCCAACGACGCCCAAGTGACAGATTCAAAATCGGCGGAGCGGTCATAGAGGGATCTGCCATCGGGTTCAGGATTATTGCAGACAAAGGACAACTAACAAGAAGGTGGGGGATGTCCATGGGTCTTAATGCGACAGGGATGTACCTTATACCAGCGTGAAGCTGGTGTCGAGCCCAGCAGCGCTGCGCCCTCAGATCCGGGATCGTTCAACCGCTTGTGGAGGAATCTGCCATCGAGTCCTGGGATTGCCAGCATCCCCTCTTAGCCTTCCGAGGAGCCCTCTGAGAAGATATCGACTTCATGAGTATTGATGCGCCAGAGACGTAACCTATAGCAGCGTGTAGCCGGCGTCGAGCCCAACGACGTCCAAGTGACGGATTCAAGATCGGTGTAGCGGTTGTAGAAGAATCTGCCATCGAGCTCAGGATTAGTAGAGACACAAGACCACTGTCAGAAGCAGGGCGAACTCTATGAATTCTAGTCCGCCAGGGACGTACCCTATACCATCGTGTAGCTGGCGTCGGGCCCAACAACGTCCAAGTGACAGATCCAAAATCGGCCGTGTGGTTGTGGAGGAATACACCATCGACCTCTGGGATCGCCAGCATCTGCACTCACGGTTCCCATGACCCGCCCCCCAGAGTTGATAGCAACTTCATGCGTATTGATGCAACAGGGACGTACGTTATACCGGTGTGTAGCTGGCGTCGAGCCTAATGACCTCCAAGTGACAGATTCAAAGTCGGTCGAGCGGATGTGGAGAAATAGGCCATCGACCTCTGGGATCGCCAGCATCTGCACTCACGGTTCCCATGACCCCTTTCCCCAGAGTAGATATCAACTTCATGGGTATTGATGCGACAGGGACGTACCTTATACCGGCGTGTAGCTGGCGTCGAGCATAACGACGTCCAAGTGACGGATCCAAAATCGGCCAAGTGGATGTGGAGGAATCTGCCATCGAGGTCTGGGATCGCCAGCATCCCCTCTCAGCCTTCCCAGGACCCCCCCCCCCAAGAGTAAATAGCGACTTCATGAGTATTGATGCGCCAGAGACGTACCTTATACCGCCGTGCAGCTAGTGTCGAGCCCAACAACGTCCAAATGACGGATTCACAGTCGATCCAGTGGTTGTGGAGGGATCTGCCATCAAGTTCAGGATTAGTAGAGACAAAGACCACTGTCCGAAGGGTGGGCGATCTCCATGAGTATTAATGCGATAGGGATGTACCTTATACCGGTGTGAAGCTGGCGTCGAGCCCAGAAACCCCCTGGTGTCAGATTCAGGATGGGATGTGGAGTTGTAGTGGAGAATTATGCAGGATGCCTGGGAATATGGATGTTAAGGGTGATGATGAGAGAAGAGAATATTGAGGGTGATGATGAGAGAACAGTGTGTCGCGTCACATGTGAGGCTAAGTGCCGAGAAACCATGATGGACTATGCCAAGAAATACTCAGGGGTACCCCTGAAGCGACCATCTCTCAGTGGTAAATCATGATAAGCAATGGTGTTGATGGACGAGTCTGGATGAACCGGAGGCAGAGCTGCTTTGACTAATATGTCAGGACGGAATATGGTGTATTGGTTTGGCTCCAGATGCATTGAATTTGAGCGGGCGTTGCCAGGGAACTCAGGACGCATAGGATGCAGAGGACGCAGAGGACACAACTCAGGACGCACAGGACGCACAGGACGCAACTCAGGACGCACAGGACGCAGGGGACACAGATTCAACATCGCGTCCCTCAGGACACAACGGCGCCGTATCTGACGCAGGGTAATTTTTTGCTGATGTATTCCTTATCTTGCAGAGGCCTACCAAGTGTGTCATCCCTCATCCTCGCAGATATCCAGAACTGTCCTCTCCACCAGCCTCGATCCATACACAATCATTTCTGAGGCCGCTGTTGCGGAGACCCTTGGTTCTAGTGCAGCAGGCCCCGTTAATCTTGAACAGGTCAGTTTGCTGAAAGTCAGCAACTCTAAGTTCAAGGTGCGTAAATTGCTCTACCGGAAGTAAGCCCAGCTCGGTGGGATTTGTAGGGAGCCGCCCGTCATCCGCTACGGTCTGCTTGATAAAATGTAACATCTTCTCCCTTACATTCGCCGTAATCGAGGCCGCAGATTCTGCAAAGCACGGGCACCGTGCCAATATTCCTCATCCGGCCTTTGCAGCACACAACAGGGTATGCTTCAGCTTGCAGCCACCACCTCTTCCCCTCAGTTTTCTATCGTGATCACACTTTCTCCTTTCAACCGTGTTTCCAGTATCTCTAACCTTATTCCCAAGGCATGCTGGTCGCCATAATGTTACAAGATCTGGCAGGCGGCATGATTATTGTTTGTCAGGCGGTAGCCATCTTTAATTTGTTCCTTATGTGCTAGCTTACAAATCGGAGTGGAATACATCGCTATGGACCCAAAGTATCTTACATTGGAGGAAAAGTGACTAATATTGTAACGACTCTGTGATAGGTAGCTACAATGACTATCACCTTAGCCCAAATGGTATACCAAGCGGTAACCACGGGTGGTATAGGCTGGTATACTTAGTATACAAATAGCTGGTTAACCTAGAATAAGGCCTAGGGAATAGTTGAGGGGCCTTGGGTACTCTACAAGGCAGGGTAACCAATCAGGAGTGAGCTTGCATAAAGTCAAGGAATTTATGGGAAGGTTATACACGCCTCTGAGACAACATTAGATGTTGACCGGAGGACTTCCGAAGCGTTTAAAAGCATAAGAGGGCAAAGTTACCCTACCTTGGGAATTTGGCCATTATGCCCAGGGACTCCAGTTACCCTACTGTGGAGTCCAAGTTACTCTATCATCACCAGCAAAGTCATCCTGGAACTTAGCTGACGATTGCCTCACATTCGATGGGCTCTTAGATGTTGATGGGCGCATACGCATCTCGGCGGGAAGGCCCCAAGGGTGAGTAATGGTGGTCCAAACATGCTATTGAACTTGGGGGGGTTTAGCTAACACCCCCCTCGGGCTCCAGCGTTACAACGGCGCGTCACAGGCCGGCGGCTGCATAGTTGCTTGTTTCTAGTAAAAAGAGGTCATTGGAGCAGGAGCCTAACATCGTATAAGTCGTCGCCGTCCGACTGACCGGATGTCGTTCGCGGGACATATAAGGGGAGTATGGGTAACCGCCCAAATGGTGGTCGCACATATATGGTCTCTCAGGCAGCAAGAAGGCTATCTTAGCCTACAGGTGTTAGGGTAGTCTTCCAACTGGTACTTAGGTGATCGAGGGAGGCCAGGGTGCTTTCAGGACAAATGCCTCAGTAACCAGTTGGGACCTTCTCCCCTTGAGTTGTAGCATTACTATGGGTTGTCAATGGACTCTAGAGGTATGAGACTTATCACAGTAGCGTATGTCCCGAGAGGCTGGCTATGGGTAGCGCCCACTTGGCCAACATTCGGCTACATCTCACCGGGGGAGCTTGCATGTAAAATTATAACATTGGATACTCGTGTACATTCAATTATGGACTGCATAGCTTGTATGGACGAAACTACCAGTGGGCCAGTGAGTCCACCACCTAGATATTGACTCCGATCGTTGTCATAACAGTTAGCCACTGGTATGACTTCGATAGGAACAGTGTTTCCACCTGCGGTTGTATTGGAGAAGGCATTGCAGAAACTGATATCCTATTGATGGAGTTAAGTGTACCCGAGTTGGTCCGACACTTCTGTCAGGATAATTCCTGATAGTGGGTAGACCTCGGACGAAGCCTAAGCAGGACAGGGTGCTCGCACATGGTCGGAGTACTATTGAATGTCAAAGGCTTAAATCTGCTATCTAGTTAAGTTTAAGCGTTTGGCATTCTACTTCGATAACTAACTTTCCTTGAGTGAACTTATTGAGTGAAGCTTTCAGCTTAACAATATTAAGTTTAACTGCTGTGATTCTTTGCGAATTATTTACTTTATCTTTATCTTCTACTTTGAGTTTTGGTGCTTTCGCAACCTTTGAATTCACCTCTCTAGAGGGTGCCCCGGTTACAAATGTACTGCATTTTGATGAAGTTCAAGTAGTTTTCTTGGCGGTTAAATCTGCCGGCTGATTAAACTTTTGAAGCCTATCCTGATCCGCTTGCTTACGGTATTGGGCGGCAGTTTTGTGGTCGACCTCTTTAGAATGTTAGTTCGCCATTAGTTCCCTTAGATCGCGATCCTGGTGGTTTGCCTTCGTCCGGGTGGCCTTCGATGTATCAAACTCAAGTAAAACGTCTTTTGTCCGCTCAAATGGGGTCTGATACCTTTCCATGTGAGAAAGTATACCCGGTGTATGGCTGTGATATTGGGCCATAAGGCAGAAATCATGCAGAGCGGTAACACACTTCAAGGTGTTCTGGACATTGTGATGTTGCGATCTGTCCGAATTTCGTAATACGGACGCTAATATGGCCGAGGTTCAGCGGCTGAGGTTGGGCATTTCGTTACCTTGCCATTGTGTAACTTCCTAAAAGGCCTTTTTTGGGTACACTGAATGCGGGATAGGGCAGAATTTCTCTCCCGGCATCGTCGCATTCCTGCTGGTGTTTGTGGTTTTTCAGGAACACTTCTACCCATTGCATCATATGTTTGAACAGGCCCAGCTAACCGTTCTTCAAGAGGTCCTGCTTATCTAGGTTGGCAGAGTTCACTCGGTGGAGGCAGGTAAATACCTTGCGGTCTATTTTCACGCCCACCTGCTTAAAGGTTTCTGCGATAGCGGCTGCCTCTCCCGGCTCATGCTCCAAGACTTTCTCTCTGTAACAGGTGTAGTCGCGGACCTAATACCTCTTCCGCGGATTCTCACCATGCTTTTTGCATGAAACCTCACACTGTGGACACAACCTACTACCTAATCCGTGCAAGGTGGCATGCTCTGCATGATCCGCAATCCAGCTCCACAGGATAGGAAAACAACAGCTTGTTTTACTATCTGCACAGTCCATTACCGTGCCTTATTGGGCGACCTGTTGTAATGGTGCAAAGACATGTTCAAGGAGAGCCCGCAGAGCATCTGCATTCATGTGCCTCTGCTCTTCGTTTACACTGGTTGATTCACCACTAAACCTTGGTGCCACTGGCAGTAATGCCAGATGCAGAACACGCAACACCCATCTTGACATGCCTATATCTCGTGCGTGGATCGAGATTGCCAATCCTCACGTATTCCGCCCAGGCTTTCTTATCTGCCGAAAGATTTATAAGCTGAGTCTGATCGGATAATCTGATCGTGAGTATCACAGTTGAGTGGGTAGGGAGAGTGCTCTACCAGGCATCAGAACAAGAAGTTAGCACTGGAACCACGGACCCCTGGAAGCTTGTCTCGGCATATTTCATACCTGTGCCACCCACCACCAGTCCACACTATGCCTCGCTATGTATTATCGCTCCCCACTTGAATTGTATTCCCCAATTTGGTTCATAGACCATATCGGACCTATACGCGACCTGGCTGATCAGGTAATGGGCACAGTCCACAACATTCCGGTAATAGAATGTTGTCACATATCGAGCATCGTTAAGCTGAGCTTCGCCCGAAAACAGGTAATCATGACCTGGGTCCAGTATGTTGAGATGTTGTCGCAAAGTGTATGTCGACTGGAAAGATCTGAAATCCGTGCCAGCCAAACATTCTGTAAAGTACGTGTCGATCTGCAACTTGCCTACTTTATTCCGGACCAACCAGCATGGTAAACCAAAGTTGACTTCTGATGAGAAAGTGTTCTAGTGGTCATGTGCGATTGTCTGATTGAGCTCTCAATAGTCATTGAAACCGCTGAGTGGTCTTCCAGCACCTGGAATAGTATCCTGACTCGATGGGTGTCCATCCCCTGGTGTTTGGGAAATGTCCTTCTCTTCTGAATTGTACTGCATATCACCCATCCCTGCATCTGCTACCTGGCAATGTGCAATCTCCAGCCCAAGATCAGATTCATAGTCTGAGTGGATCCGACTGATGCTTGTATCATGTACGAAAGTAGGGGTTACCGGTGACAGAGACGTTTTGTCCGCAATTGGCTGGAGGGATACAACTCTATCATGATGCATTGTTTGAATGGGCCTTTCGTATGCAGCTGTTTCATGATAGCGTCGCCTGCAATAAGGACAGGTTGTTGTGTTTTTGGTCATCGTATTCAAGTATGGTGCTTCTCATTCAAGTAATTGGGGGGAGAAGCAGTGAGCCGATTACCTGAGACGGGTTGCGGCTGATTTAGTCTTTCAAGATCAAAGGCAGACTTGTTTCAAGAGTTGAAACAGGCGGTAACTACAAGTTGGCTGAGTAAGATCTCGGACAGGTCTAGACGTTCAAAGTGTCATTAACTAGTATTCACCATTCGTTCTCACTTAAAGTTTGGAACTAAACTTCAACTTTGACGTTGTGCTTCCCACTGAGACGGGAGCTGACTAACACCAGATCATTCGCTTGGCTCAGAAGGTTGTCATTGGATAAAATAGAGGTTTCCCACTGTCTTAGCTCACTGGTTGCGGCTCCGTTGCTTCTTAAAAGCTTATCTGGGGCTTGAGATTATGTGACTTTTCAAGATATCAATATTCAAGTTTGTACAGGGTACAATCGTACGAACCCCACTTAAAGAGTCCTGATGCGGTCTACAAAGGCTCTCCCTCCCTCCCACATTCATCTCCTCTCCACATTCTTTTACTCAACCACAACCACATTCTCGTCAATCCGCCCACCCATCCCAACAGCACACACTAGCACCAAGATCTACGCAACCTCTAAGTCTTTCGTGGTACCATTAGTATATCCTCAGGTTAATTCAGTACTACCTATCTCTATATGCTAGCTAACCTTCTCCTCACAGCCATCATAATCGGCAGAATTCCTTTATGATCTGCACCACTTGCCTTATCAGCCTCTGAACTCTCCAAATCGTCCGGCCAGTCTGCTCCTTTTCCATCCTCGTATCTGATACAAACATTACCCTTCAAGCTAACAGCACCCACTAGTGGATCTCCAACATTCCTGAAAGGCAGATTTACCAGTAAGAAAGAAAAAACCCGTTTGAATTTCCCCAATCTTAACATCTTTTGCAATGGCCAGCTCAAAAGTCGGATTGGTTCACTCAAGGATGCCCGGGCATGGAAGCGAAGCCCATATATTTCCAGGTGTAAGTTTGTCTGCGGGTTCCCCAATCCTAATGTTTTCAGTGAGGAGTATATTTCCTGTAGGAGCACTATGAAACGTTGGAACGATGGCACCCTATAGAGAGGTGAACTCTCAGGTTGCGACCGCACCAAAACTCAAAGTAGAAGATAAAGATAGAGTAAATAATTCACGAAGAATCAAAACCGTTAAACTTAATATCGTTAAGCTGAAAGCTTCACTCAATAAGTTCTCTTGAGGAAAGTTGGTTATCGAAGTAGAATGCCAAACGCTTAAACTTAAGTAGATATGAGATTTAAGCCTTGGACATTCACCACTACCCCGACCTTGTGCGAGCACCCTATCCTGCGCGGGGTTTGTCCCAGGTCTACCCTACATCCGGTATTATCCAGCTGGAAGTGTCGGACCAACTCGAGTACACATAACTCCCTCAATAGGATATGAGTTTCTGGAATGCATCTGCAATACAACCGCTGGTGGAAAAACTCTTCCTATCGAAGTCATACCAGTGGCTAACTGTTATGACAACAACCGGAGTCAATACCTAGGTGGTGGACTCACTGGCACAGAGGTAGTTTCGTCTATACAAGCTATGCAGTCCATCATTTAATCTACGGGTCTATCCAATGTGATAAATTGCCATGCAGGCTCCCCCGGTGAGATGTAGCCTATGGTTGGCTAAGTGGGCGCTATCCATAGCCAGCCTTTCGGGACATACTTTACCGTGATAAGACTCATACCTCTAGAGTCTAATAACAACCCATAGTAATGCTACAAATCAAAGGGAGAAGGCCCGGGCAGGTTACTGAGGTATTTGTCTCGAAAGCACCCTCGCCTTCTGAGACTACCTGAGTACCACTAGGAAGACTACCTTACTACCCGTAGGCTAGAATAGACTCCTAGGTGCCCGAGAGACCATATCTGGGCGACCTCCATTTTGGTGGTTACCCATACTCCCCTTATATATCCTGTGAACAACATTCAGTCGGACGGACGGCGACGACATATACGGTGTTACGCCAGCTGCTCCAATGACCTCTTTTAACCTGCAAACGTGCAAATACATTGCCGTCTGCCTATGACGTGCCGTCCCAACGCTGGGGCCAGTGGGGGGTGTTAGCATGAGCCGCCCCAGTTCAATAGTATGTTCGGGCCACTCTTGCACAGGCATGGGGCCTCCCCGCCCAGATGCGTCTCTGCCCAAGAACATCTAAGAGTCCATAGAATGTGAGGCAATCGACCTCTAAGTTCTAGAATGACTTTGCCGGTGAAGGTAGGGTAACTTGGGTTCCTCAGTAGGGTAACTGGGACCCATGGGCATGATGACCAAATTCCCAAGGTAGGGTAACTCTGCCCTCTTATGCCTTTAACCCCTCAGGAAGTCCTCCAGTAGACCACAGAAGTTGTCTCAGAGGTCCATGGAACATTCCCATAATTCTCGTGACCTTATGCGAATGTTTTCCCGCAAGGTTACCCTGCCTTGTAGAGTACCTCAAGGCTACTCAACTATTCCCTAGGCCGTATCCTAGGATTACCAGCCATTTGTATAATATATACGACACCATACCACCTCTGGATACCACTTGGTATACCATTTGGGCTAAGGGGATAGTGATTGTAGCTACCTATGCTAGGGTCGTTACAACCATATAATGGAGTTAAACAGGATCCGAGCTGGCGCAACAGTAGGGACGCCCAATGGGCGGCTATTCAACGCCATTCTCTTACTCTGGCACCCATTGCCAGTGCCGGCGGCGGCAGGGCGGCGCTTTGGCAACATGACTCTACAAAGGGCAGATATTGTACCAAATGCCTTGACCTCTTTGATAAAAGACAGCAAATACGCATCGCAGTATCTTTGAAAGACTACCGAGAGAGCGAGAGGCCGCTGTGGCGGCCCCCATTGCAGCCAGCAATAATCATAAGTTGTCTCAATCTGTCCGGATTGGATCTGTATAGTATATATCCTAACATGCGCACGGTAGCTTTGGCCGCTCCACGCTGCATACGCCTTTGGGTAGAGGACCAATTCCTTACCTGTCAAGATGCCCACAATCGTCCAGGTTTGAACAAGATCCCATGGCAAGGCAATGAACATGTTTATTGGCTGGAGATGAATGAACCCACCGATGACAATATACTTAGTGAGATTGACAGTGTCCTAGCACGGGGATACAGATATCGTTTGCTCATTGGCCCACACCAGAAGGTAGACATTTGCTACCTTCAGTCCCAGACGAACCACTGCGGCTCACTCAAATAGTCACAATCTAAAGCGACCGGGATATCTGCATTTGGTGGTGGGTGAATAGGCTGGGCAAACCAATAGACATACTCGTCTATGGACATCGTGGTTCGGCTTTGGAATCGGGGACTGATTCTCCGGTAAACATCTATTTCACACTCTGTTATAATAGATGTCCTGCTCCTGACACATCGCGGAGTAGCGATGATGATAGCTCAGATGATATGAACCCAGAGTCATCCGCAACGGATGCAAAGAGAGCCCGGTTATTGAAGACAACAACGACCAAGAAGGGCACAAGAAATACAGGTACTGTGCAGCAATGTCTTAAGGTAGCCATTGTCCTGTCGGGATCTGACTCCGATGTTTTTTATGAAGCTGGTGCCAATCTGGCCAGCACTGAGATTCCGGCCTTGTGTTCCAATGCCCCACCCCCTCCTGGTAAGCAATCCCACCCTACTGCTAACCTGAACAGCCATATCTGGCGGTCTGGCCTACAAACAGGAAGGGGGAGTAAGATGAAGAAGGTTTCCGGGCTATCTACTTGGACGGCAGTTAATATCAATGGGAAACGTGGCCGAGGAGCAAAGACGCATGGTGGTCAGCCCAACTCTCCAGCTGACGCAGCAGAACCCCCGAGATGAATCGTCTGCTGTCTCCCTACCGAGAGCCCTACTCCACAGAATAGCCCTCCTCCATTGCCTACTGACCAGAGTGACGAAGAAGCCGCCGCGGCTGCTTGGCAGATACTGATAGAAGCATCAGCTCAGCATCTTTTGATCCTGGCCTCTGAGAGCGAGCAGACTGCCCCCCGATCCGCCACCGAAGTTATTACGCCCAGCATCAACCATTGTCCTCCGGATCCATGCTCCGGCGATGTATGGGATATGCCAGTAGCAGAGGCCCGCCAAGAATCCAGGCTGGCCAGCTCCCTTCATGCCAGCCCGAGTAGTGATGGCTTCTCTGTGCCTGATAAGTTGCGATTACAACTATCACGCCTCTCATCAACTACTCTGGTGGCAGCAGGTTTTACAATTATGCCAGTTGAAACACCCCTTTGGATTTCTATCAAGTCTGTTTCCGTCTTGGCATAGTCTCTGCCGGCAGAGCTAGTGTCCCCCAACTAAATGTGGCTAATGTAAGTTTATGCAGATGATTTACTTCCATCTCAAACAGTCTACAAAGACGAGTTGGCGCCTGCTGAACCTAGGATCTGACTTTTCTTTTATCTGTTTTTCATTTTCGCTTTAGGCGTTGGGCGGATTGTTCCTGTTCTTTCGCGTCTATTTCGGTTTTAGATTAGGTCTCTGCAGACGGGCCGGTCTGCCCCAACCCAATGGGGCTAATCTAAACCAACGATCTTCAGATCCTGTAGGAAGAGTGGAATCACACAAATTTATATGCCTATTTTTCATTTTATGTCTGGCTTTGTGAGCTTGGATAGCCGTCCTCAATCTCTTCTCTCTCCCGCAGATTTCTGTTTTGGGTTAGCTTGCTGCCCACTGGGCAGGCTTGTCTGCACCTAATGTTCGGAGTTAATGCTGACACCTTTTTTTTACCTGTTCTTGCCTTAGACTTTGGTCTTGCATTCTTGTTTCTTTTGGAGTGCTTTGTTTTCTTACTTTAAGGGTTTGCTCTTGGAGCTTTGAGGACTATTGTCTCTTCTCCTCTGGGTCTTTTTTGTTCTCGGTTTGAGTTCTCAAGTTTTACGGACTAGATTGATCTCTTTCCGGCTGTTTTGAGTTTTTCGCCTGAGCAGCAGGACCTGCGATAGTTGGTATCCCTGCCTCCGAGCGCTAGCCATAACCTCATTTGTTACAGTCAGCTTGGCATATCTACTCGAAGTAGATTAGTCCGCACATGCCAGTAACCCCCTTCCGCTACATCATGAACCTTAAATACCTAACTCTCGTATTGTGATCCGTGAAGTAGGTTCGGGTACAAGTTGACCTCGGATACAAATTCCCATAGCAGGTGTCCATTCTACCGCGCTGATGGGCCTACGAGATCAAACAAGTAAGCGAATGACAAGCTGTGCATAATCCTAGCGCTTAAAGCATCCCGTTTATCCCCTTTCTATCTGCTAAGTTCAAATACAAGATCCTCTCTTTAGCTAATACTCATTTACTAACACCATCTATTCACCAACATCAATCACTACAATTCTCTTCCATCACTTTTCACCTGCACAATATGCCACAACACTAGCAGCCTCAGGACAAAACATGTCCGCCAAGACGGGGCACAGAAATCCAAAAGGACATCCGTAGTGGATGTTTCAAGAAAGCGAAATCTAAAGACTGGTTAACTATAATTCCAGCCCTTTCTGCATCTGTTAAATCTGAGGCGACTTAAAGTAGTGGAGGGGGTACAGTTTGTGTACCCGCTTTGTCACGACTCGAAGTAACAGAGCTTGCCCTTGCGGACAGTGGGCGGCAGCCAGCGGATGATAGTACTGACTCACAACGCTGTGAATATCTGAATGACCATAGCCAGAGTGGGGAGGTTGAGCATGTGCATGAGGAGGGTGAGCATGAGGACGATGAGGATGTGGACGATAAGCATGATGAGGATGAAGTGGAACAAGATGAGGAGAATGGGAATCTTTCATTAGGCTGGGGGGCACAGAAACAGATCAGGTATCGGTGAGCTGAATCACAACCATCTATACTTATAATCACTCCAGGACATACACAGAGTTCAAGAGAGAAGACATATCCCAGCCAGGGGGCTCCTGTTGCAGTATCTATTGGCGAAAATGGTTTCATCCCTAGGATCCTCTCCCACTGGCCGACTGTCTTGAACCGGCTGGCAACAGCAGACATAACTCCAAGCCACTCAGATCCAACGACGCCAGAAATGCACGGTACAGGTCGACAGCAGACCAGCAGCAGGGAAAATATGGCCGTAGGGCTTGCGCATAGCATTGTGCTCAAAGCCCATGATCTGATGTGGGGCTGGATAATGTTCGTAAATCTGTTTCCGGATGTGATTACATTGAACGAGGTGGTCGGCTGGTGTTGGAAAGATGGGCAGAGGGACTTGGGATTTCCCAACTTTGATGATGCGACTCCGGCCTCCAGTGATCTGGTGTGTTGGCCTTAATAAACAAGCTTCAACTTGTTCTCCGGACTAATAGACCGGCCAGCAGCCGGCGCTTTGGTAGGGCCGGCCAAAGCACCGCGAATGCAGTTCTCAGTATTTGTATACTGCTAAGAGGACTATAACCGCACTCTGTAAGGTAAATATAGAGGATCCTGGCCGGTGTGCACGAAGGCTGGCATACCTATTAGAGGAGGACAGATTCATTTGCCCGCCGGAGGAAGATCACGTATACTGGTTCAACATTGCCAGGGACTATTCTGACTCTAGGAAGAACGAATCAAATTGGGAGGATAGGCTGTTGCTCTCAGATTCCTAGCGCCTCACATTTTAGGCGTGATATTTGAACAGTTTTATTCTAGCCCGAAAAGGAAAGGCATGATGGATGCCTTATTCTTAGGTAAGATTGATGGCCCGTTTATCTGTCTGACAGCAGCCATCCCATTTCTTTCACTGTGATGCTGGCTGTCTGGAATCTTTGAGGATAAGGGGGCTTTTACACGTTCTAATGCTGGAGGTAAGATAACAAACACGGACTTTCGGTTTTCAACACTATCTGGATCCCTTCAGGCCAAGACATTTGGCTACTACTGAAAACTACAAATGTACGGGACAGGTGATACAGAGGTCTGCTCATCTGGAGACAGGCCTGCTAAGACGTCAGGTCAGATAGGGCATGGGGGAATACATGTGAGCGATTCCGGGGTCTAATAATGGTGTGTATTAGGACATCTCATGAGGCCAGAATTCCCCAGGACTGTTGAAACCAGGTTGAGAGAACCGCAGGATATTCCAATGATGAGGACGCATTGAGGCAGGAATTACAAATTAATCTGGAGCCATAAGTATCAGAATCGACCGCAGGCAGCCGCGCTGACCACTCGATACAACATGGCCAGCGGGAGCCACAAAGAAATCAAGGTGTGGATCTGGGAGGAGTAATCGAGGCGGATACAGCTTTCCAGGCCAGGGGAACTGACCTAGAGGACGAGGAGGAAAATTCTTTTATCACTAGTCTGTGATGGTGTAAGAATAGGAGAATGTAATAAAATAGATTGTATAGATGGTAAATGTGTCCTGAAATGACAATTGTATTGGGTAGAGGAGTGTACGAGGGGGTCCATGGTATAATGGGCGGATAGAGCATTATAATGGGTCGGGCGGATGATGATGAGGCGCAAAGGTATCAAGATGTCATTAGACGGGGGCAATTGTAGCCTCAGAATGTAGGGAAATGTGTCAGGCGGACGGTCATAGCAGGGAGCTATGGGTAGGATGTCCGGTAGACAGTCAAAGCCATGAGCGGAATGTAGGATGTCTGGCGCAAGGGATGGGTTGTGGAGAACTAGGGGAGCAAGAGGCAGAAGAGGGAAAGAGTAGGAGGACGCCTGCCGGATACCGGAGGATAAACAATAGGATCAGAGGGTAGAGAGCACAAGGGTAAGGAGGCAGGGAACGTCCGCCGGATGAGGAGGTATATGTGAGACGATCGCGAGGTATTGACCAAAGACACCTTGGTGAGAGGGGGTTAGGAAGGGAGCAGGGTGGTGGGAACGTGGGGGATGGAGTCCGCAGGGAGAGCAGTGTCATAGGTGGAAAGCTGGTAAGAAGGCGTAAACAGGACGGGCTAGGAAGATGGGGTTAGCCGCTCGCAGCGGGTCGGGAAAGGGGTATCATGCGACAGGATACATTGGGGGATGCAGCCTGAGTAGGTATTGCGCTAGGGGCAGGCTTGCCATGTAAGCTGCGTCAGGCTAGGTCCGGTGCATCTGGATGTAGGCCTTTGCGCCCAGAGCGTCGGGATGAAAAGAGCACGGAGGTCCGCAGCCACAACTGGAGTATACGTTGAATACGCCTGCAGCGTCCGATGCATAGGGCACGCAGGACGCAGCAGGATGCAGGTTGTTGTTTTTGCTGATGTGAGTGCCTGATAGGCTTCTGCAAGTTGTTGATAATTATCAGTAGTGAGGGTCACTTGAACGGTGATCACTGGGGTTTAGCCCCAGGAGCGAGAGTAGGAGGAATTGAAGGGGTTGAGCATTGAAGTGTATTGCCCCCTTCTGATTCTGGTTCTCGATCGTTAAGGGATTCAGAGTCTTCTGCAGAATTGGTTTTAGATGTGTCAATAGCAGCCTCAGTGTTGTTGTATATAGTTCGGAAGAATAGGTATAATGCAAGGCAGGCGTGGATGTCTAAAATCATGAGGTGTGATATAAGCCTTGGGGACAGGAGAGTAACAATATAGTGTTACGGGATATCTAACTTGAAGAGATATTGAGTGAACCCGGCCGTGCTTCTAGGGTATGGAGATCTGTCAGGAAGGCTCGGTAACGTAAGCGGAAAGTTAAAGTTCTCGAACTTACAGGATTTCTTAATAACTTGTTATATTTGTTAAGATCTCTTCTCCGTTGCTTGATTCCTCCGCAACCATAGGGGGAGAGCCCTTCTATTGATACAAAGGTTTGCGCTACTTTGCTCCTTCAGGACTTATGTATCTTTTGGTTCTTCCTCTGTATTGAGGAAAGTGTGAACACTGTTTGACCATGAAAGTAATTGCCCTGCTCCAACGCAGAGAGTCTCGTGACTACTAATTTCATCTGGGGTGTCTCAACTCTACCAGTAGATAGTCTTCGATCTCTTCGTTCTAATCCACTATTGTTTAATATATGCAGCCCATACGTAAATATACCAATAGTTCTCATAGAATAGCAAGTGATCAGTTGGGATGGCAATCTTACAAAGCAGCCTGCACAAATATGCAGGTCTGCCGGATATGTTATAGATATTCAAACATGTAATTGTTCCAATCAGTCAATTACTTCAGGCAATGTGAAAGATTCCGGTTGCCTGAGTACCTATCACAGATTCTTCCCGATTAGTCTTAGTTCTGGCAAGCTTTTATGGTTTGGATATACAGTCATCTTGATGAAGCTGTATATCTGGTACTAATATAGGCGAGCTATTCTCATGCGCATAACAATAGCGCAGAATATCAACATCATTCAATACGCAATGATGCCACCTGGCTGGCCACAGCTCGCACCAGCAGGTCCGACATATCGGCTTCTTGCTAATTCGGTCATTGGAGATATCTCATTTCGACACTCTGAAAAAAGAAAAACTAGTGAGCACAAGAGTAAATGGGTATCGCAGTTGGCCTCCAAGGTCACACCATATACGGTTCATGGCAGGATGCTGGTAAGGATTAAATGTTAGCCAAGGTTATCAGACGGGTCTTCACCACTTCCCTGGCGCAGAATTCGTGCAAATTGTCGCTGGGTTCTAGCAATTGAGACCCGCCTGCAATGAACTTGCCACTGCATCTGGAGCGAACAACCTACCTGATATGCAGCAGGTGGACGAGGCAGTGGTCCCACTGGTTATGGACTGTGGAAACAAGGTGACTAATGCAATCAACATGAAAAATAAGCTGTTTCGGCAGGTGCCGGGAGTCCGTCTGCGGCACTTCATTGTTCCAAACATATTAATCCCTTAGAATACCCCGCTTGGAGCCAGTGTGGTCTTGCATCAGCTGTACATAATGCAGGCACTGGGGCCGCAAATCCTCCTACAGCAACTTCACCCAGGCCAGGTTAATTCCAACCTGCCCAGGCTGCGAGTCCTTGCCAAATCCCTCATCTCCCACTGAGTCCCCAAGGGGCAATCCAACTTCCTTTGCCAGTGTCGGGAAATCCCAGTCCGCCAGGATCGGCTGGACAGAATATTCCTCTCCCGGCGACTGGCCCTCTCAAATTGCTGTTTCACTCGTGTGCTATTACACTCAAACTATCCGGGACTGCATTTGCGAATAACCCACATCAAATGTTTCCTCAGATCGTGGTGAATAACCAGCCACCAAACAATTCTCCTCAGACACCCCGTGGTGCAAACCAAATCCAGCCTCCGCCAAATCCCCAAGGGCCAAACCAACCTCCCTTGACACCGCCTGCAAATGCTGGGCCCTCAGGAAACCAAATCCAGGCTCCCTCCCCCAATCCCCAAGGGCCAAACCAACCTCACTTCACACCGTCTGCAAATGCTGCTCCGTCAGCAAACCAAATCCAGCCTCGCCTGGTTAATCCCTAAGTGGTACACCTACCTCGCTTTATAGTGTCTGCCAGTCGTGGTCTGTCAGGAAGTCCACCACGGAATAATCCTCTCTTGGTGATTGCCCCTGCGATATTAAGTTTGCGCTCGTCGTGAGTCAGAAAGCAAAAAACAAGTGCTCCCCTTGTGAATAACCCTCCGCAAATCCAACCGGCTGCCCCGCTTAACTATCCTTCGTATGCCTGCTCCGGCCCATTATCCGGCCCAGATAATTCCCCATCGGCTAGATCACCCTAATGTTAGGACAAATGCAGCTGATCTATGTGATATAAGGCAAATCAGTGAGGGTTTTTCAAAATCACCCCCATGATTTGTGTGATGACTTAATACCCAATGAGATACAGACTGGAGGGATCTACTTGGTCGCCCACAGGCCCTGCGCAGTCTTTGGCAAGGATATCCAGTTGATCGTGACACAGCATGACACAATTATCGCATCCTCAATTGGCACTATCCTCATATCAATGGTGTGGAACTTGCAGAGTTAACTGGATATGACATAGGGGGTTTGTCATCGGCAATTGTAAGATATGTACCCTCAGACAGGATTCGCTACATATTCGGCGCCACAGGCGAAGGCTGGCGCGACCTTCATACAGATCCTACACACGAGTTAGATTATTCAAATTATATGTTCAGCCAGAGCAATAAGAACATGCACACCTGCCTCCTGTCGAATGAAGCTAATGAGGACCCACTTGACATGCTGGTTAATTGTCATCGCCCATCAAATCTAGCTAGACCGGCTACACCACTGGTGCTGAGACACCGATACCTCACACCAAATACTGTCTCTAATTAGGCAAATACTTTAGCCGGAGGTAATGTCAACCCAGCAGCTCAACCGAAGGGAAAAGCTATTCCCATGAACAGTACTAAGGCCAGTGCATCACAAAACCCACAATATTCTCCCCTTTTTCTTCCGGGATTGTTCAGCTACTCATCAGATGTTTCAGCCGACTTTGATTCGCACCATAGTCGGGTTCTTAGTATGACATCTCCTGTTGACCAAGGCGGTGATTCCACAAGACGTCGGATTCCTCTCTCTATTCAACCGCATGTAATGCTGAACACACATTGCATCATGAAACAGCTATAGAGTGCCACGCATGATGATAAGGTACGGAAGTGTAAGGCGCAGTTTGACGTCGATAATTCGGAAGAGCGCAGGTCCCAAATGCACTGTCTTGTTACTTCTGCTAAAGAACTTTTGAAAGAAGCCAAGCTTCAGAAGCACCGAATTGTTTTCGAAGACGCTAGACAGGACGAGCTTCAGGTTAAGACAGTATGTTGGAGTTTGTCCCCGAGAGTGTAATCCATATTATGGCTCGTAGATTGAGGCTGTGTCTACGGAGACGCTGAGTGTATTAGCATTTGATATTGATAGTTTTAATTGAGTATGATAATTACACTTAGAATAGATTCAATTGTTCATAGCATGTCAATCAAGTCAGAGGTGTTGATCTTGGTCAGCTGAAAGTCATGATGCCCTGGGGTTGTATGTGGTATGTGATGTGCAGCAGGGTTGGGTTGATGTCTTATTCCTAGCCTTAGCCCTTTGTTGACACCAAGGGATGCCAAGATCCATTACAGTAGGCGGCATCTCGTTCCTTCGGGCTCAGATACGGCTTAAGAGCGTGTTTAACGACAGACGATAGGTGACTAAGCCATGAATCTATTCTCTACATTCTGTATATGCTTCCTTTGAAATGTGTCCTTCTATCAACCATCATTGTTAGTCACACCTGCGATACTTTACGACGAAAGTGTCCTTTACACCCAACCATACCCCGGGTACACACACTACATGCTGGACCCTAAGTGAGACAATCAAGGAATAGCCAGAGCAGACCTAACCCTCTTGCTCTTGAAATCTATAACAGGTCCTCTCATGCACCCCTGATCCACATGTTCCTGTTACATCCAAACACACCACACTTACCATTGTGCTTTTGGAAAGCACCCCGACGGCCTTCGTCGGTAGAGATATTGACGTCAACCACAATCCATACCCTCTAAGCCTTACTTGACGTCGTATCAATAGCCTTCCTCGGTCAACCATTTTGTTTGCCCTGGTGGTTTGATCCAATTCATTCATCCACAGACATATGGCACCCTCAGGCAGAGCAAGACATCAATCACGCAACACAAAGTAAGCAAACATGCATACCCAACTTGAGAGATCAACATTAACTGTCTGCTTCTCAAATGTCCCGCTAATTAGCCTCGTACGCCAGAGGTTCTTAGTGGAATAGAAACAAGAACTCTCACACGTTCTGCTGGCCATCGCCCCATGGAAGACGCATTGTGAGCAATCATTGTCCACCCTCCTGTACATGAACAGAAGGGCCAAGTGACAAATATTTCATTTTTTGATATGAACACAGTACCAGAGGCTATCGAGAGGACAGACCCCCAGCCGGCAGTTGCGGATACGCGGTATTTTGATCCAAAGTATCGACTAGTCTGAGTCGGTTATACTAACTGTCCAACTCAAACCAGCACTCTATATGACCTTCCCTTTGAGAAATCGTGGTGTGGATTCAAGCATGTTAGGCGGAAGCTTATCTCAAAGTCTTGCAAAATAACTCAGGTCCATAATCTTCATGGTAGACAGAGATTGTCTAGAAAGGTTCAATGTCTGAAATAGAGGCAGATAAAGTGATAAAAGATTTTCTAGTGTAAACAATTTTATATTGATAAGATCTCTTCTCCTTTGCTTGATGATGTTCAAATAGCTCGGGAGGCACCTCAATATTTATATGCCGTGTTTGGGTCGTTGCGGGCTACATCTAGTTCTCATGGTAACTAAGTACCTGCCAACAAATTTCCGCCTCTTCTGAAAGTTTGCATACCATTTGACACTGACAATTCTGTTATCTCACTTGACTTCCGAATCACAACACCATCAGTTTTCCTGACTGTGCTTCAACAAATCAGTCTATTGGTCACCATCCATCTTTGTCGGCATGGAGTCTTGCTTACAATTGCATACAGAGAATGGTCTCCATGATTGAATAAACAAAGGTCCCGGCTTTGTTATCAAACCTCTTAGCATTGTAGGTGTTTCCTGCACTCAACAGCGGCGTGGCCTAAGATAGACTTGTTCTGAATATCGCACTAATGGCAATTATTTCTCCATAGTCATATTATTATTGAATGGTTCCATTAGAATCCAAGAATCCTGGTGATGTATGTCAGTGCGGGTATGCTTGATTTGTCAAACTACCTCATCCAGCAACAACATTCACTTCTCTGACTTTCATCTCTGGAGCATGGAGTATAGAATGTGTTGCTTAACCATTTGCCATAAAAACCTCCCGTTACTTAGTGACCACTTGGGCGACCTTCATGTTGTGTGCTCAGTAACCTTATGCGACGTGGACCAACTTGGCTAAAAGCACTTGCATAAGCTCGCCAAAGACCCTCCCTCATATATCTTGCCAACAGGATCCGGTCGGGCGGATGGCTGTGACGTATACGGTATTACAAGGAGGGCTCGAAAGACCATGTCTTGGTGACGGGATGCAACTACGGCGGCGTCTGCCGATGCAGTGCTGTCCCAACGCTGGTCCGGGAGCGGGGTGTTGGCTTGTCCTTGTGATCTGAGAATACACAGGTAGGGTAACTATAGGTCTTTATTCACTAAGGTAAGGCTGAGCCTTGCGGGATGCGTCACAAACATCAGCGCGGCACATCTTCCATCTAGCCTAGAGGGCGCATGCAAATCAAGGCCTAAATTATAGCACATGTTCTTGACCCGAGTGGCCTAACTGCATGGCAAGTTGACTCAATTGTTTCCTTTGCTTGCAGCCTTTCGCCAGGCAAGGAGCATAGAGAGCTCATCAAAAGCTAGCACCACCTGCATGATGGTGGAGGGTTCATCTGTCATCTGAAAATTCTGGGCAAACATAGGGCCAAGAAACTGCAGATATCAAATGAGTGCCAAAGAGCTGGGAGGAATCTTGGGGGCCACCTTGTCTAATCTACAGGTAAGTATTACAAATCTTTATTCTGTTAGCCCATAACAGACAGCAGATCCCAGTGGCTTACCCAGATGGGCACTCCCTATTTTCCCGAGTGCTTTGAGAATGCAAATTGTTCAAAGGACTCGTGCCCTGGCTACTGTGCCTCTATTCCTCGGCAACCAAGGTTTGTAAAAGGCTCCGACAGGCGAATTGTGTGGCGGGTTCTTGCTACACCGGGCATGTTGGATTTGCTCCCGGTCGTAAGAGAGCAAGACGTGGAGGACGAAATTTGATGCCCCCAATATCTAATTGGAGCGAGAGGAGAAGGTGCCGCCATGCTACGTCAGAAGCCGGATGTTCCACTCCCCCTACACCAGCACATAATTCATAATAGAAATGACGACATTCGGGTGTTGTTCCTCTGTAATAAAGGCCATGATCCTCGGGACCTAATAGTTCTCGAGTCAGGTCGGAAAGATCGACAGCACCTGGACGAAACCCAAGAGCCTCCCAATGGGGGGTATGCATTTTTTGACCGCGACATCCACGATCAGTGGTGAACGAGAAGACTCTGTGAGGGAAATGCGGGATGAAGAGTCTGTCGACGACGAGGAATGTGTAGAGGCCGAGAGAGATGGGGAAACTCAGGCGACTCATGGCACTGGGGTTATCTATGTGGACGACAGCGATGTAAGTATCTAATCCGCAGCATCATTCATCTATCCTTATCCTTCACATTACAATGGAATAGCTAATTAGAGAAGGATTTGCAGGCACTGGGAGACCCCGGTTGCTCAACATGGCGGTGGAATATTCCATCGCAAATCAAAGTACTGGCGAGCTCTGATCCAATTGCGGCAGCAGTGGAGTTGCACTCTTCAGGCCCTTCTGGGCCTTGTGACTCTGAGAAACTTCGACCACTTCACGAAATGGCGAAGGAGCACGCGTCGATGCTTGATTGGCTGGCAAACCCAGGTGTTGTATCTCCGAGGCATCAAGGACATCATGGCGGCGAGGAAATACCTCCTGCCAGTCTATCTATGATTTGCACCAAACTTCCGCTCTGGCCTCCCCCAGCTCCACATGCTGGGCTCAATCTCACGACTCTGGAGAGACAGATAGAACATCCCTCAGCCCACTGGAACACCCGCCAGCCATAATCAATGAGTTTATGACCCTGCCACCAGCTTCAGTGACATACCCGGCATGCGGATCACAAAACCATAGTTCTCCGCCATCCCCAAACAACACCCTATCCACAATACAGGTGCGCTGTTCAGCAACCTGCAGCATGGGTAACGTAATTTACTGAGAAACCAATCATCACATGGAAACCAATCACCAGTCGCAACCAGTGTAAATCAAACTTACCTTTGATTATCTCTATAAGTAATAGACCTAGCACTTTGAAGGTTTGTTAGTAGGTACTCTAGAATATGGAGAATCTGAATATGTAGTTATTATTCAATAATATGATGGTGCCCTGTATATATTGTACTTTTAAGACTGGCTATGGAAAGAAAACTACAATTACTCTAAATGGTAAAGAAATGCCAAAAACAAATACGAAGTGCTTCAATAAGAGAATAGAGAGAGTTCACGGGTCCTTTATATCAATATACAAGTAGTTATCTGATAATTCCCCCTTATCTTTCAAAGTTACAGTAGTAAGTATAAAGTATATAGAGTTTATACAAATTTGACACAAGCGCCTCTTCGCTCAATTTCTGGACCCTCCATTTCTTCTTCCAAGTTGGGAAGGTGGAGTGGCGGTAAAATACCATACAACAATTTCACGATCCTACTTAGACACTAAACTTGTGACTTCATAAGGGTGCTAGGAGGACCTCATTGTGAGATAAATACATCGAACCTAGCTGGTACCTTACTACCACCTCATATCCAAGCCTCTCTATTGACCCCGGTTGGCACCTCGCTCCCTGACACAGATGCGGGCTGGCCGTACTCAAATAACTACTCGGTTGAACTATCTTGGCACTGGGTCGCTTGTATTTCACTGCCTCTGGTTGCACCCCGGTCTTGCCGATCATTTATCACATATCTCCCCGGTACCAGGATTCTTGGGCTGGCATATGGTTACTCATACGAAGGATTCCTCATTCATGCAAACTAGGGGAAGGCCTGCCCCCAGCCCTGTGACCCAGACAAACAAAGCAAGGGCACAAGTAGTACAATCATTTTATTTCCTTTGTTTTTGGTTTTTACAGGTGGTGTTTTCTTTTCTGCCTGCCTCTCCTTCTGGGAGGATGTATGGTTGGCTCTATGCCAGAGGGGCTGTAGGATTGATTTCATTGGACTGGGGAGGGTTTCTTTGGACAGAGATATCCGGAAGGGTTTTCTTGTTGCTTTCTGCCTCTACTTGTTAGATTGTCGGGTTTGGGTTGCTGGCTTGTTGAGATCATGGATTGTTTCTTGGTCAGTGGGGTGGAACTTGGTATCTTTCTTTGTGCAGGATGTGCGGTTGGTCCCATACCAGAGGGACCTGGGGGGGCTTGTTTTTCCCTGGCTGGGGGAGGAGGCTTTTGACGCCATGGGATACTTCCTGAATGCGAGGTCTGTACCTTAAACTGATAAATTCTGTGACTTAACAAAAAAGAAATATACAAATTTGACAAATTTGACAATACAATATCTAGTCACTGGATCGCCTAATCAATTCTATTATTTGTAATCAGCTATATAATAATAAACCAGGTAAGTATTGAAAGTTTGAAGGTAACTGCCTATGTTTTACATATTCTCTCTGGTAATTATGGTTGGAAAATTCACATTCTTAGTAAACTAATTTGTAATTTTAAAAGTATTAGAACTAAATCCTTATATGAAATATAATATATCAGATACTTTTCCTCGTATTAGTAAGTTACAGAATGCAGTTTCTAGAGTCCTTGGATTAGCATATCTTATATAGCTAAACACTATTTAAAACTTTAGAAACCAACTATTACTCTTTCAATTAATCTATATTTAGAGCAAGAATAACATATTTTCTTTGCTTTAAACTATTTATCCAGGCTTAGGCACTTAGAGTAAAGTCAAATACACAGAATTGAATTTATTAATAAATCTACTACCTAGTTTGCATCTTGTCACATTTGTACAATTGGTATATAGTTTATGTACTTCCTGATAGCAATGATAAATTTGAAAATTAATTAACAATTAATAGATAGATACTTACATATTGATATAAAGATCCTGTGAACTCTCTCTATCCCTCATGAACGCAGTTCTTATATGTTTTTGGTATTTTTTACCGTTTAGAATAATTATGGTTTTGTTCCATATTAGCACCCCCAAAAGCTATATTAAAGAAAGTCTGTTTGATATTATCAAATAATAGCTACATATTCTAATTCTCCATATTTTAAAGTACCTACTGGCAAACCTTCAAACTGGTACCTCTATTATATATAGAGATAATCAAATGTAAGTTTGATTCTACACTGGTTGCTACAGGTGATTGGTTTCCATGTGATGATTGGTTTCCCGGTAAATTACGTTAGCAAATAAAACAAGATTCACTACTTTTTCATGTAATTTATTTTTCATTTTTACGCTAACAACCTCACTGTTTACGAGATGTTGTTTTCACTTTGGTGTTATTGAATTTCTTTTCTGCTTCTGTTTCATAGGTAGTATCAGATTGAACACAATTAATGATACCTCTGCACGCCCTTGCATCAGCTTCATGACCATACTTCCCCTTAAGCTACCGTCTAATATTTGTTTCCCGATTGGCCATGCCTCGCATAGTCTGTCCATAACCCGGCTGGCGATAGCAACCTGAACTAGACAATTAGCGTGGATGCATAACTTGAAAACTGATATCTCAAAGTTCAATGCTGTTGAATCAACCTCCTCAAATTAAGATCAATAAATCTACACAGCTTTTGGCATGGTATCTGTCTTGCCAGAATTGGTGTCGCTAAGCGATACATGTTGTAGGTAGTTTTTGCTTAGGCTGAGGCCTTGACGATGCCTCATACATTAGTGACACCCGTATTCCGTCAAACCATTGCATATCCGAGTCTTGACGAACATTCTACATGAGCTTGTCCAGAGTATTAACTTCATGATTAACAAGCAGCAAAACCTCTTTTTGCAGCCAAATACTCTTGTTCATTCACGAGTGATCGTCTATGATGCTCAACCTCTGCCACCTGCTCCATAAGTCCTAGCATATATGACCAGACATATCCGACTCAACAAAACAACAACTCTTCATCTTTACTACACAATATATCGCTTTTTCATATCTCATAATTCCTATCCGATATCTTTATCAAATGTCTGACATTCAAACATGCATAGACAACCACAGGCCAATTGACCCAGCCAACCCACAGGATGGGTGGCCAATCAGAACGGACTTAGGAGCAACCTCATACCAGTTAATAAGGCCTCCAGATCAGGAAGGCAGTGGACCAAATCAGGCTGCACTCACAGTGGACATTCGTGGGCTCGGAAATCTTCCCCACAAAGGATCGTATGATGTCTTCTGGCATGACCAGCTAACCGCCCACCACGTGACACTTTACACACAGTGGCCTATAACGATGATGAGGCCGATGAGGATGAGGATGGACAACAAATATCAGAAACCTTTGATCTCAGCGATGAAAGCAGCGATGAGTACCAAAACTCCCACATATTTGATCAAATCGAATTGGACACAGAGCTAGACAGAGATCAGAATGATAATACGGATGCTACTAGATTAATAACACGTTATCAATCACGAGCAGGGGAGAACGAACCAACAACCGGGTGCCGACTGTCCGAACTTCGACCACATCCAGATCGCAGGAAGCTGCAAATGACAGTTGTACCCCTGCTCCATGAGCATATATAACACAAAGTAGTGCGTACACTCCACCGACAATCTCGACATTCGGTGTATCGCATTATTCACCAATAATGGCTATACACAGAGCCACAACGCCAGCAGTCCGATGCTCAAGTCCTCAGGGCGAACAGGACATGCCGGGCCATGAGTACATATGGCCTGAGACTAGCTCATAGCGCAATACAGCCACGCGAGTAGATTCAGCGGTTGTAGTGCAGGGCAAGGGACTTATTCTCCTATACACCCTTTTTGATGAACCACTCCCCGGCCCAGGTGTATTGACCACTCAAGTGTAACGTGTTTGGCTTGAGGCACTCAATTACATATCCAATGCAGGGAATATAGAAGCATCAGAGAAAAGCCTAAAATTGGTAAGTAGACATCACCCCATTTTAGAAGAATCTTTTACATGTCAGCACTAGTACTACCCTTTGAAGATAGGCCAAAAACAGTCCCTTGTAAGATCCCACTTTGTCTACAACATAAAGCATAAGATCGAAAATTGTACAATCTCGAGGAAGACCCAACCCCAATTGCACCCCGGCCAGATTACCTGCTGGAAAAGGATACAATTATGTACTCCCTGCGAAGATATGTGGTGAATTCAGGCTCTAATTAACAGAGCGACCTGTGCTCTTGCAACTAATCATAGTGAACTTGACGCAGAAAATAACAAATCGATTCGTGGCGCCCCAGATCCCTGAGGCCATATGGGGAACGTACTTTGAGGCTAGGAAAATGTATGCGCTTGTGGATCCGGCATTTCTTGAGCGTATCAATGGTACCATGATTTGCTTAACGCGTGCTATAATCTGCCATATACTGCAAGCAGAGCATACATGACTGTATAAGGATCAGGCCAACTTCAAAGCTCAAGCCGCCGGAGGTGAGCCAGAACCCTGACCTTTCTCTTTCCAGAGAAGACTAATGGAACAGCAACCATTTAAGATCTTTTTGCGTGCCAAAGGCAATTGTGGATATCATGCCCGGAGACAGATCAAACCCTGATTCTCTATAAGGTTTGTTGGACCATCTGTGGAAAGATCGAGCGGGAGCATGGAGTCGGACCAGATTGCGAGGAGGCCTTCATTGATGACTGGGTTGCTCTGGCAGCAGAACTAGAGGGTTAAGGTTCGGGCATCCTTGAGCGATGGCCAGCACCACAGAGTCACACTCCATATAACCGGCATTTTGGACCAATGGCAGAGAGCCAAAAGCGTTACCAGATGGCTGAAGCGTCTGTCAATTTCGGTGCCGTGTCAGTATGGGGCCTTCTGAGATATCTAGATTCGGATTCTCTGAGTCGAGACTCTTCACCTGAGGAGACCTTAGGGCTAAAGGTGGACGCCGCAGTGAGCCCAACTCCATCGTGTGAGGTATTTCTGAGCCTTGAGATCTTGCAACCAGAACTCAAGAAGAGAGTATATAGTGAGCCAGGAACAGAGGAGGAGGGAAATGGAGCAATCATATGAGGAGGTACATTGGAAATGGTCTGTTAGTAGAGTAAGATATGGTAATAATTATTTTGTATTCCTGTCAAGAGAGAGCCAGAAGCGGAAATAGTACAGCTCATCGCGAGAGCGTGAGGGGCCAGAGACAATGCATTCTGGAAGACGTTGCGATAATGTCAGATGTAGTTTATCAGGCCCCAGAGGACACCATAGTAGATTCTGAGTCAGGATATTGTAGCCCAGAGAGTCTGAACATGGCATGTAAGAAGCAGGGGACGCAGAGTATTTGGAGTAGAATCTGGAAGAAGTCATCACGCATCTGGAAATGATGGATCAGGATCGTGAGATCCGGATGCAGGACCACAGAGTAGAGATATCTGGATGGGACATGGCCAGATGAAAGGGGCCTTGACTATGGGTGAGAGAGATCCGGCGTCTTGACGCAAGAGGACAATATCAGAGCATGTGGGAATTACCTAGGGGCGATGATGGGTTGCCAGGACAGCGGCCCTGAGCACCAGACACGGTCGGGATGCAGCGGCAGGGCACCAGAGGCTGTCAGGATGTACAGGACGAAGTGGTCTGTGCACAGGTGGCACCAGGATACAGAGTGGAAACAAAGGCAAATCAGGACGCAAGGTTAGAGCGACATGGTATTCTAATTCCTGATGCACATTCTGTGGATTAGGTGGGTCAGACGCAAAGGACGCACAGGATACAAGCAAGCTTTTTTGCTGATGAGGTGCGACTGTACTACCTCTGCAAGCACTGAAGTACCCTTAGACAACCTTCTGAGAGCCCGAACACCACCACACCGCTTGCCTTCCTCTCTCTCCCCTTCCCTATCGCCTCTATATTCGAGTCACGTACCCTCGTATTTTTAATGGCCGGCGCTCGCGTACCTCAGCCACTCCACCGCTCCTTCCTTTAAGAATATGGTAGAATGTCAGCCGAGACTACGCTGGTGAGTCTGGAACTAGGTGAAGAATAGCGGGGTAGTCGGTGAAGAAAGGAGTGGTAGTCTGTGAAGAAAGCCGGTGTAAGCGGTTCAGACAGACGGGGTCAGCGGTGTAGAAAGGCGTGGTAAGCGGTAAGAACAAGAGGCCTAAGGTGGTCAGTAACCAGTATGGAGAAGAAAAGGGGTTATTGGATGGTTCCACAGGTGTGACGGATCGGGTGGTCATAGTAGGGTCTTTGGGCACGCAATGTCCTTTTTCTTCAGTACTTAAGGGTCCTGTTGGCATGCAATGGTAGAGGTTTAGTAAGTGAAGAAGAGAACATTCAATTTATCAATTTCTCCCTGGATACATTTATACATACAATCGGTATTTGTCCGCATGCATTATAAGACCTCTATCTCTCTCCCACGCTCCCCAAGTGTCGTTAAGAACCCAAGGAGTCTTCTCCAAAATCCTACCCAAACACCTAAGCCTTGTAGAAGCATACCTAGTACTATTGTTACCACAAGTAGAAGAGCAATGCCACATACTCGGGGATACATTTGTTTCAGTTGAGAAGCACTGAATACAGAAGAAAGCAGAATCAATTGAGAAACCAAATTCACAGCTTTTAGCAGAACTGCGCAGATATGTTTATCCGCTTTCCATTTTCCGATACCTGTAGGTACTTACACTGGGAAGAGGAAACCATACGCTCAACGCAGGAAATCAATCATAACTGCCCTCAAATCAAGCACACACAAAGGCCAGCAGATACAAATCTTTGACTGAGCTAACTTCACTCATGGATAAACCCCTCATTCCATGGCGTATCTACTAACAACAATCTCTGCTGCCAGTACTGATAATTATAGCTGTGGCGGATGGCGTCACTATATTATTCCCTAATCAGAGATCTAGCTCATCGAATAAAGACTCGCATGGACATTTAAGCGGAGGCTGAGGGCCCCAACGAAAAGGCACACACACTCTACCACTCAGGATAATGATGTGTCGATTCCTGAACTTGAACAACTAGTGAGGACTGAGAAATAACCACCTAGTGTGAATTCACAGAGTCCTAGGAGCTACCTATTGGTTAATTTCCTTCCCAGCTCTCTTGTTGATTGACGTATGTATGAGAACAATTACTTGCCCATCATGGACCCTGGAATCGTATTTGTTGTATTTCATTGCCTTTAACAACATCTCGGTAAAGGGGATTATACAGTTTCCACTTTAAGGTTTGTGATACGGTGGACCATGCTTGGAATTTCATCCCTCCATATTAGACTGCGGGGTTGTCACAACATTTCTGTCAACGCTGATCTTTAAATTTGAGTACCCGAGATGTTCGGCGGGGAATATCTGTTCCATTTTTGCCAAGCCACCTGATATTGAAGGCTGTGCTCCGGCTAGTCAGGCTGAACAACCATTGTGGTATACCGGACATGCATCTGTTGTGGTAGCAACAGTGCTAGTGGTGGGGTAGAGATTTACTTTAACTCCGCATTTTTCTCCGGCTTGTAGGTGCAGGATTAAGGTAAAGAGGCAATGTTTCTCCTGGTAAAAAGGCCCAATAAGGAAAGGTTAGAGAGTCCCTATTAGAAATGCTAGCAATTGTGGGTAGTAGTATGTGTATGCACTCATGAGACAGGGAAGTTCCCTCCGTCATTATACTTTTTTCCCTTTTCTTTCCTCTGTTCTCAAACCACCATGCAGCTCCTGAATTGCTTTAAGACAATTTATGCTCGTTCCTATCTACCTGTAGGCTAAGCTTCATGCTAAAAATGATTTTGTCCTATGACTAGAGTAATTCCCCAGTCCTCTATGTGCAACAGCTACAGTCATCGCACCTTATCCAGCCATCCCGCATCCAGCCGATCATGTCCTCCCTTTGCTTTATTTTCTTTATATACCTATTATCATACAATGTAACTAGGGCATCCTATAGAGAGGTGAACTCTAAGGTTGCGACTGCATCAAACACTCAAAGTAGAAGATAAAGATGAGGTAAAATAATTCAGAAGAATCAACGGTAAAACTTAATATAGTTAAGCTGGAAGCTTCACTCACTTTAGATCTCTCGAGGAAAAGTTGATTGTCGAAGTAGCATGCCAAACACTTAAACTTAAGTAGATATCAGATTTAAGCCTTTGACATTCACCACTGCTTCGGACCTTGTGCGAGCACCCTATCCTGCTCAGAGTCTGTCCGAAGTCTACCCTCCATCAAGATTTATCCTGCCGGAAGTGTCGGACCACCTCGGGTACACTTAACTCCGCCAATAGGATATGAGTTTCTGCAATGCATCTCCAATACAACCATAGGTGGAAAAACTCTTCCTATCGAAGTCATACCACTGGCTAGATGTATGGACAACAACCGGAGTCAATACCTAGGTGGTGGACTCACTGGCCCAGTGGCAGTTTCGTCTATACAAGCTATGCAGTCTATTATCTAATCTAGGCGACTATCCAATGTGGTAAATTGACATTCAAGCTCCCCCGGTGAGATGTAGCCGATGGTTGGCTAAGTGAGCGCTACCCATAGCCATCCTCTCAGGACATACTCTACCGTGATAAGACTCATACCTTGAGAGTCCAATAACAACCCATAGTAATGCTACAAATCAAGGGGAGAAAGTCCGGGCTGGTTACTGAGGTATTTGTCTCGAAAGCACCCTGGCCTTCTGAGACTACCTGAGTGCCACTAGGAAGACTACCCTAAAACCCATAGGCTAGAATAGACTCCTAGATGCCCGAGAGACCACATATGGATGACCCCCATTTTGGCGGTTACCCATACTCCCCTTATATATCCTGCGAATGACATTCAGTCGGACGGACGGCGACGACTTATACGGTGTTATGGCAGCTGCTCCAATGACGTCTGTTAACTAGCAAACGAGCAACTACACAGCTGTCTGCCTATGACGCGCCGTCCCAACCCTGGGGCCAGAGGGGGGTGTTAACTAAACCCGCTCAAGTTCAATAGTATGTTCGCGACACCATTACACAGGTGTGGGGCCTCCCCGCGCAGATCCTTGTGTGCCCAAGAACATCTAAGAGCCCATAGAATGTGAGGCAATCAACCTCTAACTTCTAGGATGACTTTGCCCGTGAATGTAGGGTCACTTGGACACCTCAGTAGGGTAACTGGGGTCCATGGGCATAATGACCAAATTCCCAAGGTAGTGTAACTTGGCCCTCTTATGCCTTTAACCGCTAAGCATGTCTTCCAGTCGACCACAGAAGTCGTCTCGGAGGTCCGTGTAACATTCCCATAATTCTCTTGACCTTATGCGAATGTTCTCCCCAAAGGTTACCCTGCCTAGTAGAGTACCTCAAGGCTCCTCAACAATTCCCTAGGCCTTATCCTAGGTTTACCAGCTACATGTATAAAGTATACGAGAGCATACCACCTCTGGTTACCTCTTGGTATACCATTTGGGCTAAGGTGATAGTGATTGTAGCTACCTATCGTAGGGTGGTTACATACAACCTCTTAACTCGTTCGATACTGTTTCTATTACTTTTGTTCATTGTAACGACTTCACTTTATTCTATTGAATTCCCTTTATCCGATCACTACCACTATTTTGGAATCTTCTATTTTCAATTGTCGCCCCCTGTCCTGTCTCACCCCCCTTCCAGATCCTCCCAGCCATCCAATTCTTTCCCTTTCCTTCCTTTCCTTTGCTCTACCTATCATCCAACTCCTTAACTGATTCAATTAAAATTCCTCTCTCTCACTTCATCAACTTCTCTTCATGCTGCTGAAATCCTCTATTCTGATCACTACCTTAGTTTTTGAACCCTCTTTTTTGAACACCCCCCGCCATCATACCCACCCCAGCCGTCTAGCATCCTCCCGGCTGTCTCTCTCCTTTACTTTTCTTTTCCTGATTTTCCCAGCTATCCTACCTCTCTTTAATCGCTTCAAGAAAAATGACTCTCATTTTCATGATATATTAGGCTTCACCAGGTAAAATCTTCCAGTACGAGGCTTACATTAATTCTTACCCTCTCCATTTCTAACAGGTCTGGGCTCCCGACTCTCTCTACTGCCCTGCCTCCTCCTCGTCCTGTCTTTACCTTTGCCCTCTTCCTTCTTTTCTCCAGCTCTCTACCTACTCCGGGATTGGTTCAGTACTAGTTGTTTTCACTCAACTTTACTACTTTTTATTTCATTCTGCTGAAATCTTGCCGCCCGATCATTCCACTTTCTACCCTGATTCCAACAGTCCCCATGTCCAATGTCCCACCTCCACCTCACTCCCAAATTCCACGGACATGTATCTCCTTTGCTTTGATTTTCTCTAGCAGCGGCCCAACTTGTTATCAGCTTCACAGAATTACTATTGTTTTCCACAAACTCTGCACATGACTCCACCAAAGTTCTTGAGTCCCACATTACCTCCACTTTCAACTTCTCTATTTTCAACGGTTCCCTCACTTCATACCTACTATTGCTGTACCTGCTAGCTATCGGGAATTGTCACAGCCGTCCCTTGGCATGTCCTGCACTCCTGCCCTTCTGTGCAGAAACCTCTGTCTCACTATACAGCCTGCTCTCTTCGCCAACGATGACTGTCCTACCATTGCACTCCTTTTGGCAAATTACTACAGGGCGTCAAGTCCTACATGATATTTGTAGCAGCCCCCGGACCCACCCGAAGGCCTCCATACTATCCAGAGAACTTCATCTCAATGAAAATGATTTCGTGCTTATAATGAAACCTGTATCTATCCCCGTGCCCCTGGAAGCTATCATCCAGCAAATAGGAAATATCCCCAAGCCAAATGCTGGCTCTCTAGAAGTTTTTTAAGACATCCTTTGAATCTGAACATTGCCATTGACACACTTGGCCATTCCATATGCTTTAGGTTGAATGACCAAACACGGGCCCGTCTGATTTGCAACACACATGTACTAGTTGGTGTCCTCTTCCTGATATTGTTCATTATTGTTTGAGGACAATCCCAAGTATCACAGGATATTTTGAACCTGATGGGAGTGTGAAGCATGAAAGAAAAAAATCATTTGGTGAGAAAAAAAGATGGATTTCGCTTAGGGTTGCAGCGTGGAACAATATGTGGATTAGACTGATATGAGAACGGTTGGGATGTGTGCATGATACATATGTGAGGTGAGATGTTCGTTAATGACGAGTCGTACAAGAGGAAGACTACTTAAAGGGAAACGCCTATGCCAAGCTCACTCCCGTACAATCAATGATAGACCTAACCCAAACACAGTATATAGGCCCTAAGCTAACCCATAAACATGACCTAAGTGAGTAGCCATACCTCAACATATTGTAGAGCTAACTGAGGTAACACTCCTCATAAGGGTAGCACAGCTACTTTTCTATATAGCAACAAATGAAAACAAACAATCAAATCTGTCCTCCAATGGCGTAGTACAGAATAGTAGAAACAAAAGAAATTATTAGAGTAGTCCACACATACAAGCAAACTCCAAATGCTGGCTAACTACTAAAGGTTTGGTTAAATCATCTGCAATCATCTTATCCGTCCAGCAGTACTCTATTACCAAATCCTTTCTGTCCTCTATAAACTCCCTAATCTAGTAAACTCGAACACCGATATGCTTGGTATACAGCTTGTAGGTAGTAACTTTGAATGTAGACAAGGACCATTGATTGTTATTGAATAGAGGAGTGACATGTAGTTATGAGTGTGTAATTTCTTACACCTGTCGACAAAACTATACAAGTTTAGATATAGCAGATGCACTCACTATCAACTTAGCATGGGCCGTACTACACGCGGTAATCGATGGGCGTTTTGAATGTCATTGAACTATTCCAGATCTGAGGAAAACGATGTAGCTAGTAGTGGAGGTTTATGAGCTTGCTCCTGCAATTAAGTCTACATCGACATATCCGGACAACTCAAAATCTTACTTCAACTACCCTCTCTGTTCCAATTCTCCTCACACACTGAGCTTGAGATGCTGGGTCACCTTCAGATAGCGTAGAACCGTCTTCAACCACATCCAGTGATTTAGTAATTGGTCGGCGTTAAACCTTACCAGCAACGAGACCACAAACGAAATATCTGGCGGTAACGACCATGGGATCGGTAGCTACAATGAGTATTATCTTAACCCAACTGGTATACCAAGTGGTAACCAGAGCTGGCATAGTCTCGTATACTTGGTATACCAATAGCTGTTTAACCTAGGACAAGGCCAAGGGAACAGTAAAGTAGCCTTGTGTACTCAATAAGGCAGGGTAACCATTAGGGATTAAGTGCACATAATGTCAAGAGAACTATGGGAACGTTACACAGGCCTCTGAGACAATATTAGGTGTCCACAGGAGGACTTCCAAACCTGTTAAAGGAACAAGAGGCGAAAGTTCCCAAGCTGAGGATTTGACCATTCTGCTGATGGATTCCAGGTACCCTAGTGAGGTATCCAAGTAACCCTACATTTACCGGGAAAGTAATCCTAGATCTTAGAGATCAATTGGCTCATATTCCGTGGGCTCTTAGATGGTGAAAGGCGCACACGCACCTGCGCAGAAAGGTCAGATTCCTGAGCATGAGTTGCACAAGGATGCTATTCGACTCAGGTGGGTTGGGCTAACATCCCCCTCTGGCCCCAGCATTGGGACAGTACCTCTGAGTCAGACATCTGCATAGCTGCTTGTTTGCTAGTACAAAGAGGTCATGCAGCAGCTGCTGTAACACAATATATGTCACAAATCGTGACTAAGCAAGGCAGATTTCACATGACTAATAGTTATTAGTCATAGGGTATGTTTATGTTGCGCACTATGCAGTTAGTGGACTCATAGTTGTCACATGACTCGCACTTGCGTGTCATCGTTATGTTATGATTGGTTGATGTTTCTATAACTCACGATTGTGAGTCATAATGATGTAATGACTTTCGCGCGTGACTTACATTATGAGTCACGAGTTCCACACAGGTGACGTGCTTTGCGCACCTGATATGCTGTATGTTTTATGATTGGTTTACGGCATGTTGCGCAGTGACTCATTGGAGTCATCTGATGGATTTCGGGCATGACTCATTATGAGTCATAGGACTGGGTGACTCGAGTTATGAGTCACCAGGGTTAGGGTTGTTGGCGTGAACAGTCTATAAGTAGGAAACTCGGTCACGGTAGTTAGACACGCTTCCGCTCCCCTCTTTCCCCCCCCCTACATTTCTCAACACCACGTCGTTCTGCGCACGATCTCCTTTCCCACACATTTCGTCCTCACTGTTGGGCCTCGCGTCCCCACCCTCACCCCCAAGCATGGCCTCCCTCCCAGGCGGCCCTTCGAGAATTGGTACACCGGCCCCTCTCTCTCCCCTACCGACCACTGGAAATCTAGACCATCTGGTCTCGATTTTCCACCA
>Ga0307509_10000742_pt1 | contig 55842 bp, 65 predicted proteins | sample 10_EM_MG_FD_202245 | JGI IMG/M metagenome (GOLD analysis project Ga0307509, IMG submission 202245) | Populus trichocarpa ectomycorrhiza microbial communities from riparian zone in the Pacific Northwest, United States - 10_EM | ecosystem: Host-associated > Plants > Roots > Unclassified | place...
CTCACTGGCCCAGTGGCAGTTTCGTCTATACAAGCTATGCAGTCCATCATTTAATCTACGCGACTATTTAATGTGATAAATTGACATGCAAGCTCCCCGGGTGAGATGTAGCCAATGGTTGGCTAAGTGGGCGCTACCCATAGCCAGCCTCTCAGGACATACTCTACCGTGATGAGACTCATACCTCTAGAGTCCAATAACAACCCATAGTAATGCTACAAATCAGGGGGAGAAGGTCGGGGCTGGTTACTGAGGTATTTGTCTCGAAAGCACCCTGGCCTTCTGAGACTACCTGAGCACCACTAGGAAGACTACCCTACATCCCGTAGGCTAGAATAGACTCCTAGATGCCTGAGAGACCATATATGAGCGACCTCCATTTGGGCGGTTACCCATACTCCCCTTATATATCCTGCGAACGAGATTCAGTCGGACGGACGGCGACGACGTATACGGTGTTACGGCAGCTGCTCCAATGACCTGTTTTAACTAGCAAACGAGCAACTACACAGCCGTCTGCCTATGACGCGCCGTCCCAACGCTGGGGCCAGAGGGGGGTGTTAGCAAAACCCGCCCAAGTTCAATAGCATGTTCGGGCCACTCTTACATAGGCATGGGGCCTCCCCGTGCAGATGCCTGTGCGCCCAAGAACACCTAAGAGCCCATAGAATGTGAGGCAATCGACCTCTAAGTTCTAGGATGACTTTGCCGGTGAAGGTAGGGTAACTTAGACACCTCAGTAGGGTAACTGGGGTCCATGGGCATAATGACCAAATTCCCAAGGTAGGGTAACTTTGCCTTCTTATGCCTTTAACCTCTCAGGAAGTCCTCCAGGCGACCACAGAAGTCGTCTCGGAGGTCCGTGTAACATTCCCATAATTCTCTTGACCTTATGCGAATGTTCTCCCGAAAGGTTACCCTGCCTAGTAGAGTACCTCAAAGCTACTCGACAGTTGCCTAGGCCTTATCCTAGGTTTACCAGCTATTTGTATAAAGTATACGAGACCATACCACCTCTGGATACCTCTTGGTATACCATTTGGGCTAAGGTGATAGTGATTGTAGCTACCTATCGTAGGGTCGTTACAACAATAAACAAGGCTTACGAACTTCCGGAGTTCATATCCTGAAACAATACAAGTAACACAGAACAAGGCTTACAAGCCTCCTGAACTCGTATCCTAAAACATAATATAAAACAAACTAACAATGCATACAAGTCTCCTGAACTCGTATCCTGAAACAATACATAAAACAAATCCAAACCTAAACTGATAACCTGTACCGGTTACGCCTAACCTTCAAACAATAAACAAAACTTACGAACTTCCGGAGTTCGTATCCTACAACAATTCAAGTAACAAGGCTTACATGTCTCCTGAACTTGTATCCTACAACAAAACATAACACAAACTAACAAGGCATACAAGTCTCCTGACCTCGTATCCTGAAACAATACATAAAACTAATCCATATCTAAACTGGTAACCTGTACCCGTTACATTGAGTGTTTAGTACGGTCACAACCTTAGAGTTCACCTCTCCATAGGGTGCCCCTGTTACAACAGTATTTAGACTTTGCTGAACAAAGTTGAAAGACTGAAAGATATATAAATTCTTAAGAAAGGAAAGTAGTACAGACTTTTCTATAAATAGAAGGGCTCTCCCCCAGTGGTTGAAGAATAATCAAGCAACGGAGAAGAGACATTAACAATATAACAAGTTATTAAGAAATCTTCTAAGTTTGAGAAACTTTAAAACTTTCCAATTTCTTTACTCAGCCTTCCTGACATATCTCCATACCCTCAAACCATAGCCTAGTTAGCTCAATACCTCTTCGAGTTAGCTACCCCATCACAATGGAATACAACCACAGCGGCATCTGCTGGTGTAGTGCTACTCCAATACTGGTGCTAGATGAGGCTGTTTTAGCTTAATATACTTGAACTCAGAACCCAAGGTAGGGTAACTATAGCTCTTTTATTCAGTAAGGGAAAGCTAAGCCTTCTAGTATGCCTAATACATACCTTGGTTTTCATTGGAAAGGGCATTTCATTGTATATTTGTATATTATTAGCATAAATAAGGCTGGTATTAGGAAATACTAAGCAAAAAAAGTTGTTGACAAATTCTTATACAGGCTCTCTGGTAGAGAGATGGGAATATAATAAACTGAAAGTGGTGAGTGGGAGACCTCTGGCTGTGCAGAAATCAGTAGGGAGCAAAAGTTCATTGAAATAATATGTAAATTGTCAAGGTGATTACTCTCCTAAATTCCGGTTTCAAGTACCCTATCAGCAAGGCTATCGTGAATGAGAAAATGCTGACTGCGACATCTGAGCTGAGAGTAGAGAGTCCAGAACATTTCATAGAAGTTGATTATTATTGTATCAAGAAGATAGAAAAACAAAGGAAGCCAATTCCTGCAATACAGTAATTGTGTTGAGTAGTAGCTTCACAATTGATCAGATATAATAACTGCTCCTATATAAAAGTTGTAGTTGTCAATACAAACAGGAAATGGTAGCTTCTTCTGTAGGTCATTCACAAATATTTGACAAACAAGTTCTCCATTTGTGCTGGTTTTCTTGGGACGACGGCAATTCTGAACTACTTTCTCATATATATTATCATAAGTAGTTATCAAAAAGACAGTGTTATTGCCTTATCATATTAAATAGCAAGTATTCTGTAGTATATAGTCAGATAAATGCCCCTATACAAGTCTTTTTTTAGCTTCACTTTTCTCTATGTTTAACAGAGAGGGAAACCCTTGTACCTCTATCCATATAGTTCCAGCTGCCCCAATATCAATTTTCCTTAGCTCTTCAAATAAGCCAATATTAGTAAATTAGTTGTCAAGTAGTAGGTCTGATTAATATCCTATGGGAAGTGTTTTAGTTAATTGCAAGACACAGAAATAGGTAGGCGATAAATTGATAATCTTTTGAAGACCGGAGATCCCCTCTGATGGTGAGTACCATACTAAACTATAGGTATAGCCATGAGAACAAAAACAAAAAACCTTGTATCCTTGTTTCATTAGCTTGTTTTTAACCTTTAGTATATGACCGTGGCGCTCTATACTGAGAAGCCTCTCTACCACCTATCTCCTCTATCTGTAAACACCGCCGCCGGTCAGCTGCCCTCCGCCTGGTCTGCGCTCCTTCGAAATTTAATCCTGCCACCGCCCGGATAGCTGAGTCTGTGCCCACCTGGGACCAGGGATGTTCTGCGGACGACCATCGTTTCCTTCTCCGAGGCTCCTCTAAAGCCATCCACCTTATCTCATGGCTCCGCCCGGCAGTTGCTTCCGCCAAGCACCTGCCTTTGGACTCTATTTGTCATGAGATTTCCGACCTCATTGCGGAGATCCCTATCCTTCCGCTCGCCTCTACCGCCCTCGTGCCCCTACCTTTGGGAAGGGAACTGTCAGTCACCTACCAAGCCCTCAGGGCTCCCCTGGAACAACTACTCCTCACCGACTGGCTAGACATAAGCCCGCCAGTTCCTCCGACGTACCTTTACAGTGCCTGCCTCACTCCTCACGCCTTCACCGGCTTGCCTCGGTTTATATGCAGCCGCATTCACCAGATGCGCACAGGTGCCAGCCACTTTGCTGCCCATATCTCCTTGAGGAATAGAGACTCTAGCACCCTCTGCCCTTTCTGCAAGGAAGACGATAAGTCCTTCCAACACGCGATCCTCCTCTGTCCTGCTAAGGTCCAGCCTCGCCTCACCTATCTCTCAGGTGTGGATGACATTGGTCCTGACGCTCCCCTCTGGCTCTCAGTTCCCCTCCTCAGGGAATTGGCTGAGTATCTCTACGCTACTCGCACAGGCTTCCCCCAAGGCATGTTGCGTATCGAGGCTAGTACTGTTACCCCTGAGCCGGGATCGGACTCAGATAGCACTTAACGCCTTAAAACTTTCTAGCTTGGCCACGGCCTTCTAGGTATAGCTACTTTTAACTCCCCTGCTCGAGTTTCTCTTCAGGGTATTTTCTCTTTGTTTTATGAATTTTCCTGTGTTCTAGTTATTTGCGACGGTGGGCAAATAGGGCTGGGGGTTTTATTACTGATGAATGTTTTTCTTATAAGCTATAAGGAGAATTTTACTTTACTTTCTTTTGTTAGTCATCGATGGCGATGCAACAGGGTTCTGATGATGCCGCTTGGAGACCTTTGTATGCGTTGTTTGAATTTTGTTGTTTCCTTTGTTAGTTTTTGGAATTAAGGTTTTTTTTTTGCCATAGCGCGAGCTGCTTTCTGTTTTTTGTACCAAAAAAAATAATAAAATTATTAAAAAAAAAAAAAAAAAAAAAAAAAAAACCTTTAGTGTATTAAAGCTATGACCAAAAGAATAGATGATAGCTTCATCAATGGCAACTTTACTAGAGGGGAAATAGTATTCGCAAAACCACTTCTGGTGAGTACTTATAAGTAGTTCAAGCTTTCAATTCCATGCACTCTTTCCAAGACTAATATAGGGATTAAATAGGTGTAAATATTTCTTAATTTGCTAAAATGGTACAAGAGATATGCAGTTTCGGGAAACTCCATAGGGCTTTTTTTTCCACCGCTCTTGAGTTCAAGTATGCACTAAAGGCTTCAGAAAAACCTGTCTCCACTGCTTCCATACTCACCAATTCCAGTGCAGGTCTACCAATAGTTCTCAATCAAGTCCTATCTTTATCAACAATCTAAACTATATTTTCAACTTGGCTGTACTGGTATCCTTCTACACCCATTGAAGTCCTGAAGTTTTACAAGTTTCTTGACTAAGAGCAGACTTTTCCTATTGAGATGGGCTTGAAATAATTTTATCTCCCCCCCTCCTCAATGCCACATAGTAATTGGTATTCTTTACAATTTCTTAGAATACTTGATTACTAAAAAATAATGAAAAAATAGAAAATGGATAATGCCCATACCAGTGTGGCAGATTTTCCTATATACACATTTAATCTCCTGCATATATATACTTTACTATACTCCATAGTATAGCAAGCACCCCTTATAGCAAGCCATTCACCCAAATACCAGCCACTCTTCCAATCTTGACTAAAGTTCAACCTATTGTATTGCTCAAATCTGCATATGGCTTACTATAACAGACTCTCGCTATCTTGTGGAATACCAGTATGTTAGGCATAGGGAATATACTTCTTACCCATGAGGTATTCAGTGGGTGCTCAGATCGAAACACAGTTGAATTGGGCAACTCAGGCAGTAGCGATGGATCGATATGTGTTTTGGCTTTCAACCCATATGAGGGAGTTCGATAGTTGGCTGGTGAAGCCAGGAGCTGAAGACATTTTGACTGAGCCATCGTAGTAGAATTGAGGGATATTGGCTCAACACCAGAATTGCTTTGTCTATTGTTTTGTAGACTAGGGGTTGTGTATAAGGATCCTAATACTGAAGAGGGTAGGTAGCATATTTGAAGGACATCTTGACTGTGCTGCTTTGGAGTTGGGCCCAACTCAGCCTAATATCGGCACCCTTCAGCAATGTTGATCTCAAGCGGTGTAAATACCTTCCTCTTCTGTGACATGATTGATAGAGGTCTCCTGGTAGATAGGTGAGGGTGGGAAGGTAAGTTGCCATCTACAGGACAACTACCGGTAGCTAAGTCTAACATTTGATGTTGCAAAACATTCATACACCATTCTATTCTAAGTTAGTGCTACACATTTCAATCCGGACTGAATATCTCAACAGCTTAAGGGATACCGGTTAAGTGGTTTACACTAGTAAGGCACACTAGGCAATACACGCCAAAAGCTTTGTGGTACCATTCACTGCATTAGGGAATCCAGCCACGGAGTATCGTGCCAACCCGGCCGAACCAGCGAGATTACGGCACCCTGCCATGAAAAGGATTGAAATCTGCAATAGAGAGAGAAAAAAAGGGAGGAAAGAAAAAAAGAGAGAAAACCCCCATAGCGGGAATGAGGATGTAGGACTGGTGATATATCATCACAGGATATATTAGTGCTAGCACTACACACTGCATATGGTATAATCCCCACAGAATCGGAACTCAGACTAAGGGCCATCCAAGAAGAAAAAAATACCTCCCCCCCGCCTTCTTGGATGGAAGCGCCATAGATTCCATGAATTACCCTACGGGGACAATGGCCTCCCAGACGCACAAGCAGTGGTCCGGAATAACCTACGAGTGATCCAATCCGTCAACGGTGAAATGCTACCGGCCGATCATTCACATGACCTTCCAGAGAGGTAAGAAATCCCCACTCTCCTCGAGGACCGAATTGTTCCAGGAAAAAAAAAAAGAGAGGGAGGGAGGGGGAGAGAGAGAAGAGCGGGCAGAGAGAAGGGTGACAAGAACTCCCCATCGGGGATTTTCCATAACCATGGCTCGTGACCGGATATGATCCAGACGATGATGGACGTACCAAGCTCTGAAAGAAGGAGGAAAGGGGATTACCCACCTTCCTAGCGAGCACGACCAGCTCATCATAGCGCCCGCTACGATAGCCCGTTCCACCCGATATCTCGAAAGTGATTTGCACCGTTCGCAACTGGTCTGGGACCTCTAACCCTGGTAACACCAGTCATCCACAGATAACCTGGAGATCTATCTCTCTCTCCGGAGACTTTCTCTTGTATTTTTTTTCTCCTTCCACCCCAAAGTCAGAGAGAGAGAGAGAGAGAGAGAGATCTTTATTGACTCGGGTTCTTCCCCTTTCTTCTGCTCATTCCGCCTTCCCTTTCGGCGTATCCTCCCTTGTGGGGGACTGGTAGGTAGGTATGAGATAGGGTAGAAGGAAGGAAGGAAGGAAGGAAGCGCAAGAGATCTGACCTAAATAGATCCTTTAGACTGGTGTGTTTGTCTTTTTCATTGCGTAATATGTGTCACAAAATCTCAGCTACGAGTGTAGGGTGTTGATCGACTCTCTCCTCACCGCGATAGCGATAGCGTATATATCACCAATGATTTAACCCCAAAATCGTGTAAGAAGTGCTCTGCGAGCAAGATCTAATCTATTTTTAAAAAATTAAAAAGGGTATCATGATAATATTATTATAATATAAGAATACATATAAAATCTCTTCTCGAAACATTGTATGATACCCTACTCCGAGAACTCAACCACAACAAATCATTCCCTCCTCACGCCTCTCACACCGTATCTTACCTTCTGAATCTTCGAGGGGGTGAGTCAGCGTTCTCAAACCCAAACTAATCAAACCTCCTACCCACCCCGTAGGTCATTTCCCGAAGCTAACTCTCTATCGATTCATTCACATCTCCCTCCCTCTCCCTCTCCCTCCCTCTAGCTAGACTAGATTCCCTATCGTGGTAAGGTCCAGTTATATCATCACCAAAAAACCCCACCCCCTCGGCACCAGAAGCCACCCTTCATCCCCGTTTATCGCTAGTGCTCAAATTAGTATTATCATGTTTGAAGGAAAGCTTGACTTTGATTCCCACCACCCTCTACAGCTGGAGATCATCAACTGACCCTATATAAAACTACGGTACTATAAACACCACCCACACGCCAAAAACAAACCCACACCCCCACCTTACAGCAGCCTGTACAAGTACTAGGAGGCGATATAAACGCAAGAAGGTCGAGCAAGGAGGTTGGCAGTGCTCTCGTATACCGAATTTGCCGTTCCCCTTCCCCCCTTCCTTCCTTCCAGAGCCTTGGATGCCTTAGATAGAGAAAGCCGTCACTTTGAGGGAGTTGGGGCGCGGGCCCGGAAAATTATCGTCAGCTTACAAGTAAAAACCAGGGGTGACGGTTGCCCCCACCCGTGACTCTAATATTGCCTGCTATATGTAGTATCCCAGGACTCGCTCCTACCATAACCCCCTTCGTACACCCAGATTCGTTAAATCACGACCCTAATATTTCACCAGTAGGCAGTGGCCTGATAATCATGAATTCTCACCCGCCATTCTTTCCCCGGAAATTTCTCAAATAAGTTAGCTATGGGAGATAACGCTCTGGTCTGATACTTGTACATATTCATTAAATTACATGCACGACTCAGCTGGGAAGGTGTAAGTACTGTTGGTAAGCATCCCACTTACTATCCCCTGTGAAGAGCAGAATTTACCATAATATATAACTCGATTCCAACCAGGATAACACAATCCCACTCCACACAATTTCTAAGCCAAGCCAAGTTAAGCCTTATACAAACCTACTCATTATACTTACCACACCCTACTGGTATCATACTGGCTAGCCCGCATAAGCCCCCAAAAGAAATATCCACTCCGAGAATTTCACAGGGCAACCAAACGTTCGCGATATAATATATCAGTACTCGAGTACTCGAGTACACGACACCCACCCACCCATCCCCTGCTCAACAACCCCCACTGCGAAACTAGGCTGAACCAACCAACCACATAAAGGACAAGCTTTTCTCCCACTGCAACCCATACCCAAAAACCCGGGCTCGGAACAGCCCCACGCCATGATCATCCTCTGCATCAAGCAAACACCGGTATCTGCCAACCCCGTCCACAAAAACCCGCCGATCCACTAGCTTTCCCAACACACCCAGGCTACGGTCAGCATCAAGTACAGCCGCAGTAACCGCACCGGAAGGTGACTGGTCGGATATCAGCGGCAGCCCGGCAACATATGCGCGGGTGACAATCCATGACGACGAGGGGAGGAAGGTGTCATACGAGTGAACCATGGGGGTTGCATAAGGCGTTCGCGAAGTGCCTCGTGCATTACGTGAAACTAAAAACATAGTAAACTTCTGGGACTCCCCAGCGAGTAAGTTGTCATGCGATTGTTAGATGGTTAAGCTACCATCTGCGTGCGCTGCTCCCCATAACCACTGCCAAATACCCGCTACCCACTCTCAACTCTTGCACCCTCATCCCCCTGTGTGAGCTCGGAACGAGCGCTACAGTAGCACGGTATACTAATCCATTCAAAAAGAAAAAAGTAAATAAAGAGAATCACACGCAGTGATATGATACCTCAGCAAGCCTCAAGCTGGGCACAGACCGCAGGGCAGCTTTGTTCCTTGACAATGTTCCATGTCAGGCGGAGATGCCATGTAGAGTACTGTACCGGTATACTTGTATACTTGCAGGATTCAGCCTCAAGAGCTGAGTGGCTACCTCAAGTTATCGTGTAAAAGGAGGAAAAAGAAAGTAGAAAGAAAAGAACAGCTAGTATGTTATTCCTTTGGTTCCCAAACCAATGGGGAGTTCCTGGGTAGGGTAGGCTAGTGTTCCGATAGCGGAAGAGTGATAGCAGGAGAAAATGGGGAAATGAAGAGCTGAAGGGTTTGGGGTGAATTTTTGCTTTTGACGGACATGGAGGGTGGATTTTCTCCAAGAGCAGTGCTGCCCGAGGGAGGCGGAGGATGTTCATTTCCCCCGCAGAACTCGTGGTGAGATAGGTAAGGCAGAGTAGCGAAGCCCTAATTCGGTCTGAAAATCATTCGCCCCATCGAGTGCAGAGACAAGAACTCATCAACGATAGTATATCGTCACAGACAGCTAAGCAGGACTCTCGCAGAAGTTCGAAGCTTGTATTGGCGGACGCACGATGCGAAATATGGGCTTCGCATTCGAGTCACATACCGTACTCGTGCTCGAGCGACGCTGACGGCGATGCAGATTCCACCACCCCACGAATTCAGTATGCAAGGGTAGAAACCACCTGTCTCATAAACCCATATACTGGGATTGGCAAGATACCACACCTCCGAGCGTGGGGGATATCCATTGCGAGTGTGTATCAACCATTCGCACACCGGATGATCTCTCAGAATCCGCTATTAGCATATCAGCGGAAATCACCGCATTAACCCACAATAGGCTTAGTCTGACAGGACAGGAGAACTGCGAATACTAGTGAACGAGATCTAATATGCCCGGAAGGCTCAGGTTATGCCGTATGAGGAGAGCACTAATCCTCCTCAGGAGCCTTCGTCTCTAAGACCGGAAACTAGAGGCCTGGCAGTGATAGCGAATCACAAGGGATCTTACGATACCTTGGCCAGTCAAGCAAAGCATAACTTTTACGTACGTATATATAAAATGCTTTTATAAGTTTAGACAACCCCCAAGGTGGCCCTTTTAATCCTTTCCTTCCGAATAGTCATCATCCTCAACCAACAGTGAATACACCGGACATCTCCGATCGAAAGAGCAGTCATATCATAGGCTCTCACTCGCTGGGAATTGGAATCCATATGAAGCTAGGCCACATCATATGTCTCCTCTCGTTTTAGAGGTGGCCGTTTGCAACTAGAATCACCGATCTTCAGAGGTGACCGCATGGAAGCCACAAAGGGCGGGGCATGCAAAAGGCATGTGTGCATCTTCGGTAGATTGTAGGGAGGCTGCATGGTTTAAACTAATTAGCATACGGTAGACGACCACCCGAGTAGCCTGACACACCCGGCACTCCCTCCATGTGGTAAAAGGCTGTTTGGGTCCTGAGGGGAACTTCTCCTCGGGGACTCTTGATAAACGACACTTTTTTGCTCTGGAACCGTAGTATCCTTCCGAGTTCAGCACTGTTTTATGTGCAGGGGATCGCGGCTTCGATAGGTCCCACATGCTCCGCAATCGCTTCGAATCCTGGTTCCATCATCCCCCCACCGACCCATCACGGAATTGGCCTGGCGATCTGAACCACACGTCTCACACATTGTGACGTCCAAGCCTGTGATACAGGCTCTCGAATGCGGCCCAACTCAAGCCGTATCCGCTAAATCACAAATGACACATATTAGAGCAGTGCCTCTGAAACTTCCCACCTACGAACCGAAGGAAAATCTAAGGTCGCTGCATAGACCTTATCTCCACATAGCCATAACCATATCACATGAGCATGCCATGGCGCATGCTCACCAGCAGCTGAACACCGTATCCAATCCGATCGATCTAAGGTACATTCGGATGTTGGAAGAAAGGCTGGACTGTCCACCCGGTTCGCCAGTTGGATTGAGATGTGGTCCGGCCCGGCCCACTTCAGGATACCTCCGATAAGAAAATGGGACAACTGATATGATGAGCAGATAGCGAGAAAATGGTCAAGGCGGACCCTCAACTAATCGCATATACTTACCAGGGACTCCTCTGAGCTCGCCCTACGCATCCTGCCAGCCACCAATCACACTCTAATTCCCTAGATGCTGATTCAGTTAGGCTTGCTTTAAAAAATATATATCGGTATTCAGAGTACCAGTGTGAGTTAAGGGATTCGCGTTGCACAGTTGGATTTGGACGTCAGCGCGGCTCTTCTAACTCCTGCATCCCTTCGAGTCCGCTATGAATCACCATAAGGGTTCCTGAAGACCCGAAGTTTATATGATAAAAGATGTTGACAAGATCGGGTTTTAACGAGGCCATTGAGATCGTGACCGGCGCAAAAAGACAGGGAAAGAGGTTAAGATGAATTAGCCGCACTCCAACTGTATTTGGAATGTACAGCCCTTCGCACTCCAGTGCCACCTTTATCTGAACTATAAGACGGCCCTGAGGCGGTAACTGAGAGTCCCTTTTCGCTATCGGAAGCCAGCTAGGAAAGGGAGGCTGGCCTGCCAATAAATAGTTACCCCCAGTACAGGGTCCAAGCTGTCCCGGTGACACGAGGAACTATTTGGGATATAGACCATGAGACATCACTCGTAATAATTTCTCTTGTCCACGTACCGCAGAACCCCCATCCCAACTCTAGTCTTCTCGCCGCCTCTTCGGAGCCAGGCTTTAGCTTATCTTGTCTTCCATCGTAGGAGATGCAGCGAAGCCGTGAATCAGGCTCGAGGATGGGTACGAGTGACTCCCTCACCCCTCTTAGCTTTATAGAAACCTTTCTTCTTCTTTCTTTTTTTGATAAGGTTTCGTCTCAGTAGCAATTGCCCAGGCCGCAATGAGTTTTTCCGCCTTATACCCTCTGTGCTCCCCTCAATATCTCTGGTACGCGATCACTACGGACCGTCTGCCAATACGGGGCTTTTCCGTAGGTCTTTGTTAGCCGCCCTTGTTTCCCTCTCGCACCCATCCGTAGAAGTGAGCTTCTTCAAGACTGGAGCATATCACGGGTAAGAGTAGTGATAGGTCCCCACCGAGCCAAGGCCTTTCTTAGAGCGTTGAGGGTCAGAGAATGAGTGCAAAAGTGAAGAGAGGGGAGAAAAAGAAAAAGACAAGATGTAAGTGAGACGATAGCACAACGAGGGAAGGGGTGTTGTTCAACAACACTCCCGTGTTTCTTTTTATTGTCCGCCAATATTTATGTATGCAATTGCTAATCAATATAGCAAGACTGTTGTCTGTAGAGTGTGCCCATGAGGTGTGTAGCTCAGCTCCCTACCGAAGCATCTGACGCAATACATCCAATGCAGTAGAGAAAGACAGAGGTTTACCTACCGGTAGTAACGCGTCAGACAACTCTTGAGAAAAGAAAGGAAGAAAAAAGGAAAGGTCCATAATTTCAGGACAAGACAAGAAGACCACAAACTACCACACATACCCAGCAAAAAAACAGAGCCATCTGATTTGATTTTTACTTTTTGTGCCAACCAGGCCGCCGGTTCCCCCCCTCCGCAGATTGTACTCGAGTACCATAGGATAGATAAGGCACCACGATTAAATAATAACGTGAAGAAGAAAAAACCCCTCCAAACAGACGGCAGGATCCCTATGTGTCTCAGGGAAGCGGGTGCTGCTCGACCCTGGCACCAGATCCGCCCAGCCTAATTCAAAATCATTCCCCTCTTCCTCTTCCAATGCTGTACGATCGTACTCGTACAATACCCTCCAAGAGGTGAAAAAGCAAATTACCAGATACAATACCGCACCCTACCTTTACCACCAAAGACGACCAGATCTGTAAGTGTGGCAATTTAAGGAATTGGGGGCTAGCTCCCCCAGCACCGGCTTACCGGTGTTCGAGAACCCAACTACTGTACTGTTGATCGTCGGCGCAGTTTAGTTTAGTTCGTCTCATCAGTCCATCCGTTTGGTGAATATGATACTTAGCTCTCCATACTCTATTCATCTCCTAGCCCTCACCCTACTCAACCCCTCATTAAGGGAAAGGAAAGGTCGCGCAGGGTAGCCAAAAAAAAAAAAAGTTGTCTCTCGTATCAAGAGTCTTCTAGATGAAATAGGACGTAGGAGTAGATAGGGCTGTTGGTTGGAGAGGTCAGTGTACGATACGTACGCAAGTTAACTCGGGAGGCCAGCAGGTTGACGGGTATTGTGCTCGAGTACAGCAAATCCAACTTGTCGTACGCTGCTGGCTGGAGAACATAGGGGAGATGCTATGCCGTAAGCTTATGAGGGGTTTTGTTTGGGTTTTTCCGGTCTGGTTGAAGTGTTTGTTTCTTCTTCCAGCCAACAAATTTTCGGTTATATGGTACCTTGATACTTTTTGATAATTACGTGCAGTACATATAGATTACAGGTCAACTGGGTAAGTAATCTGTTTATGGTATCATACCGGTTTTGCTTTTTCCTTCTTCCTTTTACCTTTTTCCTTTCTCCCCTTTCCTTTCCTTTCCTTTCCCTCTCTCTTTCCCTTCCTCTTTTCTCACTTCTCCTCCTCCTTCCCTACCGTTGGGAACGAGTCACTCCTCGTTCGCTTCATGTGATGTGCTATGATCGCCCACTAACAGGGATCAAGTCGCGTGGAATCACCTTCAAGCATCAAGATTCAAACTAATGCACTAAGGCCTGTCCTTTCTCAGACTGAGGGAAAAAGGAAAGATGTAAGGAAAAAGAAAAGAAGAAAAGAAAAGAAAAATGATCACTAAAAAAAAGTCTGCCGTCATCCAATGATTGTGATTTGCTCCCTTTATTATAAAGTACATAACGGAAAGCCCCAAGAAAATTAGCACTTTAATGGCAGTGCATATGAGTTTCTTCAGCTCAATTGCGCACCTCCAGACTGTACCCCTGCTATGGAAATGATATTACGCTAGAGGGGAAAATTTTTGCAAAGAAATTATAGCGTTAAAAATCAAACTCGGTAGGCCATCCATTGCTCCAGCTAATCCTTTTATACCAGTTGACGGTAGAGTACAATCTCGGATTGCTTGAAGTAGCGTCTAGCATCTGTGTCCCACCCAGTTAGTCAGTTGCATCCTTCAGCCACATCCATCCCAGCTACCAAAACCTCGGCACATGTTCGGGTATTGGCAAACGAGCCCCCACGGCCAAGGGGATATGTGGAACCAAAGTATTACAAATGGGAATAATAGGCCGGCAAGCAATGATTTTCGAGAGAAGAGGAAAAAAGAAAGAAAAAAAATATATGTACCTTCATCAATCAATACCAGACTCAAGTAGTAACGGGTTGAGTATTTTTTGTTGACCTCGCGAAATGTGGGAGTCAGATCAAATCCGCCAAGGAAAAGGCGGATAGGAATGGTTTCGCCTATTGCCCATATCGTAAGCGGTCAGAGAAGCAGCCTAGGTAAGAGTCTTGAGCAGCAGGTGATGAGTCGCATAAGCGGATGATTGAATACGTACCTCGAGAGGGAGATCCGTCCATAATCTACGCAAATCAGTTAGATGCTACCGAGTAATTATTTCCTTGGTGTCCAGGAAACCCACCTCAAATCTGACAAGGGTCTCGCTTTCATTGTACTGATTGGGGGCGGTTCCAGTGGTCTCTCGGCGAATAATTGATAGTTCCATGTGCTTGATCTTGAGCCGTACCAAAAGGAAATAAATACGTCCGACAATGACATCTTTGAGATGGTATTTGGACTTTGAGTACTCAAACTCGATGTGCAAACAATCCTCGATGCCGACATCCATCTTGATCGAACTATTGCTCTCCGGTGGCATGCGGTAAGAATATACCCATATGTCCTTTTCACGGATCACATCGGCCATCCTCCGCGAAACCGTAACCCTGACGAAGTACCGAAGCTTAACATTGATGCCGTTATACGACTCGTACTGCTTTTCAACATTCTTAAACTCAAATTCGAAGGTTTGCGGATGCTGGAGATCGCCAGGGGCAGCCAATTCTTGACCGAGGGAAAGAAATTCGTAATGGTTTCCACGATCGTAGAACATCTCTGAAATGCGAGAAAAGAAAACACACAATATTCAGCATAACTTCAATAACAGTGTTCGACAGCCTAATTCTGCTGTGCTGCCAGGCAAACACACAAGTTTGCATATTCGATTGAAGGACAGCCAACCTATTGTCCCAATGAATTGCACTTTGATCCCCGTATGCTCCAGACGCTTTCCATCCTTTGGCCTAATGGTGACAGCCCCCTTTACAGATTCTCCATCCGAATAAAGTGGACATTTTTCCCGTCTGTTCTTGTCGAGCTTCACATCCACCATCTGCCGTTTTTCATCAAAGTCCTCCAGCCGGATGTCGATATCCAGCGGGGTAGAGAAGAAGTACGACATTGCAAGGGCAATTCAGGTCTGCTGGTACAAACTAGGATCAATTTGGGAGAAGGAAGTAGCGTCGTCGAAACAAAAGCCGGTATGTGTCGGGTGGCGAGAATCGATGGATGAAGTGATTGCTGTTTGTTGCGCACGAGAAACGATTTCAAGTCGGAACGGCTACGCATAGATGCGATGTCGTGAGTGAGTTGCCTACCTGTGTTGCCCTGATCAGGAAGATTTAACTGTAAATAGATTACCCAAACGGGAATGCCTCGTAACAACGATTAATTCATGCTTTCCAGGCAATAAGGCAAAAGAAATGTATGATAATAACTCAATGAGTGACGCTTCAAAGAAAATTACTCCATACATATGATACTCGAGTAAACGAGCCCATGACCAACATGTTGCAAGCAGAAATTCCATCGGTTATCCGCCCTCAACAGCGCTTCTGGCGACTACCGTATCTAATCAGACCCCGCACATCCCTGCCACCGATCGTTGATGTATTGATGTCTGATGGATTTCCTGCTTCCCCGGTTGACGTCATTTACTCAGGGTCCAACCCACTGAAAATTCACCCACCCGAGTGGTCGGCGGAACCATGGGAGATCTGGAGTACGATACAGTACTTTTTTTCAAGAACGGAGAAGTATCATATGATATTAATAAAAGAAAGAGAGAAAAAAGAGAAGGGATAAAAAAAACCCCCAACTTTAGAGAGCTGAGTAATATAACAAAAAGCAATGGGAACTGCACTTTTTCAGGCTTTCATGTCTTTGCCCTAGCCGGTGAGCCCCAGATAGCGATATACAAGTATAGGGTATGAAGTATCCGAACATGAGACATTTTTAATAGGTGGCCCACAGACAAATAACCGTATATTTCGAATGTCTCATGTTCGGATACTTCTTGCCTGATACCTGTACACATACCGTATCCTACATACATTACACTCTCGTATAATACTTGTCCGAGCATACGGAAGACCAGTTGCTGCGGGAAGTCCGGTACAATACCGGTAGCAACAAACGGTAAGGCTGGTACAAGTGCCATGGTGAATGTTTTCGTAGAAGCACCGTCACCGTTACAACCCCAGTGGTTAAAATTCGAACTCGCCAAGCCAGCCAGCATTTGGGCCCTTGGCCAGTAAGAAACCAAGCCTAAAGGGGGCTTCCAGACTTCATTGCACTCATGAGGTCTGCCCCATGGCAAACCCATTCCGGTATTGGAAACAATAACGCCTACGGTATACGCACAAGTGACGACCTAGGAGCCGGATACATGATAACCGTTGGATATTTGCTGGCGGCATTTGTCTTCCCGACAGGATGGAGAAGGAACCGCAGGGGGATGAGTGAAGCCCGATGATACCGTGGTGGATTGATTCCCCAAGAGACGAGGGCAAGGAGGTTGAGATTTGGGATTGGGGTGGGAGGGTCGTTTGACCCCCAAAAGATGCTTGGGGAGGGGTGAGATTTTGTGGGTGGTGTCCGCTTCCATTTTTCTATTGGTTGCTAGATGCCTGAGTCACGAGGCTGAGCCCCACACTATCGGTTCGAACGGCTTCCGAAAGCGTAAGCACGCGGCATACGGCCTAGGGGGCGCGAAAGCCACACAAGTGGCGAAGGATCGATATGGCGTGATGTATTTTGGGCGGGGGCTCTGCTATTCCCCCTTGCATTCTTTTTTACTTGACTTGAGGGGACATTCGGAGTGCGCTGTAGGCACACAGGTTGCGGCCCCTCTAGGGGTCCCACAGCTTTGCAGTGGCGAGGCGATGTTTCATCTCTTGGGTTCGGTAGGCGATATTGCCATTCTTTTTGGGCTCATTGTGGGGACAATCGGGAGGTTGTAGCGTGGAGGCTGCCTTGAGTACCGAGCCAAACAGACTTAATGCTAGATAAAGGCTCTTAGTATTGCTAGCGGTTGTTGGGGTTTCTTTTGTTATTAGTTGATAGTTAAGCTAGTAAATCTAAAAGCTGGTAAAAAAAATTAAAAAAATAAAAATAAAAATAAAAATGTTTTCGTACAAGCACTGTCACCGCAACAACCCCAAAATGCAACTCCTCGGTTTTGCCTGCATTTAGGCTATCAATGAATCATCGCATGTCCTTACAGAGCTTCCTGACTTCATTTTCTCACGATCAGGATGTTAGTCTGTTTGGACACACCGCACCGATCCCCTTTACTTGGCTTTGGCCACATCGTTTCCGCTTATCTGTTACTACGGATTCGAGCCTGGGGTGTTCCGATAACCGCTGGGTATCTACTCGCGGTAGGCGTCCTTCCGACCGGTTGGAGGAGGATACCGGGGGATGATTGAAGCCCGATGATACAGTGGTGGATTGATTCCCCAAGAGAAGAGGACGAGTGAGAGTTTTTTGGACCGGAGCTTTTTCTTGATTTTTTCATCTTTGATAAAAATCATGTCTCTTTTGTTTAACCATTGAGATTTGGGAGTGGGCCAGGGGTCGTTTGGCCCCCAAAAAGAAGCTTGGGGAGGGGTAAGATTTCTGGGTGGTGTCCGACCCTATTTTTCTATTGGGTGGTAGGCACCTGAGTCACGGAACTGAGCTCTGGTCATCGGTTCGAACACCTTTCGGAAGCATACGCATACGGCCTACAGGGGCGCGAAAGCCACATGAGTGGCTGAGGATGGATATGGTGTGGACCGGGATTTGGAATGGGTCATTTGACCCTTTTTGTTTACTGGGGCTAGAGGGGACATTTGGAGGGCGCTGCAGGTATAGATAACGCGACGCATAGTGCTATCCCATGTAGCTTTGCAGTAGTGTGGGGATGTTGCATCTCTTGGGTTTCAGTCGGTGATTTTGCCATTCTTTGGGTTTTACGGTGGACGCTTTCTAGGCTTAGAGAGTGGTTGCTGCGTAATTGGAGCAGACAGACTTAATGCTACAGAAAGCCCCTTAGTATTGCTAGTGGTTGATGTTGTTTCTTTTGTTATTAGTTATTGTAACCTAGGCAATCGAAAAGCTGATAAAAAATTAAAATAAAATAAAAATGTTTTCGTACAAGACAGGGATCATTTTGGTAGTAAACTACCCCTGTCTTGTACGAAAACATTTTTTTCTTTTTGTTTTTATAAAACTTTTCGATTCTTATTAGCTATATAACAACTATCTAGAATACTATAGGACTTTTTATAGCATTTAGTCTGTTTGCCCTGGTTACCGTGCAACACAACCACAACTAAAACGAAACGAAATCCCCTATACTTCCAGCAAAACTCAAGCCAACCTAACCAATATCCGGATCCAACCACCCACCACTTCTATCCAATGGGGTTCATGGGCCTCCCCGGCATGGGTGCTAACCCTCGTCCGCCTTCCATCAAAATCCTCTTTCTCTAAACCCCCCATATTCACCCCTAAATCCCGTCCTCAGCCTCAGCAAGTATCCCCCCTGTCCCCCTGGACTTTGGCGCCAGGTGTCTAGACTCCAGGTTACCCGCACAGAATTGCGCACTTGTAATCCTCTGTTAGGCATACCGGAAGGCGCAGCCTTCCCTTAGTGAATAAAGACCTATAGTTACCCTACCTTAGGATTCTGAGTTCAAAAGGACAAGCCAACACCCCCCTCCCGCACCAGCGTTGGGACGGCGCTACATCGGCAGACGCCGCCTTAGTTCCGTTCCATCACCAAAGAGATGGTCATTGGAACACTCCTCGTAACACTGTATACGTCGCAGCCGTCCGTCTGACCGGATCCTGTTCGCAGGATAGATGAGGGAAGACCTTTGGCGAGCTTATGCAAGTGGTTCGAGCCAGATCGGTCGACGTCGCATAGAGTTACTGACCACTGAAGATGCGAGTCTCGGAAGTGGTTATTAAGTAACGGGACGTGTTTACAGACGATGGTTAAGCAACACATTCTATACTCCACGCTCTCGTGATGAAAGTCACAGAACTGAATGGTGTTGTTGGATGAGATAGTTTGAGAAATCAGGCATATGCACACTCACACACGTCAATAGTATCCGTAGGATGCTGATGGAACCATACAATAATGATATGACTATGGAGGGATAATGGCTATTGGTGCGATTATCGTGACAAGTCTATCTTATGCCTTGCAGATGTCGGTTGCAGGATATGTCTGCAATGCTGAGAGGTTCGATAACAAAGCTAACCCCTTTGTTGGTTCGATCATGGAGACCATTTTGCGTATGCAATAGTAAGCAAGACTCCATGCCGATGAAGATGGATCGTAACCAATGAACTGATGTGTGGGAGCACCGTCAGGAAAAATCATGGTGTTGCGATTCGGAAGTCGAAGTGAGTTAACACAATTGTCAAGGTCAAATGGTGTTCGCACTTTTAGAAGAAGCTGGAATTTGTTAGCAGGTACTTAGTTTGTATGAGAACTAGGTGTAGCCCGCGACCACCCAGATGCGCATATAAATATCGAGATGCCTCCTGAGCTATTTGAACATTATCAAGCAACGGAGAAGAGATCTTATCAATATAAGTTATTATACGAGAAAAATCTTTTATCACTCTACCTACCTCTATTTTAGACATTCAGCCTTCCTAGACAATCTCCGTCTACGATTAAGATTATCGGCCTGAGTTATCTCGCAAGACTTTGAGATAGGCTCCCGCCTAACATCCACCTCCGGCATGCAGCCTCAAATTCCCAATCCCCAAACTCGGACCCTTCGGAATCACTTGGGCCACTTGCAATGTGTGACCCCCGCTTCCCCGAAGAACTCCCATTTTTCGTCTGTAATTGATGCGAGGTCCCAACAGGACCAAAACAACCTCCTCTCCCAACTTCCTCTTCTTATCCTCGACCTCCTCCACAACCGGCGCTCTCTCCAAGTTCCCTTCCCTATCCTGACCCTCACGCTTCCTTGCCCACTTCTCTGCCACAGCCTCAGCCGTGCCACTCTCAACCAACCACTCTGCCACACCCCTAGCCCCATGCTCAGCCACAAACTGAGCCTCCAAACCCGCAGCCTCCTTTAACAACTCTTCCTCGCCACCCGGCCCCAAGTTAGCCCGGCCCACGGCCACAGCCTCCTTAACCGCTGCCGTAGCCTCCTCACCTACCAACACCGGTAGCTCCTCTTCCGCCCCCACCTCCTCACCCTTCTCCCCTCCCTTCCCAAACTTCTTCTCTCATCCGTGATTCCTCTTCGACAGCACCGAAATGTGGTGCCGAAGCCTTGAAACCTCCTTCTCCAACTCTAGAACCCGTCCTAGAGCTTCCGCCAAAACCAGACCCGATTTGGCAACCTTGGTTGCTGAAAAAGACGTAGAACCTCTCTTAGCCATGTCAACCTATAAAAGGTAGTCTGGTTACGATGAGGAACTATAAATTCGAGATGGAAGAGATAAATCTATCTTCCAAACAATGAAAATCTAATGAGTAGGAAGCTCCAAAGATAAAGACTTGAGGCTATCGTGAGATGGGTGCCAAGGATCGCGATTGGTAAAAATCCGAAAATGTGACGTGTCACTGAAGTAACAATTTCAATGACTGTGGTTGTAGTTGACGTGGTGGATGTACGAAACCATTTTTTTATTTTTTTTTTATCAAACTTTTCGATTCTTATTAGCTATATAACAACTATCTAGAATACTATAGGGCTTTTTATAGCATTAAGTCTGTTTGCCCTGGTCATCTTATTTTAGTCAACCGCCTAGCCAACACCCGGATCCAACCACCTTCCCATTCTAGCGGGTCGGTTATACAGGCCTCCCCGGTATGGGTACGATCAACCGCTCACTCCAAAACCACAAACCTCAAAAAACAAAACAACAAAAACAACCCTCATCAAAAAACCTCCCTCACCTTACCTCGCACACCCATTAGTGCAACCACTAACAATCGGTGGCTACCCCAATGCCGCACGGTATCAACCGAAATAACCTCCTCTACCCCTCCCCGTACCTTCAAAACCTCTAACTGAACTCCCACAAATCCTTGGTCTCAGCTGGTAACCCCCACTCCCACCTGGACTTTGGCGCTAGGCGTCCGTCCCCCCAGACACTCCACTGAGGGCATGGTTGGAATTACCACCGGCAGCAAACCTCGGACCGGCTTCCTCAAACGCCGACACCTCCCCCACCTTTCTCAACAAACCCCTGTATCTGATCCTAGGACCAACTGGGGCAACCAACTCCCTCACCGCCTGCACTTCCTCCTCTACCGCCGTACTCTCCCCTACCCTTCTCCTCTTCTCATCTCCCTTCTCACAAGAAGGCATCTTAACCACCAGCTTAGATACCTCCTTCTTCAAACTCACCGCCACACTCTCAGCCACCACACTCGATGCTACATCCAGCTCAGCCACCTTCCACTTGGTGCACCCCCAAAACGCCTCTTCTCTTCAGCCTCCCTCCAAAACCCCTCAGCCTCCTCTTCGCACCATGGCACCGGAACTCCGTCCCTATGTGCCTTCTTCCTGGCCTCCTCTCCCACCATCGTCCTCACAACCCTAACCCTCCACCTCTCTTCCTCTCCCACCTCCTCATCATCGCTACTTAGGGAAGCGTCACTTGCAATGGATGACGCCGCCCCTCTCTTGCCATCCTTCACTAGTCGGTTATTCCTCTTGGAAAGCACCGAAACATGATGTCGGAGCCTCTTCACCTCCTTTCTCAACTCACTCATCTCCAAAACCATCTCCGCCATGACAACCCCAAAATTGGCAACCTTGGCCGCCGAAAAACTCGTGGACTTTCGCTGGGACATTCTAATGGTTGTTTGTTGTAATAGAAAGCAAAAGTAAAGATAAAAGTAGATGGAAGTGATAAAATTATCACTAGAATCGAAGAAAATACCTTGGTACAAGACAAAGGTAGATAAAGACTTGAAAATATCGCGAGATAAATTCCAAGGTTCCTATAGGCCAAAACTCAAAAAGTGACATGTCACTGTTGTCGTTATTTCTTTCACTGGGTGTGTAAGAGAGACGGAGGATGTACGAAAACATTTTTTTTTTTTTTTTTTTACCAGCTTTTCAATTTACTAGCTTTACAACAACTAATAACAAAAGAAACCCCATCAACCGCTAGCAATACTAAGAGCCCCTTTCTGGCATCAAGTCTGTTTGGCTCGGTACTCAAAGCAGCCTCCACGCTACAACCTCCCGATTATCCCCACAATGAGCCCAAAAAGAATGGCAATATCGCCTACCGAACCCAAGAGATGAAACATCGCCTCGCCACTGCAAAGCTGTGGGACCCCTAGAGGGGGCGCAACCTGTGTGCCTACAGCGCACTCCGAATGTCCCCTCAAGCCCAGTAAAAAAAGAACGCAAGGGGGAATAGCAGAGCCCCCGCCAAAAACCATCACCCCTTATCCAACCTTCGCCACTCGTGTGGCTTTCGCGCCCCCGTAGGCCGTACACGTTACGCTTCCGGAAGCCATTCGAACCGATGGTGTGGGGCTCAGCCTCGTGACTCAGGCATCTAGCAACCAATAGAAAAATGAAAGCGGACACCACCCACAAAATCTCACTCCTCCCCAAGCATCTTTTGGGGGTCAAACAACCCTCCTACCCCAATCCCAAATCTCAACCTCCTCGCCCCTTCTCTTGGGGAATCAATCCACCACGGTATCATCGGGCTTCAATCATCCCCCCGGTGTTCCTCCTCCATCCTGTCAGGAAGATCCCTACCGCCAGTAGACATCCAACGGTTATCGGTTATCCGGCTCCTAGGTCGTTCTTAAGCGTATACCGTAGGCGTTATTGTTTCCAATACCGGAATCGGTTTGCCATGGGGCAGACCTCGTGAGTGCAAGGAAGTCTGGAAGCTCCCTTTAGGCTGGGTTTATTACTGGCCAAGGGCCCAAATGCTGGCTGGCTTGGCGAGTTCGAATTTTAACCACTGGGGTTGTAACGGTGACGGTGCTTGTACGAAAAATTTTTTCTTTTTTTTTTTTTTTTTTTTATCTACCTTTTCGATTACTAGCTTAACTATCAACTAATAACAAAAGAAACTCCATCAACCGCTAGCAACACTAAGAGCCTTTTTCTAGCATTAAGTCTGTTTGGCTCGGTACTCAAAGCAGCCTCCACGCTACAACCTCCCGATTGTCCCCACAATGAGCCCAAAAAGAACGGCAAAAAACGCCAACCAAACCCAAGAGATGAAACATCGCCACACAACTGCAAAGTGGTGAGAACCTCTAGAGAGGCCGCAACTAAATACCTACAGCGTACTCCGAATGTCCCCTCAAGCCCAGTAAAAATTCTCCTCCTAAACCAACCTCATCTTGCACTTCTTGCAAGCCGCACCTATCGCCCCTCCCATCTTCTTGCACGAGTTGCAATACCCCATATCCCCCACCTCCGTCGCCTTCAACTTTCCCAAACCCGCCGCCCAGTCCAAGTCCGCCTTTGCCTCCTTCCTCAGAGCCGAGGGCTCCCCAAACAGAGACCCCCTCTCCCACTTCACCCCACTCGAAAATCCCACCTTTTCCTCTTTCTCCTCCTTCCTCGGCGCTCTAGTCTCCACCCCCTTCCCCTTACCCATCCTCCTCTCCCTCCTCTCCTCCACCGTCTCCTCATACCTCTCCTGCGACGTGATTGATTCCACCTCTTCCTCCTCCCCATCTCCCCCCATGAACGCCTCTACCAGGCCGAACACTTTCTCAACTCGCCTCCTGTTAGCATCAAGGACAACCTTCACCTGACACCACCTATCCACCTTCCTCACAGGCTTTACAGCCAGGAATAGCCGGATCGAGCACCATCGGCCAGCCAATCACATCCCCGAGCGAAACAGACCATCCACACCCTTTCCACCTCTTACCAACGCCAATACCGTTGACGAAGTCTTCCCCTCCTTCATCCGCCGGCCCCGTTCCGCATCGTCGACCAACCAACGACTACCCTCACAACTCACAATCCCCAACCGACCCAACTCGGCCACCACACCTTCCACCCCAACCAACCACGCCATACCACCCACTTTTAATCCTACCACAGGTCCTTTTCCCTGCTCCTTTTCAGGGTCAACCCGTGTTCCCACCTCTTCCTCAACTTTCCTCCTCTTCCCCTCTGCCACCTCCACCACCCTCAACAAGAGCCCAGACCCTTCCTCCTCCCCTCCCCCTCTTTTCCGTCCCAGCTTGAACGGAATCGGCGAAACTGGTGTCATAGGCGTGTTCGAGCGAATTTCCGTAGACGTGATCTTCTTCGGAGTAAACGCAACCGCCGTCTTCTTTCCCCATCTGTCTAGTAGACCTTTCAGCCTACTAACCTCCTCTCCCAAATCTCGCACCTTCTTTTCCAACTCTTTCTCCTTAGCCTCCAGGCTCAGCCTCGCAGCTTTCTCTTCTGCCTTTCGTTTCTGTAGCCCTTGATTCTCAAGGACCAGCTCGGTGATCGTGTTCCCTAGGCTCGGCTCCATAGTTGTAGATAAATCGAGTCGAATGAGGCAATAGCCTTAAAGAGGGGTCGGTAAATGATTGGTCGAAAACCTAAATTCCGGTTTGTGTGACAAGTCGTAATTTCAAACGCTGTGGTTGTAACGGTGACGGTGCTTGTACGAAAACAAATTATTATTTTTATTTTTTTTTATCAGCCTTTTCAATTAACTAGCTTACAACAACTAATAACAAAAGAAACCCCATCAACCACTAGAAAATACTAAGCACCTTTATCTAGCATTAAGTCTGTTTGATGCGGTACCCAAGGCAGCCTCCACGCTACAACCTCCCGGCTGTCCCCACAATGAGCCCAATAAGAATGGCAATATCGCCTACTGAACAAAAGAGATGAAACATCGCCTCACAAACAGCAAAGTAGTGGGACCTCTAGAGAGGCCGCAACTGAATACCTACTGCGTACTCCGAATGTCCCCTCGTGCCCAGCAAAAAAGAATGCAAGGGGGAATAGAAGAGCCCCCACCGAAAACACCTCTGCCCATATCCATCCTTCACCACTCGTGTGGCTTATCGCGCCCCCGTAGGCCGTACTCGTTACGCTTCCGGAAGCCGTTCGAACCGATGGTGTGGGGCTCAGCCTCGTGACTCAGGCATCTAGCGACCAATAGAAAAATGGACGCGGACACCACCCACAAAATCTTACTCCACCCCAAGCTTTCTTTCGGGGTCAAACGACCCTCCCACCCCAAATCCTCTTCTCGACCTCCTCTCCCCCGTCTCTTGGGGAATCAATCCACCACGGTATCATCGGGCTTCAATCATCCCCCCGGCGTTCCTCCTCCATCCTGTCGGGAAGACAAATGCCGCCAGCAAATGTCCAACTGTTATCGGGTATCCGGCTCCTAGATCGTTCATGTGCGTATATCGTAGGTGTTGATGTTTCCACCACCGGAATCGGTATGCCATGGGGCAGGCTCGTGAGTGCAATGAAGCCTGGAAGCTCCCTTTAGGCTCGGTTTCTGACTGGCCAAGGGCCTAAATGCCGGCTGTCTTGGCGAGTTGAAATTTCAACCACTGGGGTTGTAACGGTGTCGGTGCTTGTACGAAAACATCACCCATGGCACTTGTATCTGGTATGCCGGTATGAGTTAATTCGGGTCTCACCTTTTTTCATAGTCGTGCGGGGGACCCTTTGCCAAGGATATGGAGCGCTGTAAGAGCTGTAAGCCAAATCGCTCTCGTTCTAACCCCCACTCCCCGCATTATATTCTATGATACTCCACATAATACTTCAACCACAACAACATACTCCAGTACGGCGTTCGAATATGTTTATTCAATGCACCATGTATGATGTATGTACTTATCTCCACCTAGTGCATAACTCGAGCATTTTTGAGTGAAGAGTCTTTATGTACGTACGTCTATCCATTATTACCCTCAAGCTGTTGACGTGGGCGACCCTCAAAAAGAAGCGTGGCGCTACTGCGCTGTGCCCTCCCCTGCCCTCCCCGCCCCCTCCTGTAAAGTATCATACTCAGACATACCAGCATAATAGCTCCGATGCGCTTGCCACAGCCATTACATGAACTACGAGGGTAAGTTATTCATGGAAAAAAGCATCAGAAACGAACACAGTTTCGTGCTTTGTGTATGCACCCCAGCTTTCCCGCAACGCAGCCGTGTCCAGGCTAAGAAATACCCAGACGGGCGCGGAGACATGACGGGAGACACGCGGATAAAGACGATAGTACGGGTACGGTACAAGTACGCGAGAAGACTTACCATACAATTGCACATAGATCCTGCAACGCCAATTGGAGAGCTGTGAGCGCGAGGGGTGGTGACGGTGGGGATGTTGGGCATAGCACGGTAATAGAGAAGGAAGAGCACAACAACAGGAAGGGGGTGGGGAAAAAAGGATCCATGGGGATGGTGGGGAGTTACGGGTGAATTACCGTGATGGAACTGGGGGGGGGGGGTTGTTTTTGTTTCGCCTTGTCCACAAATATCGAGCTCTGCGTGCCCGTGTCCGTATTCATCACCGTTTATGTCTCGAAAAACCTGTCTTTCTCCGGGGAGCATCACAGAGTCGGGCTTCGCCGGTGCAAGATTCAGTCTTGGAAGCCACGGCTCCCTTACTTTCTCTTCCCTTCCCCAACGGTAAGAAAACTGCCATCGAGTTGCCAAACTGGGTCGCAACTCAATTCGTCTGATGTTCGAATCGGCTACCGGTACTCACCTTGCTTCAAATTACTAAAAGGTGATGCTGTGCTGGGAGGTGGGAAACCCCCACTCCAACAGGGATCAGTGGGGCAATCCCAAGGTTCCCACCACAAGGCCCTCCTCCACCCTTCACCCTTTCACCACCAATCCTTGGGTCGGAGGACGTGCGCCGTTGTGGTGTCTGGTGTCAGCAATTCAGCTGGTCTCGGGTTTGAACTCTTCTATGACACTTTGGGAGACCATTGAGTGAGTGACCCGGGGAGAGAAAATAACTTTGCCAACACGACCGGCGTTAAGCCAAGGAAATTATCAAGGCGCAGGGAAAGGTCCGACTGTGGAGTGGAAATCTATGATACCCTACTTGCATCATAGAAAATTGAGGCTGCGGATGAGCGTGGAGACGGCTAACTTAGTGAATTGTCTCCGTCAATCAGCCTTACCCTTGGAAAGGGGGGGAGGGATTCCTTCTCCTTCTCCCTTAACTTATCTTGCGTTTTTTTATCCTCTACTCTGTATACGGTACTCTGTATCTCCCTTGCTTTGTGATGTTCTTTTCATTTCTCGTCGATATGAATATTTTTCCCCTTCATACATTCCCATTACCACTCCTCGCCCCTGCCTCTCTCTCTCTCTCTCTCTCTCTTTCTTTTTTCTGATTTCCCTTCCCTGAGAGTTCCATGGCTCCGGTGCGGCCAACGCCCCACGATTTCCCGGAGCCCCTCTCTAGGGCGGTGGTGGTGGTTACTGCGGGCACCAGAGCCTATGATATTATACTCGAGTACCGTACTTCTGCCCACACTTCAACATCTAATCTAGACGGTTTAGCTGTGGTGTGTTGTTGAGGCACTCTACAAACTCCTCACCAAACTTAGCATGATCATGGCTGGCAGCTACTCGCGGCATCCCTCTCGAAAATGATCCCCCCAATCCCCTCTTACAACAGCCCAACCCCAGTCAAACCCCAACTTTCCTCCCGCGCCATCAGAACCTTCCCTTCCTTGCCCCCCACCCCACGCTACACCCTTGTGCCCTATCCCATCCCACACTTTTTTGCTTTGCTCACCACCCCCCTCCCAATTCCCTTTCGCCTTCCGTCAATGCCAACTAACCCCTGCCCAACCAAACCAAATCAGCTCAACCAGCTGCCCTCTACCTTTCTGGATGAGCCCTCATCGCTCTCCCTCTCTTTTCATTCCCCTCTCACTTTCCGCCGCGCTCTTGACTAGTTACTCGAGTACATGTTCCCCTTTTGAGCGCGCTATTATTCTACTTCGGACCTCATTTCTCGCCCTGTGACACGAAGGTACTATGCAACTATGGCAGATCCCCAATAATGCCCGTCTCCATACGCTCTCTCTCAATTCAATTCTGCAGCGGCTGCAAAGAGGTATCTCCGGTGGGGTGCGGGGTTTGGGGGCTCCTGGAGGTGCTGTTGAATTGCACTACACTACATGCTTTGCAATACACTTTAGCTACAATTGCCTGTGCAGCACTGGTATCATACAGTACCCGTACCAGCTTGTGCTCGGTACGACCGTCGGCAGTAAGGAAGAGCCAACCGACCAACCAACCAACCAACCAACAAGCCAACCAGCTTAGCGCATGGATGGCTTGATTGCTTGATTGCTTGATTGCTTGATTGTTTGATTGCTTGATTGATTGCTTGCTTGCTTGCTTGCTTGGCTGATTCAGTGATCCAGTAAGTGAATGAGATTGGAGGAGAAGCCACCTGAGGGAGTGGTTACGGGCCGGGGCATGGTTTATTCGATTGGGTGGACATGGGTTCATAGGTTTGGGGTTTTCACTCATTTTGTTTGCAATTCCTGCCTCTCTTTCTCTCTCTCTTTTTTTTGTTTTGTTTCTTTTCCTTTTCTTTCTTTTGCGCATTTGGGGGTTATGTCTACCAATTTCCTCTTTTGCAAGTTTATGGTCTTTATTTTTACTTTTTTTCCTCTCCCAATTTCTATTTGTGTTGTTGGAGAGAGTTAAGTTATTGTTCCTTTGCCTTATATTATACTGTCATACCTTACATCACATCATCTCTCTCGCCCTCTGGGAACCTTTTTTTTTTTTCTTCTTTTCCCTTTTTTCCCTTTTTTCCAAGGATGTGGGTTTGCTTTTTTCCGCGTGACTCTCAAGGAGAGCTTTGCTACCCGGAGAATAGTTTATGCCAATGAAGCGTGGGTAGTGGAGCTTTCCTTTTTACTTTTTTAAAACCCTTTCGGAGGGTCCTAGCGTGTGGCAAGGACTAGAGACGAAGTATTTAAAGCTTCTGCTAACCCACCTGCTCTGAGCGCATTCGTCTCTGTCTGCTCATATCAAACCGTGTAATACCATACCGAATATTCCTCCTACGACAACAGCTTGCTTTACTGCCCATTACGCCATTAGGGTGTCATTCCCACTTTACCTCTTTGTTCACAAGGGATCTTACCTCCTCCTACACACCTACCACCGTTTAGGGTTCTACGTCAGTTACCTGCAACCTTACACACAACCCCCGAATAGCTGCCCATCATGCTCTCCTACAGCGAGAAATCAGGAGTCTATGTCTCCACCCCATCAGCCATCCACACCATGGGGAAAGTTCAATCAATACCAAAGCACGAGACACGACTCCGGCACATCTGGATCATAACAGGCCCAGCCGGTTGCGGAAAGTCCTCAGTAGCAGACTTTCTAGCAAAGCGCCTGAATCTACCATACATTGAAGGCGACGACGTGAGCTTCCCCCCTCTCCTCTCCACCCCGCAAGGATTTCATAAGCTAACGATATAAACAGTTCCACCCCCGTTCCAACGTCGAAAAGATGGCCAATGGCATCCCCTTAACCGATGACGACCGCTGGGACTGGCTCGAGACACTCCGTAACAAGGCCGTCGAGGAGCTAGAATCCGGAGCGGAAGGATGCGTCGTCACCTGCTCGTGTCTGAAACGCCGCTACAGAGATGTCATTCGCATTGCTGGTCGTGAGGCTGACGATGTGATTGTCCGATTCGTCTACCTCCGTGCCAGTGAAGAATTGCTGCTTAAGAGAGTCAAGGCACGGAAGAACCATTACATGAAGGATGACATGGTGCATAGCCAGTTCACAGCGTTGGAGGAGCCAGACGAGAGCGAGATGGACGTCATCTCCGTCGATGTCAGCGGGAGTTTAGCCAGCGTGCAGAACCTGACCACGGAGAGGGTCAGGGCGTGCATGGAGGAGGAGAGGCAGTAATTCTCTTCCTCTTCCCTCGTTACACTTTTTCTGCTCTCTGCTCTTCTGGGAGGGGTTTTGTGTTTTTTAATGCTCGTCGGTGGCTATCTCGGTTTTTGCTGTCTATTTCCCTTGCCCTTTTACTGTCTTGTAACTTCCGCCCTCCATTTGTCCTTCCCTCTTCCTCCCTTCTCTTGGAGTAGGTGTTGTCTAAAACGTGTGTATAACTGGGCCGGTTTTTGTTTGGTTCTCTGGTGTTCTGCTCATTGAAATTATTATCATTCCTATCCGGCTTTAATTTATCCCTCGGTGGGAACCGTTTTTTTTTTTCTTCTTCTCTTTCTCTTTCTTTTCTTTCTCCCCTCTCCCTTTGTCCTGTCGACTATCACCTCTCAAAAGCCAATCCAGTTCGGTTCGATTGTAATTATTTTAAACAGACAAACAAGCAAGCAAGCAAACACAATTCCGCTATGCCTTATCCTCTTCATCCGGGACTAGCACTTTTTCATCAATCATCATTCGCCAATACTCGGGTCACGGCTATGGCCACCCTAACAACGCAATCACATCACATTCAAGAAGCATAAATAGAAAGAAAGAAAAGAAGGGTGAAGAAGAGAGAAGAGAAGAGAAGAGAAGAAAGGAAATGGAAGGGAAGGGAAGCGAAGGAAAAAAGAAGAAAAGAAAAGAAAGAAGGAAAAAGAAATTCCAAAGTACCGTACCGCCGGTAGAGCATAAATTTACTAGTATGATACTTGTCCTCCTCCTCCACCTCAACCCCCCTAGCGCGAAAAGAGTTGGGGGGGGGGAACCACTAATTACCATAAGCTATCGCATTCCACCCGAGATTCAAGTAAAAAAATTAAAATTAAAAAAAGGTGTAAACAAATATATGATAACTAATGGCAGCATGCAATAGTAGTCCTTTTCAAAACCTGGACAAAAGTACCAACAGCACCCGAGTACGGTACCAGCACAACTTGGAGTTCCAAGTGACACTTGCGAGGATTAGGTAAGGGCCCAAGTACTAGGGCAGTGCAATGCTTACAAAACCAACTATACTAATCTATACGAGTACCCTCGAGTACCGGTACTCGAGCATGGCACCGGTATGATAGTGAGTTCCGCCCACCCGCCTGTCCCGCTAAACTATGATGTAATGTGTGATAATGCGCAGACCAGTTATGATACAAGGGCGACATGTGGTCTACGGTAGGCTACTCGAGCACGGGTTACGGTAACGGTAGCTATTTATGTATGGTAAGGTGTTATAGGTTCGCCTAGCGTGCAATGGATACGGACATCGTGAGGCAGGAATTACGATTCCTTCGGATGAAGCTGGCTAACTTGGCCGCGGTGGGGAGGAGGTGATGGGCTGATGCTCGAGGGACTGTGCAAACTGGGGATGACCATGAAGGGGAAGGGGAAGGGGAAGGGGAAGGGGAATTGGGCCTTGCTTCGGGGGAGGGGGAACGGCATTTTGGAAGGGAAAGAAAGTAAAGGAATGGGTGGATGAAGGGAGGAAAAGAAAAGAGAAAAGGAAGAAAGAAGAAAAAAGAAAAGAAAAAGTTAGATCTCGATTGATTTCAAAGGTTGTTGCGGTTGCGGGTGCTGCAGCAGCAACACTGGTACTCGAGTAGTGGCAGCGGTGGCAGCGTCATAAGCCCGATTTCGAACGGGGCGAGCGAGGCATGGGAAGGGAAGGGAAGGGAGAACTGGTACAGTAATGGCGAGTACGGTAAGCAGCGGGGGCTAGACGTGGTACTCGAGTAGAGTGGGATAAGGTTATTTCGCCGCTTACTTACTTACTTATTATACTTATTTATTTAGTTATCCATCTAACTTAGCTATTAATTTTAGTTATTTATTGATTTGTTTATTGGTTGATTCCATGTATCGTTTCAAGGGTGCTTGGCTTAGTCTATTCGGTTGATTGATTGGTGGACAGTGTGCAGTCAGTGTTGAAAATATCGAAATAGTCAAGCTCTATACCGAAGGCTTAAGGAAACGAAAAACCATGAAGAACTATATTCTATCTAGGGGACCGGAATGCTGGCTATTTATGCTGCGCAACAGGAGTACATGTTCACAGTAGAAAAGAAATCCAAGGTAACAAAAGGAAGACGAAATCAATATGATGCGCATAGAGTTACATCTATGATGAACCAATTGAGTAGAGAATTAAATCAAAGATCCAAAGCGAATGAGTTGAACCTATACTCTGACGGCATTGAAGTGAGACTAGTATGAAGTAGGAAGTGTTGTCGTACTCAAGACCGTAGAGAGTGCATATCCGAAAGTATAATTTCAACAGTCAGTGGTATGGAGAGGGAGGGTGAGACGGTGTGAGGCTGGCTGGCTGGATACTAACTAAACACACCTATTAACGATTTAAGAGCAATTTTTCATGGTTAGGGGTAATGAATATCATGAATTATTTCATTCTAGCAAACATTTTCCCAGGAACCTCCACCAGTTCTCTCACCAGCGCCGCCATTCTCGCCATCGTTGCTCCGTCAACGACTCTGTGATCCGCGGACCAGGAGAAGTTCGTGACGGTCTCTGCAACGACTCCCCCGCTCTCGTTGAATCTTGGTAGCTTCTGTGCCCGGCCCATCCCCAGGATTGCGACTTCACCAGTGACAATCACAGGAGCTACTACCGTTCCGCCGATATTCCCGATGTTGCTTACAGTTATTGTTCCGCCGCTTACGTCTGCAGGGGTTAGTTTTCCCTCTCCACCCAGTTCCTGCAGTCTTTTGAGCTCCGCCGCGATGTCTAGGATGCTGAGATTTTTGACATCCTTGATGTTGGGGACTACAAGCCCGGCTGGTGTGTCCATTGCTACGCCGATATTGTGTTGCGAACGCATAATTAGAGATGGCTTGCTGTCGGCGTCGAACTCTAGGCGGCTGTTGAGGAGGGGGTATTGGTCTAGAGCTAGCGAGACAGCTTTGATGACAAAGGGCATGAAGGACACTCTTGGCACCGGCGAGTTTGCACCAAGGGATTTGTTGATTGTGGAGCGGAGCTGGATTAGCGGGTCGAAGTTTACCTCGTCAGAGTAGAGGAAGTGTGGGATTGTCAGGCTCTTGGTCATAGCTTTTAGCATCTGCGACTGGATGTGCGTGAGGGGGACTTTCGTCTCCGCTTCCGAGGAGAGGGCTTGTGTTTGTAGGGGTCTGAGAGGACTGGATTGGGATAACTGCGGGACGAGTTCACCAGGGTTCCTAGCCTCGACAAACCTTGTCACGTCCTCTTTGAGGACCCGCCCATCCTTCCCAGTGCCTGTAATTTCCGTGATTTCCACGTCGTGCTCTCTTGTGATACGTCTAACAGCCGGCGTGGCAAGGGACCCGTGGAGTCTAATCGTTGGGGTCGAGAATTGCCCAGACTCACTCATGCCCCCGGATGTCTTAGGTACTCGCTTTGAAACTGTAGACACCGCAGGGGCCTCACTTTGCACCTCCCCAAGTTGTTCTGGATCATTGATATCGGCTTGGAGGTCAATATCGACGAGAGGCTGTACCTCCCGCAATCCAGTTAGTTTCACATGCCCCAATCGATAAAAAGAAAGGGTTATAAAAAGAAAACACTTAGGCCGTGGGGGCCCAGCAGGAGCAAGGGAGGGAGGGGGTGTAACCTTTCCAACAATTGCCATATCCCCAGCCTCGTAATGCAACTTTTTGATAACCCCATCGTACCGTGAAGTGATCTGCGGGAAATGATCAGCAATGCCCCTTTCTCTCCTTCCCACCACACAGCAGTGGCAAACCGAACCTACCGGCCGGCCAGAAGCCCGACCGACACGAGGAATAAACCCCCCACATTTACCCGAGAGCAGCAAGTAAGCCAGGAACCCGCACGAGGGGAAAGAAAACGCCCCCCGAAAAAAGAAAGAAAGAGAAACCAGCAGAATTTACCTCAACCGAAGCTTTATCAGACTGAACCTCACAAAGTTTGTCAAACTGCTCCACTCTCGCCTCTGGCTGAACGAACCATTGTATAACTTCGCATTCCCGGATTCCTGCATTTTATCCAATTCGTCCATCAGTCTTCAATCTTGGTCCACCCCCTCCCCCCGGGAATTGTGTGCTCGAGTATATGTGTAATGCGTGGGGGTTGGGTGCTTGTTGTTGTAGCTATGGGAAGCTTACATACCTTCACCAATATCCGCCAGTAAGAATGGTTTCACGACGAGCACTCGAGCAGAGCTCTTGAACCCCCTCGACCTCGACAATCTCGATACGACCGACAACGACGATTCTATAGGGGTAGCAACAAATGGAGGGAGCGCTCTGCTGCTGCCATTACACCTCCGGAAAAATCCAGCTCGCACAACCGCTCGACCACCGGTGCCGCCCCACAACATCTTCTGCTTCTCTCTTTATCCGAGCAAGCGGACCACACACGACAACAATCTTTTTATTTTTTATTTTATTTCAAAGAAAAACAAACCTTAATTTCCCTTCCCTTCTTGGGTACGACCTGTGGAGTGGGTAAAAAGGCCAAACGTGTGATTCCGGAAGTTTGTCGTCCAAGAGATTTTTTTTTTTTTTCCCTCTAATTTTCTCCTAGGGCACAAGAAGGGGTGGAAGAAAAAGAAAAAGAAAAAAAAAGTGGTGAAGTGTATGAGATCAAAACGAAGTGAAAGTAAGAAGGATGCAATGTATGTCTGGTATATGCGGGTTGTGGGTTGGGTACTTGTATATCCTAGGTTGTGCGGGTTACGGTGAATGTTGTTGATTGAGCCGTCAATAGCCGTGCATGGTTGAGTATGTGCTTGATTGGGGCTTCTTTGTGGGGAAGGGAAGGGGTTGAGTTCTCCCCTGATTGCCCTGTTCAGCACGGCACTGCACCGGGTTGGAGCTTACCAGTAAAGCTCACCACTACCGCACAGGTACAGCTGCTTCCCACTGATACCCCTTGATAGGTTGGCACGAAGGGGAGGATGTTGGAGCTGGAGGAGGAGCAAGAGGAGCGAGGAGCGAGGAGCGGGAAGGAATGGTACTTCCAGGGTCATGGCGCCCCGCTGTGCAACCCCGGAGTTGCACAGGGTTAGGTACCGCTACATGGGACACTGGTACTGTACGATACGGTAGTGAATCGAATATGTGCCGTACAGATTAATTTCGTCAACTACCGCTTCTAACTCTGGGTTTTATTACTAGTATTATTTTTGTTAAATCCACGGTTTATTTGTACTAAGTATGGGAAAATCTATGGCAAGCACAATGGGGTATAGTCTAAAAACCTCTGTAGTAAAAGAAACATCCAACTCTCAAAGAAAACAAGTAAACAATAAAAACATGATTTATCATATCATAACTCATTACCCCCAATTGGGGTAAGGCATCTATCAATATCCCAAATTAGACCCTTGGCTAAAAAGGCAAAACTTCTGATATTATTGCAAAATTCACCCTTGTTTCAGGGATGAATGAAGACATATTTCTACCCAGCTTTCTTTCTGCTCTTCCAACATTCTATATTGTTAAACTTCTATTGATACTTACATTAAAGGTGACCAGGTCTACCTTGCATCTCTTACTCTCTAGGGAAATACACATAATAGCAATACAAGTTTGAAGATCTACAGGGCCATTTTATATTACTTGCATATGATGTTACAGTCTTAACTTAATAAGCTTGTCTGCATTTTAATATAACTTTTATTTCCTCTTATTTGGCCCAAGCAGCTGGGCTAAAACTTGGGAAGTGTCATAAAGTTCCAGCATTCCCAGTAAGGTACTTGGTATTTGGAGTATACCAGGTACTTTCATCCTACCCACTTTCTATTTATCACCTTCCTAATTTTATTCCTTTCTCTAATATAGGCTTTGTTCCCTTCCTATTAACTGAGAGTAGCTTACTTTGTTTTTTTGTTGCTGAGGGATGTGACTAATAAATCATAGTTACCATGCTTCCGCTCTCATCTACATATAACTACACCTTAACTACACCCTAACTAAGGTCATGGAGGAAAAGTCCTACACTTTGAATCTAGTTCCTCCACTCCTGCTAAAAGGCTTCCCTCCTATTTGTAGGGAAGCCGGTAACCTTGGTCAACATACCACCCAGTGCTGGTAGTCTGGCCCGGTGTATCATACTCCAGTACGGTAGTCACATCACACAACATCACGCGGTATTTGGTGAGAACACATGCTAGATCCCATTCATCAACCGTTCAACATTGGATCCGTTCCAATATCCAGCCCATCGTTTCCAACTCTATCCTAAACTCGGCAAACAGCGGTATTTAAAACCCTCCATCGGAGAGAGAAGGAAACAAAGAGAAAAAGGAGGAAAGGGCAAGGAAAGCAACCGCCAAAAGGGGAAATGATAACTTAATTACTATAATATGATACAAGTACAAGACCGCAATGGCAATGACCCCAAACCAACCACTCCCGCCGCACCATGAACAATCGCTCGAACGATAAAAGTAAAAGTGAAAAAGGGAAGAAAAAAGAAAAAAAGGCCATTTTGGAAAGGCGCCATTTTCTATGCAGATGGTCTACTCCAACTGCGCTCTACAACTCCCCTTTCCCCATTTCCATAACTCTCGTCCCCCCATCACTTTTTTTGTTTCCTGCTTCATCTCATTTCACCTCATCCGCCTCCCCTCTCATAAAATACAGTACGTCGCCCTCCACTTACGCCCCGTCATCACTTTTGCCGGTGTTATTCGTCAGAGGTCGTGATAACCTTTCGCCGTTATTTCCGGGAGTAAAAGAAAAGGTATGGAAGGGGAAATAAAAGAAATATAAAAAAAATACAATGAATAATTGACGTAGAAAAGAGAAGAATAAGAAACAGCAACCTATGAAATCGAGATCCAAACGGTAATAATAATAATAATAATAAAAGACAAATCGCACCGACCTTAGACCCACTATACACCCACAGACAAAGTAAAATAAAGGACAAACCCCACAAAATTTCCACATGACGCCGTTGAGTTCGCTTGCTATGCCTTCAAATATGTAGATATAACGGGAAAGGGGAAGATAATGAGTGGGAGAGAGAGAACACCATTGGGAAGACCACGGGTTGGAAACATGCAAGAAAGAGGGGGAATAAAATGTAAAAGAATTGAGAGATATAGTGAGGGAGAAAAAAAGAGAAAAAAAGACAAATACCCTAGAACTATAGACAAGAATAAAATAGGAGTCATGAACCTAGCCCAACCCAGTTTCAGACACCGTTCCAACCCATTATGTAGAGTTTGCCACTGCCGCCTCCCTTTCAGCCCGTTCGTTCTCTATCAGTTTGGCAGAAAACTCCGCCAGCGCCTGCCATGGCTTCTCATGATGGGGCCAGAAGCGCCAAACGACATACCTAGATGCATTAGCGAGGGTTCCATAGGCCTATCATAAACCATGATCTCTTACCAAAGATTTTGGTGAACATTCTTCCCGGCGTTCTCACTTCTCTCGAGTTTGTTGATAAACTTGCCAACTGCCAGGAGGTTTTCTTTCAGAACCTTGAGTCTATCCGTTTTCTGGAGTTCCTTGACATGCTCGAGAGCTTCCAATTTGCGACGGACGGGGCGCAATTTACTCTGTGGTTTCAATTAGTCTAGCTTCGAATGAAAAGGAGGGAAGGAAGGAAGCACCTCAGCCACAGATTCCTCCGCGGTCAATGGCCTATTCACTTCAGTGATATTTCCATTGCCCTTCACATTTGTCTTGGGGGGCGGCAGGGGCGTGGCTTTTCTCCGGTTCGCGCTGTCGGCTTCATGACCATCGCTCCTGCGCTTTTTCAAGGAAACAGAAGCCTTGTCCTGATTGCGCCCCTTCTCCTGATAACGGGCTTTATCCTGGTAACGCTCCTTCTCCTCGTGGCGACCTTTGTCCTGATAACGCCCCTTCTCCTCATGGTGACGCTTCTCAGGACGATGCGTCTCGGAACGGTGTTTTTCAGGACGGTGCTTCTCGGGACGAAGCTTCTCATTCGAGTCAACCGTCTGGTATCTATACTTCCTGGGTGGCGCGGGTGAAGCTGATAAGGAGACACGATCTTTCCTACTAACTCTATCAACTGCGGAGGCCCCATTTCTCTTTTGTGGCTGGCGAGAGCCGGCATCCGGTGATCTCCTATGTCTACCTGTAGAAGGTGCTGCGATCGCAGCTGCTTCGAATCGGGTTTTCATCACTCCAAGCAGGTAATCTGCTCTGCGGACAAGATGGACTGCTCCGGGTGATTTTGCCGCCTCATCCTTTTTCCCGATCCGATGCTCCTCTAAGAAGAATTTATCGCCCATCCCAAGCTCAGGATCGTCACGTATCAAGTTCCAACTTCCATAGCCATGTCTAGCGATGCCAACACAAAGCATGGCATCTTCACGAGTACCCCACTCGCAGGCCCAATTATGCACAGGTTTGACATCCTCAATTCGAAACTTCAGGGGCTCGCTGAAAGATGCAACAGCTCTACGAAGCTCCTTTAATTCTCTAGGCCTCTCGACCACTGTTTGCGCATTGATGTTTGGGCACCCCTTATAGGTGAACAAGATAGCCTGCTTTGATTTTTTTCCTGTGCCATCATCGATAGCGCGTTGGCGCGCAATCGCTTCCTCCCCCATTCGGGTCATGTCGGCGATAGTTTTCTTAACCAAGTCTGGATCGCGATCCTCCAATCCGCAACCTTTAACAATCTGTTTCCAGCACTGCTCAAGGCAACCATACCGGGCGTAGGCTCGATAGAGGTTTCTGATTTCAGGCCCAGTGAGAGGTCGGTGAGGATCCTTCTCGGGCTCATCATCTTCACTGTCGATATGAGCAGCGGAAAGCTCCTTGGCTCGCCTCTTAGCTGACCGTCCTTCAAGTTCTCCATTAGTGGCCGACTTCCGTTTTCGTCTCGCATTCATATCAATTTGCTCTTTCAAAAACGCTTGCTCCTACGAAGATGTCAGAAATATTGGAGGGGGCTGCGCTAGTTAGCTTGAACATACCTCTTCCTTTTGTTCCTCAGACTTGATAGCATCCAATTCCTCCTTAGGGATGATATCGTCCCATGAAACTTCGGCCTTAAAGTCAGTTACTTCAAACTGTTTGAGAAATTCATCTCCCCCTTCGCCACCTAAGCCAGGTTCAATTTGAGTAATGTGATCTTCGGCATTGAGGAGAATATCATCGATCTTGAGCTCCTCCAATTTCTTCTGGTTATCGGTAGCCTCAAACATTTTCGACGCGCGAGCCTATGATAAAATAGTCGATCAGATTGGTCGTGAGAAAAAAGGGCTAGTGAAAGGCTTACCTTGAGAATTGCAGAAAGCTCAGCTGACTCTAATCGATCTGGCTTCTTCTTGACCTTATCCGTGATGCCTTTATCAGTGACGCCAAGTGAAATAACCAGGTGCTCAAGAATCATCTTGTTTCGGGCGCGTTCCAGGACCTCTTCCTCGATTGTGTCTATAAAAGGAATATTAGCCACGTCGAAAAGGTGGTGGCAAAGCGGTCACCTTTTGATACCAATCGATACACCATTACATGTGCCTTCTGGCCTATACGATGAGCACGAGCCATTGCCTGTAGATCAGCCTGAGGATTCCAGTCAGAGTCAAAAAGGATAACAGTGTCTGCTGTCATCAAGTTAATCCCCAGGCCGCCAGCACGCGTACTCAGCAAAAAGCAGAAATCTGGACTATCCGGTGCGTTGAAATGATCAATAGCAACCCGACGGGGCCCGGCTGCGATTGTCCCGTCAAGACGTTGAAAGGAGAAACCCTTAAGATTAAGATAATCGGCAAGAATATCGAGCATATGCACCATCTGGCTGAATATCAGCACGCGGTGATTATCTGCTTTAAGTTTCGTGAGCAATTGGTCTAATAGAACCATCTTTCCACTACTCATGATCAATGCCTTCAACACATCCTCCCGCCTGCTGCTGCCGCCGAGGATACGCTGCTCGGCAGGCGGGAACATGAATGGATGGTTGCTTATCTTCTTTAACTCCATGACAATATTAAGTAATGATTGTTTTGGGCCTGTAGCGCCGGCATTTAAGGCTGCATAATTCCGGGTGATGATTGCTTTATAGTACTCGGTCTGAACATCTGAAAGTTCAACTCGAATAATCTTCTCCGTTTTCCCGGGCAACGATTTTTCGACTGATTTCTTAACGCGTCTGAGCATATAAGGTTTTAAAGCTTGTTGCAGTTGCTCAATTTGTCGGCCAGCGTCCTTAGATTGGAGATCGACGTCATTCTCTATGCTTATTTTACCAGGCATGAGAAAATCGACCAATGCCCCCAGCTCTTTCAGGTTATTCTGCAATGGGGTTCCGGTAATAAGGAGACGGCAAGGCGCTTTAAAGACATTCAGTTTGTCATATAAGGCAGATTCTTTATTCTTGAGCCTATGAGCCTCATCAACCGCTAGGAACTGCCACTTAATGTTTCCCAAGGTAGCGAAGTCGTTCAGAATGTACTCGTAGGTTGTAACCATGCAGTTAAACTTGACCTTCGTCATTCCAGGATCCGCAAACATTTCGTATTTGCGAATTACTTCACGCGCTTTCCCGGTGCCGGTATATACTATAAAATTCATATCTGGCGCCCAGTTTTCCAGGGTTTCGGCCCATGATGGTACCGTAGATAAGGGCACAACAACCAGGAATGGTCCATGTTGATGGCGATCATGGCGAAGCTGAAGAAAAGTCAGTGAGAGTCAAAGTGGGCGAGACAGGGCAGCACAATTGGTTACGTACCCAACTCATAAAGGCGACTGTTTGAACGGTCTTCCCAAGACCCATCTCGTCTGCCAATATTCCATTGTTGCCATTGGTCCAGTTATAGGCCAACCAGTTCAACCCCTTCATCTGGAAATCACGTAATTCTCCTCCTTTGATATAACAGGGCTGGCTCTCAAGTTTCTTGTAGGGCCGGCGAGTCCTTACGTCGCTTTCAGACTTCTTCGAATATGGAAGGGTCTTTTCGCGGGTATGGTATTTGTCAATTTCATCGGGGGCGATTTCTGTGACCAACTCGGCGCTCTCCCAGGTACAATTTTCATATGCAAGGCGTTTCCCTGAATAAAAAGAGAAGGAAAAGGGCGATAAGCATCTGTTAAGAGAGGATTCAATGTCACACCTCAAACTCACATTTAATCATGTACTCCTGGTTCCCTTCCTCATTGACTTGATCTCCAATGACCCTCTCCACATGAACAAATTCAGCAAGAGATTCACGTAATCGCTCACGCTCCAGGGCCATGTTCTCAACTTCTTCCCTGGTGATATGCGGGTTGGTCCTGGCATAATAGTCCTCGATGACGACCTTTTTCATGTAATTGTCGAGCTTCCTAATTCCCTTACATCCGGCGAGTGCCTCGGCCGTCTCCCAGGTCGAGTGATAATGCGATAAGCCTTGCCATTTGATCTATAAAAATCAGTGGGATGTGCGGTGGTTGACCAATTGGACGAAATAACTTACATAGAATTCAAGTTCTCCCCGCTCCATGACCGGATCGGTTGAGTCTGCCGACAGAATTAGCCATAATCACTCATAAGCTCCAAAGAACCTTTACCCGTGCCCTCACGAGGCCGATGGTCGAGTATCGAATCAATGCCTCCTACATCTACACCCGGGTCCGTGCATTCGTAGGCAATGGTACCATCATCTTCCTCCTCGAAGTCGTCATCTCCGTCTTCATTATAACTAGTAATTTTGGCCGCCTTGCGAGTCGAAAACCGGAGACCGTCGGCCGAGGGAGCATCAGAAACCACAACGCGTCGACGCTTGCCCCTCGGCTTTGAAGTTTTTCGAACCCCATAATCATCCTCGTCGTCGTCGCTATCACCGGACTCATATCCAAGGGCAGGAGTATTACGCTTGGAAGCTAGGAAACATTAGCTCGATTCCTCCCTTTCATAACCAATTGGAGCAGCTAACACTTAGACGACCGAGGGGCAGTGATCGTCCTCCGCCTCTTGCGGTTACTCTTGGGTTCCGAGTCATCTGAATCGGAAGTAGTATCAACCTGCGCAAACTATCAGCAAAACTCTTTTGGAAAGCCACAACCACATGAGCCGCAATGTCAAAAAACATACCACTGGACGAGCAGCAGGCCGGGCACGTTCCTATATGAATTGGTCAGCCTATACTTCATTAGAATATCTATAGCGGGTAACCCACGCTCCTGCGCAGGCCATAAAGGTCTGGGTTCTCGTGAAAGTCGTCAACGGGTTTCGATTTCGCGGCCCGCCTCAAACTCCCAGCACTCTTGACAGGAATGTCAGAGTCGTCAGAGTCATCGTTACGGTCATCCGCTGCTTCTTCTGCTGGAGTCTCTATCTCATAGTCCCCATCTTCAGATTGGCCACCATCATCACCCTCATCAGATGAGGCGCTCGAAACCACTTCGTCCTGATCCCCGGATTCGGGGGTAGAGATTGATTCCTGCTGGACTCCCGCATCCTCCTCCTCAGGGTCAGATAAGGGTCCCTCGCTCGCCGAGGAGCTTGCAGGCGACATCGTATCATTACCATTGGTGTATACAGGATCCGGATGCGTCATGGTAGATGTCAGGACGGCCGGAGGTGAGGCTAAGCTCACACTACCTGCTGTATTCGAGCGCCAGCATCAGTAATGGGGCCAAAAACAGTGCAGGGAGAAGCGGAAAGCTGGGGAAGGTGATGGTGAATGAGGCGACTGAAATGAGGGGTTCATCAATGGCATAGAGGCCCGAAATGAGTCTCCACGATGCTTCGGGGATGCAGGACTCGATGTTGATGATAGCCCGCGATGGAAAGTACCGGGGGGTCAAAGGGGTCACGACAAGGCTACATGGGAAAGGAGCAACAGTACGCAAAGCAACATGACGGTGCAAGACTCGACAAAGCATTCGACATACTTCCATAGACTTTAACAGTCAAGGAGCATGTTTTAAAGGGCGGGTGTTCGGAGTGGGTAAAAGAGGGAGCGGCAGGAATAGGATGGATGACCAGGGAAAAATGCGGCAGCAACAACGCGAACCGAAAGAGACACGAGCAGACTTACAAGCCATAAGTATATTAGCCTAGAAAAGGCAATGTTATTGAAAGGAAAAAATAACGTGGATATAAAAAGAAGAAAGTGGTTATTGGAGAAATGTTGTGGTGGTTGAATGGGTGGATGTAGTGGTTGATGAAGATCGTGTAGCGGGAAAGCTGTGGGGGTGTTGGGTAGACGAAGAGAACGACCAATTTGGGGGGGGGAGAACGAATGTGTCTTGCGTGGGAAGGGAAGGGAGGGAAGGAACGGGCTGGACTGGGGTGTGAAGAGCAGCGGCGGCAGCAGCAAAGCAACGAGGCAACAAAAGGCCTGGGAAGAAGCACCCTAAAAATGAACCTTTCCTTATTCCATCCAATCAGGGCTACCAAACTTATCAGATTTCGAATTTTACGACACCAAAATATGGACATCAGCCACACTTTTGAAGGTTTATCAGATCAGATCTAGTCTTTTGTGCAGAACGGGACAGATCGGTCGCTGTCCGCACTTGTAGAGCACGAAACGAGTGCGGTATCCTACCGTACCTTGCCCGCTGCTGCTGGTACCTTGCCCGCTGCTGCTGCACCAAAAGCCCAGGCTGTCGTTTATTCCTTTTTTTTCCTCTTCCTCCCCCTTCCTCTCGCTTCCCTCACCCTTTGGCCGCTTGGAGAGAGAGAGAGAGAGAGAGGTTGTATTATACTGTACTGTGCTGCACCGTACTACACCGTATCATACGGCACATATTCCCCTCTTATTACTACCGTGGCATCGGTGCTTCATCTGGCTTCCTCCTCCTCCTCCTCCTCCTCCTCCTCCACCCAGACGACCACAGCCATCCCATCTCATCGCTGCGCCCCCGCCCCCATCATACCCAGCTTCCAAGCCCCAAGCCTTAGCCGGCACCCACCACGTACTCAATATCAAACTTAGTCCCATCTCTAATACTATCATACATCCTCGCGATAACCTTATTGTCGCTTCCTTCATCTAACCCCGCCCCTCCCTATTAAACGCCACCTACACCTTTACATTCCAACCTCTCCCTCATCCCTTGTCAGCCCAAAGGAAGACAGCTCTTCACACTTTCCCCATCAAAATGGCATCACCAGATCGCCTTCGTTTGATCCGTTCGGTGCGAAATTACCATATTTGTGGCCGCGTGGTAAGAAATCCTGCATCCTGCTACATCTCTGCAACCATCACTAACTTCCTTCTCTCTAGCCTCTGGTTAATATCCTTACACTCTTTGTCGAGATCGTGGGATTAACCCGCGTAGCCATGCAATATGACCTACACTTTAGCACCAAGCCAATATTAACCATGATGATTACCAACTCGGTACAGTACCCCCCCTTTTTTTTTCTTTTCTTTTTTTCGTTTGAAATGGCCTTAACCTAACCTTCCAGATGCCCTTAAGCTCGGCTTGAAAGCTAATAGTGAAGTCGTTATGCCAGTTGCTGAACGGAGTGGCGGATACCATTGCCCAAACAGTTACTTCCATACGAGCTAAAAACCGCAGACCCCGAGACCTTGGCAAGAAGGATAGCATTTCGATAGAAATCCATGAGTTGAATGAGAAGGGGCCTTTGCCTACCCACCGAGCGGAACTCTTGGCTAGCCCACCACCGCCCTTTGACTTTGAACGGCTGGTGAGATATATGGCATGGGGTGTGTCACAGAGCGTTTCTAGCCATGTAAAAATGATCGCTGACCCTATTGTTCCCAGGTTTCCTCATTGCACCACTGCTATTCAAATGGTTTGGCTTTCTTTCAGATACCTTCCCCATTACGGAAACCAGCAGAACCGCACCGGCCCTCTGGCGTGTAGCCGTTGATCAACTCATCTTCTCTCCCATCTGTAAGTTCTATATCTGAGAAGTTTCTGCTGAACTACGGTATCCTAATAAATCATATCCACGATTCTTAGCCCTCGCAGTCTTCTTCACCTATATGACCCTAGCAGAGGGAGGTGGAAAGAAGGCCGTCATTCGGAAGTTCGATGTGGTTTACATTTCCGCTCTGTATGCATCCCTTATACCCTCATTTTAAATATCGTGGCTTATTAAGCGTTCCCAGGAAATCCAATTATATTCTATGGCCTGCTGTTCAAATACTAAACTTCCGAATTGTTCCTCTCTCATTCCAACTGGTTAGTTTGGAACCATATTTCATTCAGCACGGTACAAGCAGGCTAACCTTTGTATCTACAGCCTTTTGCCTCGACTGTTGGAATCGCTTGGACAGTGTACCTTTCACTCACAAACGACGCCGCAGAGTAATGGTCTAAAGTAGATTTCTACCCCATTTCCCTTAGACTCAATCCAAGAATCCTCCAAAGCCAAACCTCCCTCCCGGCTGGCAGACCACCAAAAAAAAAAATTCCCACTTTCTTTCCATTCTCATCATTTTCATCTTCCACGCTTTCCTTTCTCGGGTCCATTGTTTGCATATATAGTGGGATAAGGATAGGGTAACAAAGTCAATTTCTTTCGTTTGTCATCGTGTATGTTATCCCAGGGAAACCTTGGACTAGCCATTCCTTCTATGCTGTCCTCAACTTCACCGGCTGTTGAGCCTGTCTGTTCGCTGTTCATTAGTCACTGTTGGCGTTAGGTACAATTATTTATAAAACCACAGGTGGGGAGGAAAGGCAGCACCGCATCGCTCAGGAATATGCGCCCTCTATTGCCCAAGTTACTCTTGCAAGTCATATAACCGACGTGAGGTTGAAGTACCAGCAGAGCCTCATCGCTGCGCTCGTCGTCGTCGCCTCCCTCCTTAGTCATGCAAAGCTTATTTCAGGAGAGATATCGCATGCGTAAGGATAGACTGCCATACTAGTGCAGTACGCCGCAGCCGTCGTCTCCCGTCGCCATCTTTAACAGCGAAAGCGCCAGAGTGCTCCATGAATAAGACGGCGGTAAACGAGCTAGAATGTCGAGCGGTGCCGGTACTCGAATTAGTCCCCATATTGTAAGAACTCGGATGATTAGACCCAGAGCAAAAGACCTTCAACTAGGGTACTGCATGCCAAGACAGGTTAAACAATCAGTTTCAGATTTTAATGACGTTCATTTTCCTTATAAAAATTCATAATATTATAATATCTTTTTCATTGTTCTCCTTATCTAATTCTATCTCATCCTCCTCCAAATTTAGGATTTTTAAATTCAAATTATCCTCCTTCCACTGATCTTCAAGACCTTTAATCAGGCAAGTTGCATCAATTCTCTTTTATAGCTGTTCTGTGATTAAAATAATCACTTATTAGTATCATAGTAGTGTTGTAAGAGTCTAAGAACCTGAAAAGCTTCTGCGACAACCTTACTATGATACCAATCCTGAAAAAGTATTAGTCTACCATCACTCCTCTTCTACTTTCCAGGCTATGATATAAATAAACTTTCCACCAGTCCATGGAACTCATATCAAGCAACAGCAAGGTTGACAATTATAAAATAGAGAGTTTGTGCATAGGGACCTAGGTGGCAGTTAATAGGAAATAGACCTAGGTCTAAGAATGAGTTTGCGCAATAGGTGTAGGTAGCTTGGTAGCTGGAAGATGGTGATTGAGTAGGGTAATATCGCAATCACCTCAAATTTGTTCCCTGCTCAAAATAGGATTCCCGGCTGCACAAGTTGGGTACTAAGCACACTGACTGCTATGGAACAGGTAATAATCTACTACTGAATGCCTGTTAGGCATACCGGAAGGCTTAGCCTTCCTTCAGTGAATAAAGACCTATAGTTACCCTACCTTAGGATTCTGAGTTCAAAAGGACAAGCCAACACCCCCCTCCCGCACCAGCGTTGGGACAGCGCTACAATGGCAGACGCCGCCGCAGTTGCGTCCCCTTACCAAAGACATAGTCATTAGAATCCTCCTCATAACCCGTATACGTCACGGCCGTCCTACCGACTGGATCCCGTTTGCAGGATATATGAAGAGAGACCTCTGGCGAGCCTATGCAAGTGGTTCGAGCCAAATTAGTGGACGTCACATAAGGTTACTGTGCCCTAAAGACAAGAGTTGCGAAAGTGGTCACTAAGTGACAGGACGTTTTTACGGACAATGGTTAAGCAACACATTCTATACTCCACACTCCCGCGATGCAAGTCGCAGAAGTAAATGGTGTTGTTGGATGAGGTAGTTTGAGATATCAAGCATACCTGCACCCACATACGTCACTAAGTATTCTTCGGATACTGACGGAACCATACGATAAACAATATGACTATGGAAAGATAATGGCTATTAGTGTGATTATCAGGACAAGTCTATCTTATGCCTTGCAGCTGTCGAGTGCAGGAAAAACCTGCAATGCTAAGAGGTTCGATAACAAAGCTGGCCCCTTTGTTGGTTCGATCATGGAGACCATTCTGCGTATGCAATGGTATGCAAGACTCCATCCCGACGAAGATGGATCATGACCAATGGGCTAATGTGTGGGAGCACCATCAGAAATAACTCATGGTGTTGCGATTCGGAAGTCAAGTGAGATAACAGAATTGTCAGGGTCAAATAGTGTTCGCACTTTTAGAAGAAGCTGGAGTTTGTTAGCAGGTACTTAGTTAGTATGAGAACTGGATGTAGCCCGCAACCACCCAGACGCGGCATATAAATATTAAGGTACCTCCTGAGCTATTTGAACATTATCAAGCAACAGAGAAGAGATCTTATCAATATAAAATTGTTTACGCTAGAAAATCTTTTATCACTCTACCTACCTCTACTTTAGATACTGAGCCTTCCTAGACAATCTCCGTCTACGGTTAAAGATTATCGGCCTGAGTTATCTCGCAAGACTTTGAGATAGGCTCCCGCCTAACAATGCCCAATATTATCATCAGTAAAATCCTTTAATAAAATGTAAAAAGAGTGCTGTGTTTCTGCTAATTGCAGTCATCAGATTTCTTCAGGTCTGAAAAGCCTGGTTTTACACTTCCTCCAGGTCTCGCTACCCACCTACTCGAGTAGGTGTCCAAGACTTTTAGGTTAACAGAAAATAACCTGTTTTCCTGCCACCTAGGTCTCCTTGCGCAAACTCTCTAATAAAAAAGCCAAGACAGGGCACATTCGACCATTAGACCTCGAAAGCTCATTTACCCTATTCCGAACCCTATGCAAGTATGGATGATTCTCTTCATAAACGTAGACATTTCCTGAGCGCTCCCACGGCAGCACGATACGGCGCACGCTCTAGACTACCGTACTCACAATGTTGAAGCGGTTTTTTTAAAAATTAAATAAAAAAAGACGTTTCGACTACCGAGTAGAACTTTCTGGACCATTACAAGTCCATAACCAACCAACCAGCCCCAAGGCTACAACTCTTTGTCCGTACCACCTATCATACATACCCTTAGTAGAGACAAAAAGTGAATCAGAACGTCAGTTTTTAGTATCCGTCGCTATATATATATGCGCACTCCCCTCCTTCCCTTCCACGGTCGAGCACTTACGGTAAAGGCCCCCCACCCCAACCCGATTTCTAGGTCGCATGACAACAGGCACATGCGCTTGTGAAACGAAATCAAACGAAACGAAACGGGACGACGGGATGGGATGGGATGGGACCCGGAGCTTGCTCCATGCAATTGCATACTGGTATCATAGTTATATAGCATCTTTCCCCGGGATGGGCAGCGGGACCGCAACGGCTGTATTGGAAGTACGACAGACGGAATCACTTGCTATCACTCACTCGATAGATCCGGCCGGGTTAGTAGCAGGGTCTCGCTAACTTTGTTGCTGCTCGCGGGGGAATTCACTATGTGCCGTCTATACTATTACCTTGGGGTGCCGGGCAAATCATTTACAATATAATATCTCTTGTGGAAAAGTAGAGGAGGCCATTTCAGGTGTGGCACTCTGCTCAAAAATTCACCCTAACCCGAGCCCAATAATGATCACTCGATGGATGAATGAAGGAATAGGCGGGCGGGCGCGGGGGGGGCTTGATCGATTGAAGGCGTTCACACTCGATATAACAGCACTTCTCAAGCCAATTCGACTCTACGTTACTGCATCTGTAGATGTGGGAAGCGGTGCTATATGATATCACAAACAAACCCACCTACTGGTGGTACTTTGACACCTCGACCATCTATTGTGCATTTAAGAGGGAGGAAAGACTATCGCACCATGCCTGCCCTAGCACAGTGCTATAAACTGCGAGAGCCTACAATCATGCTCCCCTCCTGACCATCCCGTTTATTGAACACTGAATTTGCATCCAATCAGCAGTCAAGATCGTACCGAGAGACATTCGGCTTGGTAATTGTTGATATCGTTCCTGATATCTCCTCCATTTCAGTCTTCTCCTTACCTACTATGCCAAGTAACTTGACCATAATTTAATTTAGTCCATAGTGCACAAAAAAGGGCACTTTAGGAATCACTTGTGATAGTAAAAAAGAAAAGAAAAAACAGATACAGCGGTAGGGGTGTCTTAAATGCACCGTTTTATAAAAGTAATTGCATGTACGAGCGCAAGTATAACGTCCAGGCTTGAATAAGGAAAGAAACAGGCAGGTAGAAAGCACGAGACAAAACAGACAGAGGCAAAGTGCGGGACGACCAGAACAATATGACACCAAACGAAACAGGGCGGGGCAACGGTAACAAGAACCTCCCAAAATTAACCCTTTGTCAACATTATTAAGAAAAAAACTTATTGAATGAGATTCGGCGTGAGAACCCGTCTCTTACCCAACTACCCTCCTTCGATGATTGTGTGGCCATCCATCATGAGCATTTATTGAATCGTCGGACATTATGGAGTAAGAGAGGTGGCAATTTATCTGGCAAACACAACGGCTCCAGTCAGGCAGGTCAGGTGCGTATCATCGGGGAGCCATGCGTCAGCCCTGACGACGTATTTCCCCTAAGATACATCATTAGCGCGGGGAAGTGAAAAGAGTGGGCACTCGATAAAGTATGGGGGAGAAGAACTTACAGGAGGAATTTCTCGGGGGATATTAACCACCTTGGTTAGTGTTTGTTTCCCTTCATCAATCGGGCACTCGAGCTCGACTTCTTTGACATGGTCACAGAGATCCAGAGTCTCCCTGATTAATGTGATGAGGCCATATTTGACAGAAACCTCGACATAAGCGCCCTTAGTAACTGCATCTTTGAGCATGCCAACTGCCTTAATAGTGAGTGGTTGGCCACTAGAGATGAAGTCTTGTCAGTAGCTAGCAAAGCCCAGATGAAGGGGGGAGAAAGGAGATGTATAACACACGGGACGGGTGGATTCGGGGTCAAGTCGACCTCCTCGATGGTAAGGGCATCTTCGGAGAGGTCATTAGTGCAATATTGCAGAGGATTTTCCCCAGGAATTTTTTGGGGCTCGCCCGTCAACGAAATTTGGTTCCCAGCGAGCTGCTGGAATAGGCTACCAGCAGACACGGACGCCGCAAGCAATGATACGAGAGGGAGGGTAGAAAGCTTCATGATCTTCTCGTCTCGGTTACCCAAGAATTCTATCGGAGGGTTGGAGAAAAAGGATTGGTGGTGGTGCGGTAGCGGTACGGCAGTGGTGGTGGTTGAGGTGGAGGAGGAAGGAAGGTGAAAGTGAAAGTGGGCGGCCAGTGTGTCGACTTTATCAAAAGCCAGAGAGAGGCTGGGGGAAGGCGGATGCGGCATGGCAAGTGACGCCAGGGCTGGAGGAAGCGCCAAGTTCAGAACCTGCAGCTCGGCAAGAGCGTCAAGCCAACTCCACCCCTCATCCTCATCACTTTAACTCGATCGATTAATCCATCCTGACATCAAGAGAAGTCCTTCTCCAGTTCCGACTCGCCTCCTCCTACACTGTGAATCCCATTTCCCTATGGCTTCTGGATACGGCCTCGACGGTGGTACGTTGTACTTGCGCTGAGAAAGGATCACCAGCGGTCCCGCTCCACATTGTCATGATTAGAGGCTAATTTTCGCTGCTAATTATAGGTGTTAGTAGGGTACATCTGTCACTCGCCCTGCAGTCTCGGAACTCATGTTGACATTATGTTCTAGTGCTTTCCTTTCTGGCAGGACCTGTTGTCCTGCTATGTGGTAAACACTGGGTCTACGACGAGCGATGAAGGCAAATGGAAATGTGTTCCCCAGAGAGATGATTACTACGAATGCCTCCACCACAAAAAGGAGGTCTGTAGGCCAGAGTGAAATTATAGTACGGATATTGAGTTGCATCCTACTGACCCCACGAGATAGATGCGAAAAACTCAAGCGATAAAGGCTGCCTACAATCGCCGTCTCAAACAGGATCCGAATTTTGATACCCGGAAACCAGAAGGAGAAGCAGACGTTAGGAGTTTAGGGTTACTGCAGAAGAAGAAGTAAAACTGCCGCAACGAGGATTGTGTGCGACCACTACTTGAGAGGGGATACGTGTAGATTAATATACGTACATCAGATCTACGATACTCCCCAGCATTCACTGCCGTGCCAGAAAAGCCCCAATACCCCATACACCTTCGCTCCTGTCTCCTGTACCACTACGATGGAGGCGTTGGCTGCCCAAATCGCGCGCACTTTCGCCAATATAAAAACTTGGAGGGATATATATAAATTCGAGTTTCAGACTCCAGGTTATTAGATACAAGTGCTAGCATTACTTGACAGTGGACTTTCTCATCATACAGGGAAGAAAAAACAGAGACATGCGAACTCCACATACAATGCATTGAAACCTGCCATTTTATGGATGCAACAGACAAAAATCACGTCACAGTTCATAATCGTCATTCCACCCCAAACTATCATAAATGGAGATTTCCTCATCTCCACCCGAAGCACCTACTCGCAGAGTTTGCTTGACGGGGGTTTCGCGAATGGAGCCAAACAATTTGACACCGCCATCTGGTGAGGACTCAGGGGTCTGTGCGGGCTTAGAGCCCAATACAGAGCACGAAAGGGAACGGGAAAGCCCGCTGTTGTTTTTCGGCGTAGCCAACACAATGGAATTGCCAGCTCCAAGGTCGGTACCCATCGATCTTGGCTTCTTCTTGGGTGTGATGAACATACTTTTGGCGGGGCCCAAGGGAAGCCTCGGCGCATTCTCTTCAAGTACTTCAAAGGGGCTAGTAGACGAAACACCATCTTCTCCCATCATCCGCTGCTTTTGCAAGGGGCGGACCGGCGTACTTGCAACCTCGAATTGAGTTTTTGGATTTGCGACTGCGGGTAAGAAGTCATCCTGTGGCACAACATCACCCTCATCCTCGAGCAGAGGTGGAAGGTTTGGCTGGGGTTTTATTGTCCTCCTGCGCTTTGGGGTTGCCATAACTTGGACATTTGCCAAGAGACCTCCGGGAACTTTTCTCGGTCCTGTTAGAGGGTTAGCAAAGGGCATATCTTCAAAGGTTCAAAGGTGCTATACTTCTATTGGAGCCGGTCGCAAGTCGCTTTTTAGCATCCTCAACAATATCAGCTGCAACTGCAGTACGGTTTGGCTTCTTCAGGGTATTGATTGCATCCTTTAACTCCTCGTCCACTTTCTTTTTTTGTACTACTTTCGAGCTGATCTGTACCTGCCTTTTGACAAAACTCTTAGAATTCAAAGTTCCTCCACGGATGTTTGTTTTCGACACAGATGCTGCATCTGCTGCGACAAGCGCAGCCAGAGTATCCACGCTTGCCTCCCTGGTGGCATTAGTAGCAGCCGGAGCAGTGATGGAGCGAGTAAAGCCCGGTGCTTTCTTCGCAAGTTTTCGTCTATCCTTATTTAAGTTAGACGGGTCCCTATTGCCACGAGCAGTTGACGAGCCTGATCGACCCCCGCATTTTTTGTTGATTGATTTGCACTCCTCTGGAAGCTTTGAGGCATAACTTTCAACCGTTAGCTTGTCATCCATTACAGAATATACGGTGGCTATACAAAGCAAGCACAACCTCAACACAAAAATGCCTGAGGTGGTCATGTTCTTTATCCATAACGAGTTTTTGTTCTGTGGGTTCCTCTTCGGGGCCTTCGGATATTGAGCCAATAGACCTCCAGATACATAGGCGGTCAACCAGTAAATCGAGTAGTAGAGAATAATTAGGTGCATCCGTCCTAGTCTTATTTTTGCCCTTGCGCTCCGAGGATTTTTTTTTCTTTCTAGACGTCCTCTCTTTAGCTACATCCTGATCTGTTAGTGTAATTTGGTCTCGTTGCAAAGACATTATCTCAAGTAAGAGAATTATTTGTAACTCAGTTCTATGATGAGGTCAGCAGGCAAAAAATAACGATCGGGTATATGCGTGCATGCATACTCCCGAATTTTGAGCTCTTCGACTCTCCGCTTCAGCCATTGGTCACTAGCCTGCACTAATTTATCCTGAAACGCGGCACTTCTCCACTCTTGCACATATTCTTCCTCGCCGGCACGTAACACTTCACTTTCTTGAACCTTCTCTTCGAGGGCTATCCGGGGGATCACACTGCGGAATTTGATGTCCATTTTCTCGAAAGGAAGGAGCATAGTCTGCAAGAAAGCGATCAATTCTCCATCAGGCGCGGCGGGAAGTTCCGAAGAGTCACCACGCACAGCAACTCGAGCGCGAGACAGAGTTGATTTCGCAAAGTACGCAAGCGATGTCTTCCAAACACCGTTGATCAATATACGAAGACTCCAAGCTCAAATCGATCACTCACTTTTGCAATATAAAGAGTTTGGAAATATTGTTTCCTCGCATTTCCAAGAATATCAGACAACGACGGCGACGCAAACTCTTCCGTTAAAGCTTCAACCCCCGGTGAGGGGGGGACCGGCACCCTAGTTGGGGTTTGTCTGTGAAACATTTTTTTTTATCAGCATTCAATACATCCGGCAAACGACGATGGAGACCGACAGTGATGTCTGGTTGCCCGGAAGAGGTTCGGAATCAGGGGAACCCATGGTCAAAGTGCCAACAGGATCCGGTGATGATAGTAAGCCCTCCACCGTGCAATCGCTAATCCTTAAGTGAGACCACCATTCACCATCCAATCGCCCGTCTCCAACTCCCTCAAACTCTAAGTTCAGAGGCTCACGTGGGGCCTTTCTAGCCAAGGCCACAGTTTTCCTCACATCCCTCATTTTCAGTTGCGTTGACAACTTAAAAACAGCGTATACCCCATCCCGAACCTTCTCAATAGCAGCCAACTGTCTCTCTCCGTCAACTTTAGCTACCAGTATATTCCCGGGAACCTCAAGCACCGGCAGATTATTGGCAAAGGAGAAAAGACGCGAGGGAGTTCCGGCGAGCCATTGCAATGGAATGAAAGAACGGGGTAGAGCAACGGCCGGAGTGAGCTTCAGGGAGGAATCGAACACGGATGAGGAATACGGCTATGAGATGAACTGTCAGCCAGAACTCAAAGGATATCAGGGGGGAGACAAGAACAGCGCACTCCTATGACGAAAGAATCCCCGAGAACTACTTTCTCGCCCTCGCGCTTCCTCTTACGAGAAGAGGAGGGAGTAGGTGCTGTGTTAGAATGCGGTACGTTATCAAGCACAGAGGGCTCCATGTGTGGTTTGCGGAGTCTCTAGAGTCAGGAAATCAGAGGTGCAGTTGCATTTTCCTCCCACAAAGAGGTTGGTGGGGTTACGCGTGGTGTCGCGCTTCAGTCTTGAGGCTTGTCACACTAACTTAACCCCTAACCCTGTATTGCCTGTTCCGGCTCAACATTCGTGAGAGAACCACTTCAAAGTGCACAATGAGATGTAAAGTACCAGGGCAAAAAGATTAGTCCGATGCCCTTTTTACACCAAAAGTGCCCATCTTCACCACCCTCTCCTGTTTCCGCTTGTGACAGGTCATTTTTTGGGTGTTTGGCGAATCACGTTCCCTGATTTTATCTCACGATAGCTTCAGGTCTTTAATTTCAAGGGATCTTCTCTTGACTTTAATTTGTTTTCACGAGATCATTTTATCTCGTGTATCTACACTTCCAGGCTCCTCTTTCCCGCCAGCTCTTCCTCTTTCAGTTGAAATGGTCCGTTGAGGTTCCTCTTCTTTTTCCGCCACCTCGGTTGCAAAGACTGGGGTGGTCCTTTCCCAGACGGTTGCGAGGCCGCCCCTGCTGGGTCTCGCTCCGACTCCCCCTTTGTGGGGACTGACCATGATGTGTTGCCACCTCCCGAGTTTGAGAGGGTGGCTGGTGGTGTGGCTGTGGTGCGCCTCCCCTCTCCTGGGGTTGAGGCTGTTAGTTCTGTGGCGTCTTCTGTGGCGTCAAGGGAGTCTGGTCACCTGGTTTTGGTGGGGCCGGCACGAGGGGTAAGGAGGAAGGGCAGGCATTCAAGCCTGGCACTTGGGTCGTCACCACCCCCTGGTGGGCGCGTGGTTGGGGAGGTGCAGAGGGCTGAGGCAGTGGCCCGTTCAGGTTTGCGAACATCTCAGAGACTGGAGATGTTGGAGAAGGGGCGGCGGGATGCCGCTGTGGAGAGGATGATGGTGTGGGATGGTTTGAGTACCCAGGCGCCAGAGGCGATAATGGTGTTGGCGGAGGGAAAGAGGTCTCGGCATGTCAGCTAGGATGCGCGAAGAGTCCCCGACGTTGAGATAATTGGTGGACGCCCGGTCGTAGCTCCTCATTCATCAGCAAAAATACTAGCCTGCGTCCTGTGCGCCCTGTGCGTCAGACGCACCTGACGCACAGAACGTCAATCGCGAATCAGGACGCACCGGGCGCACACCTAATACTCAGGACGCACCGGGCGC
>Ga0307509_10000743_pt1 | contig 55791 bp, 29 predicted proteins | sample 10_EM_MG_FD_202245 | JGI IMG/M metagenome (GOLD analysis project Ga0307509, IMG submission 202245) | Populus trichocarpa ectomycorrhiza microbial communities from riparian zone in the Pacific Northwest, United States - 10_EM | ecosystem: Host-associated > Plants > Roots > Unclassified | place...
GTTGGAGAATCTGTGGCTCTTGTTAGAGTTTCAGATGAGACGATTTACTATAGAAATGATCCTATGAAGTAAAATCGCATGGTGGAAGAAGAGGGGGGACGGGGGGTGGAGTCTATTTATGCTATTGGGAGGGAGGCGCCAAGACTTGTGGGTCGGCGAAATTTTTGAATTTTTTTTGGCCGACGGGTTGGTGGGGGGGGAGGGCTTGCGGTAGGGTTTGGGGTGGTTTTGGTGGGGAGCCGTAATGTTGTCGTGCTTGTGCTGTGCTGCGTGAATGAGGAATGGGCGGGTTGGGTTAGTATGGAGCGTTGCCTTCTACCGATAATGTAGGGGTAGGAGTGTTGATGGGATGTTAATTGCATAGCATACGGTAAAAAACTATAATAATTGAGGATTGTGCCATGTCGTCCGGCGTTATCGTCACATACCGCAACCACCACCGAAGTGCCATTACCTACGCTACCCCAGTCGTCATCGGGTTGTGAGCGAGCTGCCATCAGAGTGTCGCTACCATTTTTTGCAGTGTTCTTCGCCACCTTTCCAAAGTAGGGAATTCTGGACTACATAGCACAATCCTTGATAATCAAAGTTTTTACTATAGGATACAGCGGTTGGAGGCCCGAATCAGGTCAGGTAGATAGGGTGGGCCAGAAACCTGGTATTCTTGCTTGGTCTAGAGGAAAGGAAACGAAAAAAACGGGAGAAATCTCGAATTAATGGTTATCTCTGGCTTGGTCGAAAATACAAAGGAAAGTTTCTAAAGACCTCCACCGGCTACGAAGGGAGCAGACCCTTTCAGACTCTCTCGAGCTCTTACGGAGCCTACGCTACACTAGGGTTGGGGTACACTAGGAAACTTATATATCGACGAGACTCATAAGTATCAGACGGTGAGCGTAGTATCCAGCCTTGCAAAGCATGTGCCTCGACTCAACACACTATGTAAAAGTAATTTTAAGCTTTCACGATTAAATAACAATGATGGTGACAAAAGCAATAAAGTTAGGGAAGTACCCTGCATACCGCCCGCCGGTCCCACTCAAAGCCTTTATCCTTTCGGGGATACCGCTAGCTAAACCATCAGAGAAATCGAAGTCCAATAACTCCCAGAAATGTTCCGCGACATCTGATATCCGCTTGCTCAGGGCCTGGCCATGGTACATTGAATCAAGAATATAGCCTGGTACAGGGTATATTGGTTCAAAAGAAGACTTTACTCTACTTCAGCATATTATGTAAGAAGTGCTTGTGCCCTGGTCGATATTTTGTGAACCATAGTTGAAAATGTGCGATCCCTATTGAAGAGAGGAGTTGCGGTAATAGATCTAATCTGTGTGTAGATTTCGCGGCTTTTTAGCGTAGTTCATAGCATAGGGTAACCTCGGATCTTTACCAAAAGTAATATAGCCATGGTGCTCTTACTGTAATCTAAACAGTAGAAAACATCACAGCGGTTTGCGTCACTTGAACTATTTCTAATCTTAGAATATTCTAGGGAACTAAAAAGCGACAGATACAAACGAAGGGTTAGATTATCTGAAGTTGAGTTGGGGAACTTGTGTTGGAACACTGGCTATCATGCCCACACTCGCGTAATGATGGCCCGTCGATAGGTTAAATACAAGAGGAATATGCAAGGTCGTTGGAGTTCCCCATGTGGAGTTGGAGCAGGGAAGTCACCCCCAGTACGACTTCTAGTCCGGGCAGGGAGGGGGGAAGCAGGTGGCGGGGGGACACAAGAATATGATGTGCCATGAACGAGTCCCGAGGCTCGAGTGAGTCATAAGACGTCACTCGCTGCAATTTAGTCCAACCATGAGTTTTCCTGGCGTGCTATCATAGTATGATATTGTACATTACGGTGACATACCGTCAGCCGCGCCATATAAAAAACAACTTTAGATCTCTATGAAGATATAAGAGGGGGAGGGTTTATATTATCATGGCATAAAGAGGAGGAGAGGAGACCAAATTTGGGTTTTTTGAATACAGAATTAACTCCTAGCTTGCAGATAAAAATGCTGCGAGCCTAGTTTGGCTCCTCCTCTTCAATACCGCTCAATGGTACTGTAGGTGATGCGGGTGATATATACTTAAGGGTATGCATAAATGGTTTGACGGCATGGTGAGTTTTGGTATAAACATGATCCTCGTTGAACTATACCTATGGTAGGAGCCAGTCACGTCTATAATGCCTTAATTAATAGTTAACTTTCCATTTCTTTTCACAAGCCATCACAAGTGCCGGGACTTTGTATCCCTTTCTCTATCCATGTCTAAATAACCCTGACGTCTACACTTGAGGTGGGAGAGTGGGGGGGGGAGGGAATTGTGGAAAAAACAGTGGATGTGCGAAGAGGGCATATAACCAGAAAGTAAGGAAAGGAGTAACTGTGATGGAAATTTTGAGCCATACTGGCTAAACATAATAGAAATATCCCCCACCAACGCCAAACTCTAGAATATAAATAAGCAATGATGAACCCTGAGCTGGCTGCGGGAGGAAACGGGGGAGGAGGTTTGGACGGGTATTTCCTTCAGCCAAGAGGGATATTTAAGATAAGATTCCATCGTAGGTAGATTCCGTGAGGAATGGAAAGACGGGGATTAGCGCAAGGTCGAGACTTGAGCCACTGGAGGAGGTTAGGCGGGGGAGGCAGTGGCCGCGATGGGGTTGTTGTGTAATTGCTGTGGCCTCTGCGGAAATAGCACATTGATAATCTGCGTTCGAAGGCGGCAAAAAGGGCGATGGCGCCCTTATGGCAGGCTGGGGGCGGTGGATTTTGGAGGCTGGAGTAGCGCTATAACTCCCTTGTGCCCATTCTCAACAGCCCAAAATAGTGGCGTCTGGCCATATATATCCGGCTTGTCGGGGCTGACGTTGTCCCGTGCGAGGAGTATTTTCACCACTCCCTCGTGTCCATCCCGAGCAGCCCACCAGAGTGGTGTTCGACCGTTGATATTTGGCTTGTCAGGATTGACGTCGTCACGTTCGAGTAGAATTTTCGCTACTCCCTCGTGCCCCTCAGAGGCGGCGACCCAGAGTGGTGTTCGGCCTTTGTCATCTGGTCTGTCGGGATTGATGTCGCTTCGTCCGAGTAGTATTTTCACCACTCCCTCGTGTCCATTGCAAGCAGCACCGAAGAGCGGCGTTCGGCCGTCGCCACCCGGGTTGTCGGGGTTGACGTCTCGCTCGAGCAGTTTCTCCACCACCCCCTCATGCCCACTGCAGGCAGCCCACCAGAGTGGTGTTCGGCCGTGGTTATCTGGTTTGTCGGGGCTAATGTCGTCCCGTTCGAGTAGTATTTTCACCACTCCCTCGTGTCCATTGTAAGCAGCACCGAAGAGTGGTGTTTGGCCGTCGTTATCTGGTTTGTCGGGGTTGACGCCTCGCTCGAGTAGCCTTTTCACCACCCCCTCATGCCCCCTGCAGGCAGCCCACCAGAGTGGTGTTCGGTCGTCGTTATTTGGTTTGCCGGGGCTAATGTCGTCCCGTTCGAGTAGTATTTTCACCACTCCCTCGTGTCCATTGTAAGCAGCACCGAAGAGTGGTGTTCGGCCGTCGTTATCTGGTTTGTCGGGGTTAATGTCCTCTCGTCCGAGTAGCATGCTCACCACTCCCTCGTGCCCATTCCTAGAAGCCCACGCGAGAGATGTGTTACCCCCACAATCCAGTTTGTTGATATCACAACTTTCCATCGCTATCAAACTGGCCACAATCTCAATAATCCCGAAGAAGGATGCATAATGGAGATCACTGAACAGGGAAATTTTATCGAAATCAAAAGCATTAATATAGTCCCTCTGTGCTTGCAAGAGGGTTTTGGTGGGAATGTGGTTGCTGTGGTCGTCAAATAGTTTGAGCGCAAGCTGTTTCGCGCAATCTGAAAGGTCCCATCTTGCGTGCACTCCCCAATATAGGGAAGAATATTCGAGAAATGGTGTGTTGTGGAGGGAGGGGGAGGGACTGGTCGAAAGAGCCTTGACCTGCTGAGAATTCAGATAATTTAAGCAGGTCTCTGCCATTGTCGAGTGAGCTGGGCCGAACAACTCGGGATGAGCCCGGAGGTATTCTTGAAGGGTAAAGTGGATTAACCGGACAGTGGAAGCCTCCTTTCCCACTACAACAAGTCCTTGACAACAGGCTAGTATTGTACTTATTAAAGGGACGTTGTCGGTATTGAGATTTGGCGACCCTATTTCGACCGCTAGGGCGTGGCACAGTTCATCGGCTTTCAAAGGTCGCTCCGCATGAGATATCCACATCAACGCAGCCAGGCCAAGCCTCGCTTTCTCCCCACCCTGTCCCTTTATCCGGCCCAGCGTCGCGCTATAAGCACCCCCTAACCCTAAACCATTGGCCATTGCGTTGAGCTTTTGTCGCCTGCGATGGATTGTAGTTTCTTGTAGGACCGCATCAATATTCAGCGAGACTAGAAGGAATCTAGATGAATCTGTCAGTCTGTCTAACGTAGCCTAATGTAGCTTCTCCTAGTTTTCTTCTTACATACATTTCTGAAACGTCCTCGGGAATTTTCTTTAGGATCTCTGCCTCCAGACTACTGTTCATCACATCCGGGGTGGTGTCGTCTTCCAGCCTTGAGTGGAGATATCTAATAATATCGCCTCTCTTGGTACTTATCGGCAGACTTGTCACTCTTCCGGCAAGGCGTTTCCCAATCTCGGGCCGAATGTGCGGTCTTCCGGTCACAAATAGTCTGATGTTTGGGGACTTTTGGAGAATTTTGTTTAATGAATTAAGAAGTTTGACTCGGTGCTCTGGCACACACTCATCCAGAGCGTCGATACATATGAACGCGCGCTTCTTGGAAGAGACAGTCTGCAGCATCTTCACAGTATCGGTATGTTGTGGTCTCCGTCCACCAATGAAATTTATCTGCTCCTCATAGGCTTGCACCATTTCCTCCGGTAGCTCTCCCAACCCGACAGCGAGCTGTTTGAGGAGGGCGCCTAGCACACTCGTTGATGACTGCTCTTGTTGGACTGCGAAGTCAAAGTAGAAGCACGCGACGGCGACATTTTGACCTCCGGCTCTTTCACACAAGGTATCTATCACCAATGAGCTAACATCACAACTTGTCAGCGCTCGCATTTCTATTCCGGGAGGTTCGTCGTTGTTACCTAATAAAGGTCTTGCCGACCCCTGGGTCTCCATAACAAAACAAAGCTGCGCTATTGGAGTCACCTCCCCCACTGGCGGCGTGCCAGCTTCTAAACTCCTCGGTTTGTAAGAGCCATCCCCCTATATTTTCGACTCGGCGCTCCCGGATCTCTTGATGCCGGGATTTGGGATCTAGTGGGGATAGCCAAGCAAGGATATTGGACCGGTGATCGGCAGCAATAAAGTTATTCGACACGTTAATAGCCGTGTAGCTGTTCAAAGAGTTGACATTATGAGTGAAAGGTTGCGACATTTTCTCTTTTTCGAAGGTTAGGACATGTGAAAGATGGGTGATGGAGAGATTCGGTTACAGGAATTCTTAAGGACTGAAGAAATGCGGGGTCATTTTTTGAAACCTCACCCTACCTTAGGATCACTCTATCTCCCTTAGATTTGAGCCAGTAGCGCCCTGCGTGTGCCTACCGCACCAGGCGCTGGAAATGCCACACCCATTTACTCGAGTACGGTACTGTACTCGTACTCTACTCTACTCCTGTTGCCTCATTAAACACTGTTGGGAATGGATCGACGGCGACAACGAAAAACGCCAAGAGTTCACACACAAAACAATCGCATACTTAGGAGAGGGGAAGTTCACTTCATTCAACAACAGCACACTATCATCAACTAGCTAACAGCGAAACAGGAACATATATCAACCACCAAAACATCCTCTTCCCCCATGAGCTACTAGGCACACCCATCATATTCCATTTGACTCTCCCCTATCCCCGTGCATACTCCCGGGCTAACAAAAAGAAAACAAACACTCTTCTGCCTCCGAGCTTCTAGCTCTTTCACGCTGGCCCTACAGCGTTCCCGCTTTTCTCCCGATAGTCCCGCCGGAGTTCCAAAACTCTCGTGCATTCATGCATTCGAAATGCGTTCCACAAGCACGTATGCTCGAAGCCAAAACACATGCTCGATTCCTAAGCGCATTTCCGGGGCTACAAACGGGCGCGTCCCCGGAAGCTATCTAAACAACAAAGGAGATGTTGGGAGAGCATGCCGAGAAGCATGGCATGGTATCCAATGGTAATAACTTCGAATTGGCCGACATTTGTATCTCTTATCTTGCTTTTCAAGGCTTTGAGAATGACACATCAGCAATGAATTCTATGGAGGATCCCTAGAAGCAGGGGAGGCTGGTTGTGAATAGTTATTGTCGGAAATATGCCTTTCCTCTTGATTACGTAGCTATCATAGCGATTGGGCGGGGCACTTGCGAGATTCCCAGGGTCGACGGACAGAGCTTTTGGTAAATCGCGATTAATTTGTGTGGAGTCCAATACATTTCTCACATGGCTTAAGGTCTGGTGGGAACTTGGGGTGAGCAGGGAGAATTGTAATGGTTTGACGCATTTGATGATAACAGTCTGGCTTTGCCGCGGTCTATAGTTAACAAGCTATTAAGGTATGTCAGCGAGCGATCAAAAGAATATAACACGGCATTGATCATAATGTAGCGAGTACAATATCTCATTGTTCGTGGACTTTTTCTCAAGCAGGAATGTAGTCTAATAAGTAGCACCCTGGTGGGAACCGACACAGACTTCTTGTGGTTTTCGGGATGAATCTGGGTACGGTGGGGGAGAGATTTTCCTGTATTATAGTTTCTTCTTGCTATAAATGAGGGGGGGGAGTTATGGCGGATGGTACATTTTCCCCAACGGATCAACCATGATTGGGATTTTATTTGAGCGCAACCAATGCTGATTCTATTGAAACGAGAAATGATATGTTGATTAGGAGATAGCAGGAGTGTCCGGTGACTGGAGGGGGGTCTCGTCTTTGTGGAGGCTATAAAGTTATTCGGCCCCCAAGCATTCTATTAAATTCTTGAGTTCTGAAATTGTGAACACCCCTTTCTAGAATGTATAAGTTATCGTCCGCGGCGGAAACTCCCAAAGTCACTCAGGCTCTATCTCTATCTGGGCTCCATTTTTAATCGTGTTTTTCCATATTAGCCACATTTCGGGAAAGCAATCAGAGGAAAGACAAGTCAGGAATCCGGGTCAACTCGGAAAACCGATCGGTATTGGAACGTGAATGATAGGGAGGGGGGGTGGATGGTTTTTCCCGAGTTTAAAAGCGAGGACGAAGACATTTGCTGAACACCTGCGCTTCAAAGAGGCCATCAACCTTAGACTACTCCCCACCAGATCAGGCACATATTTTCGCCCCCGCGCTCTCTAAAACCATCACTTCAAACACACTCTGCAACCTACCAGACCCCAAACACACCATATCAAATCCACCACGAACATTACAGCACAGCACAGCAAAGAACCTGTCAGACTTCCATCAAGGCCCACCCTCATCGCCAAACTCCGAAGAGAAAACAGCAATTCGGGTCGAGATCATCACCACCACCGCCGAAGCAGAGGTTAGAAAAAGATTTCACTCTCGGGCCTTGAGGAGATAATAGTCATCCCCCAGGTTGGAGAATCTGTGGCTCTTGTTAGAGTTTCAGATGAGACGATTTACTATAGAAATGATCCTATGAAGTAAAATCGCATGGTGGAAGAAGAGGGGGGACGGGGGGTGGAGTCTATTTATGCCATTGGGAGGGAGGCGCCAAGACTTGTGGGTCGGCGAAATTTTATTTTTTATTGGCCGACAGGTTAGTGGGGGGGGGGGTTGCGGTAGGGTTTAGGGTGGTTTTAGTGGGGAGCCGTAATGTTGTATTTGTGCTGTGCTGCGTGAATGAGAGAATGGGCGGGTTGGGTTAGTATGGAGCGTTACCTTCTTATACAGTACCCGTAATGTAGGGAAGGAGTGTTGATGGGATGTTAATTGCATAGCATGCGGTAAAAACTATAATAATCAAGGATTGTGCCATCTCGTCCGACTTGCCTCCTCCAGGTCTGGTGCCTTTTTGCCTTCACATCTCTCTGGGGGACTGAGCAGAACTCTATTTCTCAGTGTTTTTCGCCCCCTCTCCAAAGTAGGGAATTCTGAACTACATAGCACAATCCTCGATTACCACAGTATTTACTAACACATAGGGTATAGCGGTTCTGGGCCGGAATTGGGTCAGGTAGATAGCAGGGTGGGCAAGAAACATGGATCCCCCGCCCACTCCATCACACAAGAAAGGAAGCGAAAGTGGGAGAAAGCCCGAATCAATAGATATCTCTTACTTGGTCGAAAGTACAAAGGAGAGTTTTCGAAGATCCCCACCAGCTACAAGGGGAGTAGATCTTTTCAGACTCTCTCGAGCTCTCAGGGAGCCTATGCTACGCTAAGATTGGAATATACTAGGAAACTTATATATCGACGAGACTCAGTTACGCGACCGTAAGCACGGTAGCCAGTCTTGCAGCGCAATAACGACGATGGTGACAAAAATAATAAAATTAGGAGAAATACCTTGCATATTACCCACCGGTTCCACTCACAGCCTTTATCCTCCTAGGAATAATACTAGCTAAATCAAGGAAATCATGGTCCAGTAGCCCCCTAGCAATTTTCAACAGTACCTATATCCACTTCCTCAGGTCCCGGCCATGATACTTTGAATCAAGAGTATAGCCAGGTACGGGGTATATTGGTTCAAAAGGAGGCCTTACTCTTACTCAAGAATATTCTATAGGAAGTTCTTGTGCTGGGGTTGATATTTTTTGAACATTGGCCGAGAATGTGCAAGGTCATTGGAGTTTTTGTGGGGTGGGAGTAGGGGAATCAGAGCCAGCCCAACTTCTAGTCGGGGCTGTGAGGTGGGGGGGATCAGGGGGCCGGGGGCACAAGAATATGGTGTGTCATGAACAAGCCCCGAGGATGGAAGGAGTCATAAGACGTCACTCGCTGTGATTTACTGTTCTAACCATAGGTTTGCATGGCGTGCTATCATAATGATACATTACGGTGACGTACCGTTAGCATAAAGAAAACCACCCTTGATCTCGATAGAGATATAGGAGAGGGGAGGGTTTACACTGGCATGGCATAAGGAGGGGGAAGAGAGACCCAGTTTAGGTTTTTTAAAATACAAAATTAACTCCCCGCTTGCAGATAAAAATGGTGTGGGTCTAGTTTGGCTCCTCCTCTTCAATACCACTTAATAAGATTCTAGGTGATGCGGGCGATATATATACCTAAGAGCATGCATAAATGGTTTGACGGCATGGTGAGTTTTGATATGAACATGATCTTCGTTGAACTACACCTATGGTAGGAGCCAATCACGACCATAATACCTTAATTAACTTTCCATTTCTTTTCACAAGCCATCAGAGGTACCGGGACTTTGTATCCCTTTCTCTATCCATGTCTAAATAACCCTGACGTCTGCACTTGAGATGGGAGGGGGGGGGGGACAAAGGGAATTGTGGAAAAATTAGAGAAACAGTCGATGCGCCAAGAGGGCGTATAACTGGGAAGTGGGGAAATGGGTAACTGTGATGGAAATTTTGAGTCATACTAGCTTAACATGATATAAAGAATATCCCCTGCCAACGCCAAACTCTAGACTATAAATAAGGAATGATAAATCCTGACTTCGCTGCGGGAGAAAACGGGGAGGAGGCTTGGGCGGGTATTTCCTTCAAGCAAGAGAAATATTTAAACTAAGGCTCCATCGTAGGTAGAATCCGGGAGGAAGGGAAAGACAGGATCAGCGCAGGGTGGGGATTTGAGCCGCGGGAGGAGGTTGGGCAGGGGTGTGGGGAGGGCAGTGGCGACAACGGACGCGGCGCGGAGTTGCTGCGGCCCTGGTGGAAACAGTAAATGGATAATGTATATCCGAAGGCGGCAAAGAGGGAGATGGCTCCGCACCCTTATGACAGGCCGGGGGCGGTGGATTCTGGAGGCTGGAGTAGCGCTATAACTCCCTTGTGCCCATTCTCAACAGCCCAAAATAGTGGCGTTTGGCCGTATCTATCTGGCTTGTGGGGGCTGACGTCGTCCCGTGCGAGGAGTATTTTCACCACTCCCTCGTGTCCATCCCGAGCAGCCCACCAGAGTGGTGTTCGACCGTTGATATTTGGTTTATCGGGATCGACGTCGTCACGTTCGAGTAGTATTTTCACTACCCCCTCATGCCCACTGCAAGCAGCACGCCAGAGTGGTGTTCGGCCATTGTTATCTGGTTTGTCAGGATTGACGCCGTCTCGTTCGAGCAGCATTTTCACCACTCCCTTGCGTCCACGCAGAGCAGCCCACCAGAGTGGTGTTCGGCCGTCGTTCTCTGGTTTGTCAGGGTTGACGTCGTCTCGTTCGAGTAGCATTTTCGCCGTTCCCTCATGCCCCTTGTAAGCAGCAGCCCAGAGTGGTGTTCGGCCGTCGTTGTCTGGTTTGTCGGGGCTAACGTCATCTCGTTCGAGTAGTATTTTCACCACCCCCTCGTGCCCACTGCAGGCAGCCCACCAGAGTGGTGTTCGGCCGCCGTTATCTAGCTTGTCGGGATCGATGTCGTTTCGTCTGAGCAGTATTTTCACCACTCCCTCGTATCCGCGGTGGGCAGCCCACCAGAGTGGTGTTCGGCCGTCGTTATCTGGTTTGTCGGGGTTGACGCCGTCTCGTTCGAGTAGCATTTTCACCACTCCCCCGTGCCCATTGTAAGTAGCACCGAAGAGTGGCGTTTGGCCTTTGTTCGCTGGTTTGTCGGGGTTGATTTCCTTTCGTCCGAGCAGCATTCCCACCACTCCCTCGTGCCCATTGTAAGCAGCACCCCAGAGTGGTGTTCGGCCGCCGTTATCTGGTTTGTCGGGGCTGACGTCATCTCGTTCGAGTAGTATTTTCACCACCCCCTCATGCCCACTACAGGTAGCACCCCAGAGTGGTGTTTGGCCGTCGTTATCTGGTTTGTCGGGGTTGATGTTGTCTCGTCTGAGTAGCATGTTTACCACTTCCTCGTGCCCATTCCTAGAAGCCCACGCGAGAGATGTGTTACCCCCACAATCTATTTTGTTGATATCACAACTTTCCATCGCTATCAAACTGGCCACAATCTCAATAATCCCGAAGAAGGATGCATAATGGAGATCACTGAACAGGGAAATTTTATCGAAATCAAAAGAATGAATATAGTCCCTCTGTGCTTGCAAGAGGATCCTGGTGGAAATGTGGTTGCTGTGGTCGTCAAATAGTTTGAGTGCAAGCTGTTTCGCACAATCTGAGAGGTCCCGTTTTGCGTGCACTCCCCAATATAGGGAAGAATATTCGAGAAATGGTGTGTTGTGGAGGGAGGGGGAGGGACTGGTTGAAAAGGCCTTGACATGCTGAGAATTCAGATAACTTATGCAGGTCTCCGCCATTATCGAGTGAGCTGGGCCGAAAAGCTCGGGATGAGCTCGGAGGTATTCTTGAAGGGTAAAGTGGATTAACCGGACCGTGGAAGCCTCCTTTCCTACTACAACAAGTCCTTGACAACAGGCTAGTATTGTACTTATTAAAGGGACGTTGTCGGTATTGAGATTTGGCGACCCTATTTCGACTGCTAGGGCGTGGCACAGTTCATCGGCTTTCAAAGGCCGCTCCGAGTGAGATATCCACATCAACGCAGCCAGGCCAAGCCTCGCTTTCTCCCCACCCTGTCCCTTTATCCGGCCCAGCGTCGCGCTATAAGCACCCCCTAACCCTAAACCATTGGCCATTGCGCTGAGCTTTTGTCGCCTGCGATGGATTGTAGTTTCCTGTAGGACCGCATCAATATTCAGCGAGACTAGAAGAAATCTAGATGAATCTGTCAGTCCATGCTTAACGTAGCTTAACGTAATTTCTCCTGGTTTTCTTCTTACATACATTTCGGAAACGTGCTCGGGAATTTTCTTTAGGATCTCTGCCTCCAGACTGCTGTTCATCACATCCGGGGTGGTGTCGTCTTCCAGCCTTGAGTGGAGATATCTAATAATATCGCCTCTCTTGGTACTTATCGGCAGACTTGTCACTCTTCCAGCAAGGCGTTTCCCAATCTCGGGCTGAATGTGCGGTCTTCCGGTCACAAATAGTCTGATGTTTGGGGACTTTTGGAGAATTTTGTTTAATGAATTAAGAAGTTTGACTCGGTGTTCTGGCACACACTCATCCAGAGCGTCGATACATATGAACGTGCGCTTCTTGGAAGAGGCGGTCTGCAACATCTTCACAGTATCGGTATGTTGCGGTCTCCGTCCACCAATGAAATTTTTCTGCTCCTCATAGGCTTGCATCATTTCCTCCGGTAGCTCTCCCAACCCGACAGCAAGCTGTTTGAGGAGGGCGCCTAGCACACTCGTTGATGACTGCTCTTGTTGGACTGCGAAGTCAAAGTAGAAGCACGCGACGGCGACATTTTGACCTCTGGCTCTTTCACACAAGGTATCTATCACTAATGAGCTAACATCACAACTTGTCAGCGCTCGCATTTCTATTCCGGGAGGTTCGTCGTTGTTACCTAATAAAGGTCTTGCCGACCCCCGGATCTCCATAGCAAAACAAAGCTGCGCTATTGGAGTCACCTCCCCCACTGGCGGCGTGCCAGTTTCTAAACTCCTCGGTTTGTAAGAGCCATCCCCCTACATTTTCGACTCGGCGCTCCCGGATCTCTTGATGCCGGGATTTGGGATCTAGTGGGGATAGCCAAGCAAGGATATTAGACCGGTGATCGGCAGCAATAAAGTTATTCAACACGTTAATAGCCGTGTAGCTATTCAAAGAGTTAACATTATGAGTGAAAGATTGCGACATTTTCTCTTTTTCGAAGGTTAGGACATGTGAAAGATGGGCGATGGAGAGATTCGGTTACAGGAATTCTCAAGCACTGAAGAAATGCGGGGTCATTTTTTGAAACCTCACCCTACCTTAGGATCACTCTATATCTCCCTTAGATTTGAGCTAGTAGCGCCCTGCGTGTGCCTGCCGCACCAAGCGCTGGAAATGCCACACCCATTTACTCCAGTACTTGTACTGTACTAGCATGGAGCAAAAAGTGATCGGAAAAAAAGTGGTTGGTGCAACACCACTTTTTTCCGATCACTTACCCTCACACCCAAGTACTGTACTCCTGTTGCCTCATTAAACACTGTTGGGAATGGATCGACGGCGACAACGAAAAACGCCAAGAGTTCACACACAAAACGATCGCACACTTAGGAGGGGGGAAGTTCACTTCATTCAACAACAGCACACTATCATCAACTAGCTAACAGCGAAACAGGAACATATATCAACCACCAAAACATCCTCTTCCCCCATGAGCTACTAGGCACACCCATCATATTCCATTTGACTCTCAGGCTCCCCTATCCCCGTGCATACTCCCGGGCTAACAAAAAGAAAACAAACACTCTTCTGCCTCCGAGCTTCCAGCTCTTTTACGCTGGCCCTACAGCGTTCCCGCTTTTCTCCCGATAGTCCCGCTGGCTGCACAGTTCCAAAACTCTCGTGCACTCCTGCATTCGAAATGCTTTCCACAAACACGTATGCCCAAAGCCAAAACACATGCCCGATTCCTAAGCGCATTTCCGGGGCCACAAACGGGCGCGTCCCCGGAAGCTATCTAAACAATAAAGGAGATATCTGGGGAGCATGTGAGCAGCATAGCATGGTTTCCAACAATGGTAACCTCGAATTGGCCGACATTTGTATCTCTTATCTGGCTTTTCAAGGCTTTGAGAACGACACAATGAATGCTAAGGAGGATCCCTGGAAGAAGGGGAGGCTGGTTGTGAATAGTTATTGTCGGAAATATGCCTTTCTTGATTACGCAGCTATGATAACGATTGGGCGGGGCACTTGCGAGATTCCCAGGGTCGGCGGACAGAGCTTTTTGGTAAATCGCGATTAATTTGCGTGAAGGGGCCCAATACATTTCTCACATCGCTTAAGGTCTAGCGGGAACTTGGGGTGAGCGGGGAGAATTGTCCATTCCCCCAATAGTTTTACGCATTTGATAATAGCAGTTTGGCTTTGCCCGGTCTATAGTTAACAAGCTATTAAGGAGAGTACGTCAGCGAGCGATCAAAAGAATATAATACGGCATTGATTATAAGGTAGCGAGTACACTATCTCATTGTTCGTGGACTGTTTCTCAAGTGGGCATGCAGCATAATAAGTAGCACCCTAATGGGAACCGACACAGACTTCTTGTGATTTTCGGGATAAATCCGGGTACGGTGGGGGAGAGATCCTCCTGTATTATAGTTCCTTGCTAGAAATGAGGTGGGGGGGGGTTATGGAGGATGTTTGCTGGTACTTTTCCCCAACGGATCAAGCATGATTGGGGATTCCATTTGAGCACAACTAATGCTGATTCTATTGAAACGGGAAATGATACGTTGATTAGGAGATAGCAGGAGTGTTCGGTGGCTGGAAGGGAGGGGGGTCTCGGCTTTGGGGAGGCTATATTCGGCCCCCGAGCATTCTATTATTAGATTCTTGAGTTCTGAAATTGTGAACACCTCTTCCTAGGAGACATAAGTTATCGTCCGCGGCGGAAACTACCAAAGTCACTCACGCTCTATCTCTATCCGGGCTCCATTTTTTAATCATGTTTTTCCATATTTGCCACATTTCGGGAAAGCAATCAGAGGAAAGACACGCCAGCAATCTGGGCCAACTCGGAAAACCGATCGATACTGGAACGTGAATGTTTGGGAGGGGGGTGAATAGTTTTTCACAAGTTTACAAGCGAGGATGAAGACATTTGCTGAACATGCGCTTCAAAGACCCAACCAACCCTAGACTAATCCCCACCAGATCAGGCACATATTTCCGCCCCCGCGCTCCCTAAAACCATCACTTCAAACATGCGCTACAACCTACCAGACCCCAAACACAGCATATCAAATCCACCGTGAACAGTACAGCACAACACAGAACCTGTCAGACTTCCATCAAGGCCCACCCGGATCACCTAACTCCGAAGAGAAAACAGCAATTCGGGTCGAGATCATCACCACCACCGCCGAAGCAGAGGTTAGAAAAAGACTTCACTCTCGGGCCTCGAGGAGATAATAGTCATCCCCCAGGTTGGAGAATCTGTGGCTCTTGTTAGAGTTTCAGATGAGACGATTTACTATAGAAATGATCCTATGAAGTAAAATCGCATGGTGGAAGAAGAGGGGGACGGGGGATGGAGTCTATTTATGCTATTGGGAGGGAGGCGCCAAGACTTGTGGGTCGGCGAAATTTTTGAAAGCTTTTTTGGCCGACAAGTTGGTGGGAGGGCTTGCAGTGGGGTTTAGGGTGGAGAGCCATAATGTTGCCGTGCTCGTGCTGTGCTGCGTGAATGAGAAAATGGGCAGGTTGGGTTAGTATGGAGCGTTACCTTCTGCAGTACCCAGTACCTGTGATGTAGGGAAGGAGTGTTGATGGGATGTTAATTGCATAGCATGCGGTAAAAACTATAATAATCGAGGATTGTGCTATCTCGCCCGGCTTGCCTCCTCTAGGTCTGGTGCCTTTTTGCCTTCACATCTTCTTGGGGGACTGAGCAGAACTTTATTTCGCAGTGTTTTTCGCCCCCTTTCCAAAGTAGAGAATTCTGAACTACATAGTACAATCCTCAATTATCACAGTATTGAAAGGACGAAATATTAGCAGAGAGAGAGTCCCTAGCGAAGGCAGAAAATTGTCTTCTCTAAGTGCAGTGATCGGGTCCAAGGACAAACAAGAAAGACAGGGCAGAAACGGGATAAACCGGTATGGGCAAACACCGCTCACACTACCGATACCTCTCAAGTCTCAAGATAAAATTCGTAAAAACAGTCACCGCAGAAGAGAAGAAATCAAAAGGTCACGATACCGGAAATCCTCATTGACTGAGGTGGTTGTAGAGGTCGTTGTCATCTATCTACCTATCTATCGGCCTATATACTGGTAACCAACCCATAGCCTCCATGACAACCACCGTTACCGTATCAACCATGACCATGTGCCCATATCCGCCTTTCGGGCTCCTCTATAACTATATAAAAATGTAAAACAAGTAACTAGCTAGGAAACAAGGTTCATGCTCCACAGTATTTACTATAGGATATAGCGGTTCAGGGCCGGAATTAGGTCAGGTAGATAGCAGGGTGGGCAAGAAACATAGATTTCTTGCTCACTCTATCATACAAGAAAGGAAGCGAAAGTGGGAGAAAGCCCGAATTAATAGATATTTTCTGACTTGGTTGAAAATACAAAGGAAAGTTCCCAAAGATCTCCACCGGCTACGAAGGGAGTAGACCTTTCAGACTCTCTCTCTCTCTCAGGCTCTTGGGGAGCCTAGGCTACGATAGGGTTGGAGTACAGTATACTAGGAAATTAATATATCCAAGGGACTCATAATTATGCTACGGTAGGCAGGGTAGCCAGTCTTGCAGCTCAATAACGACGATGGTGACAAAAAAATGTTAAAATTAGGAGAAATACCTTGCATACTACCCACCTGTCCCACCCATAGCCTTTGCCCTCTTAGGAATGCTACTGGCTAAACCATCAAAGAAACCATAACCCAGAAACCCCCAGCAATCACAGCATCTTATATACACTTCCTCAGGGCTCTACAACGATACTTTAAATCAAGAGTATAACTTGGTACGGGGTATATTAGTTCAAAAGGAGGTTTTACTCTTACTCAAGAATATTTTATAGGAAGTTCCCGTGCCGGGGTCGATATTTTTTGAACAATAGCAGAGAATGCGCAAGGGAATTGGAGTTCCCCATGGTGGAGTGGGAACAGGGGAGTCATAACCAGCCCGGCATCCAGTCGTCGGAGATGGGAGGGGGAAAGTGGAAGCAGGGGGCGGGGGGACACAAGAATACGGTATGTCATGAACAAGTCCTGAGGATGAACTGAGTCATAAGACGTCACTCGCTGTAATTTACTGTTCTAGCCATAAGTTTGCATGGCGTGCTCTCATAATGATACATTAAGGTGACGTACCGTTAGCATAAATAAAACCACCCTGGATCTCGATGGAGATATAGGAGGGGGGGAGGGCTTGCACTGGCATGGCATAAGGAGGGGGGGAGAGAGACCCAGTTTAGGTTTTTTAAAATACAAAATTAACTCCCCGCTTGCAGATAAAAATGTTGTGAGTCTAGTTTGGCTCCTCCTCTTCAATACCACTTAATAAGATTGTAGGTTATGCGGGCGATATATATACCTAAGAGCATGCATAAATGGTTTGACGGCATGGTGAGTTCTGATATAAACATGATCTTCGTTGAACTACACCTATGGTAGGAGCCAATCACGACTATAATACCTTAATTAATAATTAACTTTCCATTTATTTTCACAAGCCATCAAAGGTACCGAGACTTTGTATCCCTTTCTCTATCCAATCCATGTCTAAATAACCCTAACGTCTACACTTGAGATGGGAGGGGGGGGGGAACAAAGGGAATTGTGGAAAAATCAGAGAAACAGTCGATGCGCCGAGAGGGCATATAACTAGAAAGTGAGGAAATGGGTAACTGTGATGGAAATTTTGAGTCATACTGGCTTAACATGATATAAAGAATATCCCCCACCAACGCCAAACTCTAGACTATAAATAAGGAATGATAAATCCTGACCTCGCTGCGGGAGAAAACGGGGGAGGAGGCTTGGGCGGGTATTTCCTTCAACCAAGAGAAATATTTAAGCTAAGGCTCTATCGTAGGTAGAATCCGGGAGGAAGGGAAAGACAGGAATTAGCGCAGGGTGGGGATTTGAGCCGCGGGAGGAGGTTGGGCAGGGGTGTGGGGAGGGCAGTGGCGACAACGGACGCGGCGCGGAGTTGCTACGACCCTGGTGGAAACAGTACATGGATAATGTATATCCGAAGGCGGCAAAGAGGGAGATGGCTCCGCACCCTTATGACAGGCCGGGGGCGGTGGATTCTGGAGGCTGGAGTAGCGCTATAACTCCTTTGTGCCCATTCTCAACAGCCCAAAATAGTGGCGTCTGGCCATATATATCCGGCTTGTCGGGGCCGACGTTGTCCCGTGCGAGGAGTATTTTCACCACTCCCTCGTGTCCACCCCGAGAAGCCCACCAGAGTGGTGTTCGACCGTTGATATTTGGCTTGTCAGGATTGACGTCGTCACGTTCGAGTAGCATATTCGCTACTCGCTCGCGCCCCTCGGAGGCGGCGACCCAGAGTGGTGTTCGGCCTTTGTCATCTGGTCTGTCGGGATTGATGTCGCTTCGTCCGAGCAGTATTTTCACCACTCCCTCGTACCCCTTGCGAGCAGCGCAACAGAGTGGTGTTTTGCCGTCGTTATCTGGTTTGTCGGGGTTGATGTCGCCTCGCTCGAGTAGTATTTTCACCACCCCTTCATGCCCACTGCAAGCAGCACACCAGAGCGGTGTTCGGCCTTTGCTATCTGGTTTGTCAGGATTGACGTCGCCTCGTTCGAGCAGTATTTTCATCACTCGCTCGTGCCCGTTCCAAACAGAACCCCAGAGTGGTGTTCGGCCGTCGTTATCTGGCTTGTCAGGGTTGACGTCGCCTCGTCTGAGTAGCATTTTCACCACTCCCTCGTGTCCACCCCGAGCAGCGCCCCAGACTGGTGTTCGGCCGTCGTTATCTGGTTTGTCGGGGCTAGCGTCGCTCCGTGCGAGCAGCATTTCAACCACTCCTTCGTGTCCATGCCAAGCAGCACTGAAGAGTGGTGTTCGGCCGGCGATATCTTGTTTGTCGGGGCTGACGTCATCTCGTGCAACTAGCATTTTCACCACTCCCCCATGCCCATTGCAAGCAGCACCCCAGAGTGGTGTTCGGTCTTTGTTATCCGGTTTGTCGGAGTTGACGTCGCCCCGTTCGAGTAGTATTTTCACCACTCCCTCGTGCCCACTCCAAGCAGCACCCCAGAGCGGCGTTCGGCCCTCGTTATCTGGTTTGTCGGGGATGATGCCGCCTCGGCTGAGTAGCATGTTTACCACTCCCTCGTGCCCATTCCTAGAAGCCCACGCGAGGGGTGTGTTACCCCCACAATCTAGTTTGTTGATATCACAACTTTCAATCTCTACCAAACTGGCCACAAGCTCAATAATCCCGAAGAAGGATGCATAATGCAGACCACTGAACAGGGAAACTTTATCGAAATCAAAAGCATGAATATACACTTTCTGTGATTGCAAGAGGGTTTTGGTGGCAATGTGGTTGCTGTAGTCGTCAAATAGTTTTAGTGCAAGCTGTTTCGCGCAATCTGAAAGGTCATGTCTTGCATGCACTCCCCAGTATAGGGAAGAATATTCGAGAAATGGTGTGTCGTGGAGGGAGGGGGAGGGACTGGTCGAAAGAGCCTTGACCTGCTGAGAATTCAGATAACTTAAGCAGGTCTCTGCCATTGTTGAGTGAGCTGGGCCGAAAAGCTCGGGATGAGCCCGGAGGTATTCTTGAAGGGTAAAGTGGATTAACCGGACCGTGGAAGCCTCCTTTCCCACTACAACAAGTCCCTGACAACAGGCTAGTATTGTACTTATTGAAGGGATATTTTCGGTATTGAGATTCGGCGACCCTATTTCGACCGCTAGGGCGTGGCACAGTTCATCGGCTTTCAAGGGCCGCTCCGAGTGAGATACCCACATCAAAGCGGCTATGCCAAGCCTTGCTCTCTCCCCGCCTTGTCCCTTTATCCGGCCCAGCGTTGCGCTATATGCATCCCCTAGCCCTAAGCCATTGGCCATTGCGCTGAGCTTTTGTCGCCTGCGATGGATTGTTGTTTCCTGCAGGACCGCACCAATATTCAGTGAGACTAGAAGGAATCTAGATGCATCTGTCAGTCATGCTCAGCGCAGCTTAACGTATATTCTCTTAGTGTTCATTCTACATACATTTCAGAAACCTCTTCGGGAATTTTCTTTAGGATCTCTGCCTCCAGACTGCTGCTCATCGCATCTGCGGTTGTGTCGTCTTCCAGCTTTGAGTGGAGATATCTAATAATATCATCTCTCTTGGTACTTATCGGCAGACTTGTCACTCTTCCAGCAAGGCGCTTTCCAATCTCAGGCCGAATGTGCGATCTTCCGGTTACAAATAGTCTGGTGCCTGGGGACTTTTGGAGAATTTTGTTTAATGAATTAAGAAGCTTTACTCGATGTTCTGGCACACACTCATCCAGAGCGTCGATACATATGAACGTGCGCTTCTTGGAAGAGGCGGTCTGCAGCATCTTCACAGTATCGGTATGTTGCGGTCTTCGTCCACCAATGAAATTTATCTGCTCCTCATAGGCTTGCACCATTTCCTCCGGTAGTTCTCCCAACCCGACCGCAAGCTGTTTGAGGAGGGCGCCTAGCGCACTCGTTGATGACTGCTCTTGCCGGACTGCGAAGTCAAAGTAGAAGCACGCGACCGCGACATTTTGTCCCCCGGCTCTTTCACACAATGTATCTATCACCAATGAGCTAACATCATAGCTTGTCAGTACTCGCACTTCTACTCAGCAGGGTTCGCCGTTGTTACCTAATAAAGGTCTTCCCGACCCCTGGATCCCCATAGCAAAACAAAGCTGCGTTATTGGAGTCACCTCCCCCACTGCCGGCGTACCAGCTTCTGAATTCCTCGGTTTGTAAGAGCCATCCCCCTATATTTTCGACTCGGCGCTCCTGGATGTCTTGATGTCGTGACTTGGGATCTAGTGGGGATAGCCAGGATAAGATATTAGATCGGTGATCGGCCGCGATAAGGTTGATAGCCGTGTAGCTGTTCAGAGAGTTGATATTATGACTGAAAGGTTGCGACATTTTCTCTTTCTCGCAGGTTAGGCAGGTTAAGATAGTGTGAAAGATGGGCGATGGAGAGTCGGTTACAGAAATTCTTAGGGACTGAAGAAAAGCGGAGCCATTTTTTGCAACCTCGCCGGATCGCTCTACTAGTACTCGAGTACATAAATCTCCCTCAGATTTGCGCCGATAAGTTAGCGCCCAGCATGTGCCTACCGCACCAGAGCCGGAAATTCCACACCCCTTTATTCGAGTAAGTGCTGTCCTACTCGGCTCATAGCACAGTAACGCGTATCATAAACTTTGCGCCGCAGTGCACGAACGCCCCAAAGGGCCTGCAGTCAAACCCACTAGTTCAGTATTATGCAGGCCAAGTACAGTGCAGTTAGAAAAGTTCGGGGACAAATGCCAAAACACACCAAAAGTCCCACTTTTCAGCACACCACAACAGCCCCATCTCACTTAATTAGAGCCTTCAATTTTACTGACACCACCTCTTGCATCTGGAGTACCTTGTAAAAAAATTTCATATTTTTTCTGATCCTTTGCAGGAAGGTATGCTGTGTATTCTAGCTTGTGGTGAGAAATCAATGCCAAGACACCTACTTTACACTTTACAATTCAACAAGTGTTGAAACCATTTTGCTACTAAATAGTGCAAGAGTGTCCAATTACATATTGGATCACTAAGTACATGAAACCAAAATGTCTGGTTACCACCACTTTAAGAAAGGTCTGCAAGGCTTAGAAGTATCTAGAGGCTCTACAAGCTCGGTATATTGAATTTGAGATAGTACCTGATTTTTTAAATTTCAGACAATTGCAGTGCTATTAGGCATTCTTGTGTTGGGGCACCTCAAAATGTGGTATATTTGGTGTGTTTTGCCGTTTGTCCCTGACTTTTCTAGCGGCACTGTACAGTACCCGAGTGCATCAAGCCTCAATGAATCGACCGAAAAACCTAAGTTACATATCACCTGGCTTAAAGAATCACAGCATAGCTCCTCCTAATGTCGATGCAAGTGGGAAGGCTCTCCCATATCGGGTTCTGAGAAGACAGGGATAATCCCCCTTGCTATTCGTTGCGACCGCCAAGCAGAGTGCCCGCGCAGCGCAGAAGGGTGTACTCGTAGGGTGGCTGTAAGTTGCTGTCTTCCATAAGGGTTTTCCAATGATCGGAGCCTAAATTTGGCAAAACCGTTTGGCTAACCCGAGCCGGAATTCGAAATGCCGTTGACTACAAGTACCCTAAAAACTCGAATACAAGGCCGGTATGTCGTTGTACAAGTAATTGCCTCCTGTAGTAGGGGGCTAAGTTATGTATTTTTTATTTTTTTTCGCCCCAGCCGAGGGGTGAGTTTGCTGCGATTGGCCTACCCCTAAGAGGGGGTCAACGACATAGCACACCAGCCTTGTACTTGTATCCGAGTTCTTACGAATACGGGAACGTTCTATCCGAGCCTTGGCTAATAATGCCTGATCCAAGATTTAACTTACCGCTAAAATTTATCAACAGAGGTGCAGATCTCCTGTGAGCTACTCTAGGCGGAATCACCGTACCGCCTCCAATCAGCGTTCGCAAACAGCCAGTCCGGTCAGGCTTGGGGTTTTTAGGGCGGCCGGCCTGGGCTTTTTTTGGGGCCGGCTTTCAGGGCCTATCCAACCGGGCCCGGCCGGACCGCAGATGTTGGAAATGGCAGTTTGATGGCCGCACTTTATGCGGGATGTGCCCACACTCTGTGCCCGCAGAGGCATATGTACTGTTAGGGCTTAAACTTGACTTTCTTAACTTGCTGTTATCTAGCTTATCTGTAATTAACTCATACTAAATAGGTAGTAAGTCACGATCGTGAGGTGGTGGTTGCCTAGGCTTGGCGGACAAGGGCTGCTATGTAAGTTAGGTTTTTTTCTCTCACGCTTCTCTTCCTTCTCCCCTCCACGGAGACGACGACAACCGACAACCTTTGTAGCAAGGAAAGCGGCAACGAGGATCGTGTGTTTGGAGGAAGGAAAATTGGACCTGTACTTAATTAGTAGTTGGACAACCTGCTGGGTTGGGCTTTCTTTGAGTCGGGAATTTTCTGTTTGGTACGGTTTGTGGGGTTGATTTGCGAGATAGCTTAGTGAATTGAGATTGATTGTGACTTGTGTGATTTTCTTTCCACTTGAGTGTTCCTTGAGAGTGACAGTTGTTTTCCTGTTCTTCTCCACTTCGGTCAAGTAGAAACGACTCGGTGAATTTTCTTCTTTTCAGTACGCACTAGTCAAAGGACGCGCAGGCTCTGAAAATGTTTTCACCCCACTTGTTTTTCTTTCCTTCACACCTTTCCTCGCTACACACCTTCCTTCCTGTATACAAATTTCCTCGCCTTTCCTTTCATCAAGTTATCATCAATCAATCATGATCCCCATCTCCACTTAAGCGGTTTCAGTCCACTGCGTAAAATCCTCACCGTAAATCATTACCTCCGCAAACCAGATTTTCACCCGCAGATATCTGCAGGCTTTCGGATGATAATGTGTGATTAAGATAAGATAAGAAGATGAAACGCCAAGAGTTACGGCCACAAAAGACTGGCTCAACGCGCAACCGAGGAGGGAAACTTGCTTTCCATTCACCCCCTTGCTCTCATGATCGCCCTCATAACTAACATGACAACAGCGTTCCCCCACCAACCCCACTAGTATGAAAACCGGAAAATAAATTAAAAACGTAAATACATAGTAGAATACCTGGTAGAAATTAATATTCGATCTAGAGAAATATCTTTATGTGGGGTTGAAGGGGCGAGGTGATAAGGAGGGTTCCGTTGCGGTCGATCGTGGGTGAATGGTTAAGGGCTTGTTCGGCGACCGTTTCTGCTGTGAAAATGGCCTTCTCTCCGTTTTGAAACGGGAGGAAAAGAATTTGTATGGGAGAACGGAACAGAACCATCGCATCCAAACAAGGCCCTAATTCTGTCAACGTATGATACCGTAGCAACAAATCAAGTGATAGGGGAAAGCGGGAAACTACCTCCTCTCTGTCTACCCGGATATCTAAAACCTATTAGAATATTATTATTTTTAAATGGTGTGGCTCAAGCCTGAAAAACAAACAGGTATCTGGGGGCATCTTTAGATATCTGCAGCCATTTTCAGATATCTGCCGGTATCCGAAGATGTTAGCCACCGATTAACTAAATATTGACCCGTCAGATGGAATTTGCCGAAGGCTTGCCGGCACCGCCAGGAACCCATGAAGCCTGGCCTGCGAGGCCCAGGTCTGTCTTACTTTGGCCTTGCCGGACTGAAAGCCGGCAGGCTATCTGTAGGTCGACCCGGCCGCCTGCGAACGCTGCCTCCAATCTTAGCGAACTATACCCCAAAACACGAATAGAGCCAATACCCGTATAATAGTTGATAGAGTTTGTTCCGGAAAACATAACCCTGCTTTATTCGGTCTATACACGCAGGCTTAGAGTGGAGAGCTAGGAGGCCAGAAACCTTAATTTATTTTTTTTAAAGTATGATATCATATGAGCCTGTACCAATAGAAATTCAAGCATGGGGCATTATCGTTCAAGCTGGGAAAGTGCATGGCAACCAACATTACCCACAAAAAATGTTTTGAGAAAACATCACTTTTATGAATTGACAAACTTTAAACCACTACTACCCGTTCAAGAAAAATTCAAATATTAATTAAACGCATGTAAAATTTACTGCAACACTAATACCTTTATTCTATGAAAGAATATTTTTGAAATAGGCCTAATTAGATAGTTTTCTGTGCATTGTTATTTTTGAATCTAGGTGGAGGGCCCCTTCTCTTAGGAACATTTGTCAATAGCTTCTCATCTCTTGCGAGCAGCTTCTCAGTAGTCTTCTATTCCATTTTCTCCAAAGCTGTATTAGTTATAGATGAATTGGATCTACTATTGACATTACCTGAATTTTTGATTCTTTCTGTCTTTACCAACTGAGCTTTAAGTTATTTTATAGTAGTATAATAATATGAAATTTAATAACCAATGAAACAAGTTTCTATCTTACTGTATACTTAATCGATGTTTGAATCAATACTTAAATACATACTGTAATTTTCATTACATTTCCTATGGTCTTTGCCTTGTAATACAGACATCATAGCATATCACTTGTATTATATAAGCAAAGAATAATGGTAGCATGTAACACGACTATAGGAAATAGGAAAGTGGCAAATAAATGCAACCAACTTCAAACTGAAATAGTATCACAAGGAGTTGACTTTACAACATAGTTTTTCATGCTATAAAGTCTCAAGAAGCTAAACTTATTTTACATGGAAAAAAGTGAATTTCTCAAATTTCCAGATTTTTTCACATAACATGTTCTACAGAGGTCGTTAGATGGTAAATAATATTTTCTGAACTGCTGAATATATACTCTAGATGGCCAGCTAGGTGGCTAAGCCAAAATAAATCATTTGTTGTTGTGGCCCGAGAGTGGGTTTTCTATTGGTACAGGCTCATATTATTATTGCATCGACAGGGTCATCACTGATGGAGGTAACCCCATCGTGGGGATCATGATAGGGCATCTAGTTAACAGGCGAGTGGGACTGTCACCATGTCGAGGATGACTGGTGTTTGTACGGTGGAGAGCCCGCTGTGTAAGTGGCTACCACAAACTGGATTAGTCTTAGAGCCTGTTTGGATGGAATGGTTCCGTTCCATTGGCCCATACAAACGACCATTGATATTTCGTGAACCATAGTTGAGAATGTGCGATCCCCATTGAGGCGAGGAAGTTCGGTGGTAATGAATTAATTATCTAAAGTTGAGTTGGCGTTCGTGTTGCGACACTGGCTATCTTGCCTACATTCGCGTAATTATGGTCAGGGGTCAATAGATACCTAAATGCAAGAGATGTGCAAAGACATTGGAGTTCTCCATGTGGGGTGGGAGCAGGGGTCAGCACCAGCCCGGCTCCCAGTTGGGGTTGGGAGGGGGAAGAGAAGGGGGGAAGCAGGTGGCGGGGGGACACAAGAATATGATGTGTCATGAACGAGTCCCGAGGGGAGAGTGGGTCATAAGAAGTCACTCGCTGTTATTTAGTTCCTAACCATATGTCTGCCTGGTCTACTATCATAGTATGATATATTACGTGCCATATAAAAAACCCCACTTTTGATGGAGATGGAGGTGTAAGAGGGGGAGGGTTTACGCTGGCATGGCGTAAAGAGGAGGAAAAGAAACACAATTTAGGTTTTCTATATGTTGGAAACGATCCGTGGCAGGCCGTGCACTTTAAGCGGTGGGCAGAATGAAGCGTTTTCAAGGGGCTTGATGGGTATAGATAGTGTGGGAGGAACTTTACTGAGCGTGAGAACAAGAGAGAGATTAAAGGTCAAAATGAGAGTCGTGTTAAGAGCAGTTTCGTTGGCCTTAGTTTACATGTAGAAAGTGATGGAGGTCTGGTCGTGCGCAGGGACAACTGCCGCCGTGCAAGCACCGCTAGGAGGCTGCCGTGAGGCGAGCGTCGTGAGAAAGTGACCCGGAACGTAGCTGGTAGGAAAACCAAAGTGTGTTGGCTATTCGATGTGTAGAGTGATGATGGTTGTCATTACAGAGAAAGAGAACGCAGCTGAGAAAAAAATACAATTTGTGGTAGCCACTGGCACAGTGGGCTCTCTGCCCCCCTGTAATCGATGGTATTTTAGACGTTTTCTCCATCTCAGGCAGCTCTCTGATCTTCTGATTCTGAGTCAGGACATCCGGAGGGGGGTTGGTATTTTCCCAACACAGTAATAGAGTAGAAGATCAGTCCACTCGACGGCTTGGATCTCGCTAACTGGTATTCGCAATTCCATTAACTTATCGGGCTAAACCTATCCCGGGCTAACACGCCGGTCATGGCTGGTAGTCTGATGGCCGATTTCAAGAGCTTTTACGGTATTGGGTTTCGGTGACGACATTGAAATCCTCCAATAATAGCCTCAGTTTACCCTCCAAGTCCAGGGTGAAGTGGGTGCAGAGGGCTGCACTCCGGGAGTGCGTGCGGGCCCCCACACTTCCGGTCTACACTCCAGCAACACCAATCCACGTTGTTACCGTGGCAACTAGAGTGTGTTCGGAGGTGCAAACCCCCGATAATACTTTTCTCACATGGTTTAAGGTCTATTGGGAACTTGGGGTGGGCGGAGGTATCGTCCGTTCCCCGGTGATTTTACGCATCTGATAATAGTAATTTGGCTTTGCCGCAATCTGTAGTTGACAAGCTATTACAAGGAGAATATGTCAATGAGTGGTCAAAAGAATATAGCACGGCATTGAATATCACTGCTCAGAGGGAGGGGCACAATGTAAAGGGTACAGCATCTCATTGTTTGTGGACAGTTTCTCAAGTTCCCACGTAGAATAATAAGTAGGGCTCTGATTGGAGCCATGCAGATTTCCTGTGGTTTTCGAAATAGATCTAGGCACAGCGAGGGAGAGATTTTCCTGTATTATAGTTCCTTGTTTCTAGAAATGAGAGGAGTTTACAGCGGATGCTTGCTAGTACATTTTCCCCACGGATCAAGTATGATTCGGGATTGCATTTGAGCACAACTAAGGCTGATTCTATTGAAAACGAGGAATGATTGGCTGGTTAGGAGATAGCGGGGATTGTTCGGTGGCTGGGATCTCGGCTTTGTGAAGGCTGTATTCGCCCCCGAGAGTTCTATTAAATTCTTGACCCCCAAAACTGCGAACACCCTCTCTTCCTAGAAGACAAACGTTAGCCCTCGCGGCCGCAACTGCAAAAATCACTCGCGCTCTATCTCTATCCGTGCTTCATTTTTAATCGTGCTTCTGCATATTAGCCAAATTTCGGGAAAGCAATCAGAAGAAAGCAAGTAAGGAATCTGGGTCAACTGGGAAAGCCGATTAATATTCTGGAACGTGAATGCTAGGGAGGTGAATGGTTTTTCACAAGTTTACAAGTGAGGATGAAGACATTTGCTAAACACCTGCGCTTCAAGGACCCCATTAACCTTAGACTACTTCCCACCAGATCAGGCACATATTTCCGCCCCCGCGCTCCCTAAAACTATCACTTCAGACATGGACCACAACCTACTAGACCCCGAACACAGCACATCAAATCCACCACGGACAATACAGCACGGCACAGAACCTGTCAGACTTCCATCAAAGCCCACCCTCACCGCCAAACTCGGAAGAGAAAACAGCAATTCGGGTCGAGATCATCACCACCACCGCCGAAGCAGAGGTTAGAAAAGGGACTTCACTCTCGGGCCTCGAGGAGATAATAGTCATCCCCCAGGTTGGAGAATCTGTGGCTCTAGTTAGAGTTTCAGATGAGACGATTTACTATAGAAATGATCCTATGAAGTAAAATCGCATGGTGGAAGAAGAGGGGGGACGGGGGGGATGGAGTCTATTTATGCTATTGGGAGGGAGACTCCAAGACTTGTGGGTCGGCGAAATTTTTGAAAACTTTTTTGGCTGACGGGTTGGTGGGAGGGGCTTGCGGTAGGGTTTGGGGTGGTTTTTGGTGGGGAGCCATAGTGTTGTTGTACTTGTGTTGCCCTGCTTGGGTGAGAAAACGGGTGGGTTGGGTGAGTATGGAGTATTGCCTTTTACCTGAAATGTAGGAGTAGGAGTGTCAATTGAGTGTTAATCGCATAGCATATGGTGAAGACTATAATAATCGAGGATTGTACTATGTCGTCCGGCTTGTCGCCTCCAGATTTGGTACTTTTTTGCCTTCACATCTTTCTGGGGGACTGAGCAGAACTTTATTTCGCAGGGTTTTTCGCCCCCTTTCCAAAGTAGGGAATTCTGAACTATAAAACACAACCCTCCATTATCAAAGTTTTTACTATAGGATATAGTTGTTCGGGGCTGGGAGTAGATCGGTAGATAGTAGGGTAGGCTGGAAACCTGGCATTCTTGCCGACTCTGCAAGAAAGGAAACGAAAATGGGAGAACCCTCGAACCAATGGTTATCTCTGGCTTGGCCGAAAATACAAAGGAGGGTTTCCGAAGATCTCCACCAACTACAACAGGAGCAGATATTTTCAGACTCTCTCGAGCACTTAGGAGCCTGCGCTACGCTAGGGTTGGGGTACACTAGGAAACTTGTATATCGACGGGAACCATAATTATGAGACGGTAAGCACGGTAGCCAGTCTTGCAGCGCAATAAAGATGGTGACAAGAGATATTAAAATTAGGAGAAATACCTTGCATACTACCCACCAGTCCCACCCACAGCCTTTACCCTCTTAGGAATATTACTGGCTAAATTATCAAGGAAATCATAGTCCAAGAAACTCCCAGCAATGCCCAACAGCATCTTATATCCACTTTCTCAGGGCAACGATGCTTTGAATCAAGAGTATATCCCGGTACGGGGTATATTGGTTCATAAGGAGGAGACTTTACTCTTACTCAAGAATATGATATAGGAAGTTTTTGTGCTGGGTCAATATTTTTTGGACAATAGCCGAGATTGTGCAAGGTAATTGGAGTTCCCCATGGTAGAGTGGGATCAGGGGAGTCAGAACCAGCCGGATTTCTAGTCGGGGCTGTGAGGGGGAGGGGAAGCAGGGGGCGGGGGACACAAGAGTATGGTGTGTCATGAACAAGTCCTGAGGATGGAATGAGTCATAAGACGTCACTGGCTGCGAACTGTTCTAACCATGATTTTGATATAAACATGATCTTCGTTGAACTATACCTATGGTAGGAGCCAATCACGACTATAATACCTTAATTAATAATTAACTTTCCATTTCTTTTCACAAGCCATCAGAGGTACCGGGACTTTGTATCCCTTTCTCTATCCATGTCTAAATAACCCTGACGTCTACACTTGTGATGGGAGAGGGGGGAATTGTGGAAGAATTTGAGAAACAGTCGATGCGCTAAGAGGGCATATGAGTGGAAAGTAAGGCAAGGGAAGGGGTAACTGTGATGGAAATTTTGAGTCATACTGGCTTAACATAATAGAAATATCCCCCACCAACGACGAACTCTAGACTATAAATAAGTGATGATGAATCCTGATCTGACTGCGGGAGGAAACGGGGGAGGAGGTTTGGACGGGTATTTCCTCCAGGTGAGAGAGATATTTGAGCTAAGGTTCTATTATAGGTAGATTCCGTGGGGAATGGAAAGACGGGGATTAGCGCCGGGTGGGGACTTGAGCCGCTGAAGGGGGTTAGGCGGGGGTGTGGGGGAGGCAGTGGCCGTGGCCGTGGTGGGGGTGGGGGTGTTGTGGAACTGCTGCTGCCCCTGCGGAAATAGCACATGGATAATCTGCTGGCGAAGGAGGGAAAAAGGGCGATGGCGCCCTTACCACAGGCTGGGGGCGGCGGATTCTGGAGGCTGGAGTAGCGCTATAACTCCCTTGTGTCCATTCTCAATAGCCCAAAATAGTGGCGTCTGGCCGTATCTATCTGGCTTGTCGGGACAGACGTCCCGTGCGAGGAGTATTTTCATTACTCCCTCGTGTCTACCCCGAGCAGCCCACCAGAGTGGTGTTCGATCGTTGATATTTGGTTTGTCGGGGTTGGCGTCGTCTCGCTCGAGTAGTAATTTCACTACTCCCTCATGGCCACTGCAAGCAGCACGCCAGAGTGTTCGGCCTTTGTTATCTGGTTTGTCGGAGTTGATGTCGTTTCGTCCGAGTATTATTTTCACCACTCCCTCGTGCCCGTTGCGGGCAGCCCACCAGAGTGGTGTTTGGCCGTCGTTATCTGGTTTGTCGGGGGTGACGCTGTCTAGTTCGAGTAGTATTTTCACCACTCCCTCACGCCCATTGTGAGCAGCACCGAAGAGTGGTGTTCGGCCGTCGTCCCCTGGTCTGTCGGGGCTGACGCCGCCTCGCTCGAGTAGCATTTTTACCACTCCCTCATGCCCACTCCAAGCAGCACCCCAGAGTGGTGTTCGGCCGCCATTGTCTGGTTTTTTGGGGTTGATGTTGTCTGGTCTGAGTAACATGTTCACCACTCCCTCGTGCCCATTCCTAGAAGCCCACGCGAGAGGTGTGTTACCCCCACAATCCACCTTGTTGATATCACAACTTTCCATCGCTATCAAACTGGCCACAATCTCAATAATCCCGAAGAAGGATGCATAATGCAGACCACTGAACAGGGAGATTTTATCGAAATCAACAGCATGGCTATACAGCTTCTGTGCTTGCAAGAGGATTTTGGTGAGAATGTGGCCGCAGCCGTCAAATAGTTTTAGCGCAAGCTGTTTCGCGCAATCTGAAAGGTCCCGTCTTGCATGCACTCCCCAATATAGAGAAGAATATTCAAGGAATGGTGTGTCGTGGAGGGAGGGGGAGGGACTGGTCGAAAACGCCTTGACCTGCTGAGAATTCAGATAACTTAAGCAGGTCTCTGCCATTGTCGAGTGAGCTGGGCCGAGAAGCTCGGGATGAGCCCGGAGGTATTCTTGAAGGGTAAAGTGGATTAACCTGACTATGGAAGCCTCCATTTCTACTACAACAAGTCCTTGACAACAGGCTAGTATTGTACTTATTGAAGGGATATTTTCGGGATTGAGATTCGGCGACCCTATTTCGACCGCTAGGGCGAGGCACAGTTCATCGGCTTTCAAGGGCCGCTCCGAGTGAGATACCCACATCAACGCAGCTAGGCCAAGCCTCGTTTTCTCCCCGCCCTCTCCCTTTATCCGGCCTAGCGTTGCGCTGTAAGCATCCCCTAACCCATCGGCCAGTGCGCTGAGCTTTTGTCGCCTGCGATGGATTGTAGTTTCCTGTAGGACCGCATCGATATTCAGTGAGACTAGAAGGAATCTAGCTGCATCTGTTAGTCTATTCTCAACGCAGCTTTTCCTAGTGTTTGTTTCTACATACATTTCGGAAACATCGTCGGGAATTTTCTTCAAGATCTCCGCCTCCAGACTACCGCTCATCGCATCCGGGGTCGTATCGTCTTCCAGCCTGGAGTGAAGATATCTAATAATATCATCTCTCCTGGTACTTATCAGTAGACTTGTCACACTTCCGGTAAGGCGCTTTCCAATCTGACGCCGGATGTGTGGCCTTCCGGTCACGAATATTCTGGTACCTGGGGACCTTTGGAGAATTTTGTTTAATGAATTAAGAAGCTTTACTCGATGTTCTGGCACACACTCATCCAGAGCGTCGATACATATGAACGTGCGCTTCTTGGAAGAGGCAGTCTGCAGCATCTTCACAGTATCGTTATGTTGCGGTCTCCGTCCACCAATGAAATTCATCTGCTCCTCATAGGCTTGCATCATTTCCTCCGGTATCTCTCCCAACCCGGCTGTGAGTTGTTTGAGCAAGGCGCCTAGCACACTCGTTGATGACTGCTCTTGTTGGATTGCGAAGTCAAAGTAGAAGCACGCGATGGCAACATTTTGTCCCCCGGCCCGCTGACATAAGGTATCTATCACCAATGAGCTAACATCACGGCTTGTTAGTACTCGCACTTCCATTCCGCGAGGTTCGCCGTTGTTACCTAATAAATGTCTTTCCGACCCCTGGGTCTCCATAGCAAAACAAAGCTGCGTTATGGGGATCACCTGCGCCACTGCCGGCGTGCCAGATTCTGAATTCCTCGGTTTGTAAGAGCCATTCTCCTATATTTTCGACTCGGCGCTCCTGAATGTCTTGATGCCGTGACTTGGGATCTAGTGGGGGTAGCCATGCAAGGATATTAGATCGGTGATCAGCAGCCATAAAGTTATTCGACACGTTAATTGCCGTGTAGCTGTTCAAAGAGTTGAGGTTATGGCTGAAAGATTGCGACATTTTCTCTTTTTCGGAGGTTAGGATAGTGTGAAAGATGGACGGTGGAGAGGGTCGGTTACGAGAATTCTTAAAGACAGAAGAGCGGGGTCATTGTGTACTCGTACAGCCTCGCCATACCTGTACCTTCTGATCGCCCTAGGCTAAACTTCCCCTAGATTTGCGCCCACACTGCTCCGCCCGCGCACACCCCATCAGGAACCGGAAACACCACACTCGTTCAAGTGCTATCCTGCTCTACTCAAACAGTAATGCACACCCTAAATATTATGCTGCAGTGGACTGGTGCCCTAAAGCAGCTGTGGTTGAATCCACAGGCTCAGTATGCATTCAGGACGAGTGCGTCAAGCCCCAATGAATCAGCTGAAAAACCTAGGTTTCATCCTGTATCACCTAACTTAATGAATCACAGCATAGCTCTTCCTGAGGCCAATTCGGGTGGGAAGGAGCCCCCGTACTGGGTTCTCGGAAGATAAAGATAATCCCTCTTGCTATTCGTTGCGGTTGCCAAGTACTCGAGTACTCTCACAGCACAAACGGGTATGGGGTCGCTGTTGGTTGATACATTTTCATAATGTACCCTTAGCTTTCTAATAATCGGGGCGTAAATCTTTCGAAACCGCTCGGTTAACCAAAGTCGGAATTCAAAGAGTGGCTGACTATTCTATGGCGGATAACATTCTATCAGAGCCGAGGATAATAATGCGGGATCCAGTATTTAACTTGCGGCTGAAAATAACTAAGATACTAGAGTAAAACTCAGGCTAGCAACTCTGGGTGGGATCACCGGATCGCCTACCCCCCCCTTATCGAATTGCTCCCCAAAGCATGAATAGTGCTAACACTACGATAGTAGTTGACAGAGTGCGTCCAGAAAAAAACACCACCCTGCCCTGGTCGGTCTATACACACTGAAGCAGGGTTAGGTTCCCCACAGCTATTCTAACGTACGACATCAGTTATTTACAATAAGGTAAAGCACTTACGAGAGAAATGTGCAAGGTCACTGGAGTTCCACATCAGGGGTGTGAATAAGGGAACCACCGCAGGCTCGGGACTTAGTTTGGATCTGGAGGGGGAAGGGACAAGAGAGGGGGGGTGGCGGACAGACACATAATCATAGCGTGTGCTGTATCAACGGGCCCAAAGTTAGGATGAAGTCATAAGATGTCACTCGATACCACTTTTCTGTTATGGTTGCGATATGAGATCGGAACTTGGACGAAGAAGTAATAATAGAAAGTACTCAGGATCTCTTATTGCGGTAACACTCATCAATTGAATAATAAGAAGGGGGTCGCCCAGCTATATAGTACAATAGTTGAGTCCAGCCATTACCACCGCGAACAAAGAAAAGCAAGGACTATCAAAGAAGTGACCTGAGAGGAACAAAAACAATGAAGGAACGCACATTAGGCTTCAACTAGTAGCGTGTATAGAAAACATAGGGAGCTGAAAGAAACATTTGAGACGAGAAAGAAACCATATTTAAGAAGAGCAAGAACCATATACGAACATTGTGCCCGAACGGTAAGATTACCTAGCATACTATACGAGATAACACAATACAGTGGCACACCGTTATCCGTGCCTGTATAAAAAACCCCCGACTTGAGATCTCAATGGAGATGTGCGAGGGGGGTGTAGCGGGGGTTTTTACATAAGTTAGGGGTGGGTGGAAAGCTGGAAGGTAAGAAGCCGCGACTCATATTTTTTTAAGTACTGCATCAGCAAGGTCATCATCACACCACCGTAGCCGGTAGCTAGCCCCGCAAGATGTGTATCTCAACTCAACACAGTAGAACTAATCCTTAGCTTCCATGATCAATCCACTGCAGCAATGGTGATAAAAAAAATAAAAACTTGGAGAGGTTAGTACCTCATATTTCGCCGACAAGTCCCAATCACAACCTTAATCCTCTCAGGCATACTCTCAGCTAAGCCAGCAAAGAAATCAGAGTCCATTGACTCCCCCCGAAAAATGTTCAATAGCATCCAAGATTGTCTCCCTCAGTGTCCAACAATTATGCTTTGCAACATACCCTAAAAACTGGAATAACTGGACCTCACATTAAGACGTCTAGAATTCCCTCCTTTGGATTAGGGAAAGAAACACAGCAAAAACTTGATCTCTCAGCCCTCCACTAAAACAAATAAAAATAAAATAAAAAGACCGAGCTTACTAGGAGAGGCAACACCAACGTACTCGCGTGAGGCCTAATTATTCCAGTTTTACACGTACGGTATGGGAATACATTTCTCCAAAAAGAGACTTCACCCCCGCTTAGGCACAATATAGGAATTGTATCTAGTCAACCATAGTTGAAAATGTCCGATGCCCATTGAGGTGGGGGTTTCGATGGTAATAGATTAGTTATCCAGATCCCAATTGGGGTACTCTACCGTACTTGTGTTGCAACGCTGGCTACCGTGCTCACGGTCGCGTAACTCCGCAGCTGACCCTCATGGATACACACGAATCCCTACCGTAAAAACCACGACAAGTAGGAAGTCCAGAATTTCCCTCTCGGGTTAAGTGGAGAAAGCACAGCAAAAATATTCTCTCTCAGCTCCCTGTTGGGACGAATAAAAAAGTCAAACAAGCCTTACGGTAACGTGCATTTCCATTCACTCACGAACACGAGAGGAATCTATTTTTGGGCCCTGCTCCTACGTCACTTCTCTCCACTCCATTATCTAGCCAATACCGGTACCCAGTCCAGTCCTACAAGGTTCCTCGTCCCTTATTCCGGGTTGGCGAAATATTTCATCCTGCATCGATTTTCTAAGATTGGAATTTCAGCTTTACGAGCCTGCAGTACATCATTTCCTGATTCGTCCACTCCGCACCGTTACGGTTGTACAAGGACCAGTCAGGAATCCAAGAGTAGTAAAGGAGCAAGGGGGTTTGACTTGGGTTGAAATTACTGGTTGGTCGCAACCACCTAGAAGTACGCACCTTCCATTACTCAACAAGGGCCAAGAGCCTAGAGGGAGCTATTTTTTGTCTTGAACTGGGGGCTAGCAACCTGCTCCATCAATTACCGCACGTTTATTCAGAGTCAACTGGGGCAAGAGGGGATATGTACTCTCTGGGGCCTATGCTTCTTGTGTGTGTTCAAGTACTGCTCATATTTTATGTACTAGTACCCGAGTATCACCATTTTCTCCCTAACCTACGTTTCGGTACTCTACAAGCCGTCTTGACACCTTCAATAAACAAAACAGAGAATACGAGTTCTGAGCGAATTAGTAGGCAGTGTGATCACATTACCGGTACTGTGTACAGGGAGTGGTACAAGTACCTGTACACAATGCTAGTTTGTGTCCAAGTGAATTAATACGGTAAGGAGCTGGGAATCCGTGCGCTGCTATGTAGCACTGCGCTTTTGGTACTTTGCCGAGAGACCAGGAACGGAAGGAGGGGCCATGGTGGTTTGTCGAAGCTAGCGGCGAGTGATGTGAATTATGTCTTGGCATGTGGTACCGGTTCGAGCTGGATACGAGGAGGCAGTCAAGTCCCAGAGGTGGACCGGAAACGAGATAAAAGGGTCGGATTGTCGACGTCAATTCACAATTCTTCGTTCTTCAACTATCCAGCGCAGAGAGGCTCAATACCCTATTATCCTCCCTTCTTCCCTAGCCTACTAGACTATAAGGACAATACTTCGACAGGTCCAAACAAAGCAGTAGCGTCACCAAAATGGGTTTCCAAAAGCTCACGATCCCCCTCATCCTAGCCCTCTATTACGCCCTCCTAGCCAGTGCTGCCCCCTTCTCCCGCCGCCAAATCTGCATCACGAACCCGATCCTCTATACCAGCTTCGAAGAAACCCTCACCCTCTCTGTCCAAAATAAGTCCCACCCGCTGCACAACAGGGCAATATACTACACGTCTCTTGGAGACGAAACTACAGGACCGGTTGAGCACGCCATGACCGTCTACTGGAGCAGCCCTCTCCCTCCTGCCGCCTTCCGTCTGACCTCACAGAAACTCTACCACTCCCCGCCCCAGGGGATACCCGAGCAGATCCCGGTCTATACCAGATCGAGCGAATATAACGGCCTGGAGGAGGTCTATTTCCCGGCCACACTGCCGAGTGTTGAGCCGACTGTTCGGTGGGGCGGGTATCCGGGGTGTGACCCGGATACTCCTAATACCGTCCAGTTAGAGCTAGGGCCTGACGGGGGGGATAGGAAGGTTTGCGCAAAGCCTAACGGGCCAGATTGGAGAATTTATTTACAGAGTGGGTGTAAGTTATCCCCCTTGCCCCCCTGCATCTTGTAGTTTTAATTGTGGGAGTTGGGTAATCGGTGCTGATGTCGTAAATTTTTCGCGGGGGATAGCTGGGCAAGTGGAGGATTGTGTTCAAGTTGTTATCAAGCTCGTTAAGAATTCCTCATCCTAGTGTGAGCCCGAGTTCCCGGTTAAGGTTAAAGGATTGAGTCGAGGGTCTGGGTTAATCGGAATGTGATATGGCTCCCTGCTTGCCTGGTTTAGATACTTTTCTTTTTTCAGTCTTCTCATCTTGTCTTTTTTGACTCCTTTGTGCGAGTCTGCGTGGTCTTTAAACCTGTCAAGAGTGCGGTAGAATAAATGAGCGCAAGTGTATAAGAAGGCACTTATCATAATTTTCGGCCCAGAATCTTCTCCTAGAGTTGTGTGGTTGACATCAAGCCACTCGAGTGCCGGATTATGTCACCAGGTGTGCCAGCTGGGTGGGAGTAGGGCTAGGGGACCCTCCCCCTACCCGATCGCTTCAGCCAACGACCCGTCTTCTATATCCTAGGACACTGAGCTGTGTCATTGGATGCCATACCGGCTTGCGAAATCTCGCAAGTATTATTCCGTGAGAACCAGAATCGCCAGTCTGTGGTCAAGACCAAAACCTCCTGCTTTGAGCACTAGGCTTCGGCACATCGAATAACCCTGACAAAAACTCTCTTGAAGAGCCTCCACGAGCCGACGAGTGCCATTTTAATCGCGCCAGCCGCTTGGGGGGTTCGTTCTAGTCTCTACATCGCGTAACAAATAATTGAGTAGTGTGCCCTATCTTTGGGCTTCCACTCCCGGTAAGTTAATGCCCCGCTGTTTTGTTTCTCTTGTCTATCTCGGAAGAGAGGAAGGAGATGTGCTTTTGCTGCATTTTTCTGTTGGATGAGGCGTTCTCGGGTGCGAGTCTGCTAACTAAATCGGGCTAACATGTGTGCGCAACTATTCGTTTACCCTCTACGCCGGCATACTCTCTCCATAGCACAACCTGGCTAGTTGCCCGTAGCCTACAACACTCAAAATTTTCACTCTTCTTCTAAAAAGATGACTTATACGCGGTTCAATTATTCAAGTTTCTACGGTATGGAACGACTGCTGCGCTGCGAGTGCCAATGCTCGAAGTATAACCCTAACATTCAAATAAGAAAAACAATCCTACCATGATAGGATCGCGAATAACACCAGGAGAGAAAAAGAATACCGGTAGCCCGATTTATAAAGCGGTCTGTGGCCAATAGATCTATTTAACATTATAATAATTACTATGATATAGCCCCTCGGAGATGTCGAATATCAATTGCTGATGACTAAGCGATATCGGGCGATGACATACAACTGCCGCCGGGGATCCCTGCAGCACCACAACGGTTTTATTGTCGCACAACCCCAGCGCACCGGCAAGTCCCTGATATCATTTTCACCCCACATCTCCACGCCCCCGCCATACCGTATGATTTCAAATAATCGAACCGTGTGCTATGCCGTTGGAGTTGCTTTCTCTAGTAAGATCTGGTGTTTTTTTTTGCTTTTTATGTCACTCGAGGGGGCCTGAGCAGCTCTTTTTTTTGCAGTGGTTCCCCCCCCTTTTCTAAAGTAGGTAATTCTCAACTACATAGCACCCGGTTCGATTATTTGAGATCATACGATACCGGTACTCTTTTACTGACTTAGCCTCCTCTCAGATTTAGATACATTGGATCCGGTATGATACCGGCATCTCGAAAGCATTGGCTCGATCCGAATCATTGAGTCGTGGCTCTTGTCCATCCTGAGACGTGATCCGTGTGCTGCTATCCAGAGTGGCCCTCTATAGGCCATCTAGATTGTTTTTCATATTTTATATGCAAGCCCATAGCTTTCTTCTTTTCCTTTTCGTGAGCTCGGCCTAGGGCTCGCAGATAAGGCTTCGGATTTGTGACATCTATACCAGCAATGACTTTCATTTGTCAATGGGGGCCATCATTTCAGTCCAGTATGCTATACTGAAGCCGGTACCCAATCGAAAAAAGTTCAAATGCAATAGGGTAGTTAGAAATTTCTACTCTGTGGTTTCTTGCCACATGTTCCGATTCTCACGCCTGTGCTTCTACACCTGCACTATGCAGCATCCACCCTTGTTTAAGATATCCCACTTATGAGGTCGCTACTCCGCTACTCATGCCCTAATAATGGCCTCGGATAGGCAACCTGAGGTGCTGGTGGCTCACGGAGAATGCCGCGGTTTCACTCTGAAAGCTAAGTTCCCCGCATTTAGGTGCAGGTTGCCCCTGCGATCCAACAAGGCTTCACCCACAGCAGCCAGGTGCTGATTGCAGGGCGAAAGCAAGTCGCCCAGTGGGCCTATCATAGGTTACGGCACTCGAGCATCCCCGTTACTAAGGCGCAGTATGCGGTGTTATGCTGGCGATCCTTAGCACCTGCCTGTAGTACCACACTGGCTACCGCTGTTCGTGTGATCCGCCCAAATTCCCCTCCTGTATACCTACTGCTTTGCTGAGATAAATAGTGACCTTGGATCCTCACCACCGTCCCTGGAAAGGATGGGTTCTAGGATGTTGACCACTCACGACAGCCCACTATGTCCCCCAAATGCGAGCACACACCTATCTCTGTTGCTTTGACGAACTACACTCTCTCTTCCCAGGCTCTTTTCCGCGGATTTCAAGTCCTAATCAATGGGCAAAGGTTCTCTCTCAGGCCGGATATATCCCACAGCGATATCCGCGTCGCAAACGCCGAAGCATGCTCGAAGTCTAAGGATCCGGTTGGTTGCCTCGGCGCTCTTGGTGGATTGTTCAACACCACGGGTCTTCAGGAGACTGTCGATATGAGATGGAACGGAACAGGAGTGTTTGCCTCCACAGACGTTACGGTGAAATTAATCACCGCCCCTATCGAATTTGGTAACTCATCAGTTCCAAAGCTGTATGGAGTCCCGATTGTGGTGGAGAACAAAACTGTGGGCGATAGTGCAGGCTTGGCCTTGGGAACTAATTCGAGCTTTCTGCGGGCTGTCGTTAATGCTGGACTGATACCTAGCATGAGCTGGGGCTTGGGGGCGGGTAGCAGGTCGGTGGAGAGACCTACGCCAGGTGACTTAACATTGGGCGGATTCAACAGATCGTGGATATCGGACGAAAGCGAATTTCGAACATTTCAAATTTCGAAAGTAACCGGATGTCCGCTGAGAGTGACGGTCGAGGACATTGTTTTGGGAATCCCGGGCAATAAGGGGACATCACTCTTTGATAGCCCGTTCGAGCGCTATTCCGCTTGCATAAACCCCTTTCAGAGCCGCTTCGGCTTAACACCGAGGATGATTTCGCAGATCATGAATCTTACGGGACATGAACCCGTAGTGGGCGACCCGGATGGAATCTGGTACGATGGAGACAAAGCGCCAAAGTCACTGGGGCTGACCGTCAAACTTGATAATCTAACATCTACCACACCTTCCTACGAACTTTGGTCACTAAAACGGGGCACTGCCGTCAGCACCACCGGGTCATATTCAATCCTCAGCAACACTACGTACGGGATTGGCGTAAAGTCGAACTTTGATTTCGCGGCCGGAAAAGAAACAGAAATTCTGCTCGGGGCGATCTTCTTGAGCACCATGTACCTAGTCGTTGATCTAGACGCAGGTATATTCAAGCTAGCCCCGACCAACCTAACTGCCCCGTCTGCCAAAGAATTACAACCCATATGTCCTGTCACCCATAACCCGAAACCATCCTCCCCGGAGGCCACAACCTTCAGAAAAGTTGCAATCGCGGGGTTCGTTCTTTTCGGAGTCGCTGTAGGGGTAATACTTCTCCTCCCGTTCATGTTGGGGAAATACCGAAAGGGAAGTAGATCCAGCACGGATGGGGAGGTGGGGGCGCCTTCTATTAAAACCGAGGAAGTGGACCCTAACTTGACAGCCTCACCGGCGCCATCAAGTGGGCCACCTGGGCCAGCTGAGGCTGGGGGAGAGGAGGCTGGGCTGAGGGATAGTGAGAAGAAAGCGGACATCAGAGTTAAAACGGAAGGGTTTGAGCCTCCCGGTGGATGTGGTTCTACTGCCAACAGTCCCAACAGTCCCTTAAGCCCAGGAACGGTTGGGGCCGATAGGCAAGAAGGGGCGGAAGTGGGCCCCGAGGGGGGTATTGGAGGCTGAAAAATGTGACAATAAGAAATTTTGTAACGGTGGATATTGGAAAATTGGAGTCTGACGGAGGGGGTTTTTTCTTTCTTTTTTTCCCCACACTACGGAGGTACAGAGCCTAAGTTTTGTAGGTTCCACAAGCGCGGTTTGCTACCCACACCCCCCCCTTGTGGAACCTACAAAACTTATGCCCTGCACCTCCGTAAGTGGAATGTTACTCCCAAGCACAGCTCGTTCAAACAATTGAAATTGTAGGTTGCGGATTTAAATATGCAGACCTCTTCCCCACTTCTTTTCAAACTCAATTCTTTACTACTATGATACAAAATAAATACCGTGCCTGGGAACAATAAACAAGGTTTTGATTTTGTAGTTTATTTTAACACGATGGCTCTACCTATTATGATATTAAAATGGCTAGTCTTTTCCCTATATTATTACGATCCATTATAGGAGGTCCACACCTGAATTTTCCCAATTCTATTTAACAGAATCTGAAAAAAGCTGTACAATCGGAGGATTCTGAGAAAAAGTAGAAAGAGAAGGAGGCTCTCAAAAAGAGTGAGAGAGATAAGTGATTATTACATAAGGTAACCAACCCTAGGCCCACGATGAGAAGGCCTTTACCACAAACAAAGGGTAGTTATTTATTGGCCTTTCAAGGTTGTAGTGATATAATCACTCTACTTGTTTCCTTGGCAAGCGCCTCTCACCTACCTTATGATAAAAACTAAAATAAACGAAAAATATGCTATCATAATATTATGTAGTCCAGATTTCCTACTTAGGAAAAGGTGCGAAAAACGCTGCAAAAAAAGAGCCGTTCAGCTGCTCTGAACAACATTTAAAAGCAAAAAAAACACCAGAACTTACCAGAGGAGGCAAGTCCAACGACATAGCACATTTTTCGTTTATTTTAGTTTTTACGGTACCTTAGGCCACCCATATATCTCCTATTACTCCCTCTCCATATATTTCCCCGAGATGGCCCCGGAAAGAATTTCCGAGATGTTGGAAATGGCAGTTTAATGGCCGCACTTGATGCGGGATGTGCCCGCACTCTGTGGCCGCAAAGGCATACGCATGCACTGGTCAAAGGACGCGCAGGCTCTGAAAATGTTTCCCCCCCATTTGTTTTTCTTTCTTTCTCATCTTCTCTCGCTTCACACCTTCCTTCCTGTACACAACTTTCCTCACGCCTTTCCTTTCATCAAGTTATCATCAATCAATCATGACCCTCATCTCCACTTAAGCGGTTTCAGTCCACTGCCTAAAATCCTCACCATAAATCATTACTTCCGCAGCCCAGATTTTCAACACGAGACATACAACGTGCCCTGAGTGACTCATAATGAAAGACCAAATCAGCTATCGAACTCTAGAAACCTAAGGTGGATCCAATCACAGAACCCATCCACCCAGGAAGTCAGGAATCGGCTACCGCCCTGTTCGGGATTTGCCGAATAAGATTTATTATCAAAGAACATATATGCTATCGATCACGTTTTTAGAAATATTTGTTCAGCATGCCCAAAATAAAATGAAGGTGCCTAGAGAAACCCGTTGACTTATTCATACTGTAAGAAAATTTGGAATAATTGAGAACGCCACTTTGACGTCGGACTTGCCTCTCCTAGTAAGGTCTGCTGTCTTAGCTGAGGGCTGAAGGATCTTTTTCACAGTGTTTCCCCCACTTAATCCAAAGGGGGGAATTCTGAACGTCCCAGCGCCATTCTCAATTACTGCAGTTCTTATGATACCCTTTTGCCTTTTGCCTTTTGCCAATATTTTGCTTACGTAATGTTTGAGCAGAACTGATGCGGCTCTCTTTTTCTTTTGCCGAGACTAGTCTTGCTGTGTTCGGCGGCACTGTATCAGGATACTGTACTCGAGTACTGTACCACACACTTTATCCTGCCGTGGGGTTAACCGGTTGGCGGGGAAGTCTCAGTGGCTGCAACGGCACTTGGTGAGATGTGTCCCAGAGAGGGACTTTATGCCGCTCGCACAACAGCATGATCCCCAGACAAGCCTGCCAATGTTTAATGCCTCACAGCCTTCTGCGCATACCATAGAAGGTTGGCATATATAACTTCAAGCCCCCTCGCCCTTGATAAGATATTAACCATCACCACACACCAACATCATTCTCATTCTAGTATCAGAAGCTGTAGAGGGAAAGCGCACAACCCTCCCACACTTCGATTTCTCCGATTGATAGCAGGCGGTCAACCAGACTATCTAAAGTTTAGAACCATTATGGAAGCATGTGGACCCTGGGGGGGGAGTGACCCAGTTCCCCATCGCATTTGGCACTATATCATGGGCGGCTTAAATTTCGGACCTGCTAGCTTGGCGCTTTACCTCGTCGGCGCGTGGGCGGCGTACCTTGTCCTGCTAGTCTTATACAGACTCTATCTGCACCCACTGCGGCGATTCCCGGGACCAAAGATGGCGGCGGTCACCATGCATTATGCGTGGTATTGGGATTTGCACATGAGCGGGCAGATGGTCAGGCATTTAGCAGATTTGCACAAGGAATATGGTTAGTTTCGGTTAACATAATTTAGCTCCACTTGAATGATCGTGTACTAATTCAGCACCCATCCTTCAGGTCCAATAGTCCGCTATGGGCCAAATCAGGTGAGCCCCCCCTCCCCACAATGCCAACCGACCGCCACAGTACCACACTAGACACAAGCTCACCAACAATAGCTCCACTTCGCTTCCCCGGAAGTCTACTCCACAATCTACAGCCCCACCAGTAAACTTACCAAAGACCCAAGCCTCTACCGCCGCTTGAACTCGCCGGAGTCGGTTTTCACATTGCTCGACCCCGCCGTTGCGCGGACCCGGCGAGACGTGATTGGGCCAATGTTCTCCCGGCGGGCGGTGCTCTCGCTACAACCGCTAATTAGCGAGAAGATCCGTAAGCTCTGTGATAAGCTTTCCGACTACGTTGACCGCGATGAGGCGGCGGATATAGCCACTGGATTCCACTGCGCTGCGATTGACATTATTTCGCAGTACCGCAAAAACTGGCAAGAACCGCCACCGCGCTAGTAGTCGAAATAAGGAGCGGCTGAGCTGAAACTTACGATTGCGTCAAAATAAGAGCCCTGAAGGGCCTAGTTCTGGCCACAAAGGGTTAGCCTATGGCGTCTCATTGCGATTTCGAGACAAAACTTGGGTGAAAATCTTATTTGGACGTACTAGCGCCGTGGCGGTTCTTGCCAGTTTTTGCGGTATTGCCTCAACGAGTGCCCTGACTCCCTAGACGTCGAGGGCTTCAAGTACGGTGTCCTGCTGTACGCTAAAGCTATCGGGGAGACATTTTGGATCCTAAAGTACTTTCCCATAGCAGGGTGGTTGCTCGCCTTGCCGAAGAGTGTCTCGCTCCGACTAGTACCTGAGTTGGAGGGGTTTTTGGCCCATAGAGATGTACTATCCTCCCCCCCTACCCTCCCCACCGAGTGAATGAAGTTGACGGGAATGCGCGCGTGTGTGTGTGCTTGCGGATGTGAAGGCAGTAGAAGAGCAAGTAGGCCGGTACTTGAAGAACCCTGGCCTTCTCGAGAAAACCTCGCTCCCCCCAAGCGTATACCATCGTTTCCTAGACCCGCAGGTTAAAGGCGGAACCCCAAGCTTCAGCAGTCTTGCCGACGAAGCTCAAAACTTGTTTTTCGCCGGGAGCGAAACCATGAGTGGAACGTTCACTTACGGAACGTACCACACCCTAGCTACCCCCGGATTACAAGAGAAGCTCTTTGCAGAGATATGTAAAGTATGGCCTGTACTTGAGGAAGAGCCCACGCTTGAGCAATTGGAGAAGTCAACATATCTCGTAAATCCCCTCTCACCCCTACTTAAAAACAAAATAACCCCGGATGACAAGCTTTGATTGGACTGTTAGACCGCCATGATAAAAGAAAGCCTACGATTAAGCCACGGCGTCGTATCGCCCCTATCTCGCGTGGTCCCCACTTCCGGCATGACCATCCAAGATGAATCCATCCCAGGCGGAGTCCGTTACCCCTATCCCTCCCCCTCTATAGTAACTCAAACCTAACAGTCACCAGACAGTAGTATCAATGGACGCTCCCATAGTCCACCTAAATCCAACCATATTCTCATCCCCCAATACCTTCCTTTCAACCCGCTGGCTAGACTCCGGCGCCAAGGATTTAGACAAGTACCTTGTAGCATTTAGTAGGGGGCCACGGTCATGTCTCGGACCAAAGTACCAACCCCCCCCCCAGCCCATCCCCGCTAGTTTCCGCAAGCACTAATGATGATAGCCTCGCCTGGGCCGAACTGTATGTCGCCTTCGCGAGCGTATTTCGGAGGTTTGATATGGAGATTTGGGAGACAAGGTATGTTCCCCCGTAATTAATATGGATGAGTGGGACAGGGAGCTGACGAAGGTGTAGTAAGGAGGATATGGAATGGATAGACTGTTTCGTGCCACATACTAGGGGAGATTTGAAGGTGAAACTTAAGGTTAGGGAGAAGTAACTGTGACGAGAGAGGCACAGAGGCGGGAGAGAGAGGGGGGGAGATAATACTTGTGTTGATCACTCTGCTCATGTAAATTATCTCTTGCAAAAGAAAAAATTTAATGCGATTTATGAAGGGTTTAGGATGCTGCTTTGGAATGCTTGGGGGTGTAGTCGAAAGCGCGGCCCCCGTTCCCACTGTCCCACAGTATGTACTAGCGTAGTGTGATGCTTGCTGTGCCACCGCGTATTCCGCCTGGGAGGCATAGTGCAGGCTTATGGAAACCTAGATCGTAGGATTCAACGGCGTCCGGAGGGGCGGTGTTCTATGGGCCGCCACGAAACACCTTAACAGCCTGGGCAACTCTATTTTATCAACAATCGGGGCTGGGATTGGAGTCAGGTGGAGAGGGGAGTTACGCGCTAAGGTAGGGAAGCGTTCGTGAACAGCTTGATTGTTGAAGCCCTCCCTACTCTGGGATACAGAATGATTCAAGTATCGAAGGGCGTCAGGGCGGCACAGAAAGGCTAGTGCAATAGCGAGGTTAACTCAAACAGCACAAAGTACAAACCAATTACCATTATACATGTCTCTTCATGAACTATCACCTTTACGCTGCCCTGATTGGATGGACTGAGTTGACACTCTGGAGTGTGCCTGGCTAGCTGACAGGATGGGGAATCTTTATCGTGAGGTAGCTGATTATAAGATGAAGACGGGCGACCTAGGATAAGGTGAGTCCATAGGGGATTACCGCGTAGAGCACTACCAGGTACTATACTCTACTAGAGTGCAGCTCTGGCAGAAAGACCATATCAAACCCGGAGGATAGTAGCAATTGTACTGTACTGTACCGGATGCGTCGTTATATCATACATCCGAATACTCGCTATTATCGCAATTTTATTAAAGTTTAACTCAGTGGATTGCTCAAACATAAATTGTTCTATACTCTAGCCATAAAAAAGTAGAGACCAAAGGTATCATACAAAGTAGAATTTTTTGTATGACATTATATACACCCCTCACCTCTCGTGACAGGGATATCAATCAAAAGACCTCGCCCGACACCGCCTCTATAAAGAAGTTGGATGTAGAGAAATTTATGCCAAAAGGTCACGTGCCCTTGCACCGAAAAAATTCGTAATAATATTATCATAATATTACCACCCGCAAATATCCTCCAGCCTCAAAGCCTAGTCAGATCCAGGGCCCTCGCCTTCTTCTCAAACCGTATTTCCTCTCCAGCTCAGCGCTAGATGTCGGTTCACCCCCAACCAATCCACCTTCACCATCTTCCAGAACACACTCATTTTCTCCGGCCATTGCGAAACTGAAAAATAGAATATTGCCCTAAATACCACTCATCCCATTCCATTTCCCCCGATAGTTTATATACAAGATCCATCTCAGCCTTTGGTCGTCAAGGCCCGCGGTGGTACAGGCCGAGTTGAGTTACGCAACTTCTGAATTGGGTAACGTCATGCCAGAGACTTGAAAGCACTTCATTATGACATGTCCCCTCCCAGGCAAATGCACTTGAACATTGAGAGGGGGAAAACTGGGATATCGCAGGGATGTTTGGCCTTTTCTCAAAGTGGCTTTTATTTTCACTATGTGTTCAGGCACTCCTTGCCTTAGACGAGTAATTGAACCGCATACTTGGACGCCAGAATTGCCTCTCTCCCCACAGTCTTCAAATGGCATGCCGAATGCCGGCCTGTGATGAAGAGGGGTATTTCTGGAGCAAAAGGTGAACCCAGCAAAACCAGGTCTAAACAAAATAGCCACTACCAACCCCCATCCCCAACAGGCCATTTACGCCACACACCCGCCGAATATTGTAAATTATTCCGTTTCTTTTTTCCCATGTACTTCACGAGAGAAGGGCTAAAAACTAGTTTTCCTTCAAGGCGATTCCTTCACCATTTACGGTGAGGCATGGCCAAGACCCAACCGTGATTTTACAAATACTCCAATACTTGACCTAAACTCCTGACATTATTTAAGATGGGCAAAGTACATCTTGATAAAGATAAAAATAAAGATATATCTAAAAATAGGAAATAGTGAAGAGGAGTGAAGAAGAATGGTCAACATAATAATGAGATGACAAAATAGGATCAGAAGCGATAAAGGCTCCTACCCTTATTTATCTGGACACATCCCCTCAATCGCCAGGGAAAATCTACAGTTGTTTTACAAACTCCGACCTTGGTCTTGGTTGGTCTCACTTAGACACCCCCCTACCCCAAGTATCACAGAAAGGGAATATTAAGGGTCTTAGCTTGAGGACGAATTATTCCGGTTAGTGTACTACCGGATCGAGCCTATTGGACCTAGCGAGCCATGACTACAGGAGATAGTCCGGCCTAGAGCTCTCATTGAATGGGTCAGATACTGTAAATTCACTCCTCACCATGGCACACCTCCCTATTTATCCATCACTCAGGATATAAGTTCTTATTGTAAATATACTGTGCCTAACTTGAGTTTCCCATACCTTGCTGGGTCCCGGCGCTTCATCACCCTATCGGATTAGGGATACGGTCACTAACCTAGTAGCGTTGCCCTTGATTGTGACCGGCCCAAAGTTCTCATTAACCGAAGCAGCAGATAAACCCCAAAGATTCGTTCCAGGCCAGAGGCCAGATTCACGAATTTAAAACTTCCTGGTTCCTACCCAGTGTATTTGTTTCACTTGTTTGACCGAATTTGGGAATTTATTTAGGCAGGGCTAAGATCATGAAATATCACTCATGGTATCCCCCACCCCCTCCTACTGTCGTTCATCTCCCCCGGCCTCCCTCTAGTATTGCCTGCAGCCGTACCCCCCACCCCCAAAATGCACCACCCCATCGCAGAGGGACCCCTGCAAAGCTAAAGACTACCACCCTGCGATTTCGTTGCCCCAGTTGGGCACAAGATGCAGCCCAGCGCAGTCCGGGGATCTTGGGGCCCCACGGCAACCCCTGTCAGACTCCCGGACCCTTCAGGGCACCGTTTTTCCTTTTAGCCTCTTCCCGTCGCGTAGCCCAGCCGACTCTTTTTGGAGACTCCTAGGGCGCGGAGGCTGAGCTCTGCGATGCCAAACTGCTTACTTTCCTGGAATGGAACCACATCAAATATTTCTGATCGTGTTTCCTCATACTCTCACCACAGAATTAAAAAATTAGCACTATTGACACTGTTAGTCCCATATCTTAGAGGACTTATTTGAAGGATTTTTTTGGTCAAATAATTCGATTGCGCTGTGGTTGTTTTTATTGTATGTGGTGTGTTGTTTTCTTCGGTAATTTCGAGGTGCTTATAATTGCGCTCAGTCTCCCCGCGCTAGGAGAATCCCGCTTTTGGTACTTTGCCGGGAGACTAGGCACGGAAGGAGGGGTTAGCAGTGGTTTGTCGAAGTTAGCGGCGAGTGATGTGAATTACTTCTTGGCATGTGGTACTGATCGGGCTGGATACGAGGAGGCAATCTAGTGGTCCCGGAAGTGGAGCTGGGAACGAGATAAAAGGCATGAATGGTCGACGTTAGTTCACAATTCTTTGCTCTTGAACTACCCCGCGCAGAGGAGCTCAATACCCTATTATCCTCCCTTCTTCCCTAGCCTACTACCCTATAAGGACAATACCTCGACAGCTCCAAACAAAGCAGTGGCATCACCAAAATGGGGCAAGAGCTCACGATCCCCCTCATCCTAGCCCTCTATCGCGCCCTCCTGGCTAGTGCCGCTCCCTTCTCCCGCCGCCAAACCTGCATCACGAACCCGATCCTCTACACCAGCTTCGAAGAAACCCTCACGCTCTCTGTCCAAAATAAGTCCCACCCGTTACACAACAGGGCAATATACTACACGTCCCTTGGAGACGAAACTACGGGACCGGTCGAGCACGCCATGACCGTCTACCAGAGCAGCCCCCTCCCTCCCGCTGCCTTCCGTCTGGCCTCACAGAAACTCAACCACTCCCCGCCCCAAGGGATACCCGAGCAGATCCCGATTTATACCAAACCGAGCGAATATAATGGCCTCGAGGAGGTCCATTTCCCGGTCACACTGCCGAGTGTTGCTCCGACTGTTCGGTGGGGCGGGTATCCGTGGTGTGACCCGGATACTGGTGCTGTCCAGTTGGAGTTGGGACCTGACGGGGGGAATAGGAAGGTTTGCGCAAAGCCCAACGGGCCAGATTGGAGAATTTATTTACAGAGTGGGTGTAAGTTATCCCCCTTGCTCCCCCTGCATCTTATAGTTTTAATTGTGGGAGTTGGGTAATCGGTGCTGATGTAATTTTTTTCGCGGGGGATAGCTGGGCAAGTGGAGGATTGTGTGCAAGTTGTTATCAAGCTCGTTAAGAATTCCCCATCCTAGTGTGAGCCCGAGTTCCCGGCTAAGGTTAAAGGATTGAGTCGAGGGTCTTGGTTAATCGGAATGTGATATGACTCTCTGCTTGCCTGGTTTAGATACTTTTCTTTTTTCAGTCTTCTCTCATCTTGTCTTTTTTTTGACTCCTTTGTGCGAGTCTGCGTGGTCTTTAAACCTGTCAGGAGCGCAGTAGAATCAATGAGTGCAAGTGTATATGAAGGCACTTGTCATAATTTTTGGCCTAGAATCTTCTTCTAGAGTTGTGTGGTTGACATCTGGCCACTCAAGTGCCGGATTATGTCGCCGGGTATTCCAGCTGGGTGGGGGTGGGGCTGGGGGAGCCTCCCCCCTACCCGATCGCTTCAGCCAACGACTAGTCTTCTATATCCTAGGACGCTGAACTATATCATTGGATGCCATACCCGCATTGCGAAATCTCGCAAGTATCATACCCTAAAAACCAGAATCGTTGTCTGTGGTCAAGACTAAAAACCCCTGCTTTGAGCACTAGGCTTCGGCACATTGTAATAACCCTGACAAAACTCTCTTGAAGAGCCTTCACGAGCCAACGAGCACCTTTTTGATTAGCCTAGTCGCCCCGGCCGCTTGGGGGGTTCGTTCCAGTCTCCGCATGGGGTAACAAATGGTTGGACAGTGTGCCCTGTCTTTTGGCTCCCACTCCCGGTAAGACCCCGCAGTTTTGTTTCTCTTGTCTATCTCGGAAGAGAGGAAGGAGCTGTGCTTTTTCTGCGTTTTTCTGTTGGGTGAGGTGGTGGAGGTGAGAGAAGGTTCTTGTTCTCGGGTGCCAGCCTGCTAACTAAAGAGGATTAACATGTGTGCGCAACCATTCGTTTACCCTGCACGCCGGCATACTCTCTCCACAGCACAACCAGACTAGTTGCCCGTACCCTTACAACACTCAACATTTTCGCTCATTTTCCGAAAAGATGATTTTTGACTACACAGCACACGGTTCGATTATTCAAGTTTCTACGGCTGCTGCCCTGTGAGTGCCAATGCCGAAGTATAACCCCAACATTCAAATAAAAAAAACAATCGTACCATGATAGGATAGCAGATAACGCTAGGAGAGAAAAGGGATACCGGTAGCCCGATTTATAAAGCGGCCTGTAGTCAATAAACCAGAGGCCCCGTGGGGACCCAGAGAGAGCCGAGGATCTATTTAACAATGTATAATAATTACTAGCACTACCGGTAGGAGAAGTTGAATATCCATTTCTGATGACTAAGCGATGTCGGGCGATGACAGACAACCACCGCACGTCTGGGATCCCTGCCCCGCCACAACTCGTTTATTGTCGCACAACCCCAGCGCACCGGCAAGTCCCTGATATCATTCCCACATCCCCACGCCCCCGCCATACAGGTACTGTCTTACTGACTTAGCCTCCTTTCAGATTTAGATATATTGGATCCGGTACCGGTATCTCGAAAGCATTGGCTCGATCCGTGATCATTGAGTCGTAGCTCTTGTCCATCATGAGATGTGATTCTGTGTGCTACTACCGTAGGAACTCGAATAATTGAATCTGAGGCTAAGACGTTGGAGTTGCCTTTGCTGGTAAGGTCTGGTTCTTTTTTCTTTTTATTTTGTCTCAAGCAGGGGCTGAGGGGGTCAGATTTCACCGTGCGCTCGCCCCCGATCCAAGAGAGGGAATTCCGGACGTCTTAGTCTCAGGTTCAATTACCGTAAGAACCGAAATAATTGAGAATGGCGCTAAGACGTCCAGAATTTCCGGCTTTGGATTAGGGGGAGAAAACAGAGCGAGGGGATTCTCCTTCAGCCCCCACTTGAGACACAGACCTTACTAGGAGAGGCAACTCCAACGTCCTAGCGTGATTCTCAATTATTTCGGTTTTTACGGTATTCGAGTTCTTACGGTATTCAAAGCGGCCCTCTATTGGCCTGGCCATCTAGATTATTTTATATGCAAGACCAGAACTTTCTTTTCCTTTTCGTGAGCTCAGCCTAGGGCTTGCAGATAAGGCTTCGGATTTGTGATTTCTATACCAGCAACGACTTTCAGTCGTCAGTGGGGGCCGTCACTTCAGTCAAGTACGGAGGTACGGGGCATAAGTTTTGTAGGTTACACAGGTGGTGAGGGCAGCAAACCTCGCTTGTGGAACCTACAAAACTTATGCCCTGTACCGGAGGTATGCTACCATTGCCGGTATCATACCCAATCGAAAGAAATTCAAATACAATAGGGTAGTTAGATATTTCTACCCTGCGGCTTCTTGTCACATCTTCCGGTTCTCGCGGCAGTGCTTCTACGGTACTCTTCCTCAGGTTAGAGGACACACTTGCGCTATGCAGTCGACCCTTGTCTAAGATATCCCACTTATGAGGCCGCTACTCCGTTGCTCATGCCCTAATAATGGACTTGGATAGGTAACCTGGGGTACCAGTGGCCTGCGGAGAATGCCGCGGTTTCGCTCTGAAGGCTGAGTTCCCCGCATTTAGTGCAGGTTGTGCATGCAATCTGGCAAGGCTTCACCGACAGCAGCCAGGTGCTCATTGCAGGGCGAAAGCAAGTCGCCAAGTAGCACTATCATAGGTTACGGTACTCAAGCATTCTTGGTATTGAGGCGTAGTATGCTGTGTTGTGCTGGCTATCCTTTGCAACCTGCCTGTAGTACCACGGTTGCTACCACTGTTCGTGTGATCCGCCCAAATTCCCCTCCTGTAACCCGCCTGCTGCTTTGCTGATAAATAGTGACGCTGGATCCCACCGTCCCTGAAAATGATGGGTTCTAGAGTGCCGACCACTCACAACAGCCCACCATGTCCCCCAAATGCGAGCACACGCCTATCTCAATTCCTTTAACGAACTATACTCTCCCTTCCCAAGCTCTTTTCCGCGGATTTCAGGTCCTAATTGGTGGGCAAAGGTTCTCTCTCCGGCCAGATGTTTCCCACAGGGATATCCACGTCGTAAACGCCGAGGCATGCTTGAAGTCTCGGGATCCGGTCGGTTGCCTCGGCGCTCTTGGTGGATTGTTCAATACCACTGGTCTTCAGGAGACTGTCGATATGAGATGGAACGGAACCGGAGGGTTCCCCTCCACGGACGTTACTGTCCGATTAATCAACGCCCCTATCGAATTTGGTAACTCATCAGTTCCAAAGCTGTATGGAGTCCCGATTGTGGTGGAGAACAAAACGGTGGGCGATAGTGCAGGCTTGGCCTTAGGAACTAATTCGAGCTTTCTGCGGGCTGTCGTTAATGCTGGACTGATACCTAGTATGAGCTGGGGTTTGGGGGTTGGTAGCAGGTCGGTGGAGAGACCTACGCCAGGTGACTTAACATTGGGCGGATTCAACACATCTTGGATCACTGACGAAAGCGAATTTCGAACATTTCAAATTTCGAACGTAACCGGATGTCCGCTAAGAGTGACGGTCGAGGACATTGTTTTGGGAATCCCAGGCCAGAAGGGAACGTCACTCTTTGATTCCCCGTTCGAGCGCTATTACGCATGCGTAAACCCCTTTCAGAGCCGCTTCGGCTTAACACGAAGGATGGTTTCGCAGCTCATGAATCTTACCGGACATGAGCCCATAGTGGACGACCCGGACGCAATCTATTATGAGGGAGGCGGGGCGCCGAAGTCGCTGGAGCTGACCGTCAGGCTCGATGGTCTAACATCTATAACCCCACCCCACGAACTTTGGACGTTAAAACGGGGTACTGCCACAAGTACCACTGGGACATATTCGATTCTCAGCAATACAACGTACGAGATTGGTGTAAAGTCGAACTTTGATTCCGCGGCCGGAAAAGAAACAGAAATTCTGCTCGGGGCAATCTTCTTGAGCACCATGTACCTAGTCGTTGATCTGGACGCAGGTATATTCAAGCTAGCCCCGGCCAACCCAACTGCCCCGTCTGCCAAAGAATTGCGGCCCATATGTCCCGTCACCCGCAGCCCGAATTCATCCTCCCCGAAGGCTACAACCTCCAGACCAGCTACGATCACGGGATTCATTCTTTTTGGAATTGCGGTAGTGGTAATACTTCTCCTCTTGTTCAAGTTGTGGAAATACCGAAAGGAGAGCAGATCCAGTCAGGATGGGGAGGTGGGGGCGCCTGCTTTTCAAGCCCAGGAATTGGACCCTAACCTGACCGCCTTGCCGGCGCAATCAAATGGGCCAGCTGAGATCGGGGAGGGGGAGACCGGGCCGAGGGATAGTGAAGGAAAAAAAGCAGACATCAGAGTTAAAACGGAAGAAGTCGAGCCCTCCAGTGGATGTAGTTCTACTGCCAGCAGTCCCTTAAGCCCAGGAACGGTTGGGGTTTACAGGCAAGAAGGAGCGGAAACGAGCCCCGAGGGGGATATTGGGGGCCGAAAAATGTGACAAGAGATTTTGTAACAGTGGATATGGGAAAATTGGAGTCTGACATATGGGTTTTCATTTTTATTCATTTTTTCCCCACACTAAGTGGAACGCTACTCCCAGGCACAGCTCGTTTAAACAATTGAAATTGTAGGTTGCGGATTTAAATACACAAACTCCTTCCCTGCTTCTTTTTAATCTCAATTCTTTACTTCTAGAAAATAAGTACCGTGTCTTGAAACAATAAGAGGTTTCAATTTTATAGTTTATTTTAACACGATGACTCTACCTATTACAAGATTAAAAAAGCCAGTCTTTCCCCTGTATCATTATGATTTATTATAGGTGTAAACCCGAATTTTTTTGAATTATTTCTAACGACAGATTCTGAGAAAAGCAGCCTGAGTACAAATGTACTGTACGATACAACTACTTGGTTCCTTGACAAGCGCCCCTTACCGTACCAGTCGTACCTTAGATCTCCTATATATCTATTCCTCCCTCTACATCTAAGGTATATCCCTGAGAAAGCCCCCGAAAGAATTTCCGAGACCTATCATACAACCTGCCCCGAGTGACTCACAATGAAAGATTCGCTCTGTTATCAGATAATAGAAACTAAAGGCGGATCCAGCCAATCACAGAGCTTATCCACCCACAAGGTCAAACGGACTCCCGCCCTGTTCAGGATGTGCCGAGTAAGATTTATTATCAAAGAACATATATGCTATTGACAGATATTGACCACATTTTTTTAGAAATATTTGTTCAGCATGCCCAAAATAAAACGAAGGTGCCCAGAGAAAGTTGCCCGTTAACTTACCCTGTTGCCTTTTGCTAACATTTTGCTTACGTAATGTTGAAGCACAACTGATGCGGCTCTCTTTTTCTTTTGCCGGGACTGCCCTGGCTGTGTTCAATGATACCGGATGCACCGTTATACATCCAAATACTCGCCATTATCGCAATTTGATTAAAGCTCAACTCAGTGGATTGCTCAAACATAAATTATTCTATACTCTAGCCATGACAAAATCGAAACAAAAGATATCATACAAAGTAGAAGTTTTTGTATGACATTATTACCCCTGACCCCTCATGACAAGGATATCAATCAAAAGAGCTTGCCTGACAACCTCAATAAAGAAGTTGAATGTATCATACCGGTACTCGTAATTTTCTGGCGTTTGTAAACACAATTGCTATTGCATGCCACCAGAATCCTGAGGCTCTGGTCGATTTTTTGCTCATATGCAATAGCAGTCGTGTTTACAAACGTCAGAAAATTACGAGTACTCGAGTAATAGAGAAATTATGCTAAAAAGCCACGTGCCCTCGCACCCAAAAAAATCCATATCATAGTATTGCCACCCGCAAATACCCTCCAGCCTCAAAGCCTCGTCAGATCCAAAGTCCTCGCCTTCTTCTCAAACGACAACCCCAACGAGATGTTAGATATTAGGGTAGCAGTAGGTACGGGTAGCTATCCTCATATGTGTTGGGGTTGAGCAGTAGGGTTAGTAGAACCGGTTGTTGGCTCTTGGCGGTCATGTATCTCTATAT